>Ga0209149_1000082_pt1 | contig 41714 bp, 29 predicted proteins | sample WorMetTyACAVOLI2_FD_187423 | JGI IMG/M metagenome (GOLD analysis project Ga0209149, IMG submission 187423) | Marine gutless worms symbiont microbial communities from Max Planck institute for Marine Microbiology, Germany - Olavius algarvensis... ... | reverse complement strand
AGTAGCGCTTTAAGTATCTGTGTATTTTTGAGTGTGTTTGGCTACTGTATTGTCGTTTCTTTGACTGCTTTAGTGTTATTTGTAATAAAACATTTTGCGAAGTATACACTCTGTTTTCACACACACACCTCACCACACTAAGTCAGCTCTTTGCAGTCGGGGGCGTGACATCCTTACCAGAAAACCGGAAAATGATTTCCTATTAGTCGCATTATAGAAGTCATATCGCTCACGGTTTGGAGATATCGTAACGCAGACGTACACAAATTGCTGACTTGACCACTCGGCAGCCTGTCATTTAACGCTTGGCCACGCGATGATTCCTGCCGACGAACTTTACATGTTTTGTTCAATCCGTGTGGTAGACTAAGCTGGCTATCCGTCGGCTTTTTACTGCACGTTAAATACACGCGTCGCACGTATCGTATCGTATCGTATCGTAGGCCTACGTCACTGACATCGATAGACACGGATCTATCTTTTTGCTGCTGATGTTTGGTCTTTCTTGTCCATATTAACACAGTTGGCTCCGCAAAACGCAACATAGGGTAAACAGGGGTTATAGTACCGTATGGTATAGTAGAGTTTAACGTCCCACTCGATACATTATAGGTCACTTCGGAGACAAGGGTTGTACCGACCCACGTATACGACAGCTAAGAAGGTGGTTATGACCTAGGGGGTTTGTCCCGGGATTTTGGTCAGTTACGTAAACCACACACACACACACACACACACACACACACACACCTATACGCACCAACGATACATTGTGGGGAAAGTGCATTGTGGGGAAAATCCGTGCGTCCTAGGCGGTCGTTGTGGGGAACGTACACACATATGTACAAATGATACATTGTGGGGAAAGTGCATTGTGGGGAAAATCTGTGCGTCTTAGTTGGTCGTTGTGGGGAAAATACACACATACGTACAAATGATACATTGTGGGGAAAGTGCATTGTGGGGAAAATCTGTGCGTCGTAGTTGCCATCGTGAGGAAAAGTTCGTTTCCCCACAATGCAAATTTTATTTTCCCACAGTGCAATGTTTTGATGTGCGTCACTCACTATAGTGAGAGGCGCGTATTAACAGCTATACGGAGACCAGCATACTGGTATACTGACCAATGACGCACGTGTCCACGCATCACGCATGCGCATACTATTTATAGGCCGTGTACGTAATGTCGCGCTAGGTTACATGCCCGGTCTATAGCAGCCCCAGTGAATGGCCGGTTTAACCTAGCGGTACGCATGCTGCCTTGCGATGCTAGCGGGTTCGCTCCCATGTGTCATAATTTTGTTTCTTTGTTTTTTCTGTTTTATTTTTCTATTACACTTTACTTTTCCAGTGCATTGTGCCACTTATTAAGCCGCCGCTGGTGAATTTAGTGTCATGTCATCCTAGAGCCACGTGTTATATTGCACAGTGCTGTCATCTGGCGAATTCAATAACATGTCATGCCAGAGCCACGGGCCACATGACAGGGTGCTGCCGCCTGGCAAATTCAATGTCATGTCATCCCAAAGCAAGCAAAGCAAAGCAAAGATGTGTAGTCCTAATGGGCGTTGGCATGTGTCTCTATGCCCACCTTAATTTGCAAACGAAAAATAAGCAGAGCCACGTGTCATATTGCAGGTTGCAAAAATTCTATCTGCCATTTGAAAATCGTTTTTCGCCGTATATTCGCGACGAATATTGACGTGTCCTTGAAATGTGGGTCAGGGTTCGTTCAAAACATTGGAAATATGCTACCATTGGACAGATGGTATACGAGTTCCTATTCGTCTTCCATTGTAAGTATGGCCGTGAGCTAAATGTATCGTTCTTTTTGAAATAAACTGAGGTCGAAAACGCCAATTTCCATCTAATAATAACAGTGAACACATATAGCGCGTTTTTGTAAAAGAACCCCAAACTCGCTGCGTGTGCTAGCCTAGTACAAAGAGAAGAGAAAGGTTTTGAGGTAGCGCTTAAAAGATGAAAGAGAAAGACTACTGTCTCTAAGGTAAGCAGGAAATGAGTTCTAACTTGTACGATAGCCTATAACCCATTGCTTTTTTCCGAAAAATTAACACAAACTGTTCCAGTCCCTAAGCTGGTGCAAAAATGTTGCTGAAAGGTTTAGCCCTCCGACTTTGAGTAGGGTGCACCAACCCAGACAACAGACAGGCGGATTTGCGACGACATAAGGTGAACGTAACGTATACGCCTAAAAGACAGTTTTTTTACATTTGTTATCGCAAAAGTGGGCACGGTCACGGTCATGTGATCCATTTTGTGCTCAGTAGGCCTATAGTGAAAACTTAAAAGTGCATATTGCGGTAGACCGTGCTGTGACGTTGTTTATACGGCAAACGCAAACGCCAGTATGCGTTTTGTTGTATAATCGTTTGCTTAGTGCATGTCTATGATGTCTTTTTGTACGGCTCCACATATCTCGGCGACGGTGCCACTGATCGGCGTAAAATTTTGCATGATGGTAGATATGGGTCTCGGGCAGATCTTTTCCCCTTTGGGGCGCCGGGGCAGTATCCCCAAGGAATCCCCAAAATCTATAATTTTGGCCGTCTATAAACCGAATATCTCGAAAACGGTAAGTGGCAGCGGTAGATGTCAATTAGAGCTTAAAATCAGCCCACCCAGAGCTTTCTGATGATGTATAACATGGGACGGTTCACGGCAGCCCCCATGGAATTCTCCTATAAGGAAAGATATGTATTTTTGCCCAAAGACAGATATTTCGCGCCGATGGGCGTGAAAATTTGCACGATTGTAGAGCTCTGACCCGGACGTGGCTTTCTCCACTTTTGGTGGCGATATCCTTTAGGGGTGTCCAAATAACAGGAGTCAAATATGGTACTTATTGCACTAGTTGTCTTCGACATAGCTCGGCGAATTGTGTCAGATACAATTGTCCACTCATGCATGGCCGTGCCAATGTGCCATTCATGAGTGGACATCGTTTATTGCGCCTATTACACTCATCATTTTATTTTTAGTTTCACATTTTAATTTTTTGTTTATTCCGTGTGGTAGACTAAGCTGGCTACCCGTCAGCTTTTTGCTGCACGTTAAATACCCACTATCGTATCGTACGCGGAATCGTCGTCGGCTCACGTGCGATAAGCTAAGACGGCGGTCCAAATGGTGATGAGGCGTGATCATTCAGCAGTGATCGACCAGATATTCATCGAGAATCGCGAGTTATTCATTACACACCTGCATTCGACACCGCCGTTAATTTTAATACTTTTCGGTAAGCTAGATAGAAGCATACAATCAGCGACGGAGATGTAGCCCTTGAAAAGAGGGCCAGGGTGTTGCAGATAGTTTTAACTGTACCCCCCGCGTTTGTCGTATATGCGTCTTGCTAAAACTTGTTGGTTATTTGATTGGTAGGTGCAGTACGGTTGGTCAATTCATGAACTGTGGTTTGTAGTGCGCTCGAAGACTATATATAGTTAATATTAAACTCTAAGTAAGTAAATAAGATTAACGATCAGAGTGTCTAATAACGACGACGAAGTCACTTCACAGGCACTGCATGTAGATTCAAAACTGTTCTGGAAAGGAAACACAGATGAAGTGGATCTTCAGCCGAGATGTAATGACGTGAAGAGAAGGCGCAGAAGTGACGTGCTGTGGTAGATTCTTCCAGATACGAGCAACGGCGACCGGGAAGGCTCGATCACCGACATTGGAGAGTCGAATTCGGCGGACAATCAGTCAAAGAAATACAATGCACAATGTTTAACCTTCCCCGTCGTGAACGTGTGATTAATGTTAAAAACTTCCATGGAACTATAACTACAGTTGTAAAGGCTCAGAATGACACCTCTAAATAGCAAATATTACTGATACCATTTTCGATAGAACATATTGGTATATAGCGACGGCATTTTGAAAATCTGTGAGATCAGACGTTCTGTATCTTGCTGATTAAAGATGTTCTGTCTGTAATAAAAAGTGCAAACCTCCGCCAACGCCAAAGTTTGAAACTTAAGTGATCCGGGAATCGAATTCGGACTTTTGGATTAATCTGAATCAGGATGTCCGTCGTATCCGTCCCAAATTGTGGATGCATTATCTCGTCGGCGTCAGTAATTTCGCCAAGGGCCTGTGGTACAAATCGGCTGTTGATTGCATGGGAATTGAGAAAACAAAGAAATGCTAACAACTGTAAGAAAATCGCATATTTCTCAGTGGTGAAAAATGAAAAAGTGATCCGGAATCCACGCGCAGATCCGGATCACCACCCAAAAGTCAGTCACCTGTTGCCCGTGTCTGTCAAGTTTGGTCGACGTCCGTTTCTGTGTTCGAACGATTTTGGTTGGTAACCTAGCGCAATATTACATACACTGCCTATAAATAGTATGCGCATGCGTGTTGCCTGAACACGTGCGTGATTGGTCAGTATACCGGTATGCTGGTCTCCGTATAGCTATTAATATGCGCCTCTCACTATAGTGAGTGACGCACATCAAAACATTGCACTGTGGGAAAATAAAATTTGCATTGTGGGGAAACGAAATTTTCCTCACGACGGCAACTACGACGCACAGATTTTTCCCCACAATACACTTTCCCCACAATGTATTATTTGTACATATGTGTGTATTTTCCCCACAATGACCAACTAGAAGGCACAGATTTTCCCCACAATGCACTTTCCCCACAATGAATCATTTGTACATATGTGTGTATTTTCCCCACAACGACCAACTAGGACGCACACTCGCACAGATTTTCCCCACAATGCACTTTCCCCACAATGTATCATTTGTACGTGTGTATTTTGCCCCACAACGACCAACTAGGACGCACATATTTTGGACAGAATTGGTATGAAGGAGCGGGGGACTCTCCGATGGCAAATTTAAAAAATGTTAAGGGGATTTGCCCCTTCGATAAATTTATACCAAAAAATACCAATTTTGAACGATTTAAGGGTTAAGCCCGCAATTCTAAACGACAACGGCAGGCCATTAATGGCTGTTTGCATGCGCAGCTAAACTAGGCTTGGGCCTATGGCACGAGGCACGCTAGGGCTAAGCCATCCGTCATGCAAGCGGTATTAGCCGTCAGAGAAACAGCGGTTATAAAACCGAGCAGGATAAATATCGTGGCACAGGCCCTCTCCATGTGTAAATTTTTCTGCTAGGGGCATCTACGGTATAAGCAATCCCCACTTTTTATTTTTTTGAACCCCCATATCACGAAATTAATCGAGCAAGGAACTGAAATTTGGTACGCTGATGGATGAGTAGGCCTATATGTAGACAATGCAGGGTAGCAAAAACGACCGACCACCTCACGATGGCGAATTGCTAATAACAGTGACGGAGTTGGCAAGAACACGTGGTCAACTTACTCTAAAAATAGTAATAAAACAGCAAAAATAGTGTTAAAAACTCCTGTTGTAAGGGCTCAGAATGACACCTTTAAACAGCAATTATCAACTGATACCATTTCCAATAAAAAGGTGATTATACTATTGCAGCTATCAACATTTCGGCGATTTGCTGCTAAATATTATCACCTTTTCTATTGAAAATGGTATCAGTTGATATTTGCTGTTTTAAAGATGTTATTCTGAGCCCTTACAACAGAAGTTAAACATCCATGAAAGTTTTTAACATTATATTGTAGATGGGCGGATGGTGGTGGTGGAAATGGGAAATGTCCTACACCACAAAAAAGGGAGGGGAATTATCCGGAAGAAAGCGATGTCCGGGGAATATGTCCAGGGGAAATGTCCAGATCCCCCCTGAGACCTATGGTATCAAAAATAAGACTCGTTGTGCTACCCGGTGGTAAAAACTGCGTGATATATTGCCATCATTAGTTTTGAGACAATGTGACGGACGGCAGACCGACAGACGGACAGAACCATCTATGCCTAGCACGCTCTGCATAAATGAGTGCGGCAAAAATTATTCAGTTTTGGACCAGACTTCTAAAAAGTCTTAAAGTACTCTACAAGTTTTCATAAAACTGTACACATGAATAGGAATTACAGCTTGATTGTCTATATCCGTTAGATTTAATTCACTGTATAGAGACATTGGTAGATTGAAATATTTTAAAATATATGTTACAGGTGGGCTTGATATAAGCGTGAGAAGAATTTCTAGCATGTCTCGTCGATTTGTAAAGTGTCTCGGAATATCAGTCATGCTCGGCATATAATACCATTAAGATAGGCCTACACTGTATCCTACAACACATTTTAACGTCTATAGCTCAAGAAGATAACAGGCCAAAGGCCACAGGTTACTCTATTGATCTGAGAGATGAGGGATGGGATTAAATGAATCTTTTTGTCGTTTTTATCGCGCGTCAGCATACTCACGCGCGATAGTGATATAGCAAATCTGTCCGTCCGTCCGTCCGTCCGTCCGTATATTACGTTCCGGTACCACATGAAAACGGCTTAACAATCATATCGTCATAGTTTTTCACCATACCGTAGCCCAATCATTCTAGTTTTACCAGCATCAAACATTTTCACAAAATTCCGACGGGGTCACCCCCTGCAGAAGCGCTAAATACAGGTGGGGTATAAAAATTTCGCGATTTTCTACTAATAAGTCGCTATATCTCGCAAACGATACAAAATATCGCCATAGTTCCTATGGAAGGCGAATAGAAACTCGTATGCGATCTATCAAATGGGGCCATTTCCAGCAACCCTGAACGAAACCTAACCCTGTTTTCAAGGTCACACCACTGTTTGACGCTAAATATCTGACAAACGGCTGCAGATACGATCATAGTTACTAATGAAGGCGAATAGAAAACCGCACCCAAGCTTTTGAATGGCACCAATTTCAATGATCTTGAGTCACCTATAACCCCGATTTCAAGGTCACGATAGTGTTCAACGTCAAATAAATTGAAAATGGTACAAGATAGAGCTATATTTACAATGGCGGACCAATAGAATGTCGCATATGGTCTATCGAACGGCGCCATTTTCAATGACCTTGAACGACCCCTAACCTGGTGTTCAAGGTCACGCCATTCTTTGACACTAAATATCTCACAAACGGCTACAGATGCGGCCACAGTTACTATAGAAGGCGAATAAGAAACCGCACCCAAACTTTCGAATGGCATCATGCAGTTTCAATGACATTGAATGACCTCTAACCCAGATTTCGAGGTCATGATATTATTCAATGTCAAAAAACTCGAAAATGGTACAAGATAGAGCCATATTTGCAACGGCCGACCAATAGAAAGTCGCATATGGTTTATCGAACGGCGCCATTTTCAATGACCTTGAACGACCCCTAACCTGGTGTTCAAGATCACGCTATTCTTTGACACTGAATATCTCACAAACGGCTAAAGATGCGGTCACAGTTACTATAGAAGGCGAATAAGAAACCGCACCCAAGCTTTCGAATGGCACCAGTTTCAATGACATTGAGTGACCTCTAACCCAGATTATATAGAAAAACCGCACACACTCTATCTAAAGTTGTATAAGCCTAATCTATAAAACAGCAAAAATAAAAATGTTTATTAATTATAAGCGTGAAATATATGCGCCAGCACATTTAAATCTCTTAACCGCCAGGTTTAAATGTCTAAGCTATTGCGCATATGTTTTATGCTTATAATTTAATAAACATTTTAATTTTTGCTGTTTTAGAGCTTAGGCTTATACAACTTTAGATAGACTGTGTGCACCAGATGGCGGACTGTGGTGACAATATGAAGTTGCAGCTTACTACTCATTTATCGACCCCGAAAGGGTGAAAGGCTGAGTTGGCCAAGTTGGCTGACCTATAGCGGACGGTTTACCCACATAAATGGTCACCCGTCAGCTGTAGGTCGAGCGCAGGACAGCGAAGGTGTGCCGCTCATCAAAGACCAACGTTCTACCGCTGAGCCACGGAAACAACTAAATGGACCGAATGAACCGAAATGGAAGTGATGCGCCACGGTGACCAGTTTGTAACGTGACGCATGACTGGTCGCGCCATCGTGACGTCAGCTAGTTGCAGCAGTATATCAATATATGTCAATAGTGTTGTGCTTTGTGCGTTGTGTAGGCCTATTGCAGGGGTGAGGCACTTGACGATGAATGACGAAACATTTAACTACAAATATATGATCAATTATAAGAATATAGTTAAACATTGCAGCAGAATATTAACAGATATCGACATTGTTGTGCACTGTAATGCTGGTGGGGGCGTTGACCGGGGGAGAGGGTATATAGTTGACCTAGGGGACTCTTGACCTAGGGGGCAGATTACCGGGGTCACTTGACAGGGACAATTGACCGGGGAGCAAATGACCAGAACCCCTGTACATATCTATTCTCTAATGATCATATATACATCTTTATTCACCATATATGGTAGCACAGCAAAACATAATGTATAAAAGAAAAATGAGCAACTTAACTAAAGTAGGATAACATATTAATTATAGACAATAATAGCCATCACTTGCAACTGACTCGAAAAGAAACATCAAATTACAGCCATGATGCTGACAAGCGCTTAAACTTCATGTCAAAACGTTCCGTCCTTTGTTTTAGCATTTCACTTGATAGCTGAAATGAGAAATACGACTGGCATTTCTTGACCATTCCAATATTGTTTGTACGAAATAGCTTTATAAAGAACCTATTAATCACGAAGTTAAGCACATTTAAATCAGCTTTCCTTAGTGGACAAGCCTCGAGGCTATATAGCAAAAGTGGAATACATTTACTACGTAGCAATTGCAGCACAGCTTCTTCTGTAGCAACTCTGCCGATGCAGCCAAATATGGCATTAGCAGCGCGATGAAAAGCACGTCTAGATTCTTCCGTGGAAATATTAAAATTTCGGGAGCTGACAATAGTGACACCAAGATACTTCATTTCCTTGACCCACGGCAACAAAACACCCGATAAAGAACAAATACGTACACAAGTTACATAATTACGAGGGCCAATTCTTATGCAAGAAGATTTCTTGGGATTGATTACATATGACAGATTCAGTCCGTAGCCACTTTACTGTGTGCATTAAAGGGCCAAACACTGGTTCCTTTTAATTTAGGCTGAAGACTTCCTTTTCGAAATTTTCAGAACGAAATAGACACATGAAAACCATGAATGAATCGAAATCCACATGACTCACATAGTCTGCCTACGTTGAGTTATCATAGCAAGTGCCATAGAATCTTTTTAAACACCTATGATAAAGTTTATGCGCCACGGCCGGGCCGGGCCGGCTTTTAGGTTTGACCTGCAATGTGCGTGACGCAATGGTCCGCGGCGTGTTACGTAATTACCGCCACAGTTCAACCAACCGCCTGGCTGTCCACAGCACGCCGGCCATACACTATGGCCCGCGTGGAGTGGGCACTGGGCAGGCAGGCAGTTGAACTACAGATACAATCTCTACTCTAAAGCCTATGCTCTCTTGTGCACTCTGTATGCCCTGTGCCCATAGCCAGCGAAGTCGAATCCGTCCGTTACAGCAAGAACTGCTCGAATAACTTCAATATTCATGAAGATGATAGCCTTTAAGCTGCAATCCATCAATACGTTAGCCCTAACTAATTTAATTAATTAATCAATGGACTTTCAACCACTGCCTTATATTAAAATATTATGTCACTGAAAAAAAAACAACTATTCTGTAGTTCTGTATGTGCGTAGGTTGTTACGGTACCGCGCGACGCGTATGCATTGCGCGGACTATGCCGTGGCAAGATGTCGGTCCGTCTGTCCGTCCGTCTGTCTGTCACACGCCGGTATTGTGTCTAAACGGTTATACATATCCTCAAAGTTTTTTCACGATCAGATAGCGCCACCATTCTAGTTTTTTTCGTACCAAACGGGATGGCAATATTCCGACGGAGACCCCCTAACTGGGTCGCCGAATGCAAGGGTGTTATGAAAAAATCACGATTTCCAACCAGTATCGGGCTTTATCTCGAAACTGCTGCAAGATAGAACCATATAGTTACTATAGAAGGCGAATAGGAAACCTCACCCAAGCTTTCGAATGGTACGAGTTTGAATAATCTTGAATGACCTCTGAGCCAGATTTCAAGGTCACGATATTTTCAGCGTCAAATAACTCGAAAATGGTACAAGGTAGAGCTATGTTTACAATTGCGAACCAACAGATCTATGATCTGTCGAACGGCGCCATTTTCAATGATCTTGAACGACCCTTGTCCCCGGTTTCAAGGTCACGCTATTTTTGACGCTGAATATCTCAGAAACGGTACGATATATACAACATAGTTTCGATGGAATACTAATAGGGACTTACACACGCCTTACTCAACAGTGTCGTTACGAATGAGCTTGAGTCACTTAGCAAAATATTCAATGCCAAGAAGCGTCGCGCGGTCTCTCTGCGACAGCTGAGCTTCTTGTATGCTTAGGCCTATTTTTTACCCATGCACGTATGATGCGCATTGGTTTTAGTAACGTATCTAGTATCCTGTACGATACGATGCGATACGATACAATAGACTAGTGTGTATTTAACGTGTAGTAAAAAGCTGACGGGTAGATCAGCTTATAATGATAGCCTGTCACTGTTTTTTTATCGCGCGTCAGCATACTAACGCGCGATATTGATATAGCAAATCTGTCTGTCTGTCTGTCCGTCCGTCCGTCCGTCCGTCTGTCCGTTACGTTCCGGGATCAGATGTAAACGGCTTAACATATCGTCAGTTTTTTCACCGTTATAGTTTTACCAGCATCAAACATTTTCACAAAATTCCGATGGGGTCCCCCCCCTCCCTGCGGGGCGCTAAATACAGGTGGGGTAGCAAAATTCGCGATTTTCTACCAATAAGTCGCTATATCTCGCAAACGATACAAAATATCGCCATAGTTACTATGGAAGGCGAATAGAAAACCGCATCCAGGCTTTCGAATGGCACCAACTTCAATGAACTTGAGTGACCTCTAACCCCGATTTCAAGGTCACGATGTTATTCAACGTCAAATAACTCGAAAATGGTACAAGACAGAGCTATATTTACAATGGCGGACCAATAGAAAGTCGCATATGGTCTATCAAACGGCGCCATTTTCAATGACCTTGAGTCCTAACCCTAGGGTTAGGGTTAGGGTTAGGGTAGGAAAAGTAAGGAAACCGTACCCAAACTTTCAAATGGTACCACCATCAATGACCTTGAGTGACCTCTGACCCACATTTCAAGGTCACGATAATATGCAACGTCCAATAACTTGTAAACGGTACAAGATAGAGCTATAGTTACAATGGCGGACTAATAGAAAGTCATACATGGTCTATCGAAGCGCGCCATTTTCAATGACCTTGAACAACCCCACACCCACATTTCAAGATCAGGTCATTCTTTGACGCTGAATATCTCCGAAATGGCTAAAGATACGGCCATAGTTACTATGGAAGGCAAATAGGAAACCACACCCAAGCTTTTAAATGGCACCAAATTCAATGACATTGAGTGACCTCTAAGCCAGATTTCAAGGTCACAATAGTATTCAACGTCAAATAACTCGACTACCACTAAGTCGTGTATGATCTGTCCAATTGTTCCGTTTCCAGTGATCTTGAGTGATCCTTAACCTCGGTTTCAAGGTCACGGTGTAATGTTTGAAGGCACCAGTGGAAAAGTGGACTAAGTCCGCATTTTTGGCAACTTTTTCTCGGAAATTTATTTTTGTGATCTAGTCCACTTTTCCTTTGCGCCCTTCATTTATGCCTATGCCCTCAGCGTATTGCGCGCAGCTGACGCGCGATCTGTTGGCGATAGCTAAGTTCTTGTTTTTAACCATACGGTAGCCCTATCATTCTAGTTTTATGAGCAAATATCTTCACGAAATTCGGATGGGTCACTCACTGCGGGCGCGTTAAATACAGGTGGAGTATAAAAAATTACGCGATTTTCGACCAATACCTCGCTATATCTCGCAATTGATACAAGGTAGCACTATAGTTACTATGTAACGCTAATAGGAACTCGTGTGCGATCTATCAAATGGTGCCATTTCGAATGATCTTGAACAAACTAATCCTGTTTTCAAGGTCACACCATTCTCTGACGCTGAATATCTCACAAACAACTAGAGATACGCCATAGTTACTATAGAAGGCGACTAGGAAAGCGCACCAAAGCTTTTGAATGGCACTGTGGGGCAAAAATTGCTTCTTTTATTACCTCCGACAAAGGAAGAGGTACATGTTTTGCCCGTGTTTGTTTGTCTGTCTGTCTGTTTGTTAACAAGATTACTCAAAAATGCGTGGATGGATTTGTATGAAATGTTGCGTGTCGACATATGTCGGGACATGGACAAACTGATGAACTTTTGAGCCCGATCCGGATCATAGTCCGGATGCCGGAACCGGATTACTTTCTCCGATAGCATAGATAGAACGAACTTTGATGAACGAACTACGGAACTTTGCAGCCTTGCCTAGGCTGTCAGCGAGCTGCGCTGCTACGCGGAATTTAACGTCGGGAAAATCCCACGTATACGTATTTGGCGCCGCGCCGCTACAGCAAACCGTGGTTTTAAAATGGTTTTATTCACTGAGCGCGCTAGTTTTAGGGAAGCCGGAAAAAACCCACAATGGCGCCGTTGTGTCGTTGTGCGCCGTTGCGTGTTTTCTGCGGACCCGCATAAACTGACCCGTCGTATGTCCCGTCACTTTTTAACATGACCCCACCTATCCTTCACTTTTTCATTTCCTCTCACGACTGAAGTTGACATTCCCAGCGCCTCTGAAGCTACGGCCTTACGGCGCTATACAAATCAGATTATTATTATTATTATTATCAAGTCACGATAATATTCAACTTCGAATAGCTCGACTAATAATAAGTCGTGTGTGATCTATTTAATGGTTCCTTTTTCAGTGACCTCAAGAGACCCTTAACCTAGATTTCGTGGTCACGGAGGTATTATAGATGTCCTCGACGTATTGTGTTCGCAGCTGACGTGCGATTTGTTTGCGATAGCTAAGTTCTTGTTTAACATCTTTATTCACCATGAATGGTTACTGCGCGATGCAATGCATAGCCCGGACTATCATGTCGAAAGATGTCCGTCCGTCTGTCGATATGTCCGTGTGTCTGTTTGTCACATGCCGGTATTCTGTCGAAACGGCTATAAGCATATCATAAAACTTTTTTCACTGTCTGATAGCCACGCCATTCTAGTTTTTGATACCAAACGTTATGCCATTATGGGAATACTCCGACAGGGATCCCTATCGGGGGCTTCGAATGCAACGAGGTATGAAAAAGCACGATGTTCGACCAATGTCACTTTATCTCGGTCCCCTCAGAAATGACAAAAAATATGGCCATAGCTATATAGAATGCGAATAGGAAACGACAGTACCGAAGCTTTCGAATGGTACCATTTTCAATAACCTTGAACGACCCCTAATCCAGATGCCACGGTTACGCTATTATTTGACTCTGAATGTCTCAGAAACGGTACGAGATACACACATAGTTAGAATGAAATAGGCCTACTAATAAGGACTTACACAATACACATGCTTTACTCAGGGTATCATTTCGAATAATCTTGATTGAGCGAAATGACGGGAACGCGGGCTCTCTGCGATAGCTGAGCTTCTTGTGTCTGAAAATAAGCGTAATCTACTTTTCCGGTCTCTGATAGAAAGTCAAGACGACGTAATGAAAGTTGCCGTTGATCATGAGAGATCTTCAAATGACCTTTCAGATAGTTAGGGCATGCTGCACCTGCAGATTTTCTATTAGGCCTACTTATTCAATGTGTGCTGATCAATGTGCATTCTTTACCCATGGTGCTGCAGCGTTGCGATAAGCACATAAATCTGCTAGCTTATCTTTGTCAGGAACGATAAAGCGTAAATACAAAATGTCGTTTTTACTATTTGAGTTAACAGTTTGCATATTTTGTTTCAAGAAAAGTTTTTACCGCGCGACGCATATATGCATAGCGCCGACTATGCCGTGGCAAGATGTCCGTCTGTCTGTCACATACAACTGTCGAAAATTTTCTTTTGCTGCACGAATAGTCAACGTGTGGAACAGTTTACCGGACCATGTAGTAGATGTCAATTCTCTTAAACAATTTGAAACAAGATTAGACAAATTTTGGGGTAATCAGGATATCAGGATGTTACGTTTGATTATAGACTGCTGAAATAACTGGAACCGGAGACAGATGAGAGTTTAAATTAGAAACTGTTTCAGAAAATACTATTTAAAGTTGTTACTGAAGATACGGTTATAGAGGCACTAGTGCCTACAACCGTTTCCCTACTTTGCTGATTGCTGATGCCGGTATTCTGTCGAATTGGCTAAACATATCATCAAAGTTTTTTTCACCGTTGGCTAGCCAGACCATTCTAGTTCATCCATACCAAACTTGATGGCAATATTCCGACGGGGGCGTCGAATGCAAGGGGGTATGAAAAAATCATGATTTTCGACCACTATTTCACTTTATCTCGAAAATGATGCAAGATAGAGTCATAGTTACTATGGAAGGCGAATAGAAAACCGCACCCAAGATTTCGGATGGCACCAGTTTCAATTACCTTCCGTGACCTATAACCCAAATTTTAAGGTCACAATTATTCGAGGTCAAAAACTCAAAAATGGTACAACATAGAACTATACTTACAATGGCCGACAAATAGAAAATCGTATATGACCTATCGAACGGCGCCATTTTCAATGACCCTGAACGACCCCTACCCCGGCTTCAAGGTCACTCCATTCTTTGACGTTGAATATCTCAGAAACGGTGCGACACATAGACATATAGTTTGAATACTAATAGGGACTTACACGTGCCCTACTCAACAGGCTCATTTCGAATGACCTTGAGTGATCTTTAGTGACTTAGCAAAATATTCAATGACGCGGAGCGTCGCGCGGTCTCTCTGCGACAGCTGAGCTTCTTGTAGTGTGTACGCATGCCATATTGTGTATCGCAGATTATGGTATTGAATGGACGTGGTCAGTGAGCGATAATACAGTGACTGCCTACAGTCTTATAGCAGTTTTCTTTGTTGATCATTATGGTTAAGGTATTGATGATTTACGGTTAAACATTTATATGTTTAGTTATGAATACTTATAGTAGACTGTCTATTATAACTGGTGGTTGCATCGTAGTTTGCCTCACCATTGATTTACTGATTTAAACCTCAGTGTTTGGAATATTGATGGTTTGCATTGTGCTTGTTCAGTCTATGGCGATGTCCATTGTCCATGAAAAGTATAAAACTTCTTCCTCCAGAAGCCCGATATAAACGGAGGTTTAATTCATCCGGAAATGTTCTAAGACGCACATACATACATACATACAAGTGATTTATAACGCGCACAATGTCAAACAAAATGGTTGAATCTGAGGCATTATTTAATATTGGATCTATCTGTCTGTAAGTTATATATATACTAACGCAACTATAGTGTTGATGGCACGCACACACTGCTCTGAAATTGTCAGTATTTTTTTCATATGCACTTAAAACTGCATCACCAGAAGCATTAATCTTTAAGCCGAAACGCACCCTATGGCGGCTGGCCTCCGCTTAGATCTGCTGGGGGAGCTTACAGCGCTCTCTCAGGCCCCTATCTGGATTAAGGGGAGGCTACTTCGAAGTGAAGGGAGAAGGGGAAGGGAAGCGTTAAAGGGAAGGAAAAAAGTGAGGGACGGGAGGGTTAGGAAAATGAGGAGGGAGGCCCTGGGGAGGGTTAAAGGAGGGGAGGAAGAGAAGGCAAGGAAGGGGCAGAAAAGAAGGGAAAAGATGGAGACTTGGAATGGGAGGAGGGGAGGACAAGAAAGCGGAGGGGGAAAGGCGATATGTCCCTCAATCTCAAGACTGATTGACGCTCTTGTTCGTATGTCTGTCATGCTGTCTGTTTGTGTGCAGGATTACTGCAAAAGTAATCAGCCGATTTCATTTGGCCCACCAATTGGAAGAACTGATTAAGTTTTGGTGGTGATCCGGTCCCGGATACTGATTCCAGATCACTTCTCCGCTGTTCTCACCACTGCGAAATAAGGAATTTTATTTAGTAGCATTTCTCATACATGATACAGTCACCGGCCGATTTTCACGAATCACGATACTAGGCGAAATGACTGACGCCAAAAAACTGCAAATTTTCCGAATTTAATTTGTCTTCAAAATGACAATAATAAGATAAATAATTGAATCAAAACCATGTCATTTTTTACCTCGCAATGCTCTGCATAAGTGCGGACTATGCTCACGCAAGATGTCTGTCTGTCCGTCCGTCTGTCACATGCCGGCATTTTATCGAAACGGCTAAACATATCAAACTTTTTCACCTACGGGTGGCCACACCATTCTAGATTTTCCGTACCAAATGTTATGGCAATATTCAAACGGCGAAACCCCCCCCCACCCCTAACGGGGGCATCGAATGCAGGGGGTATGAAAAAACGCGATTTTCGATCACTATCTCGTTTTATCTTGGAAATGACAGAAGATAGGGCCACGGTTACTATGTAACGCCAATATTATAGGAACTCGTACGCAACATAGCAAATGGTGCTATTTCAATCACCTTGAGTGACCTCTGACCCACATTTCAAGGTCACGATAATATTCAACGTCCAATAACTCGTCTAATAGTAAGTCGTATATGATCTGTCCAATGTTTCCGTTTCCAGTGATCTTGAGTGACCCTTAACGTAGATTTCAAGGTCACGGAGATGCCCTCAACGAATTGTGTGCGCAGCTAGCTGACGCGCGATCTGTTTGCGATAGCTAAGTTCTTGTTGTAACCCTTGCGGCTCGTATCAACACGGTCTCTCCTGAGAGTAAACTATAGGCCTGACCTATCATGAATAATTCAGTCAACATCTGAAATATATACATGCATGCATATTATGCATGCTGTCTGACGCCTGCGGCAGCTGCTGCGCTTAGTAGACTCCGTGGCGAGAATTGACACAATCAGATAACTGTGGATGGAATGTGCTCGATCGTGCAGGTGCAGGTGCCCGGCCACCGCTGGCTGGCTCCACTGCAGTGACGTCACAGGATATGCATGAGCGGCGTGACGCCGACAGCGCCTGTCACTGCAGTAGCGCAGTTGCAGCCAGCCACCGCCAGGCTGGATGAGATTGCATGGAGTGGCCTATACAAGGAGTACACAATAGCACAAACAAACAAATTGCAAAAAAGCCGGTTGTTTACACCAGATGTTCAAAATGATGCCATTCGCCTTCACGCATGCACGCAGTCGTGCTGTCCAGTGGGCCTTGTCGATGATGCTGTACAGAAGGCTTTCCCACATATCAGTGACTCGCTGCTTCAAGTCGTTGATGTCCTAATTTCACTTTAGAGCAAAGTAAAGTAAGTAAAAGCGAGGTAGTTGAGAAAGTTATACCTGTAGCCAACTTTTAATGTCTTCTGTGACGTGCAAAAAGTTATGAAAATTGGTGGATGTGTGTTAAAGCTATAGCCAGTCAAACTTGGGACGTTTTTTCAGACACACTGTACAATGTGGTTTGACAAAGTTATTGCAACAAGTAGCTATGCTGCCATAAAGAGGCCGCGCGATGCTTCGTGTTTGTCAGTAGTTAGCTTCAACAGTACAAAACGTCGACTGGCTTCCTGTCATAAACATTTATTCGTCGTCTCCTGCTATCAACACCGCCGCTTGCTATACCAGCGATGTGTCACAACTTGCGGGACGGTGGTCTGGCGGCGTCGTATTGACCACACCTGGCCAGTTGCAGCTTTAACAGAACGCAGTGAAGCCAGATATAGGCTCAGAATAGCGATTTCTACCTACCGCACCTGCATTCTACGACCCCGTTAGGGGAGTTCCCGTCGGAATATTGCCATGCCGTTTGGTACGGAAAAACTAGAATGGCTTTGCTACCCTATGGTGAAAAAAATCGCTTTGCTAACCCATGGTGAAAAAAATTCGAAGATATCTTTATTCGTTTTGACATATACGAACGCGACAGACACACAGACATACAGACACACAGACTTCGCATGACGACATAAGCCGTGCTTGCATATATCATAACGCGGCAAAACTAAAAAGGGTGCAATTTTTGCCATACAGTGCATATCGGCAACAATGTTTAATTTTAAGCACTGCTACTGTACATATGGAGACATAATTGTACATGTTCGATAGCATGTGACTCAGACAATTTGCTTTCATATTACGTAAAATTTATAAAAAAAAAACTAATAAGTTTAAAACAAATGCGTTAGAAGCCATTGATAAACTAAAACATTAAAACAGCAAAAATCATTTTTGTATTGCAGCCGTATACTTAATCAACATACTGCTATATAGCCGTATAAGATTGCATTCGGTCCAGCTTGTAATACAAACTGTCTTATACAGTGTTCAGCATCTGTCACTAATTTGAAAGCTCGCACGGGCGCACTTGCTTAATGCAAGCAAGAAGCTCAGCTGTGGCAGAGAGACAGCGCGACGCTTCGTGTCATTGAATATTTTGCTAAGTCACTCAAGGTCGTGCGAAATGACACTGCTGCGTAAGGCGTGTGTAAGTCCCTATTATTTCAATGACACTATGTCTGTATGTCGTACCGTTTCTGAGATATTCAGCGTCGAAGAATGGCGTGATCTTGAAATTGTGGGTAGGGGTCGTTCAAGGTCATTGAAAATAGCGCCGTTCAATAGATCATATATGACTTTCTATTGGCCGACCATTGTAAGTATAGCTGTATGTTGTATTATTTTCAAGTTATTTGATGTTAAATAATCATGACCTTGAAAAGGTCACTGAAGGTCATTCAAACTGGTCCCACTCGAAAGCTTGGATGCGGTTTTTTATTCGCCTTCCATAGTAATTATGGCCGTATCTTTAACCGTTTATGAGATATTCAGCGTCAAAGAATAGCGTGACCTTGAAAACTGAGTTAAGGGTTGTTTAATTGTCATTGAAAACGGCGCCGTTCGATAGACCACATACGACTTTCTATTCGTCCGCCATTGTAAATATAGCTCTATCTTGTACAGTTTTTGAGTTATATGACGTTGAATAATATCGTGACCATAAAATCTGGGCTAAAAGTCACTCAAGGTCATTCAATTGAAACTGGTACTATTCGAAAGCTTGCATGGGGTTTCCTATTCGTCTTCCACAGTAACTATGGCGGATTCTTTAACCGTTTACCAGATACTTAGCGTCAAAGTATTGCGTGACCTTGAAAACTTGGTTAAGGGTTGTTCAAGCTCGTTGACACTAGCGCCGTTCGATAGATCACATAGACTTTCTATTGGTCCGCCATTGTAAATATTACTCAATCTGGTACCGTTTTTAGTTATTCGGCGTTGAATAATATCGTGACCTTGAAATTTGGGTTAGAGGTCACTCAAGAACATTGAAACTATACCATTTGAACGTTTGGGTGCGGTTTCTTTTCTATTTGCTTTTCATAGTACCTATGGCTTTTTCTTGCATCAGTTCCGAGATAAAGCGAGATATTGGTCGAAAATCGTGATTTTTTAATACCCCCTTGCATTCGGCTCCCCCGTTAAGGGGGTTCCCGTCGGAATATTGCCTTCCCGTTTGGTACGGAAAAACTAGAATGGTGGGGCTACCGATGGTGAAAATGTTTGAGGATATGTATAACCTTTTACACTCATACCGGCATGTGACAGACAGACAGACGGACGGACAGACATCTTGCCACGGCATAGTCCATTAGTCCGCGCTATGCATACGCGTCGCGCGGTAAATACGACGACATAGCACGAGGCATGTCTCTGCATATTTTTAACAATGTTCAGGAATGTGAAACCATGCAATCGCCATTGCTCTCGATGGGCTCCCGTTGCATATTAACGGGCGAACCCGGCGCGAATTTGCAGCACGGGAAGAGGACAGCAACCGACGAATGGTGGAAACTTTGATTCTGCGACGACCTGACCATGGGCGCCGATTTGTGTTCAACATAGGGGGAACGATCCGGTATGACCTGTGTCTGGGGGATTGGGGCCTGGCGGTGCTTGCCCTTGTAGGTGTCTCTCCCACCACAGGTATCCGGGAGTACCGTATGACCACCGGGAAATTTGGATATTTTACATGAAAAGTCATGCATTTTTGTGCATATTTGCATGATATTAAACCCGAAATTTTATCCTAATGACGAATGTATTATACTACCGGAGGTGTGTTGTGTGTTTTAAAGACAACAACGTTATACACGACATACGTAATGAATAAGAAATAAGAGACTGCAAAACATTGCTTCACAGACTGGTAAAACAGCTAATGCAAATAGTCAATTGTCCCTGGCCAATTCGTGATCGCTTCTGTATGAAGTTACTAAGTTTTGACCAGGGAGTTTAGAAATAAGGGGTTTTGACTGCGTCGAGTCCGGCAGCTTTCTTTTCATTGGCATCTTGACAGCGTTCGTTTTAATATTTGCAGTTATGCAGTGCTACAGAGACAGCTGCACTCACTGACACTCAATGCACTGAACTGCACTTTGGGCCGTGTGAAACTCCTCTCCCCACCCGCGCTCCGCACGCTGCCCTCTGTAATCTCCCGCAGCATCCACAGGACTCCAGGAACACATGGCCCAGATGCGTGACTCGGCCAGTGAGCAGTGCTTTGACCAGCCTCCCTCCAGTCCCAACACACGGCAACGTAACGTCTAGCGTTCACGCGACGTCGACGTCATGAAGGCCATCCTATTTTGACGACAGGCGTTATAGCTATTTTAATGCAGAGTAAGACGAGACAAATGAACAATTTGGCAAAACATTGGGGGGGGACATTCGCTATGTCGTTCCCCAACCAAATTATTGGGCTGACATGTCGCCCCCGTTCCCCCACGGTTTCGGCGCCTATGGGCCTGACCTCACGCGATCAATTTATGGAGATGCAAAGTTAACGCCGCGAACTGGTCGTGGTGCCGACACCGGTATAGCCAGATCATATACAACCACATTATATACGGGCACCCGGCATTCGAAAGAAGACCACCCCTCCCTATGCTTCGTAGATCTTTTAATGCGTTGCTGTAACCAAAATGGCTACATAGCTGTCTAAACTATTCAAGTTTCAATGTTCAGCAAAGTGGAACCATCAACATTGTTCTTTTAATCGATGGGCTCCAGTTGCATACTTATAGGAGAACATGGGCAGGATACGACGCGAATTTGCAGCACAGGAAAGCGACAGCAACTGACGAATGGTGGAAACTTTGATTCTGCGACGATCTGACCTCACGCGATCAACTTGTGGAGATGCAAAGATGACGCCGCGAACGGGCCGTGGTGCCGGCATAGCCAGACCATATAATAACCAGATATATACGGGCACCAAGCATGGGTAAGCAAGACCACCAACTTCCGGGGGTCGTATGCTCCCTAAACTTTGGATCTCCATTGATCCGACCTCGGCGACGCTATACGCAAAAATCGAAAAATCGATTTATCGTGGTGCCGGCATAGCCAGACCATATATTATCACATATATACGGGCACCCGGCATGGGAAAGCAAGACCACTCCTCTCTATGTTAGCCATGTCCCGTACATTTTTTTGATGCGTTGCTATAACCAAAATAACTACATAGCTGTCTAAACTGTTCAAGTTTCAATGTTCAGCAAAATGGAACCATCAACATTGTTCTTTTAATCGATGGGCTCCAGTTGCATACTTATAGGAGAATCTGGGCAGGATACGACGCGAACTTGCAGCACATGAAAGAGACAACAACCGACGAATGGTGGAAACGGTTGATTCTGCGACGATCTGACCTTACGCGATCAACTTATGGAGATGCAAAGTTGACGCCGCGAAAGGGTCGTGGTGCCGGCGTAACGAGACCATATATAACCACATATATACGGGCACCAGGCATGGGTAAGCAAGACCACCCCTTCCAGTTCCGGGGGTCGTATGCCCCCCAAACTTTGGATCTCCATTGATCCGACCTCGGGGACGCTACCACCCCTGTCTATACGTTAGCCATGCCCCGTACATCTTTTTAATGCGTTGTTGTAACGAAAATGGCTACATAGCTGTCTGAACAATTCAAGTTTCAATGTTCAACAAAGTGGAACCATCAACGTCGTTTTATTAATCGATGGGCTTCAGCTGCATACTTACCAATTTCGAACGATTTAAGGGTTAAGCCCACAATTCTAAACGACAACGGCAGGCCATTAATGGCTGTTTACATGCGCCGCTTAACTAGGCATGGGCCTATGGCGCGAGGCACGCTAGGGCTAAGCCATCCGTCATGCAAGCGGTATTAGCCGTCAGAGAAACGGCGGTTATAAAGCCGAGCAGGATAAATATCGTGGCACAGGCCCTCTCCATGTGTAAATTTTTTCTGCTAGGGGCATGTACGGTATAAGCAATCCCCACTTTTTAATTTTTTGAACCCCCATATCACGAAATTAATCGAGCAAGGAACTGAAATTTGGTACGCTAATGGATGAGTAGGTTCATAGGTAGACAATGCAGGGTAGCAACGACCGACCACCTCACGATGGCGAATTGCTAATAACAGTGACGGAGTTAGCGAGAACACGTGGTCAACTTACTCTAATAATGGTAATAAAACAGCAAAAATAGTGTTTAAAACTTCTGTTGTAACGGCTCAGAATGCACTGGCGGCGCGAGCATTTGTGCCGCCCGGGGCAAACGTTGAGGTTGCCGCCCCTTCCCTCCCCTCCCTTCCCCTCCCCTCCCGTCCCTTCCCCTCCCCTCCCCTCCCTTATAGAAGTAGGCCCCTTAATCCAGCTAGGGGGTCTGGGGGAGCGCTTTAAGCTCCCCCAGTGGGGTCTGTGGCGAAGCCCCAGCCGACAAACGATTTGGTACATATCTGGGCCAAAAATTAATGAGCAGCTCTGGTGGTAACAATTTTATGAATTTTCATAGGAATAAATTTAATTTTCTGGTGCATTTACAGCTTTAAAAATCTGTCTATATTTACATACCCCCTCCCCTGAAATTTTTGACTTTTTTATCACAATGGTGAGTTATGATGGTGCATATGAAGCGCATTGTTTAAAGTATGTCTACAGTTACTAATAGGCCTATCTATTTTAGCAAACCACAACACAACATGCTCATTATGCTCTAACATGTTAACCGACGTTAAACGTTTGTGGGCGTTTTTAACATACACTGTATGTGTTACACAGTACACTATTCTTCGTCATGCATCATTCATTATGTAATGAGTCGGTTCTGTCAATCAAGTTGAATCAACGTAGTAAAGTAATAGGCCTGGCCTACCGCCGTTACTTTTGCAGTGGATGTAGCGAGAGGCGGGAGAGGCGGAGTGACTCAACAGACATAACAGCCACTGGAGCGCGGCTATAACCCGTTGTACCCCTTGCACCCCCACCACACCAGCTAAGCCGTATCCGATTGCAAGATATACGACGGCGGCAGAGGCAAGACCACAGTCGTTGTGCGCAGTGGGGTACTAACACTGAAATTGCTCCAAATTTTTTGGTTGTCCTTGAAATGCCGCTCCCCTGAAAGTGCCGCCCGGGGCGCATGCCCCCCTTGCCCCCTCCTTCCGCCGCTTATCAACTGATACCATTTCCAATAAAAAAAGGTGATTATACGATTGCAGCTATCAACATTTCGGCGATTTGCTGCTAAATATTATCACCTTTTCTATTGAAAATGGTATCAGTTGATATTTGCTGTTTAAAGATGTCATTCTGAGCCCTTACAACAGAAGCTAAACATCCATGAAAGTTTTTAACATTATATTATATTTAACATTATATTTCTAATTTTTCATTTTACATTGCTACCATTTTATGGTGAATAAAGATTCTCATATTGTAGATGGGCGGATGGTGGTGGTGGAAAGGGGGAAATGTCCTACACCATGTAAAAAGGGAGGGGCGTTGTCCGGAAGAAGGCAATGTCCGGGAAATATGTCCCGGGGAAATGTCCAGATCCCCCCTGAAACCTATGGTATCAAAAATAAGACTCGTTGTGCTACCCGGTGGTAAAAACTGCGTGATATATTGCCATCATTAGTTTTGAGACAATGTGACGGACGGCAGACCGACAGACGGACAGAACCATCTATGCCTACCACGCTCTGCATAAATGAGCGCGGCAAAAATTATTCAGTTTTGGACCAGACTTCTAAAAGGTCCTAAAGTACTCTACAATTTTTCATAAAACTGTACACATGAATAGGAATTACAGTTTGATTGTCTATATCCGTTCGATTTAATTTACTGTACTTAAGCACATTTGGCAGATCGAAATATTTTAAAAAAGGCCCTATATGTTACAGTTGGGCTTGATATAAGCGTGAGAAGAATTTCTAGCACGTCTCGTCGATTTGTAAAGTGACTCGGAATATCAGTCATGCTCGGCATATAATACCATTAAGATAGGCCTACACTGTATCCTACAACACATTTTAACGTCTATAGCTCAAGAAGATAACAGGCCAAAAACCACAGGTTACTCGATCTATTTCGATCTATTAATATGAGGGATGAAGGATGAGGGATGGGATTAAATGAATCTTTTTGTCGTTTTTATCGCGCGTCAGCATACTCACGCGCGATAGTAATATAGCAAATCTGTCTGTCCGTCCGTCCGTCCATATAATTACGTTCCGGAACCACATAAAAACGGCTTAACACATCGTCATAGTTTTTTTCACCATACGGTAGCCCAATCATTCTAGTTTTACCAGCGTCAAACATTTTCACAAAATTCCGACGGGGTCACCCCCTGCGGGAGCGCTAAATACAGGTGGGGTATAAAAATATCGCGATTTTCTACCAATAAGTCGCTATATCTCGCAAACGATACAAAATATCGTCATAGATACTATGGAAGGCGAATAGAAACTCGTATGCGATCTATCAAATGGGGCCATTTCCAGTAACCTTGAACGAAACATAACCCTGTTTTCAAGGTCACACCACTGTTTGACGCTAAATATCTGACAAACGGCTGCAGATACGGTCGTAGTTACTAATGAATGCGAATATGAAACCGCACCCAAGCTTTTGAATGGCACCAATTTCAATGATCTTGAGTCACCTCCAACCCCGATTTTAAGGTCACGATAGTATTCAACGTCAAATAAATCGAAAATGGTACAAGATAGAGCTATATTTACAATGGCGGACCAATAGAATGTCGCATGGTCTATACGGCGCCATTTTCAATGACCTTGAAGGACCCCTAACCTAACCTAACCTAAATTAATAAAGCATATTCTATCACCGTGCCAAGTATGGTGGGGATGCTGAGTCGCGCGCCGGCTGTAGACGGAAAAGTGTTATGTTTTTGTCTGTCTGTCTGTTTTTTGTCACGCTTTGGAATGACGAAGTTTGTGATAACGGAAACGATATGAAGCAGTGAAATTTTCAAAACAATTATGATACCACTGCATAGAGGAAGGTTTCTATAGTTGTGCACATATATTCAAATTTCTCTATGGACGCCCTAGATTTTTTCTTAGGGGTAATTTATACCAAAAATTGCTATTTTTGGCGATTTTGGCGGCCGTAAGGCCACATTTTTAAAGCCATAAAAGCGAAAGTTAGCGTGATTGTCGGTACGTCGGAGTCGCTCCCCCACGCCAAATTTTGTAAAAATTGCTAAAGGGAATATACCCCTTTGGGGCAAATATATACCAAAAATTACCAATTTTTGCGATTTTGGTGGCTGTAAGCCCACAAATTTTAAAGCCACAGCGGTAAAATTGGACTTGAAGCTTGAGGGTGCAAACTTGGGAGACCTTCCCCCAAGCTAAATTTTGTAAAGTCGCTTAAGGGGGTATACCCCTTTTGGTCAAATTTATACCAAAAAATTACCAATTTCGGCGATTTGGGGGCTGTAAGCCCACTTTTTAAGAGTAACAGCTGTGAAATTTGGCGTGAGGGTACGGACCTGAGACACCCTCCCCCGCCTTTAATTTTGTAAAAATTGCTCAGGGGGATTAGTCCCTTGGGGGAAATTTTTTACTTAAGCCCATATTTCTATACCAATAATGTTAAAATTTTACTTAAGAGAACGGAAGACTTAGGAATCCATTAACGACACAAAATTTTGTCAGAAACGCTCAAGGGACCTGCCGGTATTGCATTGCCCCGTGGAGGTGATGCATATTGATTTCTAGTTTTATTATTATTTTAGGTTTTTCTTTTCCTTTTAATGGTGTAGTTATTAGTACACTACTGTATCTTATTGCATAACTCAGATTTTGATTGTACTAATGTATGTTGCATTATGTCTGATTTGACGTTTCTGAGAAATAAATATAGATGAATGGATCTGCAGTATCTCTTCATTTGTCTCTCCGCCGAAGTGATCGCAGTCGTTTTGTCCCGGTCAGCCTTCCAACTTTCACAGACATGTGCCAAGACGCCGATGAGAAACTGTTTGGTGCTATTACCAGCGACGGCCATCATGTTTTAAATCATCTCCTTCCTCCACAGTCACAAGGATCACAAAACTATAACTTACGGCGACGAATACATAATTATGCACTTCCTACTCGTACTGGTCACCTCACGGACAAGAATTTCATTCAACGCATGCTATACTCTAACGCATACTAGTGCTTGCATTATTTTACTTTTAGCACTCTACTATACTGTTATTATTCTCATGTACACGTGTTGCGTTTTGTCAGCCGTCATTAAACGAAGATTGTGATTGTGATTGTTTTGTGCTCAGTCCATGGTACTTTCATCATACGCCTCCAATTTCAAATGCCTCAAGTCGTCGAATATCTTCTTTTTGTAGAGTCCACGTTTCGCTTCTATACAACGCAAAGCTCCAAACAGATGCTTTCATCATACAATTCTTCAGGTGAAGAAACGTATGGCGGGTAAAAGTGAACAGTACGTGAACAGTACGTAATAATAACCAGTACATCAAGAGTAAGCATCTGGGGCGGGGGCGTTTTTTCCGGGTGGTATTTTCGGCAGAGGGGTTATCTCCGGGGGGAGTTGTCTCCAGGGGGGTTATCTCCGGTTACCTTATATCTGCTGTCATATTCTACCGGAAGGACAGCTGCTGAGCGCAACCTATTAGCGATGGCTTAGTTAATGCGTTATATGCATTTCGCGCGATTACGTAATGCTTTCCGCTGCTAGTCAGTCGCTGGCCTGTAGTCACCGGCTTGGCCCAGAGCAGTAGACGGCGGGCAAGCGGCTCGTGCAGGCCACGCAGTAACACGTACCTGTATGCATTCCATTGTCTTGCAAGTTGCAACCTTTGTGGTGCAATTCGAATGCAAAGACTTTTACTGCGCGACGTGCATGCATAGCGCGGACTATGCGGTGGCAAGATGTCTGTCTGTCCGTCCGTCCCTGTTTGTCCGTCTGTCTGACACACGCCGGTATTCTGTCTAAACGGTTATACACAACGTTATAGTTATGACTTTAGTCGTAAACGTTGTGTTTTAAGATGCTTGTATGAATTTAGTTTTTTTGGTTTGCTATGTTTTCTTTCTTTCTGGTATCGACTATTGTTTTTTTATATTTTTTTGGTGTTCACGTAGCCTACGTTTGTTGCGTATTCTCAATAAAAAGACAGTAGGCTATATTCACTGTAGTGCGACGACTGCTGAACACGGCATACCACTGAGGTTGCGGCATCTAATCAGTCGGAATACATGTCCTCAAAAATTTTTCACCATCGGGTAGCCCCGCCACTCTAGATATAGCAAATGTCTGTCCGTCCGTCCGTCCATAACGTTCTGGTATTAGATGCAAACGGCTTAACATCTTGTCATAGTTTTTTTAGGAACTGGTGTGCGATCTATCAAATGGTGTCACTTCCAATGCCCTCGAACAAACCCTAGCCCTGTTTTCAAGGTCACATCATTTTTATCGAGCGTTTTTATCGAGCGTCAGCATACTGACGCGCGATATTGATATAGCAAATCTGTCTGTGTGTCTGTCTGTCTGTCTGTCCGTCCGTAACGTTCCGGTATCAGATGAAAACGGCTTAACATATCGTCATAGTTTTTTTCACCATACGGTAGCCCAATCATTCTAGTTTTACCAGCATCAAATATCTTCACGAAATTCCGACGGGGTCACCCCTTGCGGGGGCGTTAAATACAGGTTGGGTATAAAAAATCGCGATCTTCTACAAATAAGTCGCTATATCTCGCAAACGATACAAGATATCGCCATGGAAGGCGAATAGAAACTCGTATGCGATCTATCAAATAGTGCCATTTCCAAAGACCTTGAACGAACCCTAAAGTCCCTAACCCTGTTTTCAAGATCACACCACTCTGACGCTAAATATCTCACTAACGGCTACAGATACGGCCATAGTTACTATAGAAGGCGAATAGGAAACCGTACCCAAGCTTTGAAATGGTACCACTTTCAATGACATTCAGTGACCTCTAACCCACATTTGAAGGTCACAATATTATTCAACGTCAAATAACTCGACTACTACTAAGTCGTGTATGATCTATCCAATGGTTCCGTTTCCAGCGACCTTGAGTGACTCTTAACCTAGATTTCAAGGTTACGGTGTAATATTTATGCCTATAGATGCCCTCAGCGTATTGTGTGCGCAGCTGACGCGCGATCTGTTGGCGATAGCTAAGTTCTTGTTGACGCTAAATATCTCACAAACGGCTACAGATACGGCCATAGTCATTATAGAAATAGAATGCGAATAGGAAACCGCACCCAAGCTTTTGAATAGCAACAGTTTCAATGACCCTGATGATCTTTAACCCAGATTTCAAGGTCACGATATTATTCAACGTAAAATAACTCGCAAATGGTACAAGATAGAGCAATAGTTACAACGGTGGACTAATAGAAATTCATACATCTTCGGTCGAACCGCGCATGATGCGCATCTTTAACTTTGTTGATCTTTGCAGTGGCTGGGCATTATGCGGTCAGACAAAATGGCTGAAATGACGTTGAAGGTGGATCAAGGTCATTGGAGACAGCACAGTTCATTTAGGCCATGTATCACTTAGTGGCCTGTAGTAACCGTGTCTATTTGGTATCATTTCTGAAATATTCAACGTGCCCTTGAAATCTGGCTTAACGGTCATTCACGGTCATTGAAAACAAGAAACTTAGCTATCACAAACAGATCGCGCGTAAGCTGCGCACGCAATACGTCGAGGGCATCATATAGTAACTGTGTGGTCATGAAATCTAGATTCAGGTCAGTTAAGGTGATTGAAAATGGTACCATTTGAAAGATTGCGTACGTTTCCTATTCACCTTCCACAATAACTACGGTGTTATCTTGTATCGTTTACGACACAATTAGAAACCGCGAAATTTTTATACCCACCTGTATTTAGAGACCCGCAGGTTTCGACACAATATCGGAACGTGACTGACAGACGGACGGACAGACAGAATTGCTATATCAGTGTGCTGACACGCAATAATGGCATTATTTTGATAGATCGTATATGACTTCTTATCAGCCTTGTAAGTATAGCTAGTAGGCCAATATATCTTGTATCTTTTTCTACCAGCGTTTTTTACTTGATGTTTCAAACTATAGACCAATAAGTTTAACTAGTATCATCTGCAAAATAATGGAATCCATTATTAGAGATGTTATAATGGAAGACTTTTTAATAAAGGATTCTTTAGTGACAATCAGTATGGCTTTATCAAGGGCCGATCAACTGTCTTGCAGTTGTTAAAAATCTTCGATGATTGGACATACAAAATGGATCAAGGTGTTCAAATTTATACATACTTTGAAAAAGCCTTTGACAAATTACCCCGTCTAGGATTAATTAGTAAATTGAAGGCATACGATATAGATAGTAAACTAATTCTGTGGATAGAAGATTTTTTGTGCAACCTAAAACAACGAATAGGAGTAAATGAGTGTTTTTTCTCAATGGTATACAGTAAGCAGTAGAATTCCACAAGGTAGCATTCTAGGACCTATACTGTTCCTAATATTCATAAATGATTTACCCGAGATATGTGCTACAGAACAGGTTACTGTTATGTATTTATATGCTGATGATGCTAAAGTTTACAGTACAGTCAGTTGCGACAGTGATCACTTGCATCTGCAAAAAGTCATTGATCATTGATCAAGGAATGGTGTGATCAGTGGTTATTACCATTACATATCAACAAATGTTCTCACATGTCTTACACTTCCAGGCTAAGCATAGATACTGCATACCACATTAACAATACAGATTCAGTCAGCAATATACAAAAAGTTGATCAAATCAAGGACCTTGGAATTCTGTATGACTCGCACTTAAATTTTAAGGATCATATTCAAGAAAAAATTAATAAAGCATATTCTATGATTGGATTGATTAAAAGAAACTTCATCCATATGGATTCTAGAACCTTCGTCATGCTTTACAAAGCACTGGTCCGTCCTCATGTTGAGTACGCTAATTCAATTTGGTCATCTTACAAAAAAGGAGATATAGAGGCTATTGAAAAAGTTCAAAAGAGAGCAACAAAATTAGTAACATTACTCAAAAAGTTACCATACCAAGAACGTTTATTACAATTGAATTTACATACTTTGAAATACAGACGATTACGAGGAGACATGATAGAGGTATACAAAATTACACATGATATGTATGACAAAAGTGTTGCACTAGAATTACCTCGTACTAGAGGTAATAAATATAAATTGCAAAACCACAGCTTTCATTACAACTTTCGAAGATTTTCTTTTGCTGCACGAGTAGTTAACGTGTGGAATAGTTTACCGGACCATGTCAGTCAGTCAGTCAGTCAGTGGAACGCTTGACCGGCCACGGGTCGTAGCGCCCTCCAAGACTTGCGGTCATGTGCGATCCTCCAGGCGTCGTTGGCGTTGAGCCCAGTGTCGTCCTCGATCTGCTGCACCCACGTTCGGCAGGGTCGTCCTCGCTGGCGCTTCCACTCCGGCCTGATGTCCGGTTTACCGCCTGTGCGAGCGTCCACAGCCAGGCGTAGTGCGGAGTGGGCTGGTGTCGCTTCCGGTAGTCGCCGCACGTGACCAAAAATGGAGAGTCGCCTCCGACAAATCCGGATTGCTAAGCCTTCTTCGCCAGTTTGGCTAGTGACTGAGGCGTTCGTGACAAAATGGAACCAACGGATTCCTAAGATCCGTCGTTGGCAATTCATGTGGAACGCTTCTAATCGCCGTTCATCAGCCTTCAGGAGAGTCCATGTAGTAGATGTCAATTCTCTTAAACAATTTGAAACTAGATTAGACAATTTTGGGGTAATCGGGATGTTATTTTTGACTGGACTGCTGAAATAACTGGAACCGGAGACAGATCACAGTTTTAATTAGAAACTGTTTCAGAAAGTACTATTTGAAGTTGTTACTGAAGATACGGTTATAGAGGCACTAGTGCCTACAACCGTTTCTCTACTTTGCTGATTGCTGACACTTATAAGTTTGCTCGTCTATCTTTGTCAGCAGGCCTAGGTACAATACTTGTCACTTTGTATCCTATAGTTAAAAAGGTAATCAGACGAGACATTTTAAAGCGTAACTCTTAAGTATGAATTACAACAGCTTAGATATCGCAAACAGATCGCGCGTCTACGATAAGCCCATGATCTTCAAATCTAGGTTAAGGGTCACTCAGGTCACTGGAAAAGGAACCATTGGGTAAATTATACACGACTTACGATTACTAGAGCTATTTGACGTTGAATATTATCGTGACCTTGAAATGTGGGTCAGAGGTTACTCAAGATCATTGAAAATGGTACCATTTGAAAACTTTGGTACGGTTCCCTATTCGCCTTCCATAGTATCTGTGGCCGTATCTTTAGCCATTTCGGAGATATTCAGCGTCAAAGAATGATCTGACATTGAAATCTGGTTCGGGGTCTTTCAAGGTCACTAAAAATGGCGCGGTTCAATAGACCATTTATGACTTTCTATTGGTCCGCCATTGTAACCATAGCTCTATCTTGTAACGTTTTCGAGTTATTCGACGTTGAGTAATATCGTGACCTTGAAATATGGGTTAGAGATAATAATAATAATAATAATAATCTGATTTGTATAGCGCCGTAAGGCCGTAGCTTCAGAGGCGCTGGATCACTCAAGGTCATTGAAATTGGTGCCATTGGGAAGATTGGGTGCTGTTTCCTATTCGCCTTCCATAGTAAGTTAGTAACTATGGCGCTATCTTGCATCATTTCCGAGATGAAGCGAGATATTCGTCGAAAATCGTAATGTTTTATACCCCCTTGCATTCGACGCCCCCGTTCAGGGGTTCCCGTCGGAATATTGCCATGCCGTTTGGTACGGAAGAACTAGAATGGTGGGCTACCCGATGGTGAAAAAACTTTGATGATATGTGTAATCGTTTAGACACAATACCGGCGTGTGACGGACAAAAGGACGGAAGGACAGAGGGTTGTCATACGGCATAGTCCGCGCTATGCATATGCGTCGCGCGGTAAAAACGCAATAGGTTTAGGTAACAGTAAATAGCATTCATGTTAGTAAAAGGTACGGAAAAGCTGTAGCTAAAAGTACCCATGGCGATTGAAAGATAGAGCTAAATCAAACACGATCAAAGCCCGAGATAGCCGCACGTCCCCCATGGACATTTCATCCCTCGGAAATATTCCCCCGACGGACAATTTCTCTCACCACCTAAGACATTTCCCACTGGCTGATAAAGCGAAAATTTGAAAACTGGTACTAATCCATACTCTTGACCCCAACCGTCCCACGACTGGCGGTCCTGAGTCCTGACTCTAACCGACTCACGTCGTGGGGTCCTGACCATAACCCTAACCGACCCACGGGGCGGGAATTATTTGAAAACTGACACTAGCCCACATTCCTGGCCCTAACTGACCCACGACGTGGGGTCCTGGCCCTAACCGGCCCAAGGCGGGGAATTTTTAGAAAACTGACACTAACCCATATTCCTGACACTAACCGCTATCAACGCCGTACACGTTAATTGCAGATTGCTTTATCACACGGTCACACCATTCTAGTTTTTTCCCATACCAAACGGGGTGGCGATATTCCGACGGAACCCCCCTTACGGGAACGTCGAATGCAGGTGGGGTATAGGCACAAATCGCGATTCTGGTCTAATAGCTGGCTATCGAAGATTGCTGGACATGCGAAGCGCCAAAAACATTTACCGACGACGAAGCTGAGTATATGACACAGTCGGCCACGCACCACTGGCTATCGATCGATTGCTGGACTCGCAAACTACGAAGTGTCAAAAACAGTTACCGACGACCATGCAGTGTAGATCACACAGTCGGCGACGCACCAGCGAATGTTTGTGACGGCCTGCAGCATGAACGAATACGTCGAAGAGAAGAGAACAGAAAATAATTTAATTATACGCAGTGGTATATCTGAAGCCGAAACAACTAATAATAAAAGACTGCGCTCGGCGTTTTGTATTTAAGCTATACAGACACGAAGTATCGCGCGGCCTATTTGCGACAGCAGAGCTTCTTGTTTCTTTAATTTTTTGTTTGTCTTGTGTGGTGGACTAAGCTGGCTACACGTCAGCTTTTTACTGCACGCTAAATACATAATATCGTGTCGTATTGTATCGTATGGTCCACTATCGAAGGTTATTTCGGCGACTTTGTCCCAAAATATGTGTAACCTCATTTTCCGGTCTTTGACGGTAGGTATACTGTAAACGGTTTCATTAAAGTATCTGAGCATTATAGCGTATATAATGTACGAAGTCAAGTATGACAATTAGGGTATATAACTGTATATAACATATTCGATCGGAAGGACAGCTATGTGATGCTGAGCGCGACCTGTTAGCGATGGCTTAGTTGCTTGGTTTGTGAATGATGCGATTACGTAATGTTTTCCGCTGCTATTGCTGGCAGCAACTAGCAGCAACTTGCTGCTAGTCAGTCGCTGGCCTATATAGTCAGCGGTCCGGCAAGACTTGTTGACGCATGCCACGCCACGTACGCACCTGAATGCATTCCATTCCATTGTCTTGCAACGTTGTAGTGCAATTCGAGTGCAATGTTGGATAAGTCCCAGGCACAGCATCACCACCACAATCATCATCATCAGTTTGCGTAATGTTATGGACTTCAGATAAATACTTGTAATGTAGGCACTACATGGTGTCGATGATGGTGACACAGTGAAAAGCCAGCTGGAGGCTAACATTTGAGGCTAACATGAATTTCTCCGTGGACATTCCCCCTCAGACATATTCCCCCGGATGTTTCCGCGCCCGGACAATTCCCCCTCCCTTTTCACATGGTGTAGGACATTCCCTCCTACCAACACCACCATTATGCGCCAATCTATATAAAGCGATCTACCGTCAACGTGTACTAAATTGATAGTGGTTGAGTCAGGAATATGGGATAGTGTCAGTTTTCTAAAAAAAATTCCCCGCCTGATGGGTCGGTTACGGTCAGGATCTCACGTCGTTGGTCGGTTAGGGTTAGGAATGCGGGTTAGTGCAAGTTTTCAGTTGCGGTATATCGCTTTATAACATAGATTGGCGTATTGATGGTGGTGGCGGTAGCCTAGGCGGGAAATGTCCAGTGTTGGAATTATAAACAAGTTAATGGGAGGGTCGCCATGGCGAGCGATAGCGAGCCTAGAAAATTTTTTAGGGGGCCCCCTCTGAGAGGGCCCAAATTTTTGCAAATTTTGTATAACGCCAACGACGGATTTCGTAAGTTATTCTAAGGAATTTAAAGATACACACGGGGTCCCCTCCCCTCCTTCCCTCCCTTACCCTTCCCTCCTTTTCTTTCCCTCCCCTTGCCTTCCCTCCCTCTCCCCCTTCCCCTCCCTTCCTATATCCCCCTTTCCTTAGAAGTAGGGCCCCTTAAATCCAGCTAGAGGGTCTGACTGTATGGGGGAGCGCTGTAATCTCTCCCAGCTGGGGTCTGGGGCAGAGCCCCAGCCGCAATCGATTTTGGTGCAATTTAGCCTTAAAATCTGACATTTGGTGGCAACGATTTTAACGATTCTCTTGAGAGTCAACTGACGAAATTTCATCTCCTCCCCAGCCGACTAGGGAGTTAGACTGCGGGCAGGGGCGTCGATCAGGGGCCCAGGGGGCCCGGGCCCCCAATAATTTGCTAAGGGGGCCCGTTCACTATCGGGCCCCCCATAATCTGATAAAATCGTTAGGTAGTGCATACTACACGGGTCTTTAGTTGATTACTTACTGTTTCTGTTGTATAAACTTAAGTCTTGAGTGATTTTTCTTGAAATTGGTTAACTGTAGCTTATAATACGAACTGTTACTAGTATATTCTAAGTGTTGTGAGCCTTTTAAGCTTCTTGTGTGACATTGACATTTTCATCAATTAACTGTCATAAAATACTGAAAACAAACTTTTCTTTTTCAAGTTATATTTTTCAGGTGAGACAGCAAATTTATCACACAGACAAAGTATACAGTTTTTTAATACACATGTATGCAGTTGCACTCAGAATTCAAATTTAATTCGGTAATATCTATTAGCTTCTTGGGGCTTCGCCCCTAGATCTGCTCTGCCCCTGGACCCCACTGGGGACTCCCGTCTCCCAGACCCCCTCCGCGTTTGCCCCCCCCCATCTTGACGACGGATTGACGCCGCTGACTGCGGAAGAGTTGCAACACTACCAGACTACTTAATTTGTTGAATTGTGAGGAACCAATATATTCTTTGCAGCCTGCTGTCATGGTTAAAATGCTAGTTTTTGCGTTTGCGTTTGTAGAATTATGTGTTATGTCGCCTACTGTCGCTACCCTGCAGTGATTCTCCATAGCGTGCCTAGCCAAATTTTAAAAGTCCATGGCCGATTTTTATAGTTATACCAAAGACCAAAGTGGAAAATCATTAAAAATTTATAAGAATGCTGACCATTTTTGTTCATTAAAAATATTCCTGAAAACAACTTGGAAGAAGAAGAACAAGGACATACTAGGCCTACTGCAGTTATTTCTGACACGTTCGCGGAAATTCACATGACGTACGAAACTTGTTGAATGCAGTTGAACGTTTGTTCAAGTTTTCTTGTAGTATTGCCACCTTACAGTGCAACTGCAGAACGAAGTTTGAGCACCCTGCGTCGTCTAAAGAATTATCTGAGACTAACTAAGCCTATAACACAAGACTTAATCATGTCGCTGTACATCATGTCCACAAGACAAGAGTCGATGCCTTAGATATTAACAAAATAAAACAACTGTTTATACACGCCAATGAATATAGGCGTAGCGTATTTGGATAGTTGGACATTTGACTTAGCTGTAGGTTGGCGTTTAATCACGATTGCATGGAAGTAGCGGCATATAATTGTTTAGGTGACAGATAAGTAGTCATATAAAATAACAGGCGTGTGTTCAAAAATTATAACCTTTTTATTTTTAAATTTTATAAAAAAATAAGGTAAACTTTAAATTTATATTTTACAATTAATGTTAAAAATTACATAATTATTCCCAAGAAGTATTATGTTTGTACAGTATTTGTTTGAATTAAATATTAAATTTGTACAGTATTATGTTTGTGTAAATGTATCATGTTTTGTCTGTGTTTTGACCAAAATCAAAAAATTGCTAAATTTGTAAATTTGTTAACATTATTATGTAATATAAAATGTTGAAACATTCCTCAAACAAAATTGTGTTTCGTTGCTCGTTTAGGCGTTTATGGTATTTTACGAGTAGTTACCAATGAAAAAAACAATAAAAAGACACTTTAAATAAGAAAAAAGTCATAAAACTACGTATTGACTCGTAAAATTGGTACAAGCTTCTGGGGCCCCCAGATCTGAGATCCCCGAATAAGGTGCGTGCCTAGCCAGATTTTTTAACGTTGTGCCGCCCCTGCTTTTATGGCTCGGGCTTCACTGAGTAGTAGGCCTACTGGGGGGCCGCAGACCGGCCCCCTGGCACCTGTTTATTTTCACCTATTGGGGGGGGGGCGACAATTGCGCTGGGGGCGCCCCCCCGTAATTCCAACACTGGAAATGTCCTACATTCCAGTAGTTAGCTTTAACAGTACAAAACGGCAAGTAGTCTTATTGTTAGTTACGTAAGCTACAGGATTATCACTGCGTGCAATTAAATGCGCTGTTCTGTCGTCTTTGGCGTAACGTTGAGGCTTATTGTCATAAACATTTATTCGTCTTCTCCTGATATCAACACTGTCGCTTACCACTAGCGATAAGTGTCACAACTTACGGGACGGTGGTCCGGTGGCGTCATATTGACAACACATAGCCAGTCGCAGCGTTAGCAGCACGCTGTGAAGCCACATATAGGCTCAGAATCGCGATTTAGCCCTACCCCACCTGCATTCGACGCATCCGTTAGAGGGGTTCTCGTCGGAATATTGCCATGCCGTACGTCTGGTACGGGAAAACTAGAATGGCTTGTCTACCCGATGGTGAAAACATTTCGAAGATATCTTTATTCGTTTTAACAGAATGTACGAACGCGACAGTCACACAGACAGACACACAGACACCACATGACGGCATAGGCCGCGCTTGCATAGCATCGCGCGGCAAAAATAACAAAAACTTAGCTATCGCAAACAGATCGCGCGTAAGCTGAGCACACCAAGCACACCAAGCTGAGCACACTATGTCGAGGGCATCTGTGATAACCCCGTGACATTGAAATCTGAATTAGAGGTCACTCAATGTCATTGAAACTGGTGCTATTCGAAAGCTTGGATGCGGTTTCCTATTCGTCTTCTATAGTAACTGTGGCCGTATCTTTAGCTGTGTGTGAGATATTTAGCGTCAAAGAGTGGTGTGACCTTGAAACCAGGGTTAGGGGTCGTTCAAGATCATTGAAAATGGCGCCGTTCCACAGATCATATGCGACTTTTTATTGGTCGGCCATTGTAAATATAGCTCTGTATTGTACCAGTTTCCAGTTTTTTTGACGCTGAATAATATCGTGACCTTGAAATCAGGGTTAGAGGTCACTCAACGTCGTCAAAACTGGCGCTATTCGAAAGCTTGGTGTGGTTTCCTATTCGCATTCTATAGTAACTGTGGCCGTATCTGTAGCCGTTTATGACATATTAAGTGTCAAATAATGGCGTGAACTTGAAAACCAGGTTAGGGGTCGTTAAAGGTCATTGAAAATGGCGCCGTTCGATAGACCACATGCGACTTTCTATTGGTTGGCCATTGTAAATATAGCTCTATCTTGTACCATTTTCGAGTTATTTGACGTTGAATAATATCGTGAATTATAACAAGAACTTCGCTACAGCCGACAGATCGCGTGTCAGCTGCGCACACAATACGCTGAGGGCATCTATATCACCTTTAATTTCACTTTTGTAAAGTGCCCCTGCAGTGTTTTAATACTAAGTGTCACTATAATCTTTACATTTTTAATAATAATAATAATAATAAGCATAAATACACCGTGACCTTGAAATCTAGGTTGAGTCCCTCGGGGTCACTGGAAACGGAAGCATTGGATAGATCATACACGACTTAGTAGTAGTCGAGCTATTTGACGTTGAATAATACTGTGACCTTGAAATGTGGGTTAGAGGTCACTGAAGGTCATTGAAAGTGGTACCATCTGAAACATCGAGTACGGTTTCCAATTCGCCTTCCATAGTAACTATGGCCGTATCTGCAGCCATTTTAGAGATATTCTGCGTCAAAAAATGGCTTGACCTTGAAAACTGGGTTTGGGGTCCATCAAGGTCATTGAGAAGAGAATGGCGCGGTTCGATAGATCATGTATGACTTTCTATTAGTCCGCCATTGTAACTACAGCTCTATCTTGTACCGTTTGCGAGTTATTTGACGTTGAATAATATCGTGACCTTGAAATCGGGGTTACAGGTCATTCAAGGTCATTGCAATTGGTGCCATTCGAAAGCTTGGGTGCAGTTTCCTATTCGCCTTCTATAGTAACTATGGCCGTGTCTGTAGCCGTTTGTGAGATATTTAGCGTCAAAGTGAGGTGTGACCTTGAAAACAGGGTTAGGGTTCGTTCAAGGTCATTGGAAATGGCACCATTTGATAGATCGCATACGAGTTCCTATTCGCCTTCCATAGTAACTACGGCCGTATCTTTAGCCATTTCGGAGATATTCTGCGTCAAAGAATGGCGTGACCTTGAAATGTTGGTTGGGGGTGGTTCAAGGTCATTGAAAATAACGCGGTTCGATAGATCATGTATGACTTTCTATTTGTCCGCCATTGTAAATATAGGTCTATCTTGTACCATTTTCGAGTTATTTGACGTTGAATAATACCGTTAGCTTGAAATCGGGGTTAGAGGTCACTCGACGTCATTGAAGTTGGTGGCATTCGAAAGCTTGGGTGCGGTTTCCTATTCGCCTTCTATAGTAACTATGGTCGTATCTGTAGCCGTTTGTGAGATATTTAGCGTCAAAGAGTGGTGTGACCTTGAAAACTGGGTTAGGGTTCGTTCAAGGTCATTGGAAATGGCACCATTTGATAGATCGCATACGAGTTCCTATTCACCTTCCATAGTAACTATGGCGATTTTTTGTATCGTTTGCGAGATATAGCGACTTATTTGTAGAAAATCGCGAATTTTTTCTACCCCACCTGTATTTAGCGCCCCGCAGGCGGTGACCCCGTCGGAATTTTGTGAAAATGTTTAATGCTGGTAAAACTAGAATGATTGGGCTACCGTACGGTGAAAAAAACTATGACGATACGTTAAGCCGTTTTCATCTGGTACCGGAACGTAACGGACAGACGGACAGACAGACAGACAGACAGACAGATTTGCTATATCAATATCGCGCATCAGCATACTGCGTTGCTGACGCGCGATAAAAATCGGCTATGGACTTTGAAAATTTGGCTAGGCACGGTATGGAGCATCACTGGTGGCGACAGTAGGCGACAGGCGACTATATAATTCTACAAACGCAAACGCAAAAACTAACATTTTAAGCATGACAGCAGGCTGCAAGGAATTGTTCCTCATAATTCATCAGAAGTAGTCTGGTAGTGTCACAACTCTCCAGCAGACCACCTAGTCGGTTAAGGAGGGGATGAAATTTGGTCAGTTAACTCTCAGGAGAATCGTTAAAATTGTTGCCACCAAATGTCAGATTTTAAGACTAAATTGCACCAAAATCGATTGCGGCTGGGCTCTGCCCCACACCCCGCTGGGCAGGCCCACAGAGAGAGGGGGGTTACCGGGGCAAGTGCCCCGGGGCCCGGGGGTCCTAAGGGGGCCCGGAGGCCCCTCAATAAAATTTCAGCTGGTGTGAAAAGAGGTGAAAACGAGCAGGCAGAAATGGGGAGGTTAAAAACTGCAAAGAAAGCCACTGTTAATATGAATTGTATTTGTGGGTAGAGCCCTTTTCGCTTTTCAATGCTGCTGAGGAGCGTACGATGACAACAACAAAATTTTACAGTCGGAGCATCACTAATTCAGTGCACTACGATTACTTGGCTTCTTCTTCGATTTTGAAGTTTTCTAAGATTATTTTTGTTTCTCTACAAAAACACAAACAGTAGTGATGTTTGGTCACACCGGGAATGTCTCCTTTTGGGGGCGATACCTCCAAGGACCTCTTTACGACAGGGGCCCAAATGAGATGGGGTCATAACTTATTACTTTTCTTGGTATCATTAAAATCATCACCCTGACAGTGACAGGGCTTTCAACAAGATGTCCGTCACAATGACGCCATTTTTTAAAACGTTCTGTCCCCAAAATTGGCTGTTATAAGTCATCATTAACTCACCCAAAATGCATCATATCTCACCTACAGCGATCTAGGTTTCCCAAAAATTTTCCCGGGGGACAAACCCAGGACCCCCGCTATTGAGGGGGCCGCTTCGCTGCGGAGGAGAGGGTGGAGAGGGAGGGGTAAAGGGGAAGGGTGGAAGGGAAGGGGAGGGGAAAGGCGAGGGGATGTGGAGGGGGGCCCCGGAAAGTGGTCTGCCCCTGGGCCCGCGCTGGCTCTCGGCGGGCCTGCCGCTGGGGGAGCTTACAGAGCTCCCCCAGACAGACAGACCCCCGAGCTGGATTTAAAGGGCCCTACTTCAAAGGGAAGGGGATATAGGAAGGGAGGGGAAGGGGAGAGGGAGGGAAGGCAGGTGAGTGGAAGAAAGGGACGGGAGGAAGGGGAGGGGACCCCCGTGTGTATCTTTAAATTTTTCTTAGAATAACCTATGAAATCCGTCGTTGGCGTTATACAAAATTTGCAAAAATTTGGGCCCTCACACAGGGGGCCCCCTAAAAATATTTATACGCTCGCTATCGCTCGCCATGGCGGCCGTCCCATTAGCTTGTTCGTAATTCCAACACTGGGTATGGTGGACGAACGCTGTTGAGTAAATTTTCCGACTAGGGTTGACAACTTGAAAGCATCGACAGTCTGCTCAATAGAATTCGCAAGACGGTTACAATTGTCCGGCAACCACGTAGCGGTAGACCGCGTTCAGCGCGTATCAGTGGGGGACCTCGTGTTCAGTCAGGAGGACAAGCCAAAAAGGCACTGATCAGCTTGAGATATTTTGCATGAAACAGCCATTCTCCGTTCAAATGTGCACAAAATAATTCACCAGATAATTCAGCACAATGTCCAGCTCAAACGCTTCAAACGACGTTGTGCTCATCTGTTGTCTGAAGCCAATCGCATCTCCCGTTTCACGCGCTGATAAACAACCTTATCGTCTGCAATAAATCTTGTTAATGTTGTATTTTAAACCATAAGTTGAGTAATAAATAAGTAAAATAATATGGT
>Ga0209149_1000079_pt1 | contig 43744 bp, 34 predicted proteins | sample WorMetTyACAVOLI2_FD_187423 | JGI IMG/M metagenome (GOLD analysis project Ga0209149, IMG submission 187423) | Marine gutless worms symbiont microbial communities from Max Planck institute for Marine Microbiology, Germany - Olavius algarvensis... ... | reverse complement strand
TTAACCTGAAGCACAGCAGATTGCTGCTTTAACCAATTTTTCAAAGAACATTGACCAAATTTAAAATGTTGGACCTACAATTTTGTAATTTATTCTGATCAATTTTAAGTTTATGCGCAGGCTCTAAAGGGTGTTTCCCAGTTAATGTTGCTACCTTATCAAGGGATAAGCGTTCGCCAGAATATAATTGAAAATAGCCACTCGGACAACTTTTTATCACAGGATTGCAACTTGTAGTCAACAAAACAAGACAGTAAGTAAAAGAAGCTATAATAATTTTTTTCATCTTCCTATCTTCCTTTGCAGTTGGGGTTCCGATAGCAATGGAACGATTTTTTTCGCTAATACTCATATGGTTTTCGGGATAGCCGTAGCTCCTTATCTGACATAATGCTCTTTTCCATATCCAATTCAAGGTGGTTGAAAAAGTTAATTATGAGATAATATCATCACACAATTTCATTAAATGCTTATAAGTGTTCTCAACAACATCGAATGGTCTATTAACCTTGTCCAAGTCTTTGTCTTTGATTCTCGCAGCAGACTCACCTTGATCTAAAACTTGCTTAAAGTATATTTGGAGTTCTTCAGCTTCGGCTATGGGCTGTAGTTCGATTAGTGAAGATACATTTAAAACCTGGATTCCATTTTTAGAAATCCAATCGTCTATTATCATTGCAGTATGAAAAGTAGGCAGCTTATTGAGATCTGCATGAAACCACGGTTTACGGTGCTTCATAGCCATTTTCCGTGTATAGGCCATCCACCGGTTAATTTTCCGTTTTACTTTCATGAGGTCCTTAAATGGCTAAACAGTGATTATCTTGACCTCGTCTAAATTTGTTATATGCTCAAAAAATAACCTCTAATATGGTAGTGGAACAACTACAGATTTCTTACTCTGTAATTCGAAAGCAATCGAAATATATGAAGATAAGTTTTGGGTATCACACGGTTTTTATGGTTGTCAATTCCTGTGATAGAAAATATAGGTGTTCAACTTCATTAGCCGTCGGTGAGTCGGTGCAGCATCAGATGAGCGGAGGAAAATCCCGCAAAGCGAAACATCCACCGGCGTGTGGTAAGCACGGTCCGGTACCCGAACCGTTCATACAGCGCCTTGGCTCGAGGGTTGGTATCGACTACTTCCAGAATCACCTCGGTTTTGTCCAATTCCCTTGCGCGTTGGTCCACTGCCTTCAGCAGCGCATTACCTATACCCCTACCCCGCAAGTCGGCCTGCACCCCGAGCCCATCTAAAAGCAATTGGTGAGAACGCGGTTTGGTCTGCACGGACTCCCACAGTCCAGACCGAACACGGCCGACCACCGGACCATAGCGTTTTAAGAATTCACGCCGGTCGGGAGCAAAGAAGCCGATGCCGTCGTACTTGAGCCCTGCGATTCCCGCAATCTCTTCACCATCAAAGGCCACAATAATCCGGTCCGCGCTTATGTGATCGGCAATCAACGCCACTGCTGCCCGGCGACCCAGCACCGCACTAAGTTTCCTCGAGAAGATATCAAAATACATCGCTGCGATTTTCCCAGAACTTTCGGGAGGCAGGCCTACTGAAATGGCCACGCTTTCTGTATCCATACAGCACTCCTCCAGTTACTGAAGCATTTAGATGGTTAAGGTTAAGGCCAAAATCTCCACTGCTGACATTTGGCTCTTGTTATGGGTCTCCTGCCATGATTATATCGGCTCTAATAGTGTTGCATATCGGCTTTGTCATGGGATTTGCTCCGGTATCTCATACATGTTGAAACCCTCTTTTTTAAGCTTATCCCACTTCACATCCTGATTCGCTAGTCCGATGAAAAATGACGGTCCGAATTTTTCACTGTTCTTGTTCCTATAACGAGAATAGTTTGTCGCGAAGTAGACAGACTCATCTACGTTGTACACACAGCCGCATTTTCGACATTCCAGCCATTCTTTCCAACCACTATCTTTATGCTCGTAAAAGCCACCGTATATATTCCAGAATTCCCTGCGATTGAGTACAATCCGCGTGTGCTCGATATCACGCCCACCACATGACCGGCATGCTAGCGGAAATATGAAAAAGTACTCTTTGGCTGTTTTTGGGCCTCCTTTTCGGAGAATTTTCCTGACATGTCTTGTAGGAAATATGATGAATTCCATGATTCACCTCTCGGATAATCTTAATCCCTCAGGGCGTCGCAAGTCGCCGAGCGTGATTATATAGCTTTTTTGGCTATTACTGCTGATATGATCTATTTACATGCTTTTTGTAATGCTATCCAGTTCTCATCTGATTTTAATTGCCGTAAGTTTCTGATTGGTGAAGACTGCCAAAAGATGTATGAGAAGCGGTGTTGAAGGACGTGCCACAACATATAATTCGATGATTATCGAAATAACTGATGATATTACTCGATTATCACACGGATTTATTAAACTCTCTCCTGTCGGACCAAGCTATGAGTCTGAATTCAATGATGTCATCCTCTTACCGTGGCCCGACCCCCACCGTCGTATAGAGATACAACAGGTTTAAAGTAGCATCATTTTCGATCTTTATGGATTAGTGGTCACCGGCTGATCTATTGTTGCGGTTATCATCAAGCTACTTGCTATCTGATTTCGAGCGCTTAAATCCTCTCCAGAAGTTTGCGGGTCCTATCCAGCCAGTATTCCATTCCCATTTCATGGAACATCACTTCGGCCTCTTTGAGGTTTTCCATGGCCTTTTCTTTCTCGCCCGCATCCAGGTACAACTCCCCCAGGAACATGCGCCCCTGAGAGTAATAGGGTTTCGCCTTTAGATCGTGCAGGAGCGCCAGTCCTTTAGAAAAGCACTCCTCAACCTGTTCCATTCGTCGCGGTTGCCTCATGCCGAACACCCTTCCGAGCCCAACCATTGCCAGACCCTCGAAGCCTTTTTCGCTGTTCTTGCGAGAAAGCCTCAAGGCCTCTCCCATGGAGGTCCCGGCATTTTCCAGATCGCTCAGGTCCAGGTGAATGCTGCCCATCTGCCAATGATGAAAAGACAAAATAGCTTCAATTCCGATATCACGATATATCCGGAGGCCCTCTTCAGCCTGTCTTCTGCCGGTCTCGGGATCACCAAGAAAAGAATTCACATGTCCGAGTGTACATAGGGCCTGGGCCAAAACCATAGAATACTTGGCTTCTTCACAATGGGCTATGCATTTTTCAAGGTGCTCTTTTGCGGTCTCAAAGTCCCCTACGTTATAAAAAAGCAATCCATAAAAAAGCTGAGTCTGTCCCAAAGTTGCTGAGTCACCGAGCCGTGTGGCATTTCGCAGGGCCTTCTCAAGATATTCCTTTCCTTCCACAAAGCGCCCTAAACCGCACAAGGCTGTGCTGTGTAGTCCACCAATAAAGGAATAAGGATTCATAGCCATAGTAAAAAAGTCGGATTCCCTTCCCGTCTTCTCGAGAAGGGTAATCACCCCCGGCATTTTTTGGACGATCTTTTCGTACTGACCTGTCCCTATATAGGAAAGACAAAGACTAAAGCCAAGAGGCACCATTAATTCGATTTCCTGGGCTTTTCGGGATTGCTCGAAACCCTCTTCCGTATACCTGAAGGCCGTCAAGTAGTCCCCCGTATGACTGTAATAGGTTCCCATCCCTGAATAGATAGATGCAAGGTGTCCGGCGTCTCCCAAATCCTTTGCCAGCCTTTCACCCAGTTGATAGAACGACAGGGAACCTTCCGGAAACCCGAGAATCCCCAAAGGAGTTCTCATTGACCGTATCACTTCGATCAGTTCTTTTTGCTTCTCTTCCGTTTCAGGCGGTTTTTGGAGGAGTTCCACTGCTTCTTTATAGAAGGCGTAGGCCTCCCAGGGGGCGTGACTCCGCGTTGCCTTTTTCCCGGATAATTTCAAGTACTGGCAAGCCTTCTCAAACGCCGCGCCCCTGGAATAATGGTAGGCCAGCACCTCGTAGAATTCCTCCAGGTTTTCGGCATAGAGCTTTTCAATGGCATCGCCAATCCGCTGGTGGATCTCCTTCCGCCTGTTTGAGAGGAGGCTGTTATAGGCTACCTCCTGAGTGAGGGCGTGCTTGAAGATATATTCCAGCTCAGGGAAAAGCCTTTTCTCATAGATGAACTCCAGGCCCTGAAGGTTGAGCAAATAGGATTTGAGCTCCTCGCGGATGCCGGTGATGGCTTGAAGGATACGATAGGCGAAATCTCTGCCGATCACCGAAGCCACCTGCATGGTCCGCTTGATGTTGTCTTCGAGCCGGTCCATGCGTGCGGCGATGATGCCCTGGATGGTATCGGGCACCTGGATATCGGCAAGACTTTCCTTAACGGCGTAACGCTGGTCGGCCTTTTCGATGGTGCCGTTTTCGAGCAGGCTGTGGGTGAACTCCTCCATGAAAAGCGGATTGCCGGCCGCACGGTCCTGGATCAACTGCTGCAAGTCCGGGGATACCCGGCCATCTTCCAAGAGGGCCTGGATTAGTTCGCTGCTCGATGCGGGTCCCAGCTGATCCAACCCGATTTGGCTGTAATAAGTCTTGCTTGCCCATTGATGAGTGTATTCCGGACGGTACAAAAGCACCAGCAATATCGGACTTGCGGCCAGCCAGTCGATCAGGTAGCCTAAAAAATCTTCGGATGTTTTATCGATCCAGTGCATGTCTTCGACGGCCAGGACCAGCGGTTTTTCCTGGCTCGAGCGAACCAACAGATCGCGCAAAGCGTCAAAGGTTTTTTCCCTTTTTATCTTGGGCTCGAGCTGTTTGAAGGCATCATCATCCTCGGTCAGGGATAATATCTCCTGCAAAGGGGCTATCACATGGTCGAGATTTTCATCCAGCCGGGCAATGATGTCCCTCATTTTTTTCTTAACGATGGCCTCCCGGTCGCCATCTTGAATATCAAAATAAGCCCTGAGAATATCCAAGACCGGCAGATAAGCCATGGCGCCGCCGAAATGCAGGCACCGGCCCTCAAGATAAACGGCTTCATCCGGCGCCAACCGGTTTCTCATCTCAAAAAGGAGCCTGGATTTTCCCACGCCAGCTTCTCCAACAATTCCCACTACTTGTCCGGATCCGGATAGAACCCGATCGTAGGTTTCTTTGAGAGCCGACATAGAATTTTTTCTCCCGACAAATCTTGTCAGACCTTTAGCCATCGAAGCCCCGATGCGGGTTTCAATTTCACCTGATTTGATTAGTTCGTAGGCTGCCTGTGCTTGCGCTTTACCCTTGACCTCAATCTTGCCCAAGGGGTGAAACTCGAAGAAATCTTTCACCAGCCTATGCGTGTTTCCTGCGGCTAAAATCGTTCCCGGCTTCGCCTTGCTCTCCATTCGAGCTGCCAAATTGGTTACGTCTCCGTCGGCGGTGTAATCCATCCGAAGATCATCTCCGATGGAACCCACCACAACCGGACCGGAGTTGAGCCCGATTCTCATTTTAAAATCTATTCCGTATTCTTTATTCAATTTCTCAGCATACGGCACGGCTGCTTGTTGAATGTTCAATGCCGCATAGCAGGCTCTTTGGGCGTGATCTTCATGGGCGATTGGGGCACCAAAAATGGCCATGACACCATCGCCGGTGAACTGATTCACCGCACCCTCATAACGGTGGATTTCATCCATCAGTATCCGGAAACAGCCATCCATGATTTGATGCACCTCTTCGGGATCGATCTTTTCAAACATGGACGTAGAATTGGCCACATCTGCGAAAAGAACGGTGACGAGCTTGCGTTCGCCTTCGATGGCACTGCGGTTGGTTAAAATTTTATCAGCGAGGAATCTGGGCGTGTAGGATTGAGGTTTGAGATAATCGACCGGAGGAACTTTTGTGGGTTTAACTAATTCCCATCCGCATTCATCACAGAATTTGCTGTCCGGGTGAATTTGGGCGCCACATTTTGGACAGCTGTGATCTAATTCAGCTCCGCATTCTTTACAGAACTTAGCCCCTTCTCGATTCTCAAAAAGGCACTCTGGACATTTCATTTTATCCTCCTCTCTTTACATTCAAGAATTGTTCTAATTCTTCAAATTGAGAGTTGGTTTGAATATACTGGGCTTAGTGTCTGTTTATTGAAATGACATCATGTTTGCGCAGGATTTCGTCATATCCAGATTGAATTTTTAATAACGCTATCGATTTGATTTAATATGACAAAGCGAAGCGAAACCATAAATCTTCAATCTTCAATCTTCAATCTTCATTTCCGGCTTGTCCGGGTTGGGTCTTTGTCCGGCTGTTTCAGGCGGCGGGCTAGAGAGACGCGCAGGATCTCCTCGAAAGAATCACCGGTATGCATTTTTTTCAGCACGCTGTTCGACGGGCCGCGACACCCCCAGCAGGACAGTCCGCTTTTGGGGCAAACCGCATCGCAGCCGCCCCGGGTCAAAAGGCCCATGCACAGAGTGCCCTGTGACAGCAGACACTCCGTTGGGTTGGCTTCAGCGGAAGGAAACAGCCTGAAATGCGCCGGCGATTTTCTTTTGGGATTGCGGTCGCACTCGGCGCAGACCACTTTCCGGGCAGGCTTTTCCGGTGCCATTCCCCGCATTTCATGAATCAGGTTTTTAAGGATATCGATCGGCGGCGGACAGCCGGGTATATAATAGTCCACCCGGACCACTTCGGAAATGGTGCGCAGCCTGCGGAGCAGCTTTTCCGCCAAAGGGGTCAGCGTCTTACGAGAATCTTGGCGTTGATCGGCCAGGTAATAGGAAATGGGATCAAGGGTTCGGCCGTAACTTTCTGCTATCAGCGCTTCGAGTTCGAACCGGTTCGCGAGGGCGGGAACACCGCCAAATACGGCACATGAACCCCAGGCTACCAGAAAACGGCTTTTGACACGGATCTCGTCAAGCTGCCTTTCGTCTTCCCGGGTGCGAACAGCCCCATCCACAAGCGCCAGCTCAACCGTTCGGATCTCCTGCTCATCCATGAGCATCGGGCAATAAGCGATCTCCACATTCGCGGTAATCTGGGTCACGTCATGCCAATTACGGACAAAAAGGGCCGGACACCCTCCGCAGGACGACAACGAAATGATGCCGATGCGAAGTTTTTGGCTTTTTTTAATGCTCGGGGTGAGAATGGCACGAACGTTGGCGGCATAGGTTTCGGGATGTTCCAGTGCATCGGTTGTTTCCCGAAGACGCTGGATGAGCACTTTCAAAAAAAACTGCCGGGCATCCGAATCCGATTTCACCTTGGCCAGCATGTCGTCCCGACCGACAGGGCGAACAAGCGCCGGTGTCACAGCCCGAACGGATGCCGAACGCCGGGCAGCCGTAAATAAAGCCATCTCTCCGAAAAAGTCACCCGGACCCAACAGTGCAAACCGGCATTGCGTGCCGTCCTCTTGGAGGAATATCTCCAAGGTGCCCTTGACGACAAAATACATACGATCACCGGCATCGCCGAATTCGAAAACGATGTCGCCCGGGCGGAGATGAATCAATTGGGTACTCGATGAGGATGGATCCGCATCCATCCATGAAAAGATGTCAGCCTCCGTGTAGCCTCGTGTGAGCCGGGACGATGGTCTTTCGGCAACCGGTGATATCGATAGTTCCTTGTCCGGGAGGCATTCGGCATCCGATGCCACCGGCCGCTTGCTCAGCTTTTTTTGCAGTCTCGTGTTTTTCGCAGCCTTGGTTCTAATTATTTGAGTGAGGCGATCGATGCGCCGGCAGATGGCTTGAATCAGAAACAGGACCGTGTCCCCGTCCTGGACAGTGCGTTCAGTGAATATGTTTTTGGAAACGGGCAGCAGACGGGTCCTGCTGATGGCAGTCGCTGTAGCGCTGCGGGGTTGGTTGTCCACCAAGGCCATTTCCCCGAAAAAATCCCCCTTTTCCAGGAAGTTCAAGTGGATTTTCTCCTCGCCTTGATGTCGGGACACTTCAACCGCACCGGATTGGATAATGTACATATCCTCCCCGGCCTCACCTTCCCGAAAAAGAACATCCCCTTTTTGGTAGATTCTGCCGAAAAGCTCGGCGCTCTCGCCCATGAGTATCGTCTTTCCAAAAGATAGAAAGATAAGAGGTTGCTTTCTGAGGTTTGAATCAGCGAAAATTTGAATCGTGTGCCGGAATCAGTTGCAGGCCATTATATGGAGAGATCAAATCAATAGGAGTAGTTAGGCTATTTTGATATTAAAAATGGACTTGATTGTCAAGGGCAATTTATGACCCTGCAGCTAAGCTTTGCCCCTCATCCCTTCGTTGAAATTAGACTTCGAGTGTCGCTGGCTCGGCGGCTAAAATTATTGATTAGATATAATTTTTTAAGATAGATGTTGCCGCTCAGATCATCAGCCTGTTTGGCGGTTGTGCGCGCAATGGGTTCCCAGCTATCGGTGTCAGCCCTAAGAACATGCCCGCATGTCAAGCAAAGATTCAAATTGCCTCCATCGGGCAAAAGTTCCAGGACTATGTCCATAAGATCGTCAACCGTTACTTTCGTCATGCTTGCCTGGCATCACAAAGCAGGCATCACTTAAACGGTCACAGATATAGGCATTGATGATTTTATCAAGCTCGCCGGCAATGCCGCTAACCAGCGCAATGTTTTTTCCGGCCAGAAATCTGCACATGACCTCACTGACGCCGGCGCAGATAATTTTGCGAATTCCCCAGCGGGCCATCACCTCGATGCGTTCATTGATAGACATTTTTTCAAGTGTCAGTTCTTGCCTGTGGATTTCATGGCCCTTTTCAATGTCAACGACCACTAGGCGGTGACATGAGTCCAGAACGGGAGACACGCGCGATTCAAATACTGGAATAGCCACTCTTTCCATTGATTTTTTTTCTTAAAAAAAGGCCCGCCACCGCAACCTTGGTATCCGATTAGGGTTAGTTTCTTAAATGGGTTAGATCCTATTTTAAATTTATTTGACTTCAACCGCGTGATGTTCGTGATCCCCACAACCGCATGTGGATGCGAGTTCAGATTTTAAATCAGAATGGGCAAGATCCCACCAGAGGGAATTGATGACAACTTGCGGCAGTCCTTCTGCCGCAGCGTGGACGCAAGCCGAATGCGAGCAGGTGTGTTCGAAAACGATCTCTTCTGCGGGATCCAAATGCGCGCGCCAGTTCTTGTCGACCAGCTCCTTGGTATCGGTTGCGTTTGAAAACAGTACGCTTGTTGAGTACTGCTGAGTTTCAGCGTTAACCCAACTCTCCGGGGTTTGATGGGAATCGACAATACATTCAAACCCCGGAGAGCGGGTTGCGCCGATAAAGGCGGGCGACTCTTTAGAACAAAAAGCATACAGGCTGATCAAGCGGTCAAACAAGGGATAGCCGATCTGCCAGGCGGGTATATTGCGAATGACGCGTTTTCCATGGGCATCATTCAGACCATCTCCATAACCGGTTTTTACGGTTTTCAGCGACCACTTCAGGAAATCGAGGCCGTCGAATGTAAGCATCGCAACGGATTCGGCCGCATCAAACATAAACGATAGGCTGCCTACCGTAAAAAATGTCTCAGGTACATACTGCCTGGCTTCCAGCCGGGGAGTATGGGTGTGGTCGAACAGTTCAGCGCTGACCATTTCCCGTTCCCGGGGGGAAAAGGAATCAAACACACTGGCCGTGACATAGGGATAGCATTTGACCACAAACTGGCCGAGATTCAGGGTTTGATCGGCGGTTTCGATGACCTCACCTTCTTCAAAGACCAGGGCATAAACTCCCGGTGCCCCAGTGATCCACATATACCACTCCGGCCGGTCACCCCAGACCTGGCTGACGCCGGTCAGGTCGAGCATTTTTTGAACCTGTTCGACCCAAGAGGCGGTGAGCAACATGCTTTCAACTTTATTGCGAAAAAAGCTGTCAAAATCCATATTCTTTACCACCGTGCTTTTCAAAGAGTTCCTTGACGACTTCTTTTTTTTCGCGTCCTTCGGTTTCGATGCCGTGCTGTCGAGCGGTTTCCAACAACAGGTCATCCGGGTAAGCAAGGGTCAGGGCATAGCTGGAATCGTACGATTCAAAATAACGGTCAAAAGCGATTTCCCGGTCAGCTTGCTGCATGCCTTCCTGAAAACCGGCAACAATTTCTCCCACCTGGCGCAGCAAACCGCGTCTGAAAAAGTGGCGTTTGTTTTGATCAACCATTTTGATCACCGGGCTTTCTCAAGGGCCAACCTTCGAAAAATTCACTCTGAATCATGATGATACTCAAAAACAACAGGATCCAAACCAGCGGTGTATCTCCCGGTTGAGCAACACCGGGCACCTTGGCCAGGAAAAATGTGGCCAGGGGCGAATAATAGAACGCATAAAACAATAGCCCCCCGGCAATGGCAATCGCGGTGCGAATGATCGCTCGGGCCCAGATATTGGCCATATTCGGGAAATTGCCAAAATAATTTTTGAGAATAAATGCGGCCAAAATGAAAAAGCCGGCCATTTCACCGGCATGGATAAACCGAAAATCGGGCCCATCGGTGTATTGACCGCCCATAAACGGTTCATCCCAGACCACGGTAAAAATTTTCAACAGGATCCACATCAAAATTAATCCCATGATGAGGGTGGCCACAAAGGTGACAATCCCTTTGGCGACAGAGCCTTCGCCGTTTCTGTTCATGAGCTTCCAGGGATTGCCTTCCCAGAGTTTATCCGAGGCCACAATCCAGAATAAAGAAGACAGCACCAGCCCCAGCCCCACAAAAGCACTGCCGGTCTCACAAAATCCTTCCCACCAGGGTGACACGCCGGCTTTGGATTGGGCCGGGTAGAATAAATGACACACATGGGGATGGAATAAGATGATGTAAATGAGGCTGACAAAAAACAGAATGGCAAACAAACGCGACCACGCCAGAGCGCCGCGCCCCACATTTTGCCAGGGCCAGCTGCCAAAGCCCAGATTCCAAAAGAGCGCGATCCACAGAAAGGCGGTAAAGAAATAGACAATCGCCGTCGAGGCGTTTTCACGCGCGACGAACGGCTCGGCGCCAGTGCCTCCCGAGGCCACGATGGACTGGGGGCTGAAATAGGCAATACCGAGTTTACCGATAAAGTACCAGAATATGACATAATGGATAAACAGCATCAAAATGAAGGCCGAAACTGTCAGCAAAATTCCGCGCCGGACCCTGCTGCCGTCGACTGCGGTTTCTTCAAAAGGGAAAAAACCGGCTACATTGACTATCAGCACAATCGTTGACAGCTGCACCACCAGCAGGGCAAACCCATACATGGGGGTATAAAGTTTCATGACCGCGTTCGGGTTCATAAAAATGTACCACAATAACCATACAATCCCGAACACCACGACAAAATTGACGAGCCCGAATAGATAGTTAAACCTTTTTGCAGCGTTTACTGCGGTATTCATATGATCACCTATGAATGATGTTGATGGTATTGAAGAGAAAAGAAACCGGATGGCGGCACGCCTTTTCTCTTCGTATAGAGCAGCGGTTGCGAACAGCTAAAAGACCACATGGTCGCCGTTGGTCAGGAAGACGTTGCTGGCTTTAGCGACGGTAGAGGTTCGTTTGTATTCCTTATATTTATCCGTGCCTTTGACCACCGGCACACCGGCTGCGGCGGCCTTCTCGGCCCAGATCCATCCGGTGCAGTGGTTGCACCCCAGCTTTTTTATCTTGAATGCCTTGACGCCCTTGATGATATCGTCGAATTTCGGCTGCCAGGTTTCAAACAGGGTAATGTGAAGACCGCCATAGCAGCCGTAGGGCTGGTATCCTTTGAAGTTCTTGCGCGCATATGAAAACAGGGAAAGGATGCCCGGATGACAGCATCCGGTGACCGTCACGATACCTTTATCTTTGACATTGAAGTATAAAACATTCTCTCCCCGCACCCGCAACAGTATGGGGACATCAAACATTCTGGTCGCTACACCGGGCATCAGACGATAAATGCCATCACCCTTCTCACCGGACGGGTCGCAAAGCACCAATTTGCCCGTATGAGGATAATCATTTTTGGCAACGTGGATCATCTCCCCGGTATCTTTGTCCTTGGCTTTGTGGTGAGCCTTTTCTTTTAAAAGCGCCATGTCCTCCGGGTAGAAGGTTTTGGGCGCGTACATGGTAATATCTTGTTTGTGCTTGAGGGTTGATTCGATGCCCCAGGTATGGTCCAGATGCCAATGAGAGAGGACAAATGTTTCAATTTCGCCTTTTTGAGCATATTGGCGATATCGTTTTTTTCTTCAAAGATATAGTCCATCCAATCGTTGTTCCAGCCGGAGTCCATCAAAATCTTGCGCTCGTCACCCTCCAGGGTCGTTACCGTAATTAAGGCCGCATAGCCGCCCGTATTGTCGACGTCCCATGGGATGCTGTACTGGTTGGTCATGGCTCCGCCGTATGCCATCATGTTTTTTTTGAGGATGTCGTTGTCAAACCAACTGGTTTCTGACAGGACATCGATGCGCACGCTTTTGATTTCGCCGATATCGACTTTTTTTCTAGCGTGTGCTTTGCGCGGCAGCATGAAATTGGCTGCACCGCCCACCGAGGCCGCCGCTCCGGTGGCGGCAATCGATTTTAAAAAGGCTCTTCGTTTCATTCGTTTTCCTCCTTAGGATTTGATAATTTGAAGAACAGACCGTTTAGCCAGCTTCGCGTTCCATTCCTTTGCGCAGGTCGTAGAGCATGTCTATGATCAGCTCACTTTCTTCAAGGGAGAGCTCCAACCCGTAGCCATGCATTACGTTGACCACCAGATGCCAGTCGTCGCGGGTCCGCCCCGGTTGTTTCGGATTGGCGACCGAGTCATGGCAACCTATGCAGTTTTGCTGATACAATTTGTAAGCTTTCATGCGATCCACGCTTTTGGATATGGCCTTTTCACCGGCCACCACGATCTGGCTCTGAATAACGATCAGTGCGCCCATTGCGCAGATCAAACAAATGGTCAACACCCCAAAACGCTTAGAGGTAAATAACTTTTTGTTCAGCAACCTGAACCCCCTTTCTGCTAAAGGTTTGGCAAGAATGCAGGTGGATCGAAAAAAACAGCGAGGTAATCGCTAAAAATTCGGTTTTCTCCGAATCCCCCACCCAATTTTGTAAGTCTTTATGGCAACATCCATGCCAGTAGTCAGCTATTTCAGTAAGATACCAATATTATGTGATATTCGCGTTATCTCCTTTATATTTATGATTGACTTATAGGGCAAACTGCCCTATACAGGGAACAAATCGCATCCATTCAAAAAGAATTAAGGGAACAATTCTCACCCTCATATTTTATTTTGTAAGGAGAGTGCTGATGTACATTCCCGGTCCTTCAAGCTACGCTGATTACCAATCCATTCTGAACAGCATCACCGACGGTGTCCTCACTGTTGGTCGTGACATGACCATCACTTCATTTAATCGCGCGGCTGAGAAAATCACTCAGGTAAGGCGGACTGAGGCGATCGGTCGCCAATGCTTCGAAGTCATGCGGGCTGAAGTCTGCGAGTCCGGCTGTCCGATTAAAAAAACGATGAAGACCGGGAAACCGTGCAAAAATATACCCGTGTTCATCATACGGGCGGACAATAAGCGTATTCCTATCAGCGTAACAACCGGTATTGTGCGAGATGAAAAGGGGAATGTGATCGGAGGCGTCGAAACATTTCGCGATTTATCGGAGCTGAATAAACTTCGCCGTGAAATATGTAGAAAGCATTCCTTTGAAGATATTGTCAGTAAGAATCATAAAATGTTGAAGTGATTTTCAATTTTGCCGCAGGTGGCCGACAGTCGCAGCACCGTCCTGATCGAAGGTGCCAGTGGAACCGGAAAAGAGTTGTTTGCCCGGGCGATCCACAATCGCAGCCCAAGGCGAGATAAACCTTTTATAGCAGTAAATTGTGGCGCACTGCCCGATACGCTGATCGAGTCGGAGCTTTTCGGTTATGAAGCCGGTGCCTTCACTGACGCCAAACATAACAAACCGGGACGTTTTGCTTTAGCCAAAAGCGGAACGATTTTTCTGGATGAAATCGGCGATATCTCACCTGCCATGCAGATGCGTTTACTGCGAGTGCTGGAGAACCGAACCTATTCGCCGTTGGGCGCCACCGCGACTTGGCGGATGAAGGCCAGGGTGATCGTTGCCACCCATCGGAACCTTAAAGAACTGATTGGCGACGGCCAATTTCGTGAAGATTTGTATTTTCGGATCAATGTTGTGCGATTAGGGCTGCCGCCGCTGGTCGAACGCAAAGAAGATATTCCGCTGCTGGTGGATCATTTTATCGAGCGTTTTAAAACCATAACCGCCAAACAGATTGTCGGAATATCTCAGGATGCACTGGCGGCGTTGGCGCTTTATGATTGGCCGGGTAACGTACGCGAGCTGGAAAATGCTATCGAACACGCTTTTGTTTTGTGTCTCAACGGTATGATTCGCATTGAACATCTGCCTGAACAGATCCAACCCCAGAAAGAGCCACTGTGCGTTCCCGCCGACACCTCCCTCAAAGCCATAGAAAAGCAAGCCATCATTCGTGCGTTGAACCATAACAACTGGCGTAAAATGGCTACCGCCCGTGAGTTGGGGATTGATAAAAATACCTTGCGCCGAAAAATTCTGCGCTACGATATACGGTTGCCTGCTGCGTAAACAGAACAACGATTGTGACTCATATTTAAGCATTTACACAGCTCATCATGCGCCGATCCTACTTAAGCTCTATCTTCTTTGAATGTTTAAGCGATCGAAGCCCTTAACCTATCCCATCCGCAGTATACGGAATCTAAAGCAAGGGCCGTCTTCAGCCCAGGTTTCTTCCAAAGACTCATAGCGGGAAAACAATTCTTGACATTTGTTCTTTGTATACCGTATACAGTATGCGTATATTAGAGGTTCAAGGTTCAAGGTTCGGGGTTCAGGGTTCAAGGTTCAAGGTTCAAGGTTCTGGGTTCAGGGTTCAGGGTTCTGGGTTCAGCCCAGCCGCTGGCCAAACCAACGGCCGGTCAAATCGAGAAAGAAACTAATGAACGTCGAACATCGAACGCTCAACATCGAACGTCCAATAATGATGGCGCTGTGCTTTGTCGTTTTGATAGTTCAACAGAATGCTGAATGCTGATATGAAATAATTCAACGGGTGAATTGGCTGTGCCCAGGTGTTTTTAAATCGACAGAATTCATTATTCGATGTTGGACGTTCAATGTTCGATGTTCGATGTTCAATTTTTTTTTGTTATCCAGTTAGCTGAAGTTTCATACGAGGGTTCAAAGTTCAGACGGTCAAGGCTAAACGGCACCCATTTAAATCTTAACCATTTATACATAGATACTGAGGAAAACCGGTTAATTATAAGCTTATACAACGATGTTGACACCGGATGGCTGAGAACAATGTCTTCTGGAGCCGCAATCACCTATGAACCGCCATAAACCTGAACGGTGTGCCTTTTAAACCTTTGAACCATGAACCATGAACCATGAACCTTGAACCTTGAACCTCTGAACCTTTAAAAATCGGTACCTGCCCAGTTAAGATCCATTTATTTCCGAGCCCATCAAATAATGGAGAATTTATATGGAACTATTTGAAGATCTCACCATTTTGTCCCTGGAACAAGCCACTGTTTTGCCCTATTTGACTTACCGATTGGCTCAGGACGGCATGAACGTGATTCGATTGGAGCATCCGGTTTACGGCGATCCCAACCGCATGATCGGGGAGAAGGTGCTCTCGGAAGATCGCATGAACGCCTATTATTTATGCATCAATGCCGGGAAAAAGGACCTGACCCTGAATCTGGCGGAAGAAGCGGGGCAAAAAATTTTTCATAAGTTGTTGCGGGAGTTAAAGGTGGATATATTTGCCACCAATCAACTGCCCCGGAATTATCAAAAACTGGGCATTGACTACGATACGCTAAAATCACTGCGGTCTGACCTCATCTGGCTGGGCGTCACCGGATTCGGGCCGGACAGCAACGAAGCCGCCTACGATCCGATCCTACAGGCCCGGTCGGGCTTAATGGAATTGACCGGTGCAGGCGACGGCGACCCCCAGGTTCTCGGAATTCCGCTGCCGGACATGGGCACCAGCGAACATGCCTACGGTCTGGTGATGAAAGCGCTCTTCAAACGCGCAGCCACCGGTGAAGGCAGCCGGATCGATATGGCCATGTTCGAATCGACCGTATCCTGGCTGACGGTGCCCATTACCTTGACGGACAGTTTCGGGAAAACCATCACCCGGCGCGGCAACACCCACGAGTTTTTCTGCCCGGTTTCCGTGTATCAAACCAGCAATGGCTATGTCTATCTGGCGGTCGGCAACGATCGCCAGTGGAAAACCATGGTTTCCCAGGACATGTTCCAATCGCTGGCCAATCCGGAGTATGAGAAAAACGCCGGCCGGATCGGAGATGTCACAAACCTGAACGCCGCCATCAATGCCATCACCCGCAATTACACTTCCGAAGCACTCATCGAATTGTTTACGTCCATCACGGTGCCGATCAGTAAAATCAACACCGTTGCCGAGGTGATCGCGGATCCGGTGGTTGAAAAAAGGCTGCTGCATGCCCGGGATGAAGCCTCCGGGACCCGTATTACCCTGGCACCGCCGCCGAATATGACCCCGTTTTTAAGTGAATCGCAGCAGCAGCTGTCATTTCCACCCCGCTTCGGCGAAAACAACCGGCAAATCTATGGCGAAATTCTCGGGTATTCGGACGAGGATATGGCCCGGCTCAAGGAGCAAGGGGTCATATAGGATTGCGGATTTTGGATTGCGGATTGCGGATTTGCTGAAAGAAGATTATTTAGATTTTGAAATTGGGGATTAGGATTTCGGAATGGGGAAAATGGAAGTCGGAAGTGGGAATGCGGCCTTCGGCGAGCTCAGGCGAGACAAAGGCGGAAAAAAGAAGTTGGGAAGGTGGGAAGTTGAGAAGGTGGGAGGGTGCGTGGCGCACTTCGTTCGACGAGTGGCCTGCGGCCTTGAAGAGCGCTTCGCTTTAAGAGCGTTTCACCCCGGAGGAATAGGCTTCGCATTTCACAGAGTAAACTTTAAGCGCGCTGCGCTTTGAGGAGGAAATTGGCAGAGAGCATAGAACGGATTTTAGGGAGAGGTGCACCGTGTAGCTAATGGCCTTTTCTGTTATCTGTTTGCTGACTTCTGTCTTCAATTAAAACGACGGAGCGAAGCGATATCCACAAATCTTCAATCTACAATTTTGACAGTCTCGTAAAAAGTCGAAAAACGACTTTTTTACGAGAGTGTTTAGTCTTTGGTGTTTAGTGTTTAGTGGTATAACATCTTGATATGACGTGCGAAGTGTTTTTCCAAATACCAAACACGAAACACCATACACATGATGAATTCGACTTTTTACGAATTCATCAATTTTCAATATTCAATGCCGGCTTGGCCGGCCAGGAACGGGTTATGAGAAAAAAAGCTGAATTAAAAGGGTTTGATCCCGGACCGCTGCAGGCTTTACACGAGCGCAAACCTCTCGGGCAGCATGTTTTCGACAACCTGAAGCAGGCCATTGTCAGAGGCAAAATTGCGCCGGGCGAGTGGCTGGTCGAAAGCCATATTGCCGAAATGCTGGGCATCAGCCGTACGCCGGTCAGAGAGGCAATCCACAAGCTGGAGCGTGAACGACTCATCGAGCGGCAGCCCCGGGGGGGATTCACCGTTTTGGGTTTGGAGCCCGATGATATCGAGGAAACCTTCGGCATCCGAAGCGTTCTGGAAGGCTATGCCGCCAGACTGGCGACACTCAAGCATCAGCCCCGGGAACTGAAAGCCCTTGAAGCCAAAATTGAAGATTACCGGCATTGCCTGGAAAAAAAACAGATGGACACCTTGCCCGAGATCAATACGGAGTTTCATGAAATGCTGTATGATCTCAGCAAAAGTCCCCGGCTCATCTATATGATCAACGGGCTCAGAGACCAGATTTTTCGCTTTCGGCAGATGATACTGCGCAATGAAAAATTCGCTGTTATCAGCAATGAAGACCACATTCAGATGCTCAATTTCATGCGGCAACGCAATGCCGAGAAAGTCGAGAGCCTGGTCAGGGAGCACATATTGCGCGGGCGGGATGCGGTTCTGAAAGAATTTGTTGAATAGCTGTTTATCACAATCCAAAATGAAGATCATACCAGATATTTTTAACCACGAAACACACGAAATACACGAAAAGCATTAAGCAATTTAATTTTTCTTTATTTTAGTGTATTTCGTGTGTTTCGTGGTTGGTATAAAATGGTTGGAATTAGTATCAACCCCAAATTATGCAATTGGAGAATGCAAGGCATATGACAGCCAAGAAAATCAAAATTCTTATCGGCAAGCCGGGCCTGGATGGACATGACCGGGGAGCTAAAGTGACCGCCCTGGCTTTACGAGACGCCGGGATGGAGGTGTTGTACACCGGACTCCATCAGACCATCGAAGAAATCGTCAGGATGGCGGTCCAGGAAGCCGTCGATGTTATCGGTTTGAGCATCATGTCAGGCGCGCATCTCCCCATCAGTAAAAACCTGCTGGAATTGATGAAAGCGCAGGGGATTGAAGATATTCCGGTAACTGTCGGCGGCGTCATCCCCAAACAGGACATTGCCAAACTAAAAGAGATCGGCATCAAAGGGGTATTTCCCGGCGGCACCAAATTTGACGACATCATCGCCGGAATCCAGAAATTAGTTGGTTAGTTGTTGAGTTCGTAAGCTCGTGAGCTCGTCAGCTCGTAAGTTCATAAGTTCGTTGGTTCGTGAGCTCGTAAGTTCATAAGCTCGTAGGTTCAAAAGCTCGTTAGTTCGCAAGCTCATCAGCTTATATGTCCGCAAGCCGGTCCATGGTCAATTTTAAAGAAATATTTTCTTATTTGACGCTCACGAGCTTACCAACTTAACAACTCATGAGCTCTGAATCTTTATAATGGGCTGCGGTTTAAACCAGATTTAGTCGTTAAATTTAAACTAAATAATTCGAGGTAAATCATGGGTGTTGCAAAATATATTAAAAACGAAAAAGACGCCATCGATGAGGTGATTTATCAGTCCGGCATTCGCGTTAAGCCTGCTTACACGCCCCAGGACCTGGAAGACGTCGGATTCGACTACGAAAAGGACCTGGGCGATCCCGGCCAGTATCCCTTCACCCGCAGTCTGCATCCCCAGGGCTACCGTTCGAGAGCCTGGACCACACGCCAGTACACCGGGTTCGGCACCCCCCAGGAAAGCAACAAGCGCTTCAAACTGATGATCTCCCACGGGCAAACCGGATTGAATGTGGCCTTTGATCTGCCGACCCAGATGGGCTATGATTCCGATGACCCCAGAGTGTTGGGAGAGGTGGGCCGGGTCGGCATGGCCATCGACTCGCTGCGTGATTTTGAGACCGCATTTGAAGGCATTCCGCTGGATCGCATCGGGGCCGGCCTGACCATCAACGCGGTGGCCTCGATCATGCTGGCCATGTATCAGGCCATGGCGGAGAAGTTCGGCTATCCTAAAGACAAAATCAGTGCGACCCCCCAAAATGATATCCTCAAAGAAATGATTGGACGCGGGGCCTGGATTTATCCCGTGGAAGATGCCGTGCGCCTGGTGGGCGACAGCATCGAGTATTCCGTCCGCCAACTGCCGCGCTGCAACCCGGTCAGTATATGCGGATACCACATAAGGGAATCGGGGGCGACGCCGGCCCAGGAAATTGCGTGTGCCTTTGAAATTGCCAAGGCCTATATGGACAACGTGATTGCGCGCGGCATGCCGGCCGAAGAGTTCGTCGGACGCTTCTCTTTTAACCTGAACGTTTTCGGCAACCTGTGGGAGCAAATCGCCAAATTCAGAGCCGCCCGTAAACTCTGGGCCAGGATGCTGCGCGAGGAATACGGCGTTCAGGACAAGAAAAAACTATTCCTGCGTGGTCTATTCGGCGGCGGCGGCAGCGGCCTGACCAAGGAGCAGCCGGAAAACAACATCATGCGCGGCGCATTTTATGCCCTGGGGGCCGCCCTGAGCGGGGCCCAGACCACGGCCCTGTGTTCGTTTGACGAGGCCTACACCATTCCAACCCCCCGCGCGGCACTGCTGTCGCTGCGCACCCTCGAGATTCTGATGGACGAGGTCGGCTTGCGCGACACGGTCGATCCCCTGGCCGGCTCGTATTTCATCGAGACATTGACCAAGCAAATGGAAGATAAGATCCTGGAGGAAATGCAGCAGATCCAGGAGATCGGGGGCATGGTGCACGCGGTGTCCACGGGCTTCATCCAGCGCAAAGTCGCACGGCAGGCCTATGAGTATGAAAAAGGGCTTCAAAGCGGCGAATACGTCAAGGTCGGCGTCAACAAATACGCCGATGAAGCCGAAGACCAGACCGATGTGGACCTGCACGAATACAATGAATCCTGGGTCGACCAGCAAATCGACAGCCTTAAAGAACTGTGGCGGACCCGTGACAATCGCGAGGTCAGCCGAACCCTGCAGGAACTGGAGCAGGGCACCCGGGCCGGCAAAAATGTCATGCCCCTGCTGGTCGATTGCTGCAAGGCCTATGCAACCGTGGGTGAGATGGCCGGGGTGTTGCGGGATCTTTTTGGTGAATGGGAGGAACCGAGCCTATTTTGATTGCGGATTTCGGAATTCGGATTTCGGATTGGAAACAAATTGAAGAATGGTCCATTTTGACTTGAGGAGGATTGAATTTGAGCGCGGTAAGAAAAAATACAAAAGATAAAAAGCAAGCCGTCGAAGAAAACAATCCGCAATCCGCAATCCCAAATCCCCAATCGAAGTATCGTCTGGGTTGTGATATCGGCGGGACGTTTACGGATTTTGTGCTGGTAAACGACGATACCGGGGAGTTCCAGATCAACAAGTGCCTGACCACACCGGGCGACCCGTCGGAGGCAGTGGAGGCGGGCATTCGCGAGATGCTGGAGACAACCCCCGGTTTTATGCCCCGGATCGAGGAGATCATTCACGGCACAACCCTGGTGATAAACGCCATTATCGAAAGAAAAGGCGCCCGGACCGGTTTGATTACCACCCGGGGGTTTCGGGATGTGCTGGAACTGGGCCGGGAGCTGCGCTACGATGCCTATGACATTTTTGCCGAGTATCCGTTGCCGCTGGTGCCCAGATCCCTGCGGCTGGAAGTGTCCGAGCGAATTGCCAGCGACGGACGCGTAATCATGGAGCTGGATGGCGCTGAGGTGCAAAAAGTACTGTCCGAGTTGACGGAGAAAGGGATCGAATCTCTGGCGGTGTGCCTGATCAACGCCTATGAAAATCCTGTCCACGAGAAGATGATCCAGGGTATTGTGCGGCAAGCGGCGCCCGCGCTTTCCTTATCCACTTCTTTTGAAGTGCTGCCCCAGATACGCGAATACGAAAGAACCTGCACCACCGCCACCAATGCCTACGTCAAACCCATTACAGCCAAATACCTGGCCAAGCTTTCTGCGCGCCTGGAATCATTGGGGTTCATGGGCAAGTTATATATCATGCTTTCCAGCGGCGGCATTACTTCGGTTGAAACGGCCCGCCGGTTTCCGGTCAGAATTATCGAATCCGGACCGACCGCCGCGGTGATTGCATCCCAGCACTACGGCCGGATGTTCGATATCAAGGACATGTTTTGTTTCGATATGGGAGGAACCACCGCCAAATCCTGCCTGATTCAGAAAGGCCAGGCCGGACTGGTCTCCACCTTTGAAGTGGGACGCGTGCAGCGTTTTAAAAAGGGCAGCGGCCTGCCGATCCAGGTCCCGGTGGTCGATTTAATGGAAATCGGAGCCGGTGGCGGCAGCATCGCCAAAATCAGTAAAATGGGGCTGCTGCAGGTCGGGCCGGAAAGTGCCGGGGCCGATCCAGGGCCGGCGTGCTATGGCCGCGGCGGCGAAAACCCGTCGGTGACCGATGCGGATCTCGTGCTGGGCTACCTGGATCCCGATTACTTCCTGGGGGGCACCATGCAACTGAATAAATCGGCGGCAGAAAATGCCATCGAAGCCAAGATCGCCAAGTCCCTCGGCACCGCCGCGGTGGAGGCCGCCTTCGGTATTCACGATCTGATCAATGAAACCATGGCGGCCGCCGCGAAAACCCATATCGCCGAAAAAGGTGGCAATCCGAATATTGTAACGATCTCCGCATTCGGCGGCGCGGGACCGGTGCATGCCTACGGTTTGGCCAAAAAAATCGGGGCACCGCGTATTCTGGTGCCGCCCCTGGCCGGCGTCGGTTCGGCCCTCGGTTTTTTTACGGCACCGGTGGCGTTTGACTTGACCCGCAGCCACCGGGTTACCCTGGATGGGGCTGATTTCAATGAGATCGAGCGGCTGTTTAACGAGTTGGAGGACGAAGGGACCGCCATCCTGCAGCAGTCCGGCCAGGATGCGCAGATTATATTCGAGCGTACCCTGATGATGCGTTTTGTCGGACAGGGCGCGGAAACCGATCTTGGTATTGCGAACAAGCCTTTCGTTGAGTGGGATACGTCACAAATCCGGCAGTTTTTCGATGATGCCTACAAAAAATTATATGGGCGCACCTATCCGGACACGCCGGTCGAATTCGTGACCTTCAAAGTCCGCGCGAGTTTGCCCCAGCGTGAATTTCGCATACCCCCCCTGCGGCAGACCAACGGGAAGCTGGCTGACTGCGTCAAAGGTGAGCGTCGGGCATTTTCATTGATCCGCAAGGAATTTATACCCTTTACGGTATACGACCGGTTTAGCCTTTTCCCGGGAGCCGCAATGGCCGGACCGGCCATTATTGAAGAAAAGGAGTCCACTGTTGTCATCGGCGAAGATGCCAGGGCCGACGTGGATGAATATGGGTTTATCTGGATTAATCTTTGATGGGAAAAGGTGTCGGGTGTCGGGTTTCAGGTGTCAGGAAACAGAAGACAGATGACAGAGGGATTCGGATTTCGGATTTCGGATTTCGGATTGCGGATTGAAGGATAAGGTCATCCTGTTTGATCCTTGCTTGATTAGCGTTTAATGCAGGATTATAAAATCGATAGAATACTTTAATTTTAGATCATTTTAGTTCAATTTAAATTTTAGATCATTTGATATCTTATCGGAGGAACAATCGAAATGGCAGATAAAACCGGGACACGGAACGGAGGGGAAGTTCAATCAAATCCGCAATCCGCAATCCGCAATCCGCAATCCAAATTCGATTTGCAATCCAAATTCGATCCGATCACCCTGGAGATTTTGTGGCGGCGGTTGGTTTCGATTGTCGACGAAGCCGACGCCTCCGTGGCCCGGACGGCGTTTTCGAGCCTGTTGCGCGACGCCCATGACTATACCTGCATGTTTACCGACAGCCGCGGTCAGGAGCTGGTTCAGGGAACCTTCTGCACGCCGGGGCAGGCCGGTGCCATGGCCCTGGGTGTCAAGAAATTGATCAATTCGATGCCGCTCGAAGACTATCGCGCCGGCGATGTTTTCATCGTCAACGACCCGTGGCTGCTGGCCGGTCATTTGAACGATGTCTGTGTCATGAGTCCGATCTTTTACAAGGAGCGGCCGGTGGCATTTACCGCCTGTGTGTTTCACCATTCCGACATCGGCGGCCGGGTTGCGTCGGACAACCGGCAAGTCTACGAGGAGGGAATTTTTATTCCGCCGCTGAAACTATACGATGCCGGCGTTCTCAACGAAAGCGTACTGGAACTAATCCGCTGGAATGTGAGAACACCGGAAGAAGTCACCGGAGATATCCGCTCCCAGGTAGCTGCCAACCATGTCTGTGCTCGCAAAGTAGTTGAAATGCTGGCGGATGAAGGCCTTGATACCCTGGATGACCTGGCCGATGAAATCATCGACCGCACCGAGAGCAGCATGCGGCAGGCGATCAGCGGGATTCCCGACGGCGTCTATCCCTACGAAGGGGTCATCGAGGGCGCCGGCCGGCGCCGGGATATTCAAATCAAACTTACCGTGGCGGTCGACGGCAGCGACATTCATGTCGATTTCGACGGCAGCTCGCCCCAGGTGGACTGGGGGGGAAACGTGGTCTATAATTTTACCTATGCCTATGTCTTCATGGCCGTTAAAAGTGCCTTCGATCCGGATATTCCAATTAATGAAGGCGCCATTCGACCGGTCAGAATGACGGCTCCCGAAGGGACGGTGGTTAACTGCAAGTTCCCGGCCGCCGTAGCAGCCCGCATGCAGATCGGCCATTTTATGACCGAAATGGTCTTCAAAGCCCTGGCCGATGCGACGCCGGACAATATCATCGCCGAAAGCGGCGGCACCCCGGCTCAAACCAATATATTCTACGGCAAACGACACAACGGAAATCCCTGGTTGACCATGATTATCCGGGGCGGCGGTCTGGGCGCCGGCAGCCGGATGGACGGTCACCACTGTGCTATTTTTCCAGCCAACGGCGCCAATACGCCGGTGGAGATTTTTGAAAGTGACACGCCGCTGATCGTGGAAGAACGCAGCCTGGTTTGCGATTCCGGCGGGCCCGGACAAATGCGGGGCGGCCTGGGGCGCAAAATGGTGATTCGCGTCCCGGACGACGAATTGGCCCCGGATGGGCCGACCTCGATTGCAGTTCAGGCAGGGCGCTTCAAATATGCCCCCCGGGGATTGTTCGGCGCCGATCCGGGGGTGATCGCCCGATTTTCGATCAACGGACAACCCGGGGATCCCAGCGGCTTGACGCTGTGCCGCAACGGAGACCGAATCGAGTTTCAAAGTGCCGGCGGCGGCGGATACGGCGATCCGCTGCAGCGGGAGCCGGAAGCGGTCGAGGAGGACGTGCGCAACGGGTATGTAAGCCTTGAACAGGCCCGGGAGGGCTATGGGGTTGTGATTGATCCGGAGAGTATGAAAGTAGATCTGGCCAAAACTGAGGAAACCCGTGCGAAGATGAGTTGATCGGGGGGCGGGGCTTTCGAATGCGGATTGCGGAATGCGGATTGCGGATTGATCAGATCGAGGCGGAATGAAACGAAAAACGGAGGTGCGGGGAAGGGAACGGCGTTCGGCATCCGGCATTCGGCACTCGGTAAAAAGGAATTGGTGTAAGGTATAGGGTATAGGGTATAGGGTATAGGGTATGACACAATAATGAGGGTTGCGGGGTACGAGGTTGGTGGTACGGGTTGCGAGATGCGCGGTTTGGGTTGCAAGGTTCGGGTAGCGGGCAGCTGGGTGCGAGTTGCAGGATGCGGGGCACGCTATAAGCGCTGCGAGGGAAAGGAAATTACCTTAATTGGAAGCCGATCGATCTAAGTTGAAAGCTTAAAGAGTTGAAGAAGTTAATTGAGTTGACTGGTTGACTGAATTTAATAGTTTGACTGAGTTTCTTTGGTTAAATGGGTTATTGGGGTGTATAAATTCAGATTTGTTCCTTATCAACCAATTAACGAATCAACTTATCAACTAACTCTGGAGATAGTAATATGCCAAAAACGTTCATGCCGTCTTTTGATAATCTGGATGAACTGCATGCGCATCAGCTGCGGGGACTGCAATGGACGGTCAAGCACGTTTACGGGGGGTCCGATTTTTACCGCCGGCGCCTGACGGAATGCGAGGTCGCGCCGGAAGACATTCAGAACCTGGATGACATCAGAAAACTGCCGTTTACCACGGCCGACGACCTGCGGGAAGGGTATCCTTTTCCCCTCTTGTCGGTGCCTGAATCAGAGGTGGTCCGGATCCATGCCTCATCGGGCACCACCGGCAAGCGCAAGATTTTGAGCTATACCCGGAAAGACATTGACGACTGGACTCATTTTTTTGCCAGGTGTTACGAAATGGCGGGACTCAGCACGGCCGACAAAGTGCAACTTGCAGTGGGATATGGTGTCTGGACCGCCGGCGTGGGATTCCAGCTCGGTTGTGAGAAGTTCGGGGCCATGGCCCTGCCGGTGGGACCCGGCAACGTCGATCTGCAGTGTCAGTTCCTGGTGGATCTGCAATCGACCGTGATGTGCTGCACAGCTTCCATGGGGCTTCTGATGGCGGAGGAGATCAACCGCCGGAATCTCAGGGATCAGATAAATTTGAAAAAGATGATTTTCGGGTCCGAGAGAAGCAGTGATGCCATGCGCCAGCGAATTCAGGAGCTTTTGGGGTTGGAGGACATGTTCGACATCCCCGGCATGACGGAGCTTTACGGACCCGGTACCGGGCTGGATTGTGCCGAACACGAAGGAATTCACTACTGGGCGGACTATTATATTCTGGAAATTCTGGACCCGGAGACCCTTGAACCGGTAACGGCCGGCGAGGTGGGTGAAATGGTGTTGACCACGCTGTGCAAGGAAGCCGCGCCCCTGATCCGCTACCGGACGCGGGATTTGACGCGCACCATCGAGCGGCCGTGCTCCTGCGGCAACATTCTGCCGCTGCACGACCGCCTGCTGGGCCGTTCGGATGATATGATCATTTTTCGGGCGGTCAATATCTACCCGGGGCAAATCGACGAAGTATTGTCGACCATACCGGATGCCGGCTGTGAATACCAGGTGCATCTGGTTAGAAAAGATGACGGCAAGGATTACATGACGATCCGGCTGGAGTGCTGCGAAAATTTTGATCCGGCCAGCAAGCCGGCGCTGGCGGCCGCCGTAGTAACAGAAATCAAAAAGAAGATTATGGTGAGCTGCGAAGTCGAAGTCATGGACTACTGCACCCTGCCGCGATCCGAACGGAAGTCCAAACGGTTTTTCGACAACAGACCCTAGTGGAATTGGGAAGGTTTCGATTGCGGATTTCGGATTGCGGATTGTCTCGATTGCGGATTTCAGATTGCGGATTGTCTCGATTGCGGATTTCGGATTTTGGATTGCGGAATGTCTCGATTGCGGATTGTCTCGATTTCGGATTTCAGATAGCGGATTTCGGATTGCGGATTGATTGGAAGGAAATGATCCTGTTTTAAATCAAATGCAGGGCTGAGTAGGAGGGCCGGGTGCAGAGGGCATGGGGCAGAGCGCAGAGGGCATGGGGCAGGGTGCATGGCGCATAGGGCAGAGCGCATAGCGCATGGGGTGAGGGCAGAAGATTGAAGTTCATGGATAGCTTTTTTGCGGCGTTCTGGGTCTGAAAGGTAGAACTAGAATATAGATAAGAAAGCACGAAAATACGAAAGCCAAAAAAAATATATTAATTTTCGTGCTGAGGAGCAGAATAAAACACATTTAAAATGTATCTGATATAGTAACTGGTGATAACTAATCCACAACCAATCACGAAAATTAGGAGGATAGAGGTAATGTTGACAAAAGCGTATATTCCGTACAGGGGTTATTACAGTTCACCGTTTTCCCGCTGGCAGGGTACCATGGCCAATGAGAACTCAATCGTACTGGCGGCTGAAACCGCCAAAAGATGGTTGGAGGAAAAAAGCTGGGATCCCAAGATCTTTGATTATCTTTTCCTGGGAATCACGGTTCATCAGCATCGCGGGTTCTATGGCGGGCCCTGGGCGGCAGCCATGATGGGCGCTACCGGCATCCCCGGTCTGCTGGTCAGCCAGGCCTGTTCAACTTCGACCATTGCCGTCGGTCAGGCCAGCGTTGGGGTGGAAACCGGGTTGTACGAGACGCCGATATGTCTGCTGACGGACCGCTGTTCCAACGGCCCGCATGCCATCTGGCCCAATCCACAGGGGCCCGGCGCCCAGGTAATTTCCGAAGACTGGTTGATGGATAATTTCAGTAAGGATCCCTGGGCCGGTTCAGCCATGATTAAAACCGCCGAAAATGTTTCCGAAGAAGCCGGCATCACCCGCGAGCAGTGCGATGCAGTGACCTTGCGGCGCTACGAGCAGTACACGGATGCCCTGGCCAATGATCGTGAATTTCAAAAGCGCTACATGTATCCGGCAATGATCAAGGTCTCGAAGAAAAAGACGGTTATGGTGGAAGCCGATGAAGGGGTCATGGAAACCACGGCCGAGGGCCTGGCCAACCTCAAACCGGTGCTGCCCAACGGGGTCCATACCTTCGGTGCCCAGACGCATCCGGCCGACGGCCACTGCGCGATTACCGTCACGACCCGCGAAAAGGCCAAAGAGCTGTCAGCCGATCCGGATGTCGAAATTCAGGTGGTATCTTACGGTTTTGCACGCACCAAAGCGGCCTACATGGCCGCGGCCGTGTATCCGGCGGCCCAAATGGCCCTATACCGGGCCGGCATCGCGGCCGGCGATGTGAAAGCCATTAAAACCCATAACCCGTTTGCCGCCAACGATGTTTATCTGGCCGACAAACTGGGTATCGACGTCAACAGCATGAATAACTACGGCTGTTCTTTGATTTTCGGCCACCCCCAGGGTCCGACCGGCGGTCGCCTCATTATCGAAGGCATCGAGGAAGTCGTCATGGCGGGCGGCGGCTACATGCTGTTTGCCGGATGTGCGGCCGGCGATACGGCGGCGGCCGTGGTGGTTAAAATTAGCTCATAGCTCAAAGCTGAAAGCTCATAGCTCATAGCTGAAAGCTCATAGCTCGTGGCTCATAGCTCAAAGCTGAAAGATGTAAGCTCAAAGCGGAAAGGTCCAAGCTGAAAGTTCGAGGATATGGTCGATTTTATGAGTACGGGTTTTAGAGCCTAGCGCAAAGAGCACGGGGCATAGCGCAGAGCGAATGGAATTCGGTGAATTTGTATTCTGTCCTCTGTCCTCTGTCTTCCGCTACCAGGTTGCCAGTTGCCGAATCACAAATATAACCAACTTAACAATCTAAGCAATCCAATGAGGATGCCATGCGAAAATTCACCTATCTTGTTCCCAAAACGCTGGATGAAGCCGTGTCACTGCATCTTTCTTATGGTGACCGGGCCAAGTATGTGGCCGGCGGCACCGATGTGCTGGTGAAAATTAAAGAAGGCAAATTGATGCCGGACTACTTGATCTCACTGAAGCATATTATTGCCCAGGATCGGCCATTTTTGGATCCCGCCAGCGGTGAACTTTTTATCGGGGCCTTTTTGACCCATCGCAGCATCGAAACCTCATCTATGATCCGGTTAAACTATCCGATACTCTACGACGCTGTCAGCAACATCGGATCGGTCCAGATTCGCAATGTTGCCACCATCGGCGGGAATCTGGTCAATGCCGTACCATCGGCGGATGGCGCCATACCTCTGATTACGCTGGATGCCAAGGCCCATATTTACGGGACCAAGGGCAAACGCACCGCCGAGCTGCGCCGGTTTTTTTTGGGGCCCGGGCAGTGTGATCTGGACGAAGGTGAAATCCTGTCCGAGCTCGTTATTCCGCCGCTCGCCCCCCATACCGGCGGCGCCTATGTCAAACACGGACGGCGGTCGGCCATGGAACTGCCAATGCTGGGCGCCGGCGTTTTGCTGAGCCTGGAGGATGACATGGTCACCTGCGCCAAGGCGCGCATCTGCCTGGGGGTAGCCGCCCCCACGCCCCTCAGATGCCTTGCGGCCGAAAAGCATCTCGTCGGCCGGGCCGTCGATGAAAACTCCCTGGCTGAAGCCGGCACCATTGCGGCTGAAGAATCCAAAGTCAGAGACAGTATCCGGGGGGTTGCCTGGTACCGGCGCGAGATGGCCGGCGTCCTGGTCAAACGGATGGGATTGAAGGCGCTTGAGAGAGCCAATTGAGATTGCGGATTTTAGATTTCGGATTTCGGATTGATCCTATACCGGATTCTGGATTGCAGACGGGATGAATCTTAAACTTATATGTATTTTTCAGGAGTAGTCGATTGATGGAGTGATTGATATACCAATACTCCAACACTCCAATATTCCAATACTCCCGTCATTTCTAAGACAAGGAGAAATTTTTATGGCACGCGATGTTACTTTTGATTTCAACGGCAACCCAATGGTGATGACGATCGAAGACCATTGGACCTTACTGCACCTGATACGTGAAGAACTTGGATACTACGGCACCAAGGAAGGCTGCGGCGGCGGGGAGTGCGGCGCCTGTACGGTCATCGTCAACGGCGCCGCCGTCAATTCGTGCCTCTACCTGGCGGCTGAAATCGACGGCAAGGATCTGGTGACGATTGAAGGCCTGGCAGACGACGATGGGAGCCTGCACCCGATCCAGCAAGCCTTTGTCGAAAAAGGCGGCATCCAATGCGGGTTCTGTTCGCCGGGTATGATCATATCCGCCAAGGCATTGCTGGATGAAAATCCCGCTGCCGATGAAGATGAAATCAAACACGGCATCGCCGGCAATATCTGCCGGTGCACCGGCTATGTGCAGATTGTCGACTCCATTAAGTCCGTCAGTGGCTATTATCTGGAGGAAGACGAAAAGCCCATGGGTGCCTGGGAGGGTCATGGCGGACCTCTTGATGATTGAAGAATGAATATTATTAAGGGTTCACAGGTTCAAGGTTCACCGTTCAAGGTTATCTTTGTTCATAGGTAGAATTAGGTGCAGGCGACATTGTTTTCAGCCACAGTGACTTAAGAACGCAGGAAAGAGCTGACACCTGACACCTGACACCTGAAACCTGTGGAGCTTGAGCTAAACTACCATCAATTCAGATATACACTCTAGGCAACGGGATTATCGCCATAGGAGATATTATCATGCAAAACTTGTGTTCAGTTGGAAAAAGCGTTCCGAAATTAGATGCGGTCGATAAGGCAACCGGCCGCGCGCAATATATCCAGGATATGAAACTGCCGGGCATGCTGTACGGCAAAATATTATACAGCAAGTATCCCCATGCCCGGATCTCGAAAATCGACACCTCGAGGGCCCGGGCACTGCCCGGTGTGCGAACGGTGATCACCGGCGAAGATTGTCCGGAGATTAAAATGGGTTTCTACAAGGACAACCGGCCGTTGAAGGCCGGCAAGGTTCGTTCCTACCGGGATGAAGTCGCCGCGGTAGCGGCGACCGATCCCGATATCGCCGAGGAAGCCTTAAGCCTGATCGAGGTGCTTTATGAGCCCCTGCCCGGTGTCTTCGACCCGGAGGAGGCCATGCAAAAAGGCGCGCCCCTGGTGCACGAAGCGCATAAGACCAATGTGCTCCGAATGCCGTGGAAACTGCACTATGGAGATGTGGAGGCAGCCCGCCAAGCGGCGGCTCACACGGTGGAAGATCGCTTCAGCACGACCTGGGTGACCCACTGCTGCATGGGGACCAGTGGGGCGATTGCCGAGTTTGACCCGACCAACAATCTTACGATTTATTCCAACACCCAGATCCCGTCGCTGGCCCAGAAGGATTTCCTGGAGGCCCTCAAAGCGATGGGGCTGAAAGACAAACGGGTGCGGGTCATTAAACCGTGTATCGGCGGCGGCTTCGGCAGCAAGCTGGACACCTATGCCTATGAGTTTATCGCCATCCTGTTGGCTTTTCATACCCGCCGACCGGTTAAAATAGAATTTGATCGCCAGGAAGAATTCATCGCCACTTCGACCCGGCAGCCCACGATTACTTACATATCCCAGGGCTGTGATGAAAACGGCAAACTGCTTTTCAGAGATCTGTCCATGATTCTGGACAACGGCGCCTATACCTCGTGGGGTGCCACCACGCCATCGGTCATGATGATGCCGATTACGAGCCTTTACCGGGTGGAGAATGTTCGCTACGACGCCAAGTGTGTCTACACCAACAATACCTATGCGCAGGCCATGCGGGGCTACGGCAATCCCCAGGCCACGTTTGCCATCGAGTGCACCATGGATATGCTGGCTGAAAAAGCGGGCATCGACCCGATCGAATTTCGCCGGATCAACGCCAATCAATCCGGTGACGTGTCTCCCGCGGAATTGCGCATTACGACCTGTGGTCTCGAGCAATGCATGGATTCAGTCAAGGAAACCCTTAAATGGGATGCAGAGAACAAGGCGGGCGAGGGCGTCGGCATGGCGTCGCTGATTCATGTCGGCGGCGGCGCCAGGGTCTACAAATCGGACGGATGCGGAACCATTATCAAAATGGATGACTTCGGCAAGGTCGACGTTTTCACCGGCGCCACTGATATGGGGCAGGGAGCCGACACGGTCGTGGCCCAAATCGTGGCCGAAGAACTCGGCTTGCTGGTGGAAGACATTCATGTCGTGCATTCGGACACGGATATCTGCCCCTGGGATGTCGGGGCCCACGCCAGCCGAACCACATTTATCGCCGGCAACGCCGCTCTGGGGGCGGCCAAAAAAATAAAGGCCCGCCTGCTTGAAATGGGCGCCAAACAATTGGATGTGCCCCGGGAAAGACTGATTTTAAATGAGCAATGCATCGTTGACCAGCAGGACCCCGCCAACCGCATCGCCATCGCCAAACTCCTGCGAAAGGCCCATTTCAGCCACGGCGGGCAAATGCTGATGGCTGAACATTTCTACGATCCGGCCAACGAAAATATGGGCAAGGACTTCAAGGGGAACATGTCCATGACCTATACTTTCGGCTCCCACGGGGTGCGCGTCAAAGTGGATCAGGACACCGGCAAAGTGCAGATTCTGAAATACGTGGCGGCCCATGATGTGGGAAAAGCCATCAATCCTATGCTGCTCGAAGGGCAGGTGTACGGCGGCGTCATGATGGGGCTCGGCTATGCCCTGACGGAACAGGTGATTTCGGAAAAGGGCGAGAACATGAACCCGAATTTCAGAGACTACAAAATTTTAACCGCCAAAGACGTGGTTCCGATCGAGGCGCCCGTGTTGGAAACCTATGACGAAGACGGGCCGTTCGGCGCCAAAGGCATCGGGGAACCGGGATGTGTACCGACGGCCCCGGCGGTGGCCAATGCCATCTATAATGCCATCGGGGTGCGCATCAAGGATCTGCCGATTACCCCCGAAAGGATTTTGGCGGCGATCCGGGAAAAGCAGGGGCTGGATGTGTGCGGACAGGCTCCCGGTGACGATGATGCGGGGGAGTGTATAATCGAAGAATAAAAAATTCCAAAAAACAAAATACAAATAATAAACAATTTCCAAATTTCAAAAAACAATGATCCAAACGAGTTTTGACTTGCTGATAGGTGTTTTCTTCGGTCCGGACTCAGACGGAATGGAACATAGCGTCAGTCGGATTGATTAAAATCGTTCGTATGAAAGATTTATAATGTATACGCCGGACCGATTAAATCGCGGTTGGAAACCGCTCCCACAATCTAAAAAAGCACTATGGATCTATGAAGTTTATTTTTCGATTTAGCTAGCCGCCGGCCCAAGGTGGGGAAACTTTTCAGTCCGGCGGTAGGGCTGAAATCGAATTTTGTTTTGGATTTTGGATTTGAAATTTGTGATTTATTTGAAATTTGTATTTTGAAATTTGGAATTTCTACGTGCCCAACTCCTTCTGGCCCATCTGTGGAAATATAGCAGCGATGACTTCAAAAGGGTGAACATGAAGTACAAAATCGGGATTGACGTCGGCGGGACATTTACCGATTTTCTTCTGGCTTATGAAGATGACTCCTCAAAAATTTATAAAGTCCTATCCACCCCCCGGGATCCTTCCGAAGCGACCCTTGCCGGCCTGACAGAAATGGCGGCTGACTGTGATTTGAGCCTGCCGGAGTTTCTGCAGCAAGTCAGCGTGATTGTGCATGGCACCACGGTGACAACCAATGCGGTGCTGACTTACAGCGGTGCCAAAACCGCCCTGTTGACGACCGAAGGGTTGCGCGACAGCCTGGAGATGCGCCGGGGTATCCGGGAAGAGCAATACAACAACCGTTTCCAGAATGCCCGTCCCTTGATTGAACGATATTTAAGGCTGCCGATCGCCGAGCGCCTGGAAAATGATGGAAAGGTGGCAACGGCGTTGAGCCGGCAGGATGTAGCGGATGCGGTGGCTTTCATGGCCCGGCAAGGCGTGGAGGCCGTTGCCGTTTGCTTTATGAATTCCTTTGTGAACAATCGCCATGAGGAAGCGGCGGCGGCGATTGTCAGCGACAAAATGCCCGGGGCCTACCTGACCGTTTCCAGCCGGCTATTGCCGTCCATCCGATTTTATGATCGGGTCAGCACCACCGTACTGAACGCCTATGTCGGACCCATTTTAAGAAAATACCTGCAGTCCCTGACATCCAAACTCCAGGCTGCCCAATACCGGGGAGTATTGCTGATTATGCAATCCAACGGCGGCGTCACATCGCCGGATCTGGCCATCGAGAGAGCGGCCACCACCTTGCTTTCAGGCCCCGCGGCGGGGCCGGTGGCCGGGGTCGAGTACACCGCCGTTCAGGGCTACGAAGATTGTATTACGGTGGACATGGGCGGCACCAGTTTTGATGCGGCCCTGGTTAAAGATCGCACACCCATGGTAACCACCACCGGCGAGATTAACCGGTTGAAGCTGGCACTGCCCATGCTCAACGTGGTGACCATCGGCGCCGGCGGCGGCAGTATCGGTTGGATCGATGACGGCGGCCTGCTGAAAATGGGGCCGCAAAGTGCCGGAGCAACTCCCGGGCCGGCCTGTTATGACCGGGGCGGGGAGTATCCCACCTGCACGGACGCTGATTTACTGCTGGGGTATCTAGACCCGGGCTTTTTTGCCGGGGGACGCATCCCTTTAAATGTGAACAAAGCCCGCAGGGCCGTAGAAAATTACATTGCCAATCCGCTGAAGCTGGATGTTTACGAAGCGGCGGCCGGCATGTATAACGTGATCAATGTCAACATGGCAGCGGCAATCCGGGAGGTGTCGATCAAGCAGGGCCACGATCCACGGGATTTCCCGCTGGTGGTGGCCGGCGGTGCCGGACCGAACCATGCCTGTATGTTTGCGCAGGAACTCGACATACCGCTCATGATCATACCGCGGGAATCTTCCATATTCTGCGCCGCCGGGATGTTGCGATCCGATCTCAAACATAATTTTGTGCGCACCTTTGTCGCATTGCTGGAGGATACCGACCCTGCAGCGGTCAGAAAGATATTCGATGAAATGCAGGCCGAAGGTGATAGGTTGCTTTTGGCGGAGGGAATTGCGCGGGATGGAATCAACTACCAGTTTTCCGTTGATTTGCGTTATATTAAACAATATCATGAGGTGAACCTGGCAATCTCGGCGCAAGAACTGATGCGGCAAAACCTCGATCAAATTGCCGGCCGATTTCATCAGCAGCACCGCAAGCACTACGGCTATTCGCTGGAAGAAGAAAAGACGGCCGTGGAGTTGATCAACCTTCGATTGGTGTGCATCGGCATCACCCGAAAACCTGCCTTTCGACAAGAAGACTATGATCGCGCGGATCCATCCCGGGCGGCTAAATATCGCCGAAAAATATTTCTGCCATTACAAAAACAGGTAGAAGAAGTTGACGTGTATGACGGACTGCGCCTGAAATTCGGCAACAAGATCTGCGGCCCTGCGATTATAGAACAGGTGAACACAACCACCTTTGTGACGCCTGAATACAACCTGATGGTTGACAAATATGGTTCTTATACGATGTATTTGAAAGGAATGGGGGAAGCAGTGGAAAAGAGGATATTGGGGGATTTAGGGATTTAGGAATTGGGGGATTGAGGGATTTAGGGATTGAGGGATTTAGGGATTGAGGGATTTAGGGATTGAGGGATTGAGGGACTTAGGGATTGAGGAATTGAGGGATTGAGGGATTGAGGGATTTGGGAATTGAGGGATTTGGGGATTGAGGGATTTGGGGATTGAAGGATTCAGTATTTGTTGGATTTAGTAACTATTCATTGAAATCAAATCATGTTTGCGCGGTATTTATGATATAGCCGGATTGAATATTTTAGGAATGCTATCGATTTAAATTTAAAAGATAGAGCGAAGCGATTCAACAAATCTTCAATCTTCAATCTTCAATCTTCAATTCCGGCTTGCCGGGTTAGAGATTTGGAATTAAAAAATTTATCTGCATTTAATGATTGATGGCAGCCTTTAATTCCTAAATCCCTCAATTCCTAAATCCCTAAATGCATAACCTACTGAATATTGGGAATTAATATAATCGGATTTATATGCAGTTAATTGCGTAGCATGAAGATACAGACTTCTTATGCAGAACAGCTATCCCATTTTTAAGATAGAGGAATTGTCGATCAGTTTCGGCGGGCTGCAGGCCGTCAATGATTGTTCGTTTGAGATCCGCAAAGATGAAATCTTTTCACTTATCGGGCCCAATGGCGCCGGTAAAACCACCATATTCAACATTATCAACGCCCTGTACCGGCCGGACCAGGGCCGGATATTGCTGGAGGGCGAAGACCTGGTTCCCCTGAAGCCTCATCAAATTGCCAAACGCGGCATTGCCCGAACTTTTCAGAACATCGAGCTGTTCAATGAAATGACCGTGCTGGAAAATATTTTGATTGGACGCCATTTCTTTTTTAACACCGGGGTGCTGACAAATTTCTTGAACCTCGGACGGGCCGTACGGGAGGAAAAGCAAAATCAAGATCAGGCGGATGAGATTATAGAATTTTTGGAGCTTGAATCCTACCGGAATCTCAAAGTGGCGGACCTGGCTTTTGGCATTCAAAAACGGGTGGAAATGGCTCGCGCCCTGGCGCTGGATCCCAAATTATTGCTGCTTGACGAGCCGGCCGGCGGACTAAACCCCCAGGAAACAGCCCATCTCATGCAAATCATAAAATCCATCAGGGACAAGCGGGGTATTGCAATATTGCTGGTGGAACATGACATGCGGCTGGTTATGGGCCTTTCCGACCGGATTTGTGTGCTGCAGTTCGGTGTCAAGATAGCCGAAGGCAATCCCCGGCAAATCCAGCAGGATCCGAAGGTGATCGAGGCTTATCTGGGAACATAGCGGTGTTCGGTATTCGGCATTCGGCGCACGGTCTAAAGCAAATGAAAAAACTTGTTGCTAAAAAGAAATGGTATAAGGTTTAAGGTATAGGGTTTAAGGTAAAAGGCTAAAAGCTATCGGTATTCGGCACACGGCGACCGGCGCATGGCATTCGGCTTGAAGTAGATGGTATTGGATGTTGGGTACTGGGTATTGGGTGCTGGGTATTGGGGATTGGATGCTGGAAGGGAATGGTATAAGGTTTAAGGTGTATGGTGGAAGGTAAAAAGCTAAAGGCTTTCGACTTTCGGCTTTCGGTTTTCGGCGCAAAGCGAATGGTATTGGGTAAATGGTTGGAAGCTGGATTAAATAGTTGCTTGACTTGATTGGGTTGATTGAGTCTGTGGTTAATCGATCTCAAATCATTGAGTTGGTTTACCGTACGGTTTCTTTTTCAATCCGAAATCCGCAATCCGTAATCCCAAATCGAAAGGCTGGAAGCTGGGAGCTGGATACCCGTTGCCGGATACCGGATACCAGATGCCGGATTCTTGAAATTAGACGTTTGATGCCGGTACTTTGAGATTTCCGGTGTAGTATTTTAAACCATAGATGCCTCAATTTAGCTCGATTGTAGGTGATTGGGCTAACCAGGTTGGAGGATAATTAATGAAATTGTACTGGGTTACAACGGAGGACCATGACGAAGACTGGTTCATGGTGGCGCCTTCTGCAACGGAGGCATCTCAATATTTTGAGAACTATGAAGGCTATGATCCCGGTGACGCCGAGGCAGAAGAAATATTGGATATTCCGGAAACCGTCCCGGCCGAAACCGGCTGGCCTTCTGAAGAACTTTTGCTTGAAGTAGGGGCTAAATTTCTGTTCAATGATCAAACACGGGTCGTCGAAATTGCCGGGAGGAAGTTTTGCGAGGGTATGCTGGCAGCGACCATCAATGAGATTACGGATGATTTCTTCGAGGAATTAGGTGAAGGCCGTCCGAACAAAACGAAAAAACCTCCAATGATTTAAATGTCTCGAAATTATTGAAAAATATATTGAAAAAATTCAGCTTTTCACGACACTGGTCTCATGCCGCCGACATGGAATGGTGGAATGTTGGAATCATGGAATAATGGTCAAAAACCCATAACTTCAGTGCTTGGATCAAGGCTTTTGGGATCAATTTTACAGTTTCTCCATGAATGAGGGGGATTTATATATCTGTTATTTTGGTCGCAATAAAGTCGCAGCAGTGGTCGAGTATTCGCCTGCTTTAACAAAATCCAAATTCTTTTTCATCCAGATGGAACATGGATGTACTCAATATTCCATCATTCCATCGTTCCATTATTCCAAGTGTGAGCGAAGCGAATTAAGTTCGCGGTTCGAGGCGCACGGTTTACAACCTGGCGTACATGACTAATTCGGACTAAATAGTTTTTAAAAAAACATATTTTTTTTGGGAACCAAAAAAAATGTTGGAACTACAAGCAGTAGAATCGTTTTACGGCAGCATTCAGGCATTGAAAGGAATCACCCTGGAGGTTGCCACCGGCTCGATTGTGGCCATATTGGGCGCCAATGGGGCCGGCAAGAGCACCACCCTGAGAACCATTTCCGGGCTGATTCAACCGGCCGCCGGCCGGATTCTGTTCCGAAACGATGCCATTCACCGGGCGCCACCCCACCGGATCGTGCGTCTGGGGATTTGCCAGGTACCGGAAGGCCGGGATATATTCATGGGATTGACGGTTCAGGAAAATTTGAAAATGGGTGCCTTCACCCGCAAAGACAGCCAAGAGGTGGATCAGAACCTGCAGCGGATCTACGGCTCTTTTCCCATCCTGAAGGACCGGACCCGGCAGCAGGCCGGAACGCTCAGCGGCGGGGAGCAGCAAATGCTGGCCATTGCGCGCGGGCTTATGTCCAATCCGACACTGATGCTGCTCGATGAACCGTCCCTGGGGTTGGCGCCTTTGATGGTCGAGGAAATATTTAAAATCGTCAAGGAGATCAACCGGGAGGGCGTCACCATTTTGCTGGTGGAACAAAATGCCAAGATGGCTCTGCAAACCGCCCAGTATGGCTACGTCATGGAAACCGGCAACATCGCCCTGCACGATAAAGCGGAGAAACTGATAAAGAACGACTACGTTAGACGGGTGTACTTGGGAGCCGGGTAACAAAAATAAATCCCAACCCGGCAAAGCCGGAATTGAAGATTGAAGATTGAAAATTGAATATTTATGGTTCGCCTCCGGCGGATCTATTATATTTGTCACCCCTTGTCACAAATCCTGTGCAAACATGATGTGATTTCAATAAATAGACACTAAATAACAAATCACAAAATCCAAATAAATTACAATGACCGAAATTCCAAATTCGAAATGGCCGAGGTTAATGTCTGGTGGGAGTGGTTTTCAACCACGATTATAGGGCTGATCAAGCCGAGATGATCGCGGTTGGAAAGCGCTCCCAAAATATCCCTGTACATATAAATATAGCCCAAAGACCCCTTCAGTATAAGCGTCTTTGGGCTAAGTTTTTCTAATAACCAATAACCAATAACGAATCACTGTCAATTCCGCCCCGGCGGAATTGACAGGCTAGTGATCCAACGGAGTGAGTGCGCCGTCTTTCAATGTAATCCAGCCGGAAATGGGCCTGAACACACCCTTTTGAACTTCTACCATAAAACCCGAATTCTGGGCTAAATGATCGGTCTCTGAAAAACTTACCGGCGGCGTAATGCCATTTTTCCAGCCCTTGATTCCTTCCAAGGCGGCGATATAGCTTTCCCGGGTCAAATCCCGGCCTGCTCTCTGCAGCCCGGCCACAAAGAGCTTGGCATAATAATAACCGTAGAGGCTGTAGCGGTTCGGGGTTTTATCCCGATCCTTGCCGTATTTTTCTACGATTTCCCGGTATTCGACCACCGCCGGGTCAGTGGAATTGACCGGGTCCGGCCATAGTGACAGTCCCCAGATTCCTTCGCCGACCCCGCCGGACAAATTAATATATTTTTCATCCGTCAGGGGTCCTGAGGAAATGATTTTAGTGTCTTTCCAGCCCTGCTTATGGGCTTCGCGCAAAAAGGCCGCGCCCGGCGGCGGCGTGGCCACCAGCAGGCAGCCATCCAGATTGGCCTGGCGCAGCTTGGCGACCTGGGCGCTCAGGTCTTTGGCACCCCGTTTATATGACTCCGCTGCCTCCAGCTTCAGGCCAAATTTGGCGAGGGTTTTTTTGGCCGGGTCCCGGAAGGTGTAGCCGTACTTGTCATCCTGATACAAAATTCCGATTCGCTTGAAGCCCTTGACCTTCACCAGCCAGGTGACCACCAGCTCCGATTGATTCGTATACGGCGTAAATGAGGTGAATATGGTTTTTTGACCCTTTATCGGCACGCCCTGGAAGGGAAAAATCAGCGGCACTTTATTTTGGGTCAGGTACTTGACGGTCGCCATGACCGCGCCGGTTCCCTGGGAAGATACGATCGCAAAGACCTTGTCCTGTTCCACCAGGCGTTTGGTATTGGCCACGGCATTTTGCGGCTTATAGCCGTCGTCGTAGTATTGGGTGACGATTTTGCGGCCATGCACCCCGCCGCGGTCATTGACGTATGCGAAATAAGCTTCCAGACCATTGTTTACCAGCTGGGTGCCGGGATAGACCAGGGGGCCTGAGAAACTGTTGGAGCAGCCCACCAAAATGGAGTCGTCGGTTACCCCGACCTCTGCATACACGCAGGGGCCTGCGGCAATTAAGACAAACAGTAGAAATATTGCCACCACCGAAAATTTTGCGGTACGATTCATTGTAATGCCCTCCTTTCATACTGTGGTTGAATGTGACCGTTCAGGGTTCAAGGTTCAGAGGTTCAGGGTTAGGGTTCGATCTGAAACGTTTTGCCTTTTGCCCTCAATTTATCTATCGACGCGCTTTGCAAAAATTATGTATCGCCTTATTTCGAATTGACAAATTTTTCCTTCAGATCATAAAGCATGCCGGTGATGCCTCTGGGCATAAACAGCATAAATACGATCAGCGAGATGCCGAAAATCAGGATCTGCAAATCAAGCAGGCCGGCCAGTACTTGCTGCATTCCGGTCAGGATGACGGCCCCGATGATGGAGCCGAGGATCGAGCCCATGCCGCCGATGACGATCATGGCGATGAAGTCGACGGAAAGCTCTATGGTAAACGCATCCGGCGATAAATAGGTAATCAAATATGCAAACATTCCGCCGGCGACACCGGTGTAAAAGGCACTGATGGCAAAAGCGATGGTCTTGTACCGGGCCAGATCGATGCCGATGGTTTGGGCCGCGACCTCGCTTTCGCGCAGTGCAATAAAGGCCCGTCCGATATAGCCATTTACCAGGTTCTTGGCCAGGAAGGTCATGATCGGCGTAATTGGTATAATCAGATAATACAGCTTATAATCCGAATCGAAGGCGAATCCGGCGATACGAGCCGTGGGAACACTGAAGCCGTCATCGCCGCCGGTCAGCGAACTCCATTGCAGGATAACTTCACTGACGACAACGCCGAAAGCCAATGTGGCCATGGCGATATAAAACCCCTTTAACCGCAGGATCGGTATTCCCAGTAGAAATCCGATGGCACCGGTAAATATTCCGGCCAATAGCAGGATTACCGGGCAAGGCAACCATTGCAGGTTATCGCCGATGATGGCGGTGAAATAGGCTCCCAGGGCCAGAAACCCGGCATGTCCGGCCGCAATCTGCCCGGTATAGCCCATCAGCAGATTCAAACCCAGCGCCACCAGGGCATAAATTGCCAGCAGACTGAGAAGAAAGATCGTGTATTTGCCCAGAAATAGAGGGGGCAGCAATACGAGGATCATTGCGACAAACCACCATAGGATATTCCACTTTGCCCGTTGTTGCATTGATAGTCCCTATTCAGGAATTCAGGAATCCTTATTCAGGGATTCAGGGATTGAGGGATTGAGGAATTAAAGGAATTCTATCTCTTTTATTTTAATCGATTTTATCCTTCAATTCCTCAATTCCCCAATTCCCCAATTCCTCAATTTGGCACAAATAACCATCGATAATTTCCAAAAGTTCGCTCGTTTTAGGCGTCAGATACGAGATCTGTAAGCGAGTGCCCTACACTTTCGTAAACCGCTCCACGCCCATAATTCCCCTGGGGCGGATGACCAGAACGATGAAAATCGTCATAAACGGGACGATATTCTTAATCTGGGAGGGAAGATATAAGGGCGCCACATTATCGATGACGCCCAGCAGCAATCCGCCGATTATCGCCCCCGGGATACTGCCCCAGCCCCCCAGGATGGCGGCGGCAAAACCGTTGATGACCACCACGCCCATATGCGTGCTTAGAAATATGACGGGCGCCATGAGAATTCCTGCCACGGCGGCCACCAAAAAACTGATGGCCCAGGTGACGGCAAAAGACTGATGAACATCAACCCCCATTAACAGGGCGGCGTTTTGGCTTTCACTGACGGCGCGCATGGCGGTGCCGTAGCGGGTATATTTGAAAAAAGCGAACAGCAACAGCATCAGAACCACCGTAGTGCCGATGTTGCCAAGACCGATCATATCAATGGTGGCCGAACCGATAGAAATGGTTTTATCCGGAAAAATACTGGGATAGGGATAGTCATTGTGGCTCCAGATAAAGCCCGCCAGACTCTTCATGACAATCGAAAGGCCCAGCGTGATAATGAAAATATTGAAATGGGGTGCCCGAATTGCCCGGCGAATTATCAGCCGTTCGACGACGATTCCCAGCAGGGCCGACAGTAACAGCGTCAGCAGGATGGCCAGGGGCAGGGATAGACCTAGATAATTAAAGAAAGTAAATCCAATGAAGGCCGAGACCATGGACATCTCGCCCTGGGCGAAGTTGACGTGCTCGGTGGTGTTGTAGATCAGAGCCAGACCCAGGGCAACCAGGGCATATATGCTTCCGGTGGCAAGTCCGCTGAATATGACCTGAAGCAGCATCCAGACTCCTTAGCGTTTGCGCCATGAACCGTAACTCAACAGCGATTTGGGATATTGAAAAGGAAATGCAGTCCAACGTTGACAATGATTTTCGTATACAGTATACAATCGCTTAGCATAAGGGGTTTTCACTGTCAACCACTGTTTGAGCAAACCCAAAACGTATTATCAATAAAATTCCGATCCGGTCAAGCTGGAATTGAAGATTGAAGATTGAAGATTGAAGATTTGTGGTATCGCTTCGCTCTGTCTTTTCTGTTTAAATTGCTAAAATTGCTTTAGACAACATGTTGTCAGAAATAAAGGCAAAATGGAATAAAGCCAATGTCAATCTTTAAAAAATTCGATCACATCGGCCTGGTGGTGTCTGATTTAAATAAAGCGATGGATGCGCTTTCCCATTTCTTTGGGTTCGAGTGCCGGGAGCGGCTGGAGATCAAGGGAGCCGGCATTCGGATTGCTTTTTATCCTTTGGGAACCGGTCAAATGGAATTGATCGAGTTTCAAAAGCCCATGGAAGAAGTCGATTCCATCGTTCTTGAGCCAAGATCCGGGGTGCAGCACGTGGCTTTCCAGGTGGACAATTTCGATGATACCCTGCAGAAGTTAACCGGCAAGGGCTTAAAGGTCGTCCGGGGATTTCCGCGCCAGGGTGCCCACGGCAAGGTGGCCTTTTTTTATCCCACCGAAGGGTTGGATGTGATGGTAGAAATTTGTGAGGCGAGAGATCACAAGCCCGATTAATTGATAGTGTTGCTATGCATATTTGAGGCATGGCCTTTTGGCGGGGATAAACGCCAGCAGCGGGATAGGCGGGGATAAACCCCGCCACTACGCCTTCGGTTCGACGGGGATGTCGGGGTATTATAACTCCACGGCGTTTGCAATGAGATAGAAATGTAGTGGCGGGGTTTATCCCCATAAGCGCTAAGTTATTTTTCTTGACTTTTTATTAATATTAACATATGCTTCCATCAAAATACCTGGTGGAGGTAAAAAAAAATGTCAGAGGATTG
>Ga0209149_1000071_pt1 | contig 46399 bp, 46 predicted proteins | sample WorMetTyACAVOLI2_FD_187423 | JGI IMG/M metagenome (GOLD analysis project Ga0209149, IMG submission 187423) | Marine gutless worms symbiont microbial communities from Max Planck institute for Marine Microbiology, Germany - Olavius algarvensis... ... | reverse complement strand
TTGACCTCGGTGCCATTGTCCTCGCAGTGCCGGCAACCATACTTCGGCCGAACGTGCTCGATCACCTTGACGCTCGCCGGAATGAACTCGAGCTGCTCGCTCTTCTCTTCGCCGATGCGATGCAAGTCGTGACCGCAACACTCGCAGGCCTTGTCCTCGATATCGTGGACGATGGTTTCCCGCGGCAGATGCTCGGGTAAGGGTTTACGCTTTGGCTTCTGGCGCGTGTAGGTGATCGTCTCGGTGTCGGCGTCCGCCTCGACGGTCGCGGCGGTATCGATCTCCTCGCCTTCGTTGAACAGGCCCAGCTGATTGGCGGCCTCGCCGCCTTTGCCGAACTGGCGCTGTTGGGCCAGACGGAACTGTTCCAGGATTTGCTGGTATTTCGTTTTCCACGCGACGATTTGATCGCTTTGCTCAGCGACGGTGGATTGCAATCCGAGAATGATTTCGCGGAGTTGTTCAGGGTCTTTGGGAAGCCGATCTGATGCCGTTCGCATGAACGGCATTCTAACAGAAAGCCGAACTAAATCAGAGCCTTATCTGCGAATCAGCCGATTAATCCGGCATACAGCAAGGGCCGATGCCCGAGGATGTCGTAGCCCGACAGCAGGCGTTCCCAATCCATCTCGCTCAGGGTCATGGTCTGACCCGGATACTTCAGCGGCCACTTGAACTTGTCCTTCTCCAGGCGCTTGTACCACAGGCAAAACCCGGTCTGGTCCCAGTACAACGCCTTCACCCGGTCACGGTTCTTGTTGCAGAACACGAACAGGGCCGAGGACATCGGAGATAGCTGCATCTCCTGTTCGACGATCATTGCCAGGCCGTTGATCGACTTGCGGAAGTCCACCGGTTCCCGCTGCAGATAGATCGCACCGGGATCGACAAACATCTTCATAGCGATTGCAGCAGCCGCGCCAGCCAGGCCGGATCCGTTGTCGCCGGCAACTGCAATCGACTCTCCCGGAATTGCAGTTCCAGGCTATTGCTGGCCGATAACGAGGATGACGGTTCCGGTGATACCCGTACAAACGCTCCGCCGGTCGGAACCAGCGCCTTCGCATCCCGCAACTGCCGCCGCTTGCGATAGAAATACTTCGCTCTGAGGCCATGCCGCCTGCAAAATTCCGAAACACCGAGGCCGCTCTGCACCTGGCGATCGATCAGTGCTTGCCATTCGGCTCGACTGCGATATCTGCGCCCCGCCATATCCGATCTCCAAAAAAAGAAACCAGTCTAAGCATTACAGTCAAAATCAACAGGTGGGGTTCGCCAGACGCTTACAGTTAAAGTAGGTCCTGTTATTTTCGGCGGTAAACCAACACCGAAAAAGGTGATTGAATTTGATGCCCCTGTGCGTCTTGATCCCACAGATAACTGGTTTTTTCATCGTGGATATCGACAATCCCGGCCAATTCATAATGCCTTTGTGCATAGTCATTGAACCATTCGAAAATATGCGGTATCGATTTCTCGCGCACCAGCCAGGATGTCGCTACGCGGACGAACACCAGGAATTTGGGTTTCGCGCGTTCTATCTCAGCTATCATTTCCCGCTGCATGGTAAGCGCATAGGGATGAGACTCCATTAAGGCATAGGTATAGATATACCCTGTAGCAGAGCGCCTGTTCGAATAAAAATATATTTGTGGTTCGGAGCCTAAAATTGCAACCTGATCATTATCATTGCTGTTGTTTTTTATATAGCGGGCGATTTCAAGCGATTCGGGAAATGGATTTAAACCATAGGTCGAACGCGACGCCTCGCGCGGTTCCATAAAAAACAGGAACTCTCGCTGCTGCCAGGTACTGTAAGCAAGAACACATATAGTTATCAGTACAGGGGTGATCTTTGTCGCCGGCACTGTTTTCTGGCGGCCGGCCAGGTCACAAAGGGAGGACACTCCCAACCCGGCAAGAAAGCCCACCGCCGGAAGTAAAAGAATGAAATAGTGAGGGCGAAAATAGAGACCGGGACAAACAGCCAAAAATGAAAAAATCGAAAACAGAGCGGTAAACAGGCCATATGCGCGCGATCTTTTGTTCCAGACCAGAGAAGTCAAGCCTATTCCGGCTAGCAGCCAAATCAGTATAGACGAGTGGACGATCCCTCCAAGTTGATCTGCCAGGAGCGCTATTCCGGCGGCAAGGGGAACCGAAGAGACATATTGGCTGGCATAATCGAAAGTCCAGAACCAGAACTTGTCAAATACACCGGCCTGGTAAAGGATGAGGCAAGTCAGGGCAAATGGCAGTGTTACTCCTGCGAGGAAGACCAGGCATTTCATTACCAGTGAATTCCTTTCCAATGGTTTACGGGTGATTTCCGTCAAAAACAGGTACAGGCCCCCAAAGGCGATAAACACCACACCGTGTTGCTTCATTATAAAACTCAGGCCGAGTAAAACAGACCCGGCGAACAAGGTAGAGCGTTTGTTGGTATCGGCGGCATAAACTAAAAGCAGTATCCCGCCTACAGCTGTCAGGATGACAAAATGCTCTGCATTCGCAAATATACCCTGGACCTGCTGACCCATTGATAAAAGAGCAAAGGACGCCGCCGCGACTACTCCAGCAAACGCATCGACCAGTTTTCTACCAAGTAAAAACAATAGCAGTACCGTTGCAGCATTGATCACAAAAAGGCCGAGATGAATGGCTCCCGGGGTTTGACCAAAGACAGACATAACGAGGGCGTATGCTGCATAAACTCCCGGCATTTTCAGGTTGTAGATCTGCCCATACGGAGGAAGACCCTGCAGGATTAACTGGCCCGCATAGGCGTATTCCCCCTCGTCACGCTCCAGGGGAACTTCGAACAGATGCATACGGATAAGGCCGGCAGCCAGGATGACGCCTGCAACGAGGATCCAGTCCCAGTTCTGACCGGGTTTTGGCCAGGCGTTTCGAATTGTATTTAATCGATAAATCACTGGCATAGAGTATAGGTAATTCCAACCGCTTGCTGTCACTATTCCAGCAACCGGGCAGGCCGGCCACCTGCCGCTATCTTTAGCTTGCAGCAATTTGCTGAGTTGGCTGAGTCAAACTGATCTCGTCGGCTATCCGAGCAAACCTATTTGGGGCGCTGCCCTGCTCTCGGGTAATGGGTTGAATTCTTTTGATTCCGCTTTTCGATGAAGATGTGCCAGTATCTGCTTGATCACGCCTGCGCGGCCCGGCAGTCCCTACGATGCTGGCGGGGGCCTGCCCCGTGAGCGCAGCGCACGCTTTGGGTATCACTCTGACGGCACCACCGCATTCTTCGCTAGATGTAATATTCGATGCAACCGGAACTAGATGGGACTATTGAGAAGCTGGAACAACCATTTGAAGCTATTCCGGAGGGCGCAAGAAGGACTTATCGGAACTTTCGGGAATCGAGAATGGTGCCCGGAGCCGGAGTCGAACCGGCACGGTGTTTCCACCGAGGGATTTTAAGTCCCTTGCGTCTACCAATTTCGCCATCCGGGCTAAGGATGCCTGACTTTAAGTCTTCCCACTAAGCAAATCGCGGAAATTCTGCGAATTACTGTCTACCACAACGCCATCCGGGCTAAGGATGCCTGACTTTAAGTCTTCCCACTAAGCAAATCGCGGAAATTCTGCGAATTACTGTCTACCAAAACGCCATCCGGGCTAAGGACGCGTTATTTGTTATTGGAGGCTGAGGGCGGAATCGAACCGCCGTACACGGCTTTGCAGGCCGCTGCATAACCACTCTGCCACCCAGCCAGTCAGGGGCACTCGCGCAAGTCGATGCGCTGCGGTCATCATACTTTATTTATGATGACCAAAAAAAGCCCCGAACGAATCGAGGCCTTGGAACTGGAGCGGGAAACGAGATTCGAACTCGCGACCCCAACCTTGGCAAGGTTGTGCTCTACCAGCTGAGCTATTCCCGCAAAAGAGCCGCTATTCTATAGATTCGCCCTCGCCTGTCAAGCCGAGCGGCGCCGGATATCGCTATCCGTGGCGGGTGATTACCGGCCACGCGGCGCGCAGGTAAATAACCATCGAGATGATGGTTAGAATCGCCGCGAAATAGTATATAACCAGCCCTATTTGGAAGATCGGCAATCCCATCAGGGGTTCGGAAAATATCATAAATCCGAGCGCTGTCATCTGGGCCACGGTCTTGGTTTTACCAATAAAAGATACCTGCACCGCGGTGCTGGCGCCAAGCTGCGCCATCCATTCGCGCAGGGCTGAAATCGAGATTTCACGGGCGACGATAACAATCGAAAGCAAGGCAATCAGGATGCTCGGGTTCTTTTCCACCAGTAGCACAATCACGACCACTACCATGAGCTTATCCGCCACCGGGTCGAGAAAGGCCCCGAAGGAGGATTCCTGCTGCATCGAACGCGCCAGGTAACCATCCATCCAGTCGCTCAAACTGGCGATTGCAAACAGCGCCGTGGCCACGATATTGGCCCAGTTGAACGGCAGGTAAAACACCAGCACGAACAGCGGAATCAAGGCGATTCGAAACAGGGTTATAGCAGTTGGCAGCGTTACTTTCATCGGCTCGTTGCGTCACGATCAGCCGTGCAAACTATCATAGATCGCCTGCGCGGTCTCTCGGTTAATTCCCTTGATTTGCATTAACTCTTCGACCCCCGCAGCCTGCACGCCCTGCAACCCGCCGAAGGTATTGAGCAGCATCTGGCGTTTTTTGACGCCAATCCCCGGAATTTCCTCGAGCCGGGATTTGCGCCGGGTTTTGGCGCGGGCCTGGCGATGCCCGGTAATCGCAAAGCGATGCGCCTCGTCGCGAATCTGCTGGATTAACAACAAGCCCGGCGAGTCGATCGGGAAATTTAACACCGACATCTCCTCGTCGATAATATCTTCGTAGCCGGCGCGCCGTTCGGCGCCCTTGGCCACACCGAAGACGCGCAGGTTTTCCTTGACCGTCAGAATATTGAGTGACTCCATTACTTCCAGCGCGCTACCCAGTTGACCCTTGCCGCCATCGATCAGGATCAAATCGGGTAGCTGTTGCGGTGAATCCCGACGTTTGCTGTAGCGTCGCTCCAGCACCTGTCGCATGGCGGCATAGTCGTCTCCCGCCTGGATATCCTTAATGTTGTAGCGCCGGTATTCATTTTTGATCGCACCGTCGCGGCCGAATACGACGCAGGACGCCTTGGTCGATTCGCCCATGGTGTGGCTGATATCAAAACACTCGATACGCTCGGGCGGATTTTCCAGATGCAGCAACTCAACCAGGTTTTGGTAACGCTTGCTCAACATGCTGGCCGATAACAGGTAGCTTTGCAGCGCCTGCCTGGCGTTATTGACGGCATTTTCCAGCGCCCGCCGCCGCTTGTCGCGGACATTGTGCACGATCCTGACCCGCGATTGGTTGAGCTGGTGCAGGGTTGCGGCCAGGATTTCGCTATTCTCCAGTTCGTGGCTGACGATGATTTCGGGCGGCGCCGGGTGATTCGAATAGTGCTGCATGATGAAGGTTTCCAGCAGGCTGCCGGCGTCGGTATCGAGTCGGGCTCGATTGTAGAACGGCTTATTGCCGAGCGAAGTGCCGTTGCGGATCATGAATAACTGGATACAGCTACGGTCCTGCTGCAATTCGCAGGCAATGATATCGATATCGCCGTCGAGGTCGGTGACAAATTGTTTTTCGGTAACGCGCCGCAGGGTTTCGATGCGATCGCGCACCTGTGCCGCCTGTTCGAAATCCAGACTGGCGGAGTGGCCTTCCATCAATTCGATTTGTTGGTCGATCAACTGGTTGCTCTTGCCGTCGAGAAACAATTGCGCCTGCTCGATCTGGCGTTGATAACTTTCCCGGTCGGTATGGCCGACGCAGGGTCCGGTACAGCGTTTGATCTGGTATTGCAGGCAGGCGCGGGTGCGGTTGGTCATCGCCGAATCTTCGCAATTGCGCAGCTGGAACATGCGTTGCACGTGATTGATGGTGTAGCGAATCGAGCCGGCGCTGGGGAACGGTCCGTAAAAAGTCCCCTTAGCCTTGTCGGGTTTGCCCCGGAAAACCCGGAGACGCGGGTAGTCATGCTTGCTGAGGCAGATATAGGGGTAACTTTTGTCGTCGCGAGACAGGATGTTGTAGCGCGGGTTCAGATTTTTGATTAAATCGTTTTCCAGCAGCAGCGCTTCACTCTCGGTGCGTGTATTGATGGCCTCGATTTTGCTGATATTGTTAACCAGCGACATGATGCGCGTCGACAAGCCGGTTTTGCGAAAATAACTGGCAATTCTTTTTTTCAGGTTTTTCGCCTTGCCGACATAGATGACCTTGTCGTTGCTGTCGATCATGCGGTAAACACCGGGTTTGCCGTTCACCGTATCGAGAAAAGCCTTGTGGTCGAACTGCGTTTGCCGCGTCATCGCAGTAGTCCGACGATACGTTCGAATACCTGCTCGAACATGCGACGGTTGAGCCTGCCGGTATTGAAGTTGTAGCGACTGCAGTGGTAGGAATCGATCAGCCGGAGCTCGGCGGGCAGCGCGTGTTCGCCCAGGTGCCGGAACCGGATCGAGGTTTGCGGCAGTCCCACTGCCGTGAGCACGCTGCGGTGAGCGATTGTCCCGAGCGCCAGAATGACCGATCCGGCTTTTAGTTGCTCAATTTCTTCACGCAGATATGGATTGCATTGCCGAATTTCGGCGCCGCTGGGCCGATTCTGCGGCGGCAGGCATTTGACTGCATTGGTGACCCGGCAATCGATCAGATGCATGCAGTCGTCTCCGCGCCGCGATCGCGGTTGGTCGGCGAAGCCGAATTTGTACAGGGTTTCGAATAGCGTCTGCCCTGAGGCATCGCCGGTAAAGGGCCGTCCGGTCGCATTGGCGCCGTGCAGTCCGGGTGCGAGTCCTACGATCAAAAGGCGCGCATCGATCGCGCCAAAGCCGGCCACCGGCAAACAATGATAAGCGGGAAATCTGGTTTTTTGCTCGATCCGGTAAGCGCTAAGACGCGGACACAGTTCGCAGCCGTACAGATCGGTCACGTTAATTCACTCCGAAGTGGCGAATTCGACGATGCCCTGCTCAACCGCTATTTTTATCAAGTCAACTTCGTTTTGCGCCCCCAACTTATCCAGCAGCCGCAGCCGGTAAGTGCTGATTGTCTTTGGACTCAGGCAAAGTTTTTCCGAGATTTCGGCATTGGTTAATCCATGTGAAATCATCAACATCACCTGAAATTCGCGCCGCGACAGTTTATCGATGGGGTTATGCTCGTTGCCGGGCAATAACGACAGCGCGAGTTGCTGCGCAATACTCGGTGCGATATAGGCGCCGCCGTTGTAAACCTGCTGGATCGCGTTCAACATTTCCTCGATGCCGCATTCTTTGGTCAGATAACCTTTGGCGCCGATTTCGAGCATGCGTTTGGGAAAGGTTTGCTCGTTATGGATCGTCAAAACGATGATTTTCTGTGCAGGATTGCGCTGCAGGATACGCCGGCAGGCTTCAACCTCGCCGATGCCGGGCATGTTGACGTCCATTAATATGACGTCGGGCTGCAGTTCCTGTGTCAGTATAAGGCTTTCTTCGCCACAGTCGGCTTCGCCGACAATCTCGACCTGATTGCTGTCTTCCAGCAACCGTCGGATACCGCTGCGGACCAGCATGTGGTCGTCGGTTAGTAAAACGCTTATCAATGTTATGCACCAGATAATCTGCAGCCATTATAACACAGCTATCCTACCCGGTGTTATCCGAGCGCGCGGTTTTTAATAGCGCAGCAGCACCGAACCCCATGTGAAACCGCCGCCGAATGCCTCGAGCAGCAGCAATTCATTCTTTTTGATGCGCCCGTCGCGCACCGCGACGTCGAGCGCCAGCGGCACCGAAGCCGCCGAGGTATTGCCGTGTTTGTTGACGGTTACGACCACCTGATCCATCGGCATTTTGAGTTTTTTGGCGGTAGCCGAAATGATGCGCGTATTGGCCTGGTGCGGCACCAGCCAATCGATATCGGATTTCATCATACGGTTGGCGGCGAGGGTTTCGTCGACGATACGGCCCAGCGTGTTAACCGCCATTTTAAATACCTCATTGCCGCGCATTTCGACATAGGCTTTGCCTTTTTTAACTTCCTCGAATCCATCCGCGATACCATGCGGCACCCACAACAGGTTCTCATATTTGCCGTCGGCATGGATGTGGGTAGATAGAATGCCGGTTTCTTCGCTGGCCTCCAATACCACCGCACCCGCACCGTCGCCAAACAAAACGCAAGTACTGCGATCCTGCCAGTTGAGAATGCGGGAGAAAACCTCCGCTCCTACTACCAGGGCTTTCTTGGAGCTGCCGGTCTTGATGAATTTTTCCGCAACCGTGAGCGCATAAACAAAACCGGTGCAAACCGCCTGAATGTCGAACGCGGGACAACCGTGAATATCGAGACGCGCCTGTAATATACAGGCCGAGCTGGGGAAAATTTTGTCCGGAGTCGACGTCGCCAATACGATTAAATCGATTTCGGAGGCCTCGATATTGGCTGCCTTCAAGGCCATGCGCGCGGCTTTTTCCGCCAGGTCTACCGTGGTTTCATCATCGGCGGCGATATGGCGTTGCTCGATACCGGTACGCTCGCGGATCCACTGATCTGAAGTATCGACTAATTTTTCCAGATCATGATTCGTCATGACATTTTCCGGCAGATAACTGCCGGTACCGCTAATCCTCGCGTAAGTCATGTAACGGCTTCCTCTGCCTGGCTGAAATAGTTTTCGATTTCGGCGGATATCCGTTGCGGCACCTTATTTTCGATTTCTATGGCGGCGATCTTGATCGCGTTAAAAAACGAGCTGGTATCGGCGCTGCCGTGGCTCTTAATGACGATACCGTTGAGCCCCAGCAGACTGGCGCCGTTGTGACGGCGCGGGTCGAGCCGTCGCTTGAGCGCCGTCAGCACCGGCAAGGCGCAAAACCCGGCCAGGCGGGTCAACCAGTTACGTTCGAATTCGCTCCGCAATACGTGGCTTACCAACGCCGCCAGGCCCTCCCCGGTTTTCAGCGAGACATTGCCGACAAACCCATCGGTCACGATCACGTTAACCGTGCCCCTGAACACGTCATCGCCTTCGACAAAACCGTGGTAGTTCAAGCGGGTGCCCCGGATTAGCTGGCTGGCGCGTTTGATCGATTCGTTGCCTTTAATCTCTTCCGAGCCGATATTGAGCAAACCGACGCTGGGACTCTCGATGCCTTCGACCGATTGCGCGAGTATCGAACCCATCAAGGCAAATTCGAGCAGAATTTCGGGAGTGCAATCCGGGTTGGCGCCCAGATCGAGCATGTGGGTATGCCCGTGAATACCCGGCAGTATGGTACAGATTGCCGGACGGCTGATACCGCGTATGGTTTTTAAAACAAACTTACCGGTTGCCATCAACGCACCGGTATTACCGGCGCTGACACAGGCCTGCACCTCGCCTTCCTTGACCAGATTTATAGCTACCCGCATCGAGGAGTCTTTTTTCTTCTTCAGCGCGACCACCGGTAAATCGCCCATTTCGACCACCTCGGAGGCATGCTGAACCCGGACCCAACGGTCTTGCTGTAAATTATGCTTTTGTAGCTCGGTCGACAGTTGCTCCCGATCGCCGACCAGCACCAATTCGATGCCGGGGATCTCTTCCAGCGCCATGTTTGCCGCGGCCACGGTAACGCTCGGTCCGTAGTCACCCCCCATGGCGTCGAGTGCAATAATTTTCTGTGCCATTTATATCGCGTCCGAAATAAATACGGGCGGTATGCGCCGCCCGTATTCAAATATCAATTTGACCGATCTTACTCGTCGTCGTCTTCGACGATCTTGTCCGCGATAACCTTACGTCCCTTGTAATAACCATCGGCACTGATATGGTGCCGGCGATGCGTCTCGCCGGTAGTCGGTTCCACCGACAGGGTCGCCTTGCCGAGCGCATCATGCGATCGTCTCATTCCCCGTTTCGAAGGGGTTTTCCGGTTTTTCTGAACTGCCATTTGTATCTCCAGTTAACTTAATCTGTCGTTTTCAGTTGTTGTAACACTGCAAACGGATTGTCTTTAGCGTCGACCTCGGATTCCGAAGTCGTTGCCCGCCAGTGCTCGTTGCAGCCGGTATCCTCATGCAAGGCTACCAGTGGAGTTCCAAGAATTAACTCATCCTCGACCACTTCAAAAATATCGATGTAACCGTTTTCGCTGTATATCGTATCCACGCTGCTATCACGCACGACTTCATCGTCGGCGTCGATCATCAGTCGGAAATCCAGCTGCAACGGCATTTCCAATGGTTTCAGGCAACGCTGGCACTCGAGTTCGAGACTGGTCTCCAGTTGCCCTGTTATCATAGGAATGTCGTACTCGTTGCGAACGAATTCAAATTTGACGACAATTCTCCGTTCGTCTTCATTGTTACTTTCAGGCGGTAGCAATTCCCCCAAACGAACCAAATCCGACAATGCGATATCGTCTTCAAAATAGCCGTTTCGGGTTACTTCCTTTTGAAATTGATAGCGCCTGCGCAACTTATCCCGCATAAGGCGGCGATTTTACATGCTTGTGGATAAGATTGTCTATTCAATTTGCGGCTAAAGTTCACGGGATTGTGAAATCGGCACAGCCCTGTAATATACTGCGCTGCGGCGCTATTGCCGAGCCCGGCGATGCCCGCAAATGACCTACTATCCGGAGCCATGAAACCAGTGCAAGACAAGATTATTCTGGCCAGCAGCTCACCCTACCGCAAACGCTTGCTGGATCGCCTGCATCTCGACTATGAATGCCGTACACCGGATATCGACGAATCCATTCTGCCCGGTGAAGCGGCCACCGACTATGTCTGCCGTCTGGCGCAGGCGAAAGCGCAGACGATTGCCCTGCAAGCACCCGATGCAACCGTCATTGGTTCCGACCAGTGCGCGCTGTTGGCCGATCGAATTCTGGGTAAACCCGGGTCGCACGCAAAGGCTTTGCGGCAACTGCAGGACGCGCAGGGTAAAACCGTGGTATTCCATACCGCTGTTTGTGTATTGAACCTGGGACGAGATTTCCGCATGGTCGAGGAAGTATTGTTCGAAGTCCAGTTCAGAAACCTGAACGATCGCCAGTTACAGCACTATCTGCGGGTCGAGCAACCCTATGATTGCGCCGGCAGTTTCAAGGCGGAAGGTTACGGCGCCTGCCTGTTTAGCGCGCTACGCGGTGAAGATCCGAGTGCACTGATCGGATTGCCACTGTTAAAGTTGACCCCGATGCTGGAAAGCGCCGGCATCGAGGTGATCTAATAACAGTGGCCGCCCAACCCGTTAATTCACCGAAAATCCGCCCCGCAAGTATTCGCTGATATAACGGCCGGCGCCGCTGCCGATGCGATCGGCAACGCGCTCCAGCAAACTGGATTCGGGGGTGAAATCGATAATTTTCTCAGCTTCGAGTTCGCGCGCAACGCTGCGGGTCGTACCGTAGTCGTCCGCGAGCCCGAGTGTCAGTGATTGTTCACCGCTCCAGATCAATCCGCTAAACAGATCCTGACTAGCATCCAGGCGATCCCCTCTGCCCTGTTTCACTGCTTCGATGAAATGTCCATGCACCTGGTTTAGCATGGATTGCAAATGCGCTTTCTGCGCGTTATTTTCGGGTAGGAAGGGATCGAACAAGGCTTTGTTTTCTCCGGCGGTCAACAAGCGGCGCTCGACCCCGATTTTTTCCATCAATTCGACGAAGCCGAAGGCATCCAGACGCACGCCGATGGAGCCGATCAAACTCGATTTATTGACATATATCTTATCGGCGGCGGCGGCGACGAAATAACCGCCCGAAGCCGCAATATCGGTTACTACCGCGTACAGTGGAACGGATTCATGCTGCTGTTTGAGGCGCATGATTTCATCAAAGATGTAGGCCGATTGCACCGGTGAACCGCCGGGCAAGTTTATCTCGATGACGATGCCCGCGGTATCGCCGTGTTCGAATGCCGACTTGAGTCCGGCTATGATGGTATCCGATCCGCCCGGCTCGCCGCTGGCGATAACTCCGGAAAGCTTGACCAGCGCGGTATGTTTATCACCGCTCACCTTGCCGGCAATGCCGCCGCCATCGTCTTTGCCGACGAACAGAACCAGGGTCACGACAGTCAGGTAAACGATGAAAAACAGCATGTAGAAAACACGCCATCGGCGCGCGCGGACCTGCTCCTTAAGCGCGGCAAACACCAGTCTGTCGATGACGTTCTGGCTTTGCCCGGACGCGGACGCGGGGGTTTGATTAAGTTCGCTTTCTGAATCAGCCATTAGATTTCCTGTTCCTGTGTTGCTGTTAAGGAAACTCTGATTTATTCAGAGTTTCCGCGGCACAGGGATGTGCCGCCATTTTTCAATGACTGCAAGCCATTGCAAAATGAAGGAAAAGCGAAAATCGCATTTTCGTTTTTCCGTGCTCTGACAATTCAGGATGAATTGTTCAGAGCTTCCTTAAATTATCAAATCGGGTTGGTCCCACCCAGCAGCCCCTCGAATTCCGCAGGTAAGGGTGCATTGATTACCACTTCAGAAGTGTAGTCGCAAAACGGCAGTTCAAGGCTTGTTGCGTGCAACATCAGGCGTTTGATGCCCTGCCCTCGCATGCTGCGATTGAATTCGTCGTCGCCGTATTTGTCGTCTCCCGCGATTGCATGTCCCTGGGCCTGGCAATGCACTCTGATTTGATGGGTGCGCCCGGTCACGAGTTCAATCTGGATCAGGCTGTATTGTTTAGCGCCGTTTAGCAGCCTGACCCGACTTATCGCCGGCTTGCCGTTAACGTCGACCTGCATTCTTCGTTCACCGTTCGGCAAATAATATTTTTTCAGCGGCTGCGAGATTTCGGTAAGTTCCCGCGGCCAGTTACCATGAACCACGGCCAGGTAGTTCTTGGTGAGTTGATTACCCTGCAACTGGGCCTGCATGGCGAGCAGCGCCTGGCGGTTTTTTGCCAGCATGAGGCAACCGCTGGTATCTCGATCGAGCCGATGAACCAGTTCGATTTCAGTATGCGGATACAGCATACGCATCGCATCGATGACACCGTAGGCGACCCCGGAACCGGCATGCACCGCGAGCCCGACCGGTTTGTCGAGTATCAGGATATCGCTGTTTTCGAAAATGACCGCCCGTTCGAGTCGCTGCAGTAACTGTTTTGGCGGTATCGTTTTTTGCGGTCGTTCCTGTCCCGGATGCAGCGGTGGTATTCTGACCTGATCGCCTATCTGCAGCTTGTAATCCGGCTTGCTGCGCTTTTTATTGACTCTTACCTCCCCTTTTCTGATGATGCGGTAAATTCGCGTGCGCGGCACGTTATCCAGACGCTTTAGCAGGAAGTTGTCGAGCCGTTGATTCAGCTGGGCAGCAGAGATTTCGACCAGGCTAACGGCGGTTTTTTGTGGTTTATTTGAGTTCAATGGATGGCAGTCACGACAAACTATGGTATATTCGCGGCCGTAGCATTGTACTGCCTATTATCAGGGCAAAACACTACCAATACAGTTTTTTCGCGGAAAGCAAACCGCCAGCGCGGATGTTTTCTAAAAGAATTAGTCCTGACGGACGTCGACCGGACGTTCGAACATAGGGCACTAACAAACCCCGGCCTATGTACTGCCTCATACTCAGTATTGCTTACATTAAAAATTTCCCTACGATAATCGGTTTGACCCAAACCGGCTGGTCGGGCTTATGCGGCCCGCAACAACAACTGGAAATTCTGGCAAAATCTGAAATCTGCAGCGCCCGGCCGTTGACGCAAGGCAACTATTTCAATGAAACGAATTCTAATCAACGCCACCCAAGCCGAAGAGCTGAGAGTGGCCATGGTCAATGGCCAGCGGCTTTACGATCTCGATATCGAAGTACCTTCCCGGGAACAGAAAAAATCAAACATCTACAAGGGTAAGATTACCCGCGTCGAACCTAGCCTCGAAGCCGCTTTTGTCAATTATGGCGCTGAGCGGCACGGGTTTCTCCCGTTCAAGGAAATCGCCAAACAGTATTACGGCGATGCGCCGCGCGACGATGGCGGCAAACCAATTCTCAAAGACGCACTCAAGGTCGATCAGGAAATTGTCGTCCAGGTAGAAAAAGAGGAGCGCGGTAACAAGGGCGCCGCATTGACCAGTTTTATCAGCCTGGCGGGAAGGTTCCTGGTCGCGATGCCGCAGAATCCTCGCGCCGGCGGTGTATCGCGGCGTATCGAAGGTGAAGATCGCGATGAGCTGAAGAAAGTCTTGTCGGGCCTCGAAATGCCGGAAGGCATGGGTGTTATCGTGCGTACAGCCGGCGTTGGCCGCAGTGTCGAGGAAATGCAATGGGACCTCGACTACCTGACCCAGGTCTGGTCTGCGATCGAAAAAGCCGCCGACGACAAAAAGGCGCCTTTCCTGATTTATCAGGAGTCCGATATCGTGATTCGGGCATTGCGCGACCATTACCGCAATGATATCGGCGAGATCCTGATCGACTCGGAACAGGCCTATAACCAGGCGCATGATTTCATGTCGATGGTAATGCCCGGTTCAATCAACAAGCTTAAGCGTTTCGATGACAAACTGCCGTTGTTCAACCGGTTTCAGATCGAAAATCAGATCGAATCCGCTTTCTCGCGTGAGGTCAACCTGCCCTCCGGCGGCGCTATCGTCATAGATCATACCGAGGCGCTGACCTCGATCGACGTTAACTCCGCACGCGCCACTCGCGGCAGCGATATCGAAGATACCGCGAAGATGACCAATCTCGAGGCCGCCGATGAAATCGCCCGGCAACTTAGGATTCGCGATCTGGGTGGACTCATCGTCATCGATTTTATCGACATGATGCAAAACAAGAATCAGCGCGAAGTGGAAACCCGCCTGCGCAATGCCGTTTACGACGATCGGGCGAGAGTCCAAATCGGCCGCATATCGCGCTTCGGATTACTGGAAATGTCGCGTCAGCGCTTGCGCCCCTCACTGGAAGAATCCAGTCAGATCGTTTGCCCGCGCTGCAGTGGGCAAGGCACAATTCGTGACGTCGAATCGCTTTCGCTGGCTGTGCTGCGGCTGCTCGAAGAAGAAGCGCTCAAGGATAATACCGGCAAGATACTGGCCAAGATTCCGGTCGAATGTGCAACTTATCTACTCAACGAAAAGCGTGAAAAAATCGACTCGCTCGAGCAGCGGCGCAAAGTGCATATCGTCGTCATTCCCGATCCCAAGTTGGAAACCCCTCACTATGAACTGGAGCGGGTAAAGGACAACGATACCCACCGTCACGAATCGAATTACAAAAAGTCCTACGAGTTGACCACCGAGGAAGAACCGGTCGATCTGGTTGATATGGCCAGCAGCACGACGGCCACGCCAGAAAAGGCAGCGGTACAACGGGTTGCCCCCACCGGCCCCAGGCCAATCGCGGCTCAATCCGCGGCGCCGGCTGAAACACGCATCGGCTGGTTCGGCAGGATTATGAATATGCTGGTGGGTGGCGACGATAAGTCGGCCGCGACACAAGAAGAAACCCCTCCCAGACCGCAAAATCGCCAGAGTCGCGGCGGTAATCGCGGGCGTCGCGGTAAATATCGCGGCGGTCAGAATCGGCAACGCTCGAATGCGAATGTCAAAAGCGGCGAAGGCAACCGGCGCGGTGCGAACCAGGAGAATGAAAAACGTAGCCAGGAAAAATCCGGATCGCAGGAAGGCGGGCGCAGCGGTCAAGCGCGCTCCGGACGTTCGCGCGGTGGAAATCGCTCAGGTAACCGGGGTAATCGCGGCGGCCGGCAGCAGGATTCCAGGGCGCAACAGGACAAAAACGCTAAAATCGAGGGTAAGACGACTACCACCCAAAGCGAGGCCCCAAAAGCGCGCTCCGGCAACAAGCCTGATTCCGCGCCAGGCGAAAACAAACGGCCGGCGGGCAATAAAAAATCCGTGAATGCCGAAGCGTCTAATCAGCAAGCGGCCGATAAGGGCAACAGTCGACCAAAAACCGTTGCGGCCCGCGATCAAGGTGATGACGCCCAGTCCAATGCAAAATCAAGGAAGAAAGCTGCGGCTAGAACCGCCACCGACAAACCCGCAGCCGTCGACGAATCGGCTGCAAAGTCCGAAAGCGGGAACTCTAAACCGGAGGCCCGTAGTCCTGCAATCAAACCGGTAACCGCGGGATCGGCGCCCAAGAAAGATACTGCCGACAAAAAACCGCCGGTTGAAGCGGTTAAAAGCGACGTCGCCGCATCTCCGGCGGCGTCGACCAATCAGGATTGACAGTACTTGTCAGCCCGATAATCCGGCGGGATTCGGGCTGGCATAGGTTACTTATCCAATTCCCGCAGAATTTCTTCGGTGATATCCACGGCATCGTTGGCATAGGCGACGCCGGCCTCGGTAAAAATGAATTCATAGCCCTGTTTTTCACCATAGTCCTTGATGACGGTTCTTATTGCAACCTGTACCTCTTGCAGTAATTCCCGCTGCTTGGACTGTAAATCTTCTTTCAGCGATTGCTGTTCAAACTGAAAACGACGTTTGTTCTGAACGATACTGTCTTCAGCCTTCTTCTTTTGTTCGCCGCTCATGACGGCGCTATCGTTCTGGTAGGTTTTTTCCATCTGCTGGATATTCTGCGCCAGGGTACGCAGGCTTTGCTCACGCTCGCCAAACTCCTGTTGCAATCTTTTATTGGCGGCTATCGCCTGCGGCGATTTTTGGATCAACTCCTGGGAATTGATAAACGCGTTTTTGCCGGCGGCTTGCAGGTTACCGCTCAGTACTGCCAGCAGGATTAAAGTCGTTAATTTCATGCGTCGATGTCTCTATTGGTTTACTTGGGATTGTTGATCTTTGAAACGTTGGTTCAGCATATTTTCTATATTCTTGGCGTCTTTGAACAGCTTTTCGATACTCTCCTTGGAGTATGGGCTGCCAATTTCCTCAGCTTTGCCAGACTTGGGCTTGTCTGACTTGGCTTCTTTCGGCGCGGATTCCTTGGGCGGGATCTTAACCGCCTGAATCACGTTGGCGTCGGGGTCGAATCCCTTGATCGTATACTCGATTCCAGCGGCCGGCGGCTCGGTCGTGAATTGAACATTGCCTTCGGCGTCATTCCACTTATAGAAGATATCCTTGCCGGCCAGGCTTTCATCCGAAGTGCTAAAGTCGTTGGCTTTGGGTAGCTTCGGCATATCCGGCAGATCCGGGAGAGAGAAGTCGGGCAAGCCGATATCTTTGATGCTCATGAGGGCGCTGCCGTCTTTACCCTTGAGGATAGTAAACGGCAGCAGCATCGCGATAAACAGAGCCGCGATCATCAGTTTGGCGAACAGTTTCATCTGGATTTCCGGTTTCGCTTGGTTGCGCTAAAGTATAGTCTCTTAGGCTCGAATTTCAGTCATCCCGTGCATAAATGGCAGCAGTACATCGGGAATTCGGATACTGCCGTCGGCCTGTTGGTAATTTTCCATGATCGCGATCAGGGTGCGCCCCACCGCGAGGCCCGAGCCGTTCAGGGTATGCACCAGCTCGGGTTTGCCGGAATCCGGATTGCGCCAGCGCGCCTTCATGCGACGGGCCTGGAAGTCGGTCATGTTGCTGCATGACGAAATCTCGCGATAGCTGTTTTGGCCGGGTAACCACACTTCCAGGTCGTAAGTCTTGGTCGAAGCAAAACCCAAATCCCCCCCGCATAAAATCACCTTGCGATAGGCCAACCCCAACAGCTGCAAAATGGTTTCGGCATGACCGGTTAATTCCTCGAGGGCGGCCGCCGAATCCTGCGGCTTGACCACTTGCACCAATTCCACCTTTTCGAACTGGTGTTGACGAATCATGCCGCGGGTATCCTTGCCGTAAGAACCCGCCTCCGAGCGAAAACATGGGGTGTGAGCGACAAACCTGAGCGGCATTTTTTCCGCTTCGACAATAGTCTCGGCGACAAAATTGGTCACCGGTACCTCCGCCGTCGGGATCAGGTATAAATTGTGAGTCTCCGACTCGATATGAAACAGGTCCTGTTTGAACTTGGGCAGCTGGCCGGTGCCGGTCAGCGTTGCCTCGTTGACCAGGTACGGGGCATAAACCTCGGTATACCCATGTTCGGTTATATGCCGGTTAATCATGAACTGGATCAGCGCCCGCTGCAGCGTTACCAGGCTGCCGGTCATGGTGACAAAGCGCGCACCGGAAAGTTTGGCCGCGCGCTCGAAGTCCATCCCGCCGAGCGCCTGGCCGAGATCGATATGATCTCTGGGCTCGAAATCGAACTCCGGCGGCTCACCCCAGCGCAGGACTTCTGCGTTATCGTCTTCGCTATCGCCGGCGGGCACCGATGCGTCGGGTATGTTGGGGATGCCCAGCAACAGATCGTCGAGCCGTTGCTGCAACTCGCCGAGTTCGCCTTCGGCGCTTTTCAATTGCTCTGCGAGTTGGGCCATCTCATCCCGCAAGGGTTGAATGTCCTCGCCCTCGGCCTTGGCCACTCCAATTGCCTTTGAACGGCTGTTACGCTCGCCCTGCAAATTCTGCGTGTCGACCTGCAGGGATTTGCGGCGTTCTTCGAGTTGAGCGAATTCGGACACGTCCAGGTCATAGTTTTTGATACGTAATTTTTCGACCACGGTTTCGAGGTCGCTGCGGAGAAGTTTGGGATCAAGCATGATTAAATCATTTGTCTGGCGGCGACCAGGCCGGCCCAGGCGCCGAGTATGCAAAATAATACGCTGAGGAGGATATAGATGCCGGCTTTCACCAGCGCCTCGTTACCCGCCAGGTGCAGCGTGTCCATGACAAAGGTGGAAAATGTCGTAAATGAACCGAGAAAACCGGCCAGCAGGCCGATCCTGACTTCCTCGCTGACATGAAACCGGTGCACCAGCAGCACCGACAGAAAGCCCATCACCAGCGAACCGAGCAGGTTTACAGCCAGGGTTCCATAAGGAAAGTCCTGGCCGAACCACTGGTAGGTCGTGCTGGAGACCCAATAACGGGAAACCGCGCCCAGTGATCCGCCCACCGCGATTGCAATGTAGATAGACATTCTGATTTGGTTGAAAATGCGATATTGTACCAGCCGCCACAAAAGATGCACCCGAATCTGGGTCAATAAAACACCTGGATCAGGTAATTAGTCACTTGTCGAAAACAGAGACCATCAAACAAATCGGACGCGAACTGGGATTTCAGCAGGTTGGAATTTCCGATGTCATGCTCGACCCGCATCACCGGCATTACAAACAATGGATTGAAAAAAACTTCCACGGTGAAATGACTTACATGGAGCGTAATGTCGATAAACGCTTGCACCCGCCGGAACTGGTGCCTGATACGCTTTCGGTAATTTGCGTGCGACTCGACTACCTGGTTGACGAAGAGTGTAACTTGCTCGAGTTGCTCGACCACGAAACCCAGGCCTATATTTCGCGTTACGCTCTGGGACGCGACTATCACAAGTTGATGCGCAAGCGCTTGCAGAAATTTGCGGATCGTATCGGCGAAGTCTGCGGCGACATGGGTTATCGCGTTTTTACCGATAGCGCGCCGGTGCTGGAAAAAGCGCTCGCGGCCAAAGCCGGTATCGGCTGGCAGGGTAAACACAGTAATCTTTTACACCGCGAGCATGGTTCCTGGTTTTTCCTCGGCGAGATTTACACCGACATGAAGCTCGATATCGATGCACCATTGGAGAATCACTGCGGCCGCTGCACCAGCTGTATCGACATCTGCCCGACCGCCGCGATCGTCGAGCCCTATCGGGTCGACGCCCGGCGCTGTATTTCCTATTTGACGATCGAGCATCGCAGCGAAATCCCGCTCGAATTCCGCGCCGCCATCGGCAATCGCATCTACGGTTGCGACGATTGCCAACTGGTATGCCCCTGGAACCGCTTTGCGCAGTACAGTCAGGAACCCGATTTCAAACCGCGTCACGGACTCGACAGCATTTCGCTATTGGATTGTTACCGTTGGAGCGAAGCGGAATTCATGCGCAAGATGGAAGGATCGGCGATTCGGCGTATCGGGCATCAGTGTTGGTTGAGAAACGTCGTGGTCGCGCTTGGAAACGCGGCGCATGATCCACATATAATAGCGACGCTGAAACAGGATTACGCCGCTCACAGCGATTTCATACAGCATCATATCGACTGGGCGATTCAACAACAGGGCAAGGCAACATGATACATTGGCAACAATTCAAAGCCCGCTACAGCGATGACCGAGCGAGCGAAAACTTTATCTGCTCTGCGGACGAAATCGGGCTGATACTGGTAAGCGGCGCCGACGCCGCCGATTTTTTGCAAAATCAACTCAGCAACGATATCACCCTGATCGATGAATCGAGCCTGCAAATCAGTTCCTACTCGACCCCGAAGGGCCGCATGCTCGGAATTTTCAGGGTGGTTCAGGTTTCGAACGGTTATATCCTGATTACGCCTCGAGCGATGGTCATGCCGCTGTTGCAGCAGCTATACAAATACATCTTGCGGGCGCAGGTGACGCTGGCGGACGCCAGTGACTACTTCGCCCGCATCGCGATCTCAACCGATAATCCCGAAGCGCTCGGACACGCGCCGCTGCCGGCGACTACCCATGCGGTATTGCAAAGCGATTCGGTCATTTCGCTGCGCCTGGAACCGCTCGCGGCACAGCAGCGATTTTTGTTCCTGTGCCTGGCGGCCGATGAAGCGATCGACCTGTGGCAACAATTCGCCGCGCAGTTGAAGGTGGCGGGCTACGGCGCCTGGCACCTGTCGGAAATCAAGGCGGGCATTCCGTCGATATACCCGCAAACCGCCGAGGAGTTCGTGCTGCAAATGGCAAACTTGGGCGCGTTAAATGGCGTCAGTTTCAAAAAAGGCTGTTATCCCGGTCAGGAAATTGTCGCCCGCATGCAGTATTTGGGCAAACTCAAACGCCGCATGTATCTCGCCGAACTGGAAACCGAACGGCTTCCGCAGCCCGGCGACGATCTCGTCGCAACCGGTAACACGAAGGTCGACGGCAGCGGTAAGGTGGTCGACGCCGAGTTCGATCCCGACGGACGCTGCCACTGCCTGTACGTCGCCCAGATCGCCAAGGCCGATGCGGGCGGGCTTAATTTGTTGAACCAGCCCACGACCAAAATTCGCAATGTCGAATTACCCTACTCTGTGGAAAACTATTAACCCGACGACAATATATGTCGCATTCAGCCATCGCGTGTCTGTTCACAGCAAGGCATCAGAACGCCGCTGCAGTTATTCTGCAGCAAGTTCTGATAACGCCGTCTGTGGGCAGACACGCGATGGCCTATCTTTTCAATATCAATTTGTTAGGGGGCCCGAGAAAGCGCCAGCTCCGCGTTGCAACTCTTGCCAATGGAATAACCATTGGCGGCGAGTCGCGCCTTGATCTGACGCTTTCTTGGGCCCCTGAATACGATATATATTGTCGTCGGGTTAATAAGCGCAATCGGGCTGTGAAATCGACCTGGGCATCTATACTCGGGGAGAATTAAGTTAATCACTCGAGGGAGCATGAGTATTACCCCTGAATCGATCATCGACGATCTCGAAAACGATCGGTTGCCGTTGCCGACCTTGCCCGAGGTTGCCATTCGCGTGCGCGAGACGGCGGACGACGACAATGCCTCGATTAACGATGTCGCCAGAATCATCGAAACCGATGCGGCATTGTCCGCGCGTATCGTCCAGGTAGGTAATTCGGCGCTCTATCGCGGCGTGAGCCCGGCCGAGACGGTGCAGGCCGCTGCCATGCGAATGGGACTGAATACCGTGCGCAGCCTGGCAACCAGCCTGGTGATGAAACAATTGTTTCAGGCCACCCACCCGGTGGTGGACCACTATCTGCGCAGCGCCTGGAAGCGCAGCACCGATGTTGCCGCATTGAGCGCCATAATCGCAAAGAGTTCGACCGCGCTCGAAGCCGATAGCGCCCTGCTCGCGGGTTTGACGCATTCGATCGGGCTTTCCCCGATCCTGGTCAAAGCCGAGGGCGATTCGGAACTGTTGAGTAATTCGCAGGCGCTGGAACGACTGATGTTCGAAATGTATCCGGTGGTCGGCAGCCGGATTCTCGAGAAATGGGGCTTTAGCGAGGCTTTGGTCAAGGTGCCAGCGGAACACCTTGTGACCGCAAGAGAAGGTGACAATGGCAAACCGGATTATGTCGATATCGTGCAGGTTGCGTTAATCCAGACGATCGACGATCAGAGTCATCCCCTGGCAAATATCGACCCCGCCGAAGTTCCGGCATTCGCACGTCTGGGGATGCAGACGGATCTCGAGGAAATCAACCTGACCGGCGGTGTCATCGAGGTCGAAGAGATCAAGGACGCGATTCTTTAAAACGCAGCGATCTGCTGCAGCATCGCTTGCGAGTCGGTGTAATTCAAACCCACATGATATAGGCGCCCCGCCCGCTCTAGCGCCAGGCTTGGAAAACTATCGATCCCGAGGGCGCGGCTTGCTTGAATCTCCGCCAGCAACTGCTGCTGCGTCGCCGCCGCGACCAAGTCGGCGGCGAAGGCATTAGTATCGAGTCCAATATCGGCCGCCAGGTCAACCAGGGTGTCGTTATCGGATGGATTGCGCGCTTCCAGATAATAGGCCTGCTGAATCCGGGCGGTCATCAAGGCATCGAACTCCGCGCCCTGGGTGCGCGCCGCCAGCACCGCGCGGTTGGCCGGATAGGTCGATCGCCGCGGCTCGTTGTTAGTCCAGAAATCATGGTTGAAGCGAGTCCCGGGAATGGTTTGCTCGATGCGCCGCCAGGTTTGTTGCAACATTTCGCGCATCGATTGCGGCATGGGTACCTCGGAATCGGGAGCAAGGCCGCCGACCAGACGCCGGATGTCCATGCCTTCGGCAAGCGCCGCGAACAATTCCCGGCGCGTCGGTTCGAATCCCCAGCACCAGCTGCACATCGGATCGTGGACGTAGTAAAGAGTATCTTGCATTGCGCTCATACCTCGGATGATACCAGTTGTTGCATGATGGTCTCGCAGGATTCGATGCGATCGATGCCGGACACGCTTTTGCCAGCCTGCCAGTAATCCTTGTTGCCGGTTTCATCTAGCGATGAATGCTTCAGTTGCCAGATCGATTTCAGTCCGTAATACATGCGCATCCAGTGTTTGGTCGTGTTACCGCCAAGCATCCAGCGTGAAAACCATCCCATGCGGGTGCCGCTACGCTTGATGAAATCGGTATTGATAACCGACACCGGAATTCCGGTGACCCTTTCCGACAATACGATATCGGATTCCTGGGCCGCGACCACTGCTTGCTTATAGGCGTCGCTGGCGTGGCATTCGTTGCTGGCGATGAAACGGGTGCCCAATTGGCAGGCGGCATAACCGCAGGCTAGCGCCTGCCGGAATTCGCCGGCTTCGCCGACGCCGCCGGCGCAGACCAGCGGCGCCCCGAGTGGCTGCAATTCCCGGTACAGCTCGGTCATCGACTTGGCGCCGGCGTGACCCCCGGCGCGATTGTTGACGCAAATCAAACCGTCAGCACCATTATCGAGCCCGATTTTTGCCCATTTCATCTCGGTAACGTCGTGATAAACCAGACCGCCGACCGCGTGTACCCGCTGCGCAACCCAATCGGGTTTTCCCAGCGAGGTGACGAAGAACCGTATCCCCTCTTCGAGCGCGATATCGATCCATTCTTCCATGCGCTGTCGATATTTGCGGGAAGATTTTTCAATCAAGGCATTCATGCCGATCGGTTTGGCGGTGAGTCGACGCATCAGGCGAATGCCTTCCCGATACTCGTGACCGTGGACATAGGTCAGTGAGATCGGCTGCAAAATACCGATGCCCCCGGCCTCGGAAACCGCGGCGACGAGTTCCGGATTGCTGCAGGGATACATCGCGCCGCCGATAACGGGATAGCGTATCCCCAGTTGTCGGCAAAATTCGGCAGCTGCTTCGGGAAAATCTCTATTCATCAGGTTTGTATCCAATTAGCCAGTTCGCCTTAACCAAGGTTACCGTTGCGCCCGATTCGTCCTGCAATTGCGCTTCGACTTCACAGGGCGTGTTGTCTTCGAGTTCCGGCGGCAGCCGAAATTCGGCAACCGCGGTGAGTTTGCCGCGTGCTTTTTTTAAATATTCGGCCTGGATGCCGAGCAGGATACCGCGCATGTTATCGGAAACACTCGACAAAACGGCCAGTCCGGTGGCGATTTCACCCAGGTTGACCAGCGCAATCGCATGGATGGAGTGCAGGTGATTGCGTACCCGGCGCCGGTCGCGCAACGTCACGCGGGCGTAGCCGGGCCGAATTTCCTCTACGCGGGCGCCTATGGTGCCGCTATAGGGGGCAATCCGGCCAAGCGCCAGGCTGAACAGGCGGGCACCGGCCGGCCAGTTCGCCAGGCGCGTCCACCATTTTAATACCCTGCCCTGATTCTCGGGGGATTTGATCTGTGTCATCGAAACCGAAGGCTAACTTGTGCGGTTGGGTATTATGCGTTATTAATGAATTTATGGACATAAACGATAAAGAAAAACTGGTCGCCGCATTCGACCACATGGTGGAAAGCGTCAGCGAGGCCGTGCATAACGCCGAAGAGGCGCTGGCTCCGACCGTCGACGAAATGGTGCACAACGCTCAAGTGTTGGCGCGGGAACTGTTCGCGCTGACCCAGGAAGAAGCCGAAAGCCTGGGCGCCACCCTGAAACGCGATTTGCACAAGGCCAACAAAACGCTAAATCAGCAGCGCAAGGAATTGAAGGATTGGCTGAGTTTCGATCTGACACTGGTGGAAGATCGGTTTATCGATCTGATCGCGCGCGCCGCGGATAAAACCTGGCTCGATTTTCACGAATTCGAGTATGAGGATCATCAGGCGAGCCTCTACCGCAGCGGCGAAGTCTGCAATGCCGGCCGCTTTAACTGCAAGCATTGCGACAACGGCATCAAGCTTTCACAGACAGGCCATATCCCGCGCTGCCCGGTTTGTGACCGTGGCGAGTTTTACCGGGTGATCGGCTAGCTTTTCCCGACCGGCTTTTTTCATCACCGCGCGCATATTCCCCCGTAAGCTGCCGGTCTCGGGTTACCCGGCCGGAATTCTCATTTATTAGCCCGGCGACAATATAGGTCGCATGCAGCCATCGAGCGGCGCCTAATTTTTCCTCCGCGACGGCGATAAAGATTCAAAAAAATCGGCTTAATCGGTTTACAATACCGCCGGCGTAAACATTCACGGGAATCGGAATGAATAGATGGTACCAACAGTTATCAAAACGGCTCGAAGCTAATCCGCAACTGACGAGACTGAAACTGAGCGAGGAGACGTTTTCCGAAAATTACCAGGGGGACTTCTCGGTCGACGATGCCATCCCGGATCTCGAGGTGCTGGCGACTATCAATACTAAAAACCGCGCCCAATCGCGCCTGGTGAAAATCTCGCGCGACCCCAAAAACTACTCGATCAAGTTGTTCACGCTCAAGGATACGATTCCGTTGTCGCAATCGATGCCGATTTTCGAGTCGATGGGATTGGAAGTACTCATCGGGCGCCCCTATCGCATTAAAATCAGCAATCGCAATTACTGGATAAACCATTTCACGCTCGGTAACGGCGACCAAATTTGTACGGTGGACGAAGCCAAGATTCCAGGTTATTTCAGCCAATTGTTCGAAAGTATCTGGCAGCAGCGCAGCGAAAACGACGCTTTTAATCACCTGTTGTTCAGCGCCTGCATCAAGGCCGAAAATATTCAGATATTGCGCGCTTATACCGGTTATTTGCAGCAAATCCGGTTTCCGCATAGCCGCGAATATATTATTGAAACGCTTAACTATTACCCCGACATTACACTGTTGCTAGTGCGCAGTTTCCTGCAAAAGTTCGATCCGGAAAGCTCGCAGCCGGATTCATACCTTGAGCTATTCGAGCAAATTCGCGCGAAACTGCATGATATCGAATCCTTGGATCACGATCTGATTTACAAACGCATGCTCAACCTGATCGAGGCGACCGTGCGCAGCAATTATTTCCAGGCCGATAACGGCGGCACCGGACACATCAGCTTCAAACTGGACTCCCAAAAGATCGAGCGCTTGCCTAAACCCAGCCCGCGTTATGAAATTTATGTTTACGCCGCCCGCTTCGAGGGTATCCATTTGCGCGGCGGGCTAGTTGCCCGCGGTGGCATCCGCTGGTCGGACCGGCGCGAAGATTACCGGACCGAAGTGCTGGGTCTGATGAAAGCGCAAATGGTGAAAAACGCGGTCATCGTGCCTGCCGGATCGAAGGGCGGATTCATTACCAAGCAGATTGCCAGCCTACCCGCGAACGAGATATACGGCGAGGTCCAGGCCTGTTATTCGCTGTATATTAACGCCTTGTTAGAAATTACCGATAACCGGGTTGCCACGGATATCGTCCAGCCGCCGCAAATCCGCGTTCACGACGAACCCGATCCCTATCTGGTGGTCGCCACGGACAAGGGGACAGCCGCATTTTCGGATATGGCCAACAGCATTGCCGCAAACCATGGTTTCTGGCTCGACGATGCCTTTGCCTCCGGTGGATCCCAAGGTTATGACCATAAAAAGATGGGGATAACCGCGCGGGGCGCCTGGGAATCGGTTAAGCGCCATTTTCGCGGACTCGGCAAAAATATTCAAAAGGAAAAATTTACCGTGGTCGGCATCGGCGATATGTCCGGCGACGTTTTTGGCAACGGCATGCTGCTGTCGCCCTGCATACAATTGGTCGCCGCGTTCAATCATATGCACATATTCATCGACCCTGCCCCCGATGTCACAAAGAGTTATCGGGAACGCCAGCGCCTCTTCGGCCTCGCGCGTTCAACCTGGAATGACTACAACAAAAAACTGATCAGCAAGGGCGGAGGGGTGTTTTTGCGCAAGGCCAAACGCATCGATTTGACGCCCCAGATGCAACAGTTGTTGCAGTGCAAGGAGGATCACTTAACTCCCAATGAACTCATCGTCTATATCCTCAAGGCGCCGGTCGACCTGCTCTGGAACGGCGGTATCGGCACCTATGTCAAAGCCAGCGGCGAAACCGACGCCGACGTATCGGATAAAAGCAACGATGCGATTCGGATAAACGGCAAGCAACTGCGCGCCAAAGCCATCGGCGAAGGCGGCAACCTCGGGATCACGCAGCGCGGGCGGGTGGAATATGCGCTTGCCGGAGGCCTGTTATACACCGATTCCATCGACAATTCGGCGGGTGTCGACTGCTCGGACAATGAAGTCAATATCAAAATCCTGCTGTCGCAACTGGTCAAGTCCGAACGTTTGAGCAATAAGGAGCGCAACCAGTTGTTAGTGGAAATGACCGATGAGGTCGCTCAAAAATGCCTGCTCAACAACTATCGACAAACGCAGATCATCGACAGCCTCGAAAAGCACGCCGCGCTCAACATGTATCAACATGCCCGTTTCATGCGCCACCTGGAGGCGGAGGGCATTATGAGCCGCAAGCTGGAGAACTTGCCCAGCGACAAGCAGATCACCGATCGCATCGCTAAAAACCAGGGGTTGACGCGTCCCGAGCTCTCGATTTTATTGTCTTACAGCAAGCTGACCTATAAAAACGCCTTGCTCGAGTCGTCATCGCTCACCGAACAATGCTACGACGCGCTGCTGCTGGGTTATTTTCCATGGCTGATTCGCGAACGCTACGCCGATGAAATTCTGCAGCATCCGCTGCGCAAGGAAATCATCGCCACCATATTGAGCAACCAGATTGCCAATAATATCGGCATCGGTTTCGGTTCCCGCATTCGCGAGGAAACCGGCTCGACCATCGAGGATATCGCCAAGGCATATGTGGTCTGTGTCGAAGTGTTCGATCTGTATGACACCTGGCGCAATCTCGAAAAGCTCGACAACGTCGTGCACGAACGCGACCGCTACGAGGTTTTCCAGGCAGTCAGCGGCTTGCTCGAGCGCTCGATCAGTTGGTTGCTGCGCAACCAGCTGTCCGATTTCAGTGTCAGTCATATGATCGAGCGTTACAAGACCGACACCCGCGTCCTGCGGGAAGTGATCTCCAGCGCTATCGTCGGCAAGTCACGCAAAAACTACCTGGCGACCAAACGCAATTTCGTGAAATACCGCTTGCCGGCGGCATTAGCGCAGGAACTGGTAGACAAGACGACACTGGCCTCGGCCTTCGATATTATCGAAGTAAAATCGAAGCTTAATAGCGATACCGAACATGTGGCGCGGTTGTTCTATGCGCTTTCAGAACGGCTACAGCTACACTGGATCAGGGACGCAATCTCGCAAACCGTGGTGCGCACTCACTGGAATCATTTGGCAATTCTAAACCTGCGCAATGATTTGCACGCCAACCAGCACAATTTAACCGAAATCGTGTTACAGATCGTCGATAATAAACGCCATATCAACAAGGCTATGGCGATATGGGAAGAGCATCATCCCGAAGATCTGCAGCGTTACGACAGTATTCTCAATGAATTCGAAGCGATGCGCAGTTGCGACTTTCCGACGATTAGCGTAGCCGTTTCGGAAGTGCGGCGCCTGGTGCAATTAAGCAAGCGAGAGCATTATAGTCAGAGCGAATTAATTGTTTAATATCAATAATTTAATTGACCTTTTTAATGTTTAAATTCCTGGCGCGGCCATAACGCGAGTTGGTGGATAAATGTCATGAGTCGTTTTCAGGACAAGTTTGATCATCGTGTCTGGGAGGTTGTCTCTGCAATACCCCCCGGCCGCGTCATGGGTTATGGCGAAGTGGCTAGAGCGGCGGGATTTCCGCGTTATTCAAGAATGGTCAGCGCCGCCATGGGGCGTTCGCCCGAACCCCTGCCCTGGTTTCGTGTGGTGCGTTCGAATCGAACCCTCGCGTTCGAACCCGACTCCCGCTACTACCGGGAGCAAGCCCAGTTGCTGAAACAGGAAGGCGTACGTTTCGACGGCTTGAAAATTATCGAAGCCGAGTCTGACGACAGTCTGGATCGGATTCTGTGGGGCCCGCAAGACTAGCACATGCATTTCGGTACCCGAGTCACTATTCGCGGGCTGTCATGCTTGCTGCTATGGGCGGTCATGTCGGTCGGTCCCGCGATCGCACAGATGGCGGGAATTAGCGCCGAAGTCATCGGACAGCCCATCGATCAGATTTTGATCAGCGGCAACGAGGATACCCAGGCAAAATGGATTCTCAAATGGGCGGGTATCCAGCCGGGCCAGATCCTCAACATTCCCCTGCTAAAGCATGCCCACCAGGAATTGCGCGATACCGATTTGTTCAGAACCGTCAGATTTCAGGCCGAACGTTTCGAAGACGGGGAATTGATCTTGCATATCCTGCTCGAGGAGAGAAGGTCCTGGCTGCTGGTACCGCGCCTCAATCGCAATGCCGACGGGGACGTCAAATTCGGGATCAGGTTGCGGATGTACAATTTGAACGGCGCGGACCAGACCCTTAGCTTTCTGGCGCAACAAGAGGAAGAACATACCGGCGATGACTCGGAAGAATTTCGCATTCGTTACAAATGGCCGCTATTCTCCAAGCCCTATAAGCTGGAATGGCGCCTCAGCCAGGTAATCGAAAATATCACCGAGGATTTCGATGAAGGTTTCCCGCGACTGGCATATCGATGGATTGCCGCTTCCGCTTACCGTCGGCACCGGCATCACCTTCGAAGAACGCGGATTGGACCGGCCCTATCCCGAAACGATCGAAGCCCAGGAGGCCGGGCGTTACAATCGATTGCATTTAACGCTGACCTTCGACGATCTACATTCCGAACGCTACCGACGTTATGGCAGTTACTATTCGCTCACGCTAGCACGCGGTTTCGATTGGCTCGATTCAGACTATGATTCCGAGCTGGTCGAATTCGAGGCGCTGGGCTTCAGGCCCCTGAACCGTTACGACAACATCAATTATCGCCTGGTCGTGGCTGCTTCGAGTAATAGCCCCTTCGACTATCAGAAGTACGGTATTGGCGGCGGCTCGAGCATCCGCAGACTGGAAAGTGTCGATGATCGCGGCGATGCACGGGTGTTCACCAATATAGAATACGTTTTCGCCTACCAGAAACATCCGGGGGTGCGCCATAGCCTGTTCCTGGATAGCGGCAATATCTACGACGATTTCGATGACATCGATCTGGCCGACATGCACTACACCATCGGTACCGGTTTTCGCTGGAAGATAGAATCCTTCGTCAAGACCGACCTGTTTCTGGACTTCGGTTACGATATCGACGAAAAAGCCGGCAAGCTTTACGGCGGGACCTCGCTACCCTTCTAGCCTGCATATTGCATGAAGGGAACGAAACTCAAGGGAGATCGTTCGAGATTGGCAGCCAGACTTTTCCTGATTTCGTTCAGGTACAAACTGTAATCGGCCATTTTCCGAAAAAACTGACTTAACACTTTGATATTTATGTGATTTATCCGGAGTTTGTGCCGCCTTCGTGCAATATGCAGGCTAGCTCGAATATCTCGCCAATTTTCCGCGCCGCGGCCATAATCGGTGGAGCATAGCGATCATGTCGGATACCGAACTTAGCGATAACTTGCAGCGGTGATAAATTCGCCGAAGGATTCACACCAGACCAGCAGTGCGCGATAGCTCGCCGGATCGATATTTTCCGGGATATCCAGAATGAAATTATTGAAAGTTTTGACGGCGCCTATTTTGGCCGATTCGTCCTTTACCAGCAGGAACTCCTGTTCGGTTTGAACCAGGGTCGGCGTCAGGTATAGCTGATAATCAGGCCCCGGGGCAATCGAACCCATGAAGCTGATTTGTTTGGCCGATATCGAAATCCGACCTTCCCCCCAGTGCAGGAAATCGCTGCCCGCAAGTTTTTTATGGAAGTCGCCCTGGTAGATGGCCTGTGCCGCGCTCGAGCTGACCTCCGCATTGCTTGGGGCGGCGGGTGCCGTCAGCACCGGCAACAGATAAATGCCGAGCGCAAAACCAATTCCCAGGGCGAGTCCGTGCGTGATTAAGAAGCGAATTAATTTAAACATGGAACCCTCTGCCGGTGATGCCGGTCGAATTATGTCGCTGGAAAAGTAAAAAATCCATCCCAAAACTGCTAAAGTTCGCGCCGACTACACCAGGAAACCTACTATGACTGAGACCTTCGATTACGATTTGATAACCCTCGGCGCCGGTAGCGGCGGACTCTCGATTATCGAGCGTGCCGCCAGCTATGGCCAACGTTGCGCCGTGGTCGAACGCGGTAAAATGGGCGGCACCTGCGTTAACGTCGGCTGTGTGCCAAAGAAAATCATGTGGTTCGGGGCCAACCTCGCACATATGATTGACGACGCCAAAAGTTACGGTTTCGATCTCGCGCACAACGGCTTCGACTGGTCGCAACTGGTGGCCAGGCGCGAGACCTATATCGATGGGATAAACCATTGGTATCACGGTTATCTGAAGGATCTCGGAGTCGATGAAATCGAAGGCGACGCCAGCTTCGTCGATGCGCATACCATCGCCGTAAACGGAACCCACTATACAGCGAAACATATTGCCATCGCGACCGGCACCCGGCCTCAGGTACCGGATATACCGGGTGCCGAGCACGCCATCACCTCGGACGGATTTTTTGAACTGACGAGCCAACCGCAGCGTGTCGCGATTGCCGGATCGGGTTATATCGCGGTCGAACTGGCGGGCGTGTTAAACGCGCTCGGCAGCGAAGTTTGCCTGTATCTGCGCAAGCACCACGTGCTTGGCGATTTCGACAGCCTGCTCAGCACAACTCTGTTCGAAGAGATTACCAAGTCGGGCATCGAGGTGCGTACCGAATGTGAAATTACCCGCATCGAACGCGACGCAGAAGGCAGGATTTCACTGCAGGACAGCCACGGCGTCGGCATGCAAAACCTGGATCAGGTCATCTATGCCATCGGCCGGGGACCGGATCTCGGCGGCTTGAATCTCGAACAGGCCGGGGTCGAGTTAAACTCCAGGGGATATATTGAAACCGATACCTACCAGTGCACTAACCAACCGCATATATTTGCGCTGGGCGACGTTACCGGACGCGCGCCGCTAACCCCGGTCGCGATTGCCGCCGGGCGGCGCCTGGCGGATCGCCTCTACGACGGTCAAACGGAGCGCCATCTCGATTACGAATTGATACCCAGCGTGGTTTTCAGCCATCCGCCCATCGGTACCGTCGGCATGACGGAACAGGCGGCACGCGCCGAGTACGGCGAGCGCGTCAAGATCTATCAAACCCGCTTCACCGCCATGTACAACTCGATCAGCGGTCACGATGTGCCCACCGCGATGAAACTAGTTTGCCTGGACGAGGAAGAAAAAGTGATCGGCTGCCACCTGATCGGCCCGGGCGTCGATGAAATGTTGCAGGGCTTTGCGGTGGCGATTCGTATGGGAGCCTGCAAACGCGACTTCGACGACACCGTGGCGATTCATCCGACCAGTTCCGAGGAATTGGTGACCATGCGCTAGATTTTCATCAGTGCGGGTTCGCGGGTCGAGAGAAGCAGCTAAAGCCTAGCTTATAAACTATTAATTCAATGACTTAGAGGGTTAACTTGAAGTAACTTCATCCAAGCTGGAGTACGTCCCGCATCGCGAACAGACCTTTTTCCTGCGACCCTATCCAATGGCAGGCGCGCAATGCACCGCGGGCGTAGATCATTCGGTCCGACGCCTTGTGGCTGATTTCGATGCGTTCCCCTGCGGCGGCGAACAAGACGCTGTGATCGCCGACGATATCCCCGGCCCTGATGGTGCTGAAACCGATGGTATCGCGCGCGCGCGCTCCGGTTTGACCCTGGCGGCCATAAACCGCGCATTCATCCAGATCGCGCCCCAGCGTTGCAGCGATCACCTGACCCATTTGCAGGGCCGTGCCGGAGGGCGCATCCAGCTTGTGCCGATGATGCGCTTCCGATATCTCGATATCGACGCTATCGCCTAGCACGGCGGCTGCGATCTGCAACAATTCCAGGCACAGATTCACCCCGACGCTCATGTTCGGTGCATAAACGATGGCAATTTCTTGGCCTGCATCGGCCAGTTTCTGCTCCAGGCCGGCGTCACAGCCGGTGGTGCCTATTACCATTTTTTTCCCGTGTTCGAGTGCAAACTCGACGTGTTGCGCGGTTGCCTCGGGACGGGTGAAATCGATTAAGATATCGAAAGTGTCCGGATCGAGCTGTGCGCTGATCGGCACCTGGTTGGGTTCGAGCCCGGCCAGCACGCCCGAATCGGATCCGAGGCTGGGACTGCCTTCCCATTCCAGCGCCTGGGTCAGCTGCATCGCGTCGGCTTCGCTGCAGGCGGTTATCAGGTTTTTCCCCATGCGCCCGGCGGCGCCGGCGATTGCTATGCGAGTCACGGCTGCCCTCCGACTCAGGATTTCATGTCTTCGAAAAACTGCTTCATGCTGTCGATCCACGTATTTTCGTTAGGGCTGTGCTTGTTGGCCGCCTTACCCATCGACTGCCCAAACTGTTCGAGCAGCGACTTTTGCTCGGCGTTTAATTTTACCGGGATTTCCACCACGATGCGGCAAATCAAGTCGCCTAGCGGTCCACCGCGTACGGGTTTGACACCTTTGCCGCGCATGCGGAAAAGTTTGTGGCTTTGAGTGCCGGCCGGAATCTTCAGATTCAGGCGGCCACCGAGACTGGGTACTTCGAGTTCACCGCCCAGGGCTGCGGTCACGATGTTTATCGGCACTTCGCAATACAGGTCGGCGTTGTCGCGTTCGAAAATGGGGTGGGGTTTGACGTGTATCTGTACGAACAAATCCCCGCTAGGCGCCGCGGAATCGCCCGCTTCGCCTTCTCCCGAAAGTCGAATCCGGTCGCCGTTGTCGACTCCGGGGGGTACTTCTACCGAAAGCGATTTGTGTTCCTTGACACGACCTGCGCCGTGACAGGTGACACAGGGATCGCTAATAGTGCTGCCCTTGCCGCGGCAATTCGGGCAGGTTTGCTGTACCGAGAAAAAGCCTTGTTGCATGCGCACCTGGCCGTGGCCGCCGCAGGTACTGCAGCTCTCGGGCGCAGTACCGGGTTTGGCGCCACTGCCGGAGCAACTGGTGCAATGTTTCAACGTGGGTACGCGGATTTTAACCGTGGTGCCGGCCACGGCGTCCTCGAGACTCAGTTCGAGGTTATACTGTAGATCGGCGCCTTTGCGTACTCGCGAGCGTCCGCCACCGCCGAAAATATCACCAAAAATATCGCTGAAGGCGTCGCCGAAACCGCCGCCGCTAAAACCGCCGCCGCCGACCGATTGATCTACTCCGGCGTGGCCAAATTGATCGTAGGCGGCCCGTTTGTCGGCATTGGAAAGCACGTCAAAAGCTTCTTTAGCCTCCTTGAAATGATGCTCGGCCTCTTCACTGTCGGGATTTCGGTCCGGGTGATACTTCATCGCCAGACGGCGGAATGCCTTTTTGATATCGGCGTCCGAAGCCGTATTAGATACCTCGAGAACTTCGTAATAATCGCGTTTTGACATGGGTTCTATCTACAAAAAGCAAAAACCTGGCGCGATAAATCGCGCCAGGTTCGTCATAACGATTGGATAATAATCGTTATTTCTTGTCTTCTTCCTTGACTTCCTCGAACTCGGCGTCGACGACATCGTCACTCGACTGCGCCGCAGCGTTCGCATCGACCGTCTCGGGACCTTCATCGTCAGCGCTGCTCGAGTAGGCTTTCTCCGCCAGCTTGCTTGACGCTTCGGCAAGCGCCTGTGTCTTGGCTTCGATGTCGCCTTTGTCGGATCCTTCCAGCGCCTTTTTCAAATCTGCGATCGCCGCTTCGATCTTAGACTTGTCTTCGTCCTCGACTTGCTCACTGAGATCCTTGAGGGATTTCTCCGCAGCGTGAATCATCGCGTCCGCCTGGTTACGTGCTTCGACGGTCTCGCGGTGTTTACGATCTTCGTCGGCATGTGCCTCGGCGTCCTTGATCATGGCATCGACTTCATCATCGGAGAGTCCGCTGGACGCTTTGATCACGATTTTTTGCTCTTTGCCGGTTGCCTTGTCCTTGGCCGATACATTAAGAATACCGTTGGCATCGATATCGAAGGTAACTTCGATCTGCGGTGTGCCGCGTTGCGCCGGCGGGATATCGGAGAGATCGAAACGTCCCAGCGACTTGTTGGCGGTGGCGACTTCCCGTTCACCCTGCAAAACATGCACAGTAACAGCGGTCTGATTATCTTCGGCCGTCGAAAAGGTTTGCGCGGCCTTGGTCGGGATCGTCGTATTCTTTTCGATCAACTTGGTCATTACCCCACCCAGGGTTTCGATACCGAGCGACAGCGGAGTGACATCGAGCAACAAAACGTTTTTAACATCACCGCCGAGCACGCCACCCTGGATCGCGGCGCCACTGGCGACGGCTTCATCCGGATTGACGTCGCGACGCGCGTCACGGCCGAAGAAGTTTTTAACCACTTCCTGGACTTTCGGCATCCGGGTTTGCCCGCCAACCAGAATGATATCGTCGATATCGGATACCGATACGCCGGCGTCTTTCAGCGCGACCTTGAGCGGCTCGATGGTGCGGGCGACTAAGTCGTCCACCAGCGATTCGAGTTTGGCGCGGGTGATTTTCAGATTAAGATGCTTCGGCCCGGCGGAATCCGCGGTTATATACGGCAGGTTTACATCGGTTTGTTGACTCGAAGACAATTCGATTTTCGCTTTTTCGGCGGCTTCCTTGAGGCGTTGCATCGCCAGCGGATCGCCGCGCAGATCCATGCCCTGCTCTTTCTTGAATTCATCGGCCAGGTAATCGATCAACCGCATGTCGAAATCTTCACCGCCGAGGAAAGTGTCGCCGTTGGTGGAGAGGACCTCGAACTGATGTTCGCCATCCACTTCCGCGACTTCGATGATCGAGATATCGAAGGTACCGCCACCGAGATCGTAAACCGCGAGCTTTTTATCACCCGTCGACTTGTCCATGCCATAAGCCAGCGCAGCAGCGGTCGGCTCGTTGATAATCCGTTTGACTTTGAGTCCGGCGATTTTACCGGCATCCTTGGTCGCCTGGCGTTGCGAGTCGTTAAAGTACGCGGGAACCGTGATGACCGCCTCGGTCACTTCTTCGCCGAGATAGTCTTCCGCGGTCTTTTTCATCTTCTGCAGCACGCGTGCCGAAATCTCCGGCGGCGCCATTTTCTTACCCTTGGCTTCCACCCAGGCGTCACCGTTGTCGGCCTTGAGGATCTTATAGGGGACGAGGTCGATGTCTTTTTGCACCGCGGATTCGTCGAAGCGACGCCCGATCAGGCGCTTTACCGCATACAGGGTGTCGTTGGGATTGGTGACTGCCTGGCGTTTCGCCGGCTGTCCTACCAGGACTTCGTCATCGGCGCCAAAGGCGACGATGGAAGGGGTGGTACGATCGCCTTCCACATTTTCGATAACCTTGGGTTTGTCGCCCTCCATTACCGCCACACAGGAATTCGTGGTACCGAGGTCTATGCCTATGATTCTGCCCATTAATATACTCCAAAAAAACTGTTCGAAATGAAACTTACACCCGATGTAGGGTTATTTTTTATGCTTTCAAGCGAATTCACGCAAATAATTCAGGGTTTATTTGGCCACGACGACCATGGCGGGCCGCACCAGCCGGTCGTTCAGCCTGAAACCCTTTTGCATTACTTCGATAACGGAACTGGGTTCTGCATCCTCGACCTCGATCATGCTGATAGCCTGGTGGCGTTCCGGGTCGAATTTTTCACCGACGGGGTCGATTTGTTCCAGACCGTTTTTTTCCAGCACCTGGACAAACATGTTCATGGTTAACGCGGAGCCTTCGCGGATACTTTCCAGCGTGGCGTTATCGGCCGCGGCGGCGGTCTGCCCCAATTCCATGCTGTCGATAATCGGCAGCAGGTTTTCCACGAAATTCTTGAGCGCATACTTGTGTGCGTTCTCGATATCGCGTTCGGCGCGCTTGCGGTTATTATCGATTTCGGCGCGCAGGCGCATCATCTGGTCCCAGTAGTCTTTGATGGTCTCCTGGGCTTTTTCGAGCTGCTGCTCGATGCTTTCTTCCTGCTCGTCCGGCTCGGCTTCTGCGGCATGTGGAACGACGTCTTCGAGATGCGCCTGTTCCGTCGCTTCGGTAGCCAGCGAATGCTCGTCTTCGGTTTCGATTTTGGTTTGTCGTGGCGGCATTAACTGCTCCGTTTGATACGAATTATCTAATTAAATGCGTTTTTCCGGTGGCCCGCACAGGGTGGCCCGCACAGGGTGGCCCGCACCAGTGCAAAAATTCTGGCTACAATTTAAGGATTATTTCCGAGTATTCAAGGCCGATGTCAATAATTTTGCGGTAATATCGACCACGGGAATCACCTGTTCATAGGCGATACGCGTCGGGCCGATCACACCGAGTACTCCGATCATTTTACCCTTGACATGATAGGGCGCCCCGACCACGCTGCAATCGCTCAACACCGAGTAGCCGGATTCGCTGCCGATAAAAATTTCCACGCCATCCGCCGCGGTGCAGCCGTCGAGCAGTTTGAGCAAGTCGGTTTTTTGATTAAATACATTAAATAAGTTACGCAACTTATTGATATCAGAGAGTTCTGCATACTCGAGCAAGTTACTCTCTCCGCTAGTGATCAAGTCTTCATGCATATTCAGACTGCAAACTTCATCCATCGCTTCGAGCACGGTTTCCATGATGGTATTGACGTCGGTGCGCAACTCGGAAAGCTCATCGAGCAGCGTTTGACGCGCATTTTCGAAACTGTGCCCAACCAGATAGCGGCTCAGCATCTGTGCCGCCTGCTGCAGCTCGATCTCGCTGTAATCGCGATCCACGTGAATTACCTTGTTGTGCACGTCATCCTTGTTTATTACCAGGATCACCAGCACCCGGCGTTCGCTTAGCTTCATGAATTCGATATGACGAATTTCGGTCGGTGCGGTGTGGGTCAGGCTGATGATGCCAGTCAGGTGGGTGACGCGGGACAAAATGTCGCTGGCGCTGTGAATCAAGTCACTGGAAGTTTTATTTGCACTGAAACTTTGCGAAATCACCTGTTGCGCCGATTTTTCGAGATTATCGACTTCCAGCAGGCTATCGATGAAAAAACGGTAGCCGGCCTCGGTTGGAATTCGCCCCGCAGAGGTATGCGGCGAATCCACCAATCCCATATCTTCGAGCCTGGCCATGATATTGCGTATGGTCGCGGAGCTGACATCGAGACCCGACAATTGCGCCAGATTTTTCGAGCCAACCGGCTGTGCATCACGTGTATACGAGTTGATCAATTGCCGTAACAAAAGCTGGGCGCGCTCATCAAGTTCGTATTTTTCAGTCATCGGGTCTGATATATTGTTGCCAAGCCGTAGTTTAGTCGCATTTAATTCTAGCGGTATACTAAACCCCCGTAAATCAAGGAATCCAGGTAAAAACCCAGATTATGCCGGCAAATTTCAAATCAATCGGTCTGGTGGTGCGTAGCGATATGCAGTTGCGCCACGAAAGCATTAAAAAAGTGACCGATGTTCTGGCTCGCCATGCCGAGGTCCTGGTGCATTGTCTCGACTTCAATTTAAAGCTGGCCGAAATATCGAGCCTGCCCCTGGAGCGGGTGGTCGCGGACGTCGACCTGGTCATTTCGCTGGGCGGCGACGGCACCTTGTTGACCGCGGCGCGCGCGCTGGCCGACAAGAACACCCCGTTGCTCGGAATTAACCTCGGCCGGTTGGGCTTTCTCGCCGACGTGTCTTTTGATGATTTCGAATCCTATATCGACGAGGTGGTCGCCGGGCGCTATAGCGTCGAGAAGCGATTTTTCATCGAGGGCAAGTTTTTTGAGAACGATAAACTGGTAGCGACCAATATCGCGCTCAATGACATCATTCTGCATAGCCCCGAATCGGCCAACATGATCGAATACGAAATTTCGAGCGGGGGCGAATTGATCCATATCCAGCGTTCCGACGGGGTTATCGTCACCACGCCTACCGGCTCGACCGCCTATGCCCTGTCCGGTGGCGGTCCGATAATGCACCCCTCGCTCGAGACCTTGGCCATCGTCCCGATATGCCCGCATACGCTGAGTAACCGGCCGATCGTGTTGCCTGCGGATCAACCGATCGAAGTGCGGCTCGGACAGGATACGCAGCTCGCCAAGGTCAGCTATGACGGACATTCGACCCGGCTGGTCAAGCAGAATTGCCGCATTCTTATCACGCGCTACGGCGAACTTCTGACCTTGCTGCATCCCGAGGATTACGATTATTTCGAAGTGTTACGCGAAAAACTTTTCTGGAGCGCAAGTTACTAGTGCTCGATTCGATCCAGATCAAAAATTTTGCCATTATCGATTCGCTGCAGCTCGATTTAGACACGGGTTTGAGCGCGCTGACCGGAGAAACCGGCGCCGGCAAGTCGATTCTGCTCGACGCGCTTAAACTGGCCGCGGGCGACCGTGCCGAGAGCGACAGCATTCGCAGCGGCTCGCAACGCGCCGATATTTCGGTCTGCTTTCGGCTCGACCAACACGCTGCCGCCAAAGAATGGCTGGCGGCTAACGAAATGGACGCCGACGGCGAATGCGTCATCCGCCGCGTACTCTATGCCAACGGCCGCAGCAAGGCTTTCATCAACGGTTATAGCGCCACCCTGATACAGTTACGCAGCCTGTGCGACCTGCTGATCGACATTCACGGCCAGCACGAGCACCAGTCACTACAGAAATCGCAGGTACAGCGACAATTGCTGGACGCTTTTCTCGGCGAACCCGGGCTGATCGCCGAGGTGGCGCAAAAATACCGGGAGTATCACGACTTGCAGCAACGTCTGCGGCAGGTACGCTCGGGTTCCCAGCAACGCGAACAACGCGTCGACCTGTTGGCGCTTTATTGTAGCGAACTACAGCAACTAGACTTCGCCGAGGGTGAATTCGAACGCCTGCAGCAAGACTATCGGCGTTTGGCGAATGCCGGCAATCTGATCGCAAAGACCGGCGAGGTGCTTGAACTGCTGTATGACGATGAAGAACACAACCTGCAATCGGCACTCAGCCTGTGCGAGCAGCGGCTGGACGAGTTATCGACCGGCGACAGCGCCTTGTCCGCCAGTCATGAATTGATTAATGCGGCCTTGATCCAGGTGCGGGAGGCGACCGTTGAGTTGCGCGCTTATCGTGACGGCATCGATCTCGATGGCGAAGCCCTCGAAGCCACCAACGAGCGTATCGCCTGCGCGCAAAATCTAGCGCGTAAACATCATGTCGAGGTATCTGCCCTGCCCTCGCTTCGACGCGACATGGAACAGGAACTAGAGCTGCTGCGGGGCGATAGCTTTGACCTCGAGACGATTGCCGCGGAATTCGAAAAGGCGCGCGAGGATTTTCTATTCAGCGCCGGGGAGTTGTCGCTCAAACGCAAGCAGACGGCGGCCAGCCTGTCGGAACAAATAACCCAGGTGATGCAGCAGCTGGGGATGGCGAACGGCCGCTTTGCGATCGATATCGAGTCTGACCAGGAGCCGACCGCCAACGGTATCGACCACATTCGTTATCTGGTTAGCACCAATCCCGGACAGGCGCCCAAATCCCTCGCCAGGGTGGCGTCCGGCGGCGAACTATCCCGCATCAGCCTGGCGATACAGGTGATCATGAGCGAGTCGTCACAGATACCCACGTTGATATTCGACGAAGTGGATAGCGGCGTCGGCGGGGGTATCGCTGAAATTGTCGGCAACAAGCTGCGTCTGCTGGGTCAGGATCGCCAGGTGTTATGCGTCACCCATTTGCCCCAGGTCGCTTCCCGGGCGCATCACCATTTTCGCGTCGAGAAGACCAGCGCCGGAGGCGCCACCACGACCGCCGTCGCCGCGCTCGACGAGGCCGAACGCCTGGAAGAGGTTGCCCGCATGCTTGGCGGGGTAAAGATTACCGAGCAATCGCGGGCCCATGCCAGCGAAATGATTTCGTCGCGAGATTAGCCGGAATTAGGACCATTACACCGCACACCGCAGGTCTGAAATTTATAATCCGTTGTGATTAAATTCAGGCATCTAAGAGCAAAACGCCGCGTCGACTTGAGATCGTCATTTTTCTTTGAATTGGCCGTAAAGCACCATGGTGTGCTCGGTGATGGTGAAACCGTAGCTGTCGGCAATTTCTTGTTGTCGTTGCTCGATAATCTCATCATAAAACTCGACCACCCGGCCGGTTGAAATATCGACTAGATGGTCATGATGTTCGCCGTCGTCGATTTCGAATACGGCATGACCGCCATCGAAGTGATGGCGCGTTACCAGACCGGCGGTTTCAAACTGAGTCAGGACCCGGTAGACCGTAGCCAGCGCTATTTCTTCACCCGAATCCAGCAACATCTTATAAATGTCTTCCGCCTTCAGGTGACGATTCGCGGAACTTTCCAGCAATTCCAGAATTTTCATACGCGGCAGGGTTACTTTCAATCCCGCGTTTTTTAAGTCAGCCGATTCCATTTATTTTGTTCTCAATGTTTGCAGCAATTAGATCCTGTCAGTATTATCGCGCCTTGATTAGCAACTGTCGGAAATATGATTCTACGACTATTACAAACAGTCCTGATAATCGGACTGGCCATTGTAGCATTGTCGGGCTGTGTGTATCGAATGGATATACCCCAGGGGCAGCGCATCGATCCGGCGCTGGTGGACCAGCTCGAGATCGGCATGTCTCGTAAACAGGTCGAATTTTTGCTGGGGACGCCGTCGATTGTCGATTTGCACCACCCCGATTTATGGCATTACGTGTTTTATCTTAAAACCGGCAAAGACGGCAAGGTCGAGAAGAGTGTCATGAGACTTACTTTCAGCGGCGATTTGCTGGCGCGGATCGATGGCGATCTCATTCCGGGTTAACCGCCCCGCCGCCTTTTTTCATTTTTAATCCCTGCGCCGCGCGCTGGCGGCGAACCTCCTTGGGATCCGCAATCAACGGCCGGTATATTTCGATGCGATCGCCATCCTGTAGTTCGTAATCGGCGGCTATGGCCTTGCCGAAAACACCGAGTTCGCAACTGCCCGCGTCGATTTCAGGAAAATGCTCTTCGATACCCGACTGGCGCACGGCCTCACGTGCAGGGGTCCCCTGCGCAACGCTGCATTCGACGATAAGCTGCTTTGCCGGCGTCGCATAAGCTACTTCAATTAATGTTTTATCAGCCATACAATTCGCGTGCGCGCTCACAAAACGAATCTACCATAGTATTTGCAATGCGGGTAAAAACGGGTGCGATGACGGCCGCGGCGAGACCGCGTTTAAACTCGAGCTGCAACAGCAGTTCGATTTTGCAGCCCTCGCCGTCGAGCGCAGTAAACTGCCAGTGACCTTGCAGTTGCTTAAAGGGGCCGTCCACCAGGTTAATTTCGATCGACTCGCCGGGTATCATCGAATTACGCGTCTTGAACCACTGATCCAGGCCCGCGGTACATATCTGGATCGAGGCCTCCAACGAAGTCTCATCGGATCGATGGAGTCTGGCTCCCCCGCACCAGGGTAAAAACTCGGGATAGGCCTCGACCTTATTAACGAGGTCGTACATGAATCGGGCGGGATACGGCAGCAATGCGCTGCGAGATATTTGCGGCACTTCAGATCAGTCCAAATGCAGCGAGTATAACAATTAGTAACAGTACCGGAACGATATATCGGATCAAGTAATTCCAGGCTTCATAACTCAGTTGCCGCGACAGCGCGAATTCCTTGTGGCTGACTTCCTGCGGAATTTTCCAGGCGACGAACAAGCACAGGAGCAACGCGACGAACGGCTGAATCAGGTGACTGGATAGAAACACCAGTACATCGTGAAATCCCGCATTGTTGATCAGCCGCACCGCTTGATCCCCGAAAAACAGGGCGATCGTGAACCCATCGCCGTTCCATACGCTATGCGCCAGCACGACACCTAAACCAAACAGCCAGACCCCGACGCCGAGCAATACAGCGGCCTTCAGTCTCGAAATCCCGCTTTTGCGTTGAAAATAGGTAATCGGCGCTTCCAGCAAGGCGACCGAAGTCGTCAGCGCCGCGATCGTCATCAACAAAAAGAATAAGGTACTGAACAGGTAGCCGGATGAAAACTGGTCCAGGATAACCGGCATGATGCGGAAGGCAAACTGGCTGTCGGCCCCGGGCTCGTAACCGGCGGAAAGTATGAGCGCGTTAATCGACAGGCCGGTAAAAACCGAAAACAGGAAATCGACCGTAATTACCAGCACGGCAGAATAACCAATCGACACCTCGCCAGGCAGATAACGCCCCAAGGCAATCATGACGCCGATGCCGAGCGCAAGCGTATAAAAAGCGCGTTGCAGAGCGAGTATCGGCGTGTTGGAATCAATTGCCGAAAAATCTGCATACAGAATGTAGCGGATACTGTCGGTGATACCGGAGGAAGTCAGTGCCAGAATCAGGCCTGTCACCAGCAACAGAATCATCGTCGGCACCAGTATCAGCATCATTCTTTCGAGTCCCTTTTTAAGCGGTTGCGCGCAGATAGCGACCAGGCCGGCGACAAACAAGGTATGCCACAGCAACGTGCGTTCGCTATCGATCGTCAATTCTTCGAATAACAGTTTGGCGGACTCCAAGGTGACGCCATCGAACAGACCGATAGCGGCGCGTACCGCATAAGCGAGCGACCAGCCGGCGATGACGCTGAAGGTCGACACGATCAGAAATGCGGCTAACATCGAACCGATCCCGGCCAACTTCCAGTAAACCGAAGCCTTATACTGTTCCGAAAGGCTACGCAAGCAGGCCGCGGGATCGCTTCTGGTCAGGCGGCCCAGCATCAGTTCGACCATGAGCAGCGGTAAACCGAGCGCAAACAGGAACAGCAGGTAAAGCAACAGGAATGCACCGCCGCCGTTCTGGCCGGCCAGTACCGGAAAGGTCAGAAAATCGTTCAGGCTCAGGGTAGCACCGGCCGCAACGATGACGAATGCGGAGCGTGAGCGCCAGGTGAAGCCGTTTTCAGTGTTACTCATAGTCAACCAAGTATAGCGGGTCGCCGATTATCCGGAGATTTATGCTAGCCGTAAATCCTTTTCTCTTTAATATAATAAATTCAATAAGTTATTAAGTATAGTTAAGGTAACTTATTCTTCAATTACAAACCAGAGTAAAGCGCTGCCAGGCTGCTGCGGGAATGGCGCCCTACAGCCAGTAGCGCAAAAATCTCGCGAGCCAGCCCAGGGGACGCAACAGCCAGCCGCCGTTGTGTGGTGTGTGCAAGGTAATTTCGATACTGTTTTCAATATCGTCGTCGAATCGCTGCCGCAAGCGCGCGACCAGCTCCGCGTCGTCGAGTAGCAGATCGAGCTCCCTGTCGTGAAACAGACTGCGGTAGTTGAGATTGGTGCTACCTACCAGGCCCTGGTTGTCTATCACCATGGTTTTTGAATGCAGTAGCCGTTTATCGTATTCGTAGACGCGAATGCCGGCCTGCAGTAAATCGGCGTAAAAGCTGCGCGCCAGCAACGGAAAGAAAACGATGTCGGAGCGGGCGGGCACGATCAATTGGACTGAAATGCCGGACCTCGCCTTTTGTTTCAGCAGTTGCAGCAGCCGGTGGGTCGGATTGAAATAGGCATTGGTGATCCAGATTCGCCGCTGTGCGAGTTCCAGAACTTGCAGCGGTTGCAGTTTTCGCTGCTGCCGATGCGACCTTTCCCTGCTTGCCATATAGTAGAGTGAGCGCTTACCGACATTGACCGTCTTGCGTTTCCAGACTTCGGCAAAATTATCCGACAGTGTGTTAACCATCGGTCCGCTCACCCTGAGTCCGGTATCGTGCCAGTAATCGTCGGCGCCGGACACTGGCCGATTGAAATGATCGTCGGTTATGTTATAGCTCCCCAGCCAGGCGTACTTGCCGTCGATCAGGCAGAGCTTGCGATGATTGCGATGATTGATCGCGGCAAAGAAATGCAGGAATTTCGAATACCAGCGCCCCGCGCTTAACGCGCGACGATAGAGCGAGAAGTCCCAGGGCAGCGGATGAAATACGCGCAATTCGCACCCTGTCCGGTCGAGCCGTTCGGCAATGGCATTGGCATCCCGGTAGGAACCGACGCCATCGATTAACAGCTGCAGCTTTACCCCGCGAGCGATCGCCCGTTCCAGCGCCTGCAGCACACGCTCACCGATAGTATCCAGTTCAAAGATATAAATTTCGAGGCCAATATGGCTGTCTGCAACATCGATATCCGCCAGTAACCCGTCGAAATAGGATCCGGGTGTAAAGAATAGTTGCTGCCCTTCCCGCACGTCCGGGTTTAACCGAAAGCGAATCGCGCGTACAGCGGCAGATGGTCGGATAGTTCGTTCCAGGGCTGGCGCTGCAGGCAGAACGAGTCGACCAGGTTGATGCCGCGATAATAGATTCGATCCATGCGCAACATGGGCCGATGCGACGGAAAGGTCTTGGCATAGGCGCCGTTTAACTTGCGAAACGCTTCCTGCATCCCCAGCTGCGATTCCAGAGTTTTACCAATACCCCCGTGCCAGTCGTTAAAATCACCGCCCAGCACCAGCGGTTCGTCCTGGTCGATGGTGGATTCGATATAACGCCGTAGTTCCCGAATCTGCCGTTTGCGCTCGAATCCGATCAGGTCGAGATGCACGCAAAGCAAATGCAGCGGGCCCTGCCCGTCCGGCAACTCGATTCTGCCGTGCAACATGCTGCGGCTGGCCCGCTGAAAGCGCGATAGATTGAGATTGTTCCATTCTACGATCAGATACTTGCTCAAAATGGCGTTGCCATGATGACCCTTGCGATAGATCGCATTCTTACCGTAGGCGTAATGCGGCCAGATGCTGTCGGCCAGGAATTCGAACTGGCTAACCTCGGGCCAGGCGGAAATACGGGTTTCATGATGGAAATGGCGTCCCTGGATTTCCTGCAGCAAGACCACATCGACCTCGGCGTTGCGCAAGTGCTCCTTGATCTTGTGTAAAACAAAATCACGGTTGTATCGATCGAAGCCCTTATGGATGTTGTAAGTCAGAATATTGATCATTGGATATCGCGTGCGGCCTGCATGCAGTTTAACCCTTTGTCAGCCAAAATCACGCCTAACAGTCACAACAACCCACTGCGTTGCGAGCAAAATTAAGGCAGCGACGGGACGGATACCTTGAACCGAGGCTGCGGGTCCTAGGCAGCCCTGATAAGGCTGACGATCGAAATTCCAACCCTTCAAATACGCGTCTCTCGTAATGTAGACAATTGAGCATTAGGCAGGACGAGCGCGTTATGACATGGTCCAATAGATTGATACCACCCAGTTAAGAGATAATGAAACTTAACTGAGGTAACGATAGATGACAACGAGAAAGAAATATACGAAAGAATTCAAACTGGATGCAGTGAGCCTGGTAACT
>Ga0209149_1000067_pt1 | contig 47665 bp, 35 predicted proteins | sample WorMetTyACAVOLI2_FD_187423 | JGI IMG/M metagenome (GOLD analysis project Ga0209149, IMG submission 187423) | Marine gutless worms symbiont microbial communities from Max Planck institute for Marine Microbiology, Germany - Olavius algarvensis... ... | reverse complement strand
TTTAAATTGAGCATGATTTTTAAATTCCTATTTTTACTCGACTATTTTTGTAAATTTTACTACTAATAGGTTTTCTATTCCTCACTAAAGCCCCAGTTTTAGGGAACTAGGCCTATAAAAGGAGTGGTTTTAGTAGTACTTATATCAAAAAAAGTCAAGTAGTATTTTATCTTATCATGCTGATATAATGAGAATTTTTACGTTTATGCGTCCACTCTATAGCTAATACATGCCCTTAAAAATGCGGTTCGAAAGACTCCACGCAAGCGGCTCAATCGAACCGAACTGAACTTACCGTAACCCTGAGTCAACTATATGCAACAAGGGGATAACCAGCAAGGCCTGTGCGGCCTTGCTGTTTTTTTATCCAGGCCGAGCGGTTCAAGGTTCGACGTTCCGGGTTGAAAGACACCAAACAGCTCATATCAAAGGAATTCTGTCTTCATGGTGTTAATAAAGCAGTTTCACCCAACAGTGTATGTCGGGTATTCTCCGGATCTTGATCAATAAAATAAGCAAGGTCAATCGGTTGCAACCTTTTAACCGTGAACCTGTATCCGACCCGTTTAGGCTATACAAAACAATGGTAATCGGAACCGTTCACAGCCGGGTTCCCACTAATCCTTGAGACTGCTATTCTGGAATTATGCGGCTGCCGCTTTTTCCTTGAGCATCTCCAACCCGTTGCCATTGCCGTCAAGCTCCGCCAGCACTGCGTCCAGACCGGCGGCCAGATCCGTCCTATAACCCTGCAGCGCCAGGGCCCGGCTAATCGCTGGGATGAAAAACAGAACGTTGTCAGCTGAAGAGGAATAACCCATTAGGCCTACACGCCAGACCTTCCCTGCCAGTCGTCCAAAACCGCCGCCGATATCCAGCTTGAATTTTTCCAGCAGGTAGCGCCTCAATTTAATATCGTCCACCCCTTCCGGAATCATAACCGTGTTCAGGGTGGGCAAGCGGTAGGCCGGATCCACCAGCATTTTGAGACCCAGAGCTTCGACACCGGCCACCAGTGCTTTATGATTTTTCTGGTGGCGGACAAATCGTTTTTCCAGTCCTTCTTCGTGGATCAACAGCAGCGCTTCCAGCAAACCGTAATTTAAAGTGCTGGAACTCGTGTGATGGTAAACCCGATCATTGCCCCAGTATTTTTCGATCAGCGATATATCCAGATACCAGCTACTGACAGGGCTTTTGCGGCTTTTTACCATTTCGACGGCCCGGTCGCTGAAAGTGATGGGTGCCAGCCCGGCCGCACAACCGATACACTTCTGGGAGCAGCTGAAACACCCGTCGATGCCCCATTCATCGACCTTGATTTCTATTCCGCCCAACGAGGAAACCGTGTCCAGCATAAGCATTGTATCATATTTTTGGGCCAGTCGAGCGATGTCGTCCATGGGTTGCAGAACACCGGTTGAGGTCTCGGCGTGCACCAAAGCGATCAATTTGTAGGACGTCTGCTTCAGTTCGGCCTCGACCCGTTCAGGATCAATCGGGCGGCCCCATTCTTCTTCAATGACCGTGATCTCAGCCCCGTGCCGTTCGGCCATCTGGCGGATTCGATCACCAAAAAAACCGGCGACACAGATCAGAATCCGATCACCCGGCTCGATAAGATTGGCGACGCAAGCCTCCATCCCCGAGGATCCGGTGCCCGGCATGGCATTAGCAAGACGATTCTTAGTGCCGAATACCGGCGGTAGCAGCTCACCGATGCGATCTAATACCTTCAGATACACCGGGTCCAGGTATCCGATAACCGGCGAGGATAAGGCTTTGTAAACCCGGGGATGGACATCCAAAGGTCCCGGTCCCATCAATCTGCGCAAAGGTGCTTCCTGTCTTTGTAAATTCAATGCTTCCATGTATTAGTTTCCCTTTCTCAATGATATTCACTCGCTGGACTCAGCAGCCAAAACGCAAACTTATAGTGTAATCGGGCGTCAATGTCAAGCACAGAAAACGGCTGGAATATCCTGGCAAAAAGGGGCCCCTGCGGTGCAGCTACAGCGCAAATCAAAGAATTTAGGTGTCGGGTGTCGGGTGTCAGTTGTCAGTTGTCAGTTGTCAGGACAGCGACGCACTAAATCCTGACACCTCTTATGAAACTACCATGAAATGACTATTGAATAATGAATAATGATGGATTCGCTTCGCTCAGTCGATTTAAAATAGATAGAATACAGTCCTTCGACATTCGTTATTCCTTGTTCGATATTCGATATTCGCTTTTTCGCAGTTTCTTTTTCGATCAGACCGGCTGTCCTTTAGCCGGAGGCTGCCGCTCGTGTGAAACTACACAAAAAAGAAGGTTTCAGGTGTCAGGCCAAAGTGACCTAACTCCCTGAAACTATGAGCCTCCAGTGAAACCGCTTATTTTAGAAATGTCGGGCGGGCCACCGTGCCCGCCAAATCCGGTCGGCACGGTGGCCGACCCTACGTTGTAATATGAACAAAGTTTCTGATATTGATCAGACTGGCCGTTTTTCAGGCCAGCGGCAGCGCTGAACACTGACACCTGACACCTTCCGTAACATACAACATGTTGTCGGAAAAACCCTGCTAAAGGCCTAATACCCAATACCCAATAACCAGCATCAAGTATCCAGCATCCAGCATCCAGCATCAAGTATCCAGCATCCAGCATCCAGCATCCAGCATCCAGCATCCAGCATCAAGTATCCAGCATCCAGCATCAAGTATCCAGCAAGGTTTGACAGAAGATAGAATGTGTTTATATTCCTGACATTTATTCAGCTTTCAATGTATAATTTAGAACCCTGGAATGCCGTTTCTCAGGGCGGATTGACTTATGAATTATTTATAGGAGAGCAACCCAATGCGCTTTGACAAGTTCACCATAAAATCTCAGGAGTTGATACAAAATTCCCAGGCTCTGGCCTCTCAGTATCATCAGCAGCAAATAGAACCGGAGCACCTGCTGGTTGCGATGCTTGGGCAACCGGAGGGCATTGCTGTAATCATGCTGCGTAAGCTGGGAGCATCGCATGATGCGATCGCGAGCGAGATAAAGGCCGCGGTCGAAAAATTGCCCAAGGTCAGTGGCGGCAATATCGGCGAAGCCTTTTTGTCACCGAGGAGCAAGACCGTGCTGGAAGCGGCTTTTAGCGAAGCCGCGAAAATGAAGGACGAATTCGTCAGCATCGAACATCTATTTTTGGCCATTGCCGATGAAAAGCAGGGCGCAGCGGCCGGAATCCTAAGCCGTGCCGGCGTCACGCGGGATTCGATCCTGAAAGTCCTTTTGGAAATCCGCGGTTCCCAGCGCATCACCGATCCGAATCCCGAGGAAAAATACCAGGCTCTGGATCGGTTCAGCCGGGATCTCACCGATCTGGCGCACCTGGGCAAGCTGGATCCGGTCATCGGCCGCGATGATGAAATACGTCGCATTGTCCAGGTTCTTTCGCGGCGAACCAAAAACAATCCGGTTCTGATCGGTGAGCCGGGAGTCGGGAAAACGGCCATCATTGAAGGTCTGGCCACACGCATTGTGGCCGGCGATGTTTCCGAAACACTGAAAAACAGACGTCTGGTGGCCCTGGACATGGGGGCGCTGATCGCCGGAGCCAAATACAGAGGCGAATTCGAAGACCGTCTCAAAGCCGTTCTGAAGGAAGTGGAAAGTGCCGAGGGTGAAGTTATCCTGTTCATCGATGAGCTGCACACGGTTGTGGGAGCCGGTGCCGCTGAAGGGTCGATGGATGCCTCAAACATGCTCAAGCCCGCGCTGGCCCGGGGCACACTGCGCTGCGTGGGAGCAACGACTTTAAACGAGTATCGCAAATATATCGAAAAAGACGCCGCTTTGGAAAGACGGTTTCAACCGGTTCTGGTCAAAGAACCCACCGTGGCCGATACCATATCGATTCTGCGCGGGTTAAAGGAAAAATACGAAGTGCACCATGGCGTCAGGATCAAAGATTCGGCAATCGTAGCCGCTGCCACACTTTCCAACCGGTATATCGCTGACCGCTTTCTACCGGACAAAGCCATCGACCTGATCGACGAGTGCGCCTCAAAATTGCGCATTGAAATTGACAGCATGCCGGCCGAAATAGATGAAATCCAACGAAAAATAACCCAGGCCGAAATCGAGCGCCAGGCATTGAAAAAAGAAGCCGATCCGGCTTCCCGGCAACGGTACAAGGATTTAGAGGCGGAACTGGCCGACATGAATGACGACCTCAAGGCCATGAAGGGGCACTGGCAAAACGAAAAAGATGCGATCCAGAGTATTCGCAAAATCAAGGAGGAACAGGAGCAGCTGAACCAGGAAGCCCAACTGGCAGAGCGGGAAGGCGACCTGGCCAAAGTTGCTGAAATCCGATATGGCAGGACCACGGAACTTCAAAGGCGCCTGGAAGATATAAACTTAGAGCTTGCCGAACTGCAGGCGAATAGCAAAATGCTCAAAGAGGAGGTCGATGATGAAGATGTCGCCGAAGTGATCTCCCGCTGGACGGGAATTCCAGTCAGCAAAATGCTCGAGGGCGAGCGGGAAAAGCTCGTCCACATGGAAGCAAGGCTTCACGAACGGGTAATCGGGCAAAACGAAGCGGTGGAGGCGGTCTCCAATGCGGTGCGCCGGGCCCGCTCCGGCCTGCAGGACCCCAACCGCCCGATCGGCTCCTTTATCTTTATGGGGCCGACCGGGGTGGGCAAGACCGAGTTGGCCAAGGCCCTGGCCGCATTTATTTTTGACGGTGAGCAAGCCATGGTCCGCATCGATATGTCCGAATTTATGGAAAAGCACTCGGTGGCGCGACTTATCGGGGCGCCGCCGGGCTATGTCGGATACGAGGAGGGCGGCTATCTGACCGAGGCTGTGCGCCGCCGCCCGTACTCTGTGGTGCTGTTTGACGAAATCGAAAAAGCGCATCCGGAGGTTTTCAATGTTTTGCTGCAAATTCTGGATGACGGTCGCATGACCGACGGCCAGGGCCGTACGGTTGATTTTAAAAATACCCTGGTCATTATGACGTCGAATATCGGAAGCCAGTGGATTCAGGAGTTGGCAGCGTCCGACCGCCGGGAAATGGAGCAGCAGGTTACCGAGGCGTTGCGGGCCAATTTTAAACCTGAATTTCTAAACCGCATTGATGAAACCATTATTTTCCAAAATTTGACTCCGGAACAACTATCTGAAATCGTAAGAATTCAATTAAATAAGCTGCATGATCGACTAGCCGCCAAAGATATCGAGCTGACGTTGTCCGATGAAGCCGCTTCGATAATTGCCGCAAAGGGATACGATCCGGTATATGGCGCCCGGCCGCTCAAAAGAGTGATTCAGCGGTATATCGAAAATCCCCTGGCCCTTGAAATTTTAAAAGGCAGTATCGCCGAGGGTACCCGGGTGACGGCCGAAGTCGAAGAAGAGCGAATCGTGTTCAAATAATTCGCCACGCAATATAGCAGCCCTTGGCTTGTAGATTGTTCTTTGAAAATTTAAAAAGTTATTGTAATCGTGCTGAACTCGTCGTAAGATCCAGGGCATAAAATCGGAACTACGCTTTTATGACAATTTCAAACTCTGAAAAACTGCGGCGATTCTATGATCAATTTTCAGGCAATGATCATGTCCTGGTTGTCATCAATGCCGATCCGGATGCCATTGCCAGTGCCATGGCCGTCAGCCGGTTGCTGTGGCGCAGGGTCGTCAATGTCAGCATATCCCACGTAAATACGATCAATCGCCCGGATAATCTGACGATGCTGAAGCTGCTGAAGGTCAGTCCGGTTCCCCATATCGATATTGATCTGGAACAGTTCAGCAAGATCGTCATGGTGGACTCCCAGCCGGATCACAATGAATTCATGAACCAGCTCAGTCCGCATGTCATTATTGACCATCATCCTGAAACCTGTGCGAAGGCGCCTTTTCTGGACATTCGGCCCCATTATGGCGCCACGGCCTCGATCATGACCGAATACTTGAGGGCGGCCAGAATAAAGCCTTCGGTAAAGCTGGCTACCGGCCTGTTTTATGCAATCAAAACAGACACCAACGCCTTTAAACGACAAACCGTGATCGAAGATGTGCGTGCTTTTCAATATCTTTTTCGACATGTCAATATCCACCTGGCGCGTAAAATCGAACAGGCTGACCTCAGGCTCGATTTTTTGAAATATTTCAAAACTGCGCTGCAAAACATGCGGCTGCGTAAAGGCCGCGTCTTTGTCCACCTGGGTCCGGTCGTCAATCCGGATGTCTGTGTCATTGTCGCCGATTTTTTCATGAGAATTGTATCCGTCACCTGGAGCATCGTTTCCGGTACCTACGATAAAAAACTCGTTGTTATCATCAGAAACGACGGCATCCGAAAAAATGCCGGTAGTATCGCCAGAAAAAGCTTTGGCCAGTTCGGCTCGGCGGGCGGCCACAAAAGCATGGCCCGCGCTGAATTTGCTTTATCCGATATCGCGGAACAGGTCGATTTCAGGGATGAAAAAAAGCTTTTGCGGTGGCTGATAAATCGGGTGGAAAAACGTGCCGGTGCGAAATGAGCGATCTCCTGCCCTAAAGGCCTTTCGCCGAAATAACCGAAGCCATGTGTCAAGATAATTGAAGAAGCAACAACTTGGACATTCGATAAAAGTTATTCGTTATTAATTGTTGGTTATTTGGGTGAGGCTAATTCCAGGCCGTGGTCGGATACTACCAATAAAAAATAGCCGATAACTTTTTTCTTTTATTACAATCATATCGTTAAGGGGTATGACTATGTCGACAAATAAATCAGGTATCATTGTTACGATACTCGGTTCGGGCACCTGTGTACCCTCGCTGCAGCGAAGCTCATGCGCTGTTTTAATGGAAACCGGTGCTTCCCGCCTGCTCTTTGATTCAGGCCCGGGTACCATGCGAAGGCTTTTGAAGGCAGAAACAACTATTTTTGATCTTGATTATGTATTTTACAGTCATTTTCATCCGGATCACAGCGCCGAATTGGTGCCCCTGCTATTCGCCACCAAATACCCGGATGGCAATCGCCGGCAGTCCCTTCTGACAATTGTAGCCGGCCGTGGATTAAAGGAATTTTTCGGGGGTCTCAAAGCGGTCTACGGCAATTGGATCGAGCTTGAGGAAGGGCTGCTGGAGTTTATGGAACTTGACAACAGTTCCAACGATTTTCAAAAATTCGATGGCTTTACGGTTGAATCCGCACCGATGGATCATAATCCGGAAAGTGTCGCCTATCGAGTTACGAGCGCTGCCGGCACTGCGGTGGTTTATTCCGGTGACACAGATTTTAATGAGAACCTCATCGACTTGGCTCGGAAAGCAGACCTGCTAATATGTGAATCAGCCATGCCGGACGACAAGCACGTAAAAGGCCACCTGACTTCGTCCATGGCAGGTGAAATAGCAGCCCGCGCCGAGGTGAAAAAACTGGTGCTCACACATTTTTATCCGGATTGCGAAGATGCTGATATAAAAAAGGAATGCCGCCAGACCTACAAGGGCCCCCTGGCCCTGGCAGAGGATCTGATGGAAATAAAGGTTACTCGTTAATGGTTATTCGTTATTGGTGTAACAAATTGGATGTAGTAATTTTGATGAAAAATGATACACATTCCAGCTTAAATGAATCTTCCAAATCGTCACACCGATCCCGACCTGGCATCCAACACCGGGGACCATTAACCAATTCCCCATTATGTTGGTGCTAATAGCCGATAACTAATAACCAATAACTAATAACCTTGGAACTATATGCGTTACTACCCCATACATTTAGATATTCAAAATAGAGATTGTTTGGTCGTCGGCGGCGGCGGCGTGGCCACCCGCAAAGTTGCCAACCTGTTAAAATGCGGTGCCAAGGTCACCGTTGTCAGTCCCGCAATGTCCGAACGGCTGCAAAATCTTGCTGAAAACAAGGTGTTGATACTCAAATTGCGGCCGTACCGGGCCGCCGATCTTGAAGAAAAATTTCTGGTCATCGGAGCCACCGATGATGAAGTCTTGAACCGGCAGATCAGCAGCGATGCCGAGCAGCGCGGCACCCTGTGCAACATTGCCGATCGTCCCGAAGTTTGCAACTTTATCCTGCCTTCAATCGTCCAGCGCGATGATTTGGTCATCACCATATCAACATCCGGCAAAAGTCCGGCCATGGCCAAAAATCTGCGTCAACAGCTTGAAACGCAATTTGGCCCGGAGCATGGAAAATTTCTAACGCTCATGGGTGCAATCCGCGGCAAGTTGTTGAGTGAGGCCCATGAACCTGAAGCCCACAAACCGCTATTTGAACAGCTGATAGACAGCGATCTGATGGCCATGATCCAACAGGGACGCAACGAAGACATTAACAGATTGCTTTTCGAAATTTTAGGGGAAGGGTACCGTTTCGAGGAGTTGATGCTCGAATAGGAGGTTCCGCGGTTCAGCGTTCAAGGTTCAAAGGTTTATCAGCTCCCGGCGGATTGAACTGCCTGTTGCATAAAATTATGATTAAGACAAGCTGCAGGCCGATGATCTAGGCTCCTCCAATTATAATCCTGAACCGTGAACCCGGTTTTAAACCTTTGAACCTGGAACGTTGAACCTCTGAACCTTTGATGCTGAACCTCTGAACCCGGATCGTTGAACCCCTGAACCTTGAACACCCACAAGGCCGGATGATGGAAATTTTGATTATTTTGACGATTGTATTCTACATGCTCAGCAGCGTGGCATATTGCGCCTATTTATTTCTCCAGAAAGACTTTTTGCAGCGCAGCGGGTATTTTATCCTGATCGCCGGATTTTTATGGCACACGGCCGCCCTGACCTACCGCATCTTCGAAGCTGGACAACTGCCGGTTGGCAATTTGCACGAGACGCTGTCGTTGGCGGCCTGGACCATCGCCGGTTTATTTCTGGCCATTCATTTCAAATACAATCTGAAAGTTCTGGGCGTATTTGCCGTACCCCTGGTAGCACTGGTTATGATCATCGTCTCCCAGTTGCCGAGTGAGACGGCTCAAACGTCTGACTTATTTAAAAGCTTCTGGTTAATATCGCATGTGGTGGTCATCTTTATCGGCGAAGCGGGCTTTGCCCTGGCGTGCGGCCTGGGTGTGTTATATCTTTTACAGGAAAACGCCATTAAAACCAAAAAAAGGCGATTCTTTTATAAACGATTGCCATCACTGGACCTTTTGGATGTAACAGGCTATGCCTGCATCGTGGTGGGATTTACCATGCTCACCCTGGGACTGATTACCGGCTTTGTTTATGCCAAATCGGTTTGGGGCCGGTTCTGGAGTTGGGATCCCAAAGAGGTCTGGTCCGGCATCACCTGGCTTTTTTATGCGGCCTTGCTGCATGAGCGGCTAACCGTCGGATGGCGCGGCCGCCGCTCAGCTATCATGGCAATTATTGGCTTCGCAGTGCTTTTGTTTACCTTCCTGGGGGTGAATTTACTGCTGGAAGGTCATCATGGAGAGTTTACCAAATAAGGAATTGAGGAATTGAGGGATTAGGGAATTGAGGGATTAAATTATAAAATCGATTTATTAAATCAGATAGCATTATTTCAATTCCTAAATTCCTGAATCCCTAAATTCCTAAATCAGACCCAGGCCCAAATTTTACAACATTAAATCATGCATGTTAACAAACAGATTTAGCGTCAGGACTAGTAAGCGCCGTTATGCCCGATATCGTACTATTAGGAATAAATCACAAAACGGCTCCGGTGGAGTTAAGAGAGTGCATAGCCTTTACCGGAGACGAGTCGGTAACTGCGCTCCAAACGCTTCACCGGCGACCCGATATCAAGGAAGCGCTTTTGTTTTCCACCTGCAACCGGGTTGAACTGCTATTTGTGACCGAAGAAAAAACCCAAACCATAACCGCCGCAAAAGACTTTATCGCCGACTTCAACAAAATCCCACTCGATCAGTTTAACGACGCCCTCTATATTCATGAAGGCAACGAAGCCGTCCGCCATGTGTTCAGGGTTGCTTCCAGCCTGGACTCCATGATGGTCGGCGAACCCCAGATTCTCGGCCAGATAAAAGACGCCTATCGAATGGCCACCGAGCTTAAATCATCCGGTGTAATTTTGAACCGACTGCTGCACCGTACATTTTTCGTGGCCAAACGAATTCGAACCGAAACCGGAATCGGCGATCGAGCCGTATCCATAAGCTACGCCGCCGTGGAGCTGGGACGCAAGATATTCGGCGATCTGGCGGGAAAATCGGTTCTGCTGGTCGGAGCCGGCGAAATGGCGGAGTTGGCGGTCGAACACCTGATCCGTCATAAAGCATCTGAGATTTATGTGGCCAATCGAACATTTGAAAATGGCGTCGAACTGGCCAAAAAGTTTAATGGAAAACCCATCCGGTTCGAAGAAATTACGAACTTTCTGGAGTTCACCGACATCATCATCAGTTCGACCGGGTCGCCGGATTTTGTAATCACCCGCGACCAGGTCAAACCGGTCATCCGCAAACGGCGCAGTCGACCGCTTTTCTTCATCGATATCGCCGTACCGCGGGATATTGATCCCGGTGTCAACCGGCTGACGAATTCATATTTGTACGATATTGATGATCTTCAAGGAGTCGTGGACGATAACATCGAAGATCGCCAGCAGGAGGCGATCAAAGGCGAGCGGATTATAGACGAGGCCGTCATCAGCTTTCGGCAGTGGTATGACAGCTTGGAGGTGGTGCCGACCATTATCGCCCTGAGAAATAAAATGGAGACCATTGCTGCCGCCGAGCTTCAAAAAACGATGAGTTCCAATAACATCCCCGCGGACAGCGTTGCCGCAATCCAAAAGATGTCTGGTTCTCTCATCAACAAGATCTTGCATGATCCCACGATTTTCTTGAAAAAAGACGGCATGACGGAGGATAAATCCCTTTATATTGCTACCATTCGGAAATTGTTTAAACTAGATGCTTGATGCTGGATACTCGATGCTGGATCCTCGATACTGGATGCTCGATGCTGGATGCTCGATGCTGGATGCTGGATACTTGATTCTGGGTGCTCGATGCTGGATGCTCGATGCTGGATGCTCGATGCTGGATGCTCGATCCTGGATGCTGGATACTCGATGCTGGATGCTCGATGCTGGATGCTCGATGCTGGATGCTGGAAGTGACGGATCGGCGGTCGGCACGGGGTGTAAGGTAGAAGGTTTACGGTATAGGGTTAAAAGCTCAAGGCTGAAAGCTCAAAGGAGAAAAAGAGGGGTAGGGTAGAAAGTGAAAATTATAAAGTCATAGGCTGGCAAGTTTGGAAGCGGGACCCTGTGATATATTCAAATAATAAACTGGTTCATATAGTTACAAGCACCAAGAAACAAATCCCAAGCATTGTAACAACCGTCATTATGTTCCAAGGCCTCATCACTGGTTTACCTGAGTTTGTGAAAGAATGCGATTCAATTGTTGGAAAGATTGGGTCATTGTATATTGTTATTTGAGATTTATTTGTTATTTGATTTTTGAAATTTGGGATTTGGTTCATAAAGACATAACACAAAGATTATTTATTAGTCCGGAGAACAGATTATGAAAAAAACAGCATTTTTATTTCCCGGCCAAGGCTCCCAGAGCGTCGGAATGGGTGAAGAATTTTACCGGGAGTATGACGTTGTCCGTGAAATTTTCGATATGACGGAAGAAATTACCCGCATCAACATCTCCAAGCTGTGCTTCAAGGGACCCATCGAAGATTTGACCATGACCGTCAATCTTCAGCCGGCTGTAACTGCCGTCAACCTCGCCTGTCTGGCGGTGATTGAAAAAGAAAACATCCCTTATCAATTTTGCGCCGGCCACAGCCTGGGTGAATATGGCGCCCTTAGCGCTGCGGGCGTCAACGCCAAAGAAGATACGATCCGCCTGGTGTATAAAAGAGGTGAGTTGATGCACCGCGAAGCCGGTAAAAGCGGGGGGGCGATGCACGCCATTGTCGGCCTTCCGATCGAGACGGTTTCTGAAATGGTGGCCGAAGGTCAAAAAAACGGCATTGTATCGGTTGCCAACCACAATACTGAGCAGCAAATCGTGATCACCGGTGCCCCACAAGCCGTTGAGCAGGTATCGGCCCAGGCTGTTGCCCAGGGTGCCAAATCGGTGGCGCTTAAAGTTAGCGGCGCCTGGCACAGCGAACTGATCCAAGGGGCTCAAGAGGAATTCCAACAATTTCTGACCTCGGTTGCATTTGAGGCCCCGCAAAAGCAGGTATATTTTAATGTCACCGCGGCCCCGGAAGAAGATCCGGCCGAAATCAGAAATATTATGGCCCGCCAGCTGTGTAGTCCCGTGCGGTGGTACGACACGATGAACCAATTAATTGAGGCAGAAGTTGAAATCTTCGTTGAGATCGGGCCGGGAAGGGTGCTTGCCGGGCTGCTGAAAAAGACCCTGCCCCGGGATTATCCTGGAAAATTTTATAATGTTGCAAACATGAAACAGCTCGAAAAATTTTTAAATGCCCTATAAATTGAAATTTTTCCATTTACATAGATTTTCATATATGTTATTTAAATAGGCTTTTAATAACAGCCTTACTATCATTTCATAGGGATTTCATAGGGTTGAGCCATGAAGAAAAAAGATAAAGAATTTTTCAAAGAATATCTCACCGAACGGCTGGAGGATCTTTTAAATCAGGCCGACAATACGGTCTCCGGCATGACTGAAACCAAAGAAAATTTTCCGGATCCAACGGATCGCGCTGCTCTGGAAGCCGATCGCAATTTTATGCTGCGCATACGCGATCGGGAAGCCAAATTGATCAAAAAAATCAAATCGGCCTTGGAGCGGATCGAAAATGATACCTATGGTGTTTGTGATTCATGCGGCGAAGACATAACTCTCAAGAGACTGAAAGCGAGGCCCGTCACCACCCAGTGTATCGATTGCAAGTCCAAAGAGGAGGCTTTGGAGAAAGCCCTTGGACTGTAGCACGCATGCGGAAATCGATCTGCATATTCACACTACGGCTTCCGATGGTACCCTGACCCCGGCGGAGGTAGTTTCCCAGGCGCTCGAGCTGAATTTAAAAGCGATCGCTATCACGGATCACGATACCCTCGCCGGATCAAAAGAGGCACTGCAAGCCGGTATTCCCCCTTCCCTGGATTTTATAACCGGTGTTGAAATAAGTGCTGCCCCCCCCAGTTTCTATGCCGGCGCCGGCAGTTTCCATATTTTGGGGTACTCGATCCGTCTCGATGATCCGGCCCTGAATCAAGCCCTTGAAAAACTCCAGCTGGCCAGAAAAAATCGCAATCCGGCAATCATCAGCCTTTTAAATGATATCGGTCTGGCGATCACGCTGGATGAAGTCCGCCGGGAAGCCGGGGAAGGACAGCTGGGCAGGCCCCACATCGCAAAAGTGTTGGTTAAAAAGGGATTTGTCGAATCGATGAATGAGGCCTTTGATCGATATTTGGGCACCCAAGGGCCGGCCTATGTCGATAAATATCGAATTGAATGCCGCGAAGCGATTAAACTTATTCTAAACGCCGGCGGAATTCCGGCCCTGGCCCATCCCGGATTGCTGGAGTGCAATACCCGCGACCAATATGATGAGTTGCTGACCGGGCTAAAGGAAATTGGGCTTTTGGCGGTTGAAGTATATTATTCGGAGCATACGCCTGAACAAACTCGCCTTTTTGCTGAATTGGCCAGGCGTCATGAACTAAAGCGGACCGGCGGAACCGATTTTCATGGCAGTATCCACCCTGAGATCACCATCGGATCGGGCAGGGGGGATCTGTTCGTTTCATATGATTTGTATGAAAAATTAATTTGTCCGCCCGGAGAATAGCTAAATCTGGTTGGTCGTGAATTGGTCTTTGAAGCCAGAAGACATTAATTGACTGAATTCCCGGCGGATAAAATTTAATATGCTTCGCATTTTTTTCTGTTTATTTCAATTCAGCAACTGTCATAAAAAAACTAACCACAGGTAACCACAGAATTTCCCAGGTAAATCATAATACAAATATATGAGATCTACTGCTTAAACCCTGAGATATCCCTTGAATCCGTGGTGAACAATTACAATTCTATCAATATTAATCAGGCAACAAAATGGAAACAAGAGATCCTCTTGGAATTGAACAAATATTAAGGTACGAATTCAATGATAAAAATCTTCTGCAGGAAGCTCTGCGGCACAGCTCCTTCGTTAACGAGCTCGGCGAACCCCAGCTGCGCGATAACGAGCGGCTTGAATTTTTAGGGGATGCGGTTTTAAATCTTATTGTCGGCCACATTCTCATGCGCCGCTATCCGGATCTAAAGGAAGGCGACCTGTCAAGGAATCGCGCCAACCTTGTCAATGAAAATCAGCTGGCTAAAATGGCGCGGTCGTTTGATCTGGGCTTGTACATCCAACTCGGCAAGGGAGAGATTCAAACCCAGGGCCGGGAAAAAAATTCTATTTTAGCGGATACCTTCGAAGCATTGATGGCAGCCATCTACCTGGATGGCGGATTCGATGCAGCCTATCAAACAATAGAAACCAACTTCCAGCAGCTGGTTGAAGATCTCCACACCGCTACCAACAACCTGGACTATAAAAGCCAGCTGCAGGAAAAAGTCCAAATCGACCATGGATCGATGCCGGAGTACAGCATCATCCGGGAAGACGGCCCGGATCATGACAAAACATTCTGGGTTGCAATGAAAGTGCTGAATATCGAAACCCAGGGCAGCGGCAAGAGCAAAAAAGCCGCCGAGCAGGATGCCGCTCGGCTGGCACTCGAGATTCTTAGAGAAAAAGACTGATCCTGGTTACCGGATACTTGATACCGGATGCCGGTGGTCGAATGCTAAGAAGGCAAATCCTCAAAATGTTCAAATGATACGACGTTCAATTTATCCGAAAAAAGAAAAGATGTGCGAGGGATAAACAAGCCAGTCCGCCTAGGCCTATGGCCGAGACGACCAGATAGACAGCTGCTTTTCGAGGTAAGCTGCTGTCTATCATTATTTTGACATAAAATGGCGCAGGTAACCGGCGCCGTTGGATATAAGAGAACACGATGCAATCCAAAAGTGAATGGCAGACAAAGGAGCTTGCTCGGGCTTTTCTTGAAGGCGTGCGGGGGGCTATCCCTGGTGGGGATTTACAACTCGCTGTGATCAGCAAAATTGCTCAAAGATGGAGCCCGTCTCCAAAACGGATCATGGACCTTGGTTGCGGCGATGGCATACTGGGCCACTTTCTTCTGAAACTCTTCCCGACTGCAAGCGGCCTGTTGCTGGATTTCTCAGATCCTATGCTCGACGCTGCGATTAAGAAAGTCAGCTCGCTTCCCGACGCCACTGTTGCAAAGGCGGATTTCGCCTCGCCCCAATGGCTCGATGTCGCAAGACCGCATGGCCGCTTTGACATTGTAATATCCGGCTTCGCCATTCATCACCAGCCCGATGAACGAAAACGCGAGCTCTACGCAGAGATCTATGAACTGCTCGCACCCGGTGGGATCTTCCTCAACCTGGAGCATGTTTCCTCGGCGACTGATGCAGGGCAGGGCCTGTTCGATGACTTTTTCGTCGATCATCTGTTTGACTTTCACACTAAATCCAACACCGATGCTAACCGCGATGCCATTGCCGAAGAATACTACAAACGTCCGGACAAGAAGGAAAATATCTTGGCTTCGGTCGAAGAACAGTGCGAGTGGTTGCGACAATTCGGCTTTGATGATGTTGATTGCTTTTTTAAAGTCTTTGAGTTGGCAATCTTTGGAGGAAGAAAGATATCCAAATTTTAGAAAATGAATCCCCTCTTAAAATACCTGTTGAGCTTCAAGTTGCTGTATATGGTGGTGGGCGGTTTTATTTTTTACCTGATCAGCATTTTGATCGATCCGATATTCATTCCCACCTTGCAGATATCTGATAATAGTTGTCTTAAATGGACCGAAACCCGCAGCGGATTTCAAAAACAAACTGAATGTATTGAATTCAAAGACAAACTTGCTGAGCTGAAGTACCGGCACAACCGAAAAATGGAAAGCCGGCGCGCCAATAAAATGATCGGGCTGTTTATCGCCGCCTCGGTCGTTACCCTGCTGCTGATGGTGCTGAATCCTTCCCTGTTTTTCGGCGCCGGGGTGAGAATCGAAGATTACACCGGAGCGGTTGCCACCGCGGTTTTCTATGGGATTATTCTGGGATTCATCTTACCGGTGTTCTATCAGTCCCTACTCCCACCCCCGGCGGAATGGCTGCCGGCCGAGCTGGAGGAAATTCGCACCGCTCGAATCAACCTCATCCTGAAAAGAATAGCTGATTGAACGGCATGTCCGGCCGGCACCAATTGGCGGAAACATCGCAATCGTCATTTGCCCAACTACACGAACAAAAATGGGTCTCAACGGGCTGTTTCCAAATCTAAAAATGGTACCGAGCTGGTAAGCATTCGAATGAGTGTTGACATAATCGAATATTTTAAACAAAGAAATGGTTTTTAAAATTGGAGTCATAGCTGATACTCACGGTCATCTTCGACCGGAAGCGATTGAGTTCTTGAAAAGATGTGATTTAATCGTGCACGCGGGCGATGTCGGCAAACCAGAAGTTCTAAAGACACTCGAATCTATCGCACCGACTTATGCAATTCGCGGCAACGTCGATAGAGGAGCTTGGGCCGATAAGCTGCCTGACAAGGATGTCTTGGAGGTTGAGGGTAGATTTTTCTATATAATTCACGATATCGAGACCTTGGATTTGGACCCGGCGGCGGCTGAGTTTGATGCAGTTATATTTGGTCATTCACATCAGCCGACAAGCTATAAAAAAGACGGGGTACTATATTTTAATCCCGGCAGTGCCGGTCAAAGGAGATTCAAACTACCCGTGTCAATCGGCAAAATCACAATATTGGGTTCTCGTCTTGAAAGCGAGATTATCACATTGGATTCGACAATAAATAGATACGATTAACCTATCGATTAAATGGCCAACTTTGTCATGCCGGACTGGATCCGGCCTCCAGTGCTATACTGGATTGCCGCCTGCGCGGCAATGACAAACGACCAAAATTTGTCCGCTTAGGCCAAAAAATAAATCTGTCGGCAAAGAAAACTCCCCATTCACGGTTTTAAAAGCCGGCAAAGCGGATCCGGTAACCATGGACCAATGACAAGTAACAAGTATCCAGCTTCCAACAACCAACATCAGGCATCCGGTGTCAGGCATCCGGTGTCAGGCAACCCTCACCCGGCGTCCGGCAGCCAGGACACAGCCTCAATCAACCGTCCTTTTATCATTCCTGTTTTCCTGCCCCACGCCGGCTGCCCACACCAATGTGTCTTTTGCAATCAGGTTTCGATTACCGGCCGCCGCCATGGCGCAATTGCCCCGGATCAGATTCGTTCTCAAATTCATCAATTTCTACAATATAAAATCGAGGGGCGCAAGCCGGTTCAAATATCATTCTACGGCGGTAATTTTCTGGGACTAAATCCTGGTAATATTAATCGTTTGCTTGATCTGGCCGTCGATTTCATTCGACAGGGCCAGGTGGACAGCATCCGGTTTTCGACCCGGCCGGACACGATAACTCCGGATCATCTGGATATCATTGCAGACTATCCCGTCGAAACGGTCGAGCTCGGTGTGCAATCCATGGACGACCATGTCCTGACGCAGGCCGGGCGGGGGCACAGCGCCGAAGATACGGTGCGGGCTGTAAAACAACTCAAAGCCTATCCATTTAATATCGGATTGCAAATGATGGTGGGGCTGCCGGGAGATAATGAAATCCGTGCATTGACCACGGCCGCAAAAATAGCGGCATTGCAACCGGATTTTGTCCGCATCTATCCGACGGTGGTCGTCAGAAACAGCAAACTTGCCCGCTGGTATCAGAATGGGAGCTACACACCGCTTGGTCTGGAAGAGGCGGTCACCCTGGTAAAAAAAATTTACCTGCTTTTCAAAAACCACAACCTGCCGGTCATTCGCATGGGGTTGCAGGCAGCAGAAGAACTGGAGGACGACTCAACGGTGCTGGCGGGCCCTTATCATCCGGCCTTCGGGCACCTGGTATATTCGGAGGTTTTTTTGGATGCCGCCCGGGAGGCGATCGAAAACGTGGAAACGCTAGCTGAAACAATCACGATCGCGGTGAATCCGCGCAGCATATCGAAAATGCGGGGGCTTAAAAATTTAAATATCGATAAGCTTAAAAGGCAGTATCAATTTAAGACGGTTGCGGTCGTCCCGGATGCTTCTCTGGCAACCGATGAATTGATGGTTCGGTATCCCAAAAGCCAAAGCCGGATACGCAGATCTCGTAAATAACGTTTAATATGAGTCACCTTTTTGAAAACTATCGAGTTCTATTTGTGCCAAATTGAGGGATGGGGGGGGGTTAAGGATAAAATCATCAATAAATTAAAAGAGAGAGAATTCCTTCAATTCCTGAATTCCTGAATTCCTAAATGCCTGAATTAGACCCCTGTCCTTGTTGCAGCAAATCAACAACATCGTTGACAACATCCTTTGCCCGGTGATCCAGCTCTTCGTTGTTCAGATTTGCAACCGGATGGCGGACTGAAAGAAAGCGAAAACCGGGAAGGCCCCAATTTGAGGCCATGATATTTCCTGTCTCAACGAATGCATCCGTTACGATGGATATGGCGGGAATACCTTTTTTTTCCAGAAGTATACTGTCGAGCACACTGCCCGAGCTGCAGGACCCTCAATCGCCGATACCTGCAATGGCAAAATCAGCCTTCTGCTTCAGGTCGGCGATGGTTTCATCCGCCAGATAGTCGCTGGCAGACTTCTTGCTGTAAAGCGCCACCATCTCTATGCCGTAGTCCATTTTCAATCTTTCGGCGATCTTAAGAAGGAGCACATCGGAATTGTGCTTGGTGTTTTCCACAAGTCCAACTTTAAGTCCCTGCAGACTTTTAGGACGTGGTGCATAGGTGATCGTTTCCTTCACAGGAGAAACGGTCGGATTAAAAATTTCTAGTGCCATGGTCTTTTCCTTTAATTGATTCCGTAAGTCCGCAACCTAAAATCCCAAATTTCAACTCGTGACGGGCGTCGTGATGGCACGGGTCATTGTATGGCCGCCCCAGCCAGGCAGACAGGCGGAAAAAGCACCTGCCCGGGCACCGGCACTGACCACCAAAATATCATCCGGTTTGCGAACTACATGCCTGCAATCATTCTCGTCCGACGCGGTCACCGGTCCGGGCATGCGACCCGCTCTTTTAATTTCAGCATTAGTCCGTGAGGCATGCTTAAAAAGGCGTAGTTTCACTTCAGACTTGGTCCAGCCACCGGCTTCGAAGACTTTCTGATGCTCCCCGGCGAAAACAACCACGATATCCTGCTGGCCGACGATGTTCATGGAACCCAGGTTGGCCATCGCATCGGCCATCGTAATGCAGAGCGTTTCAGGGTCATTGCTGAGATGATTATAAACCTGGTGAGAACCTTCGGTGGCAAACACCGTAACCGTGCTGTCCGCGGGATTGAATCCCTTTTCCACGTGTAGCGGCTCCCATGGGCTGTTCTCTTCATCCTCACCAAAACAAAGCGAGTACTTGCCCGGGTTGCCCAGGGTCGAACGATCCAGGCGGCCGGGCCGGGTATCGATGGCATTCATCATCAACAGCCGTAAGGCCCTGCCGATAGTCGCATTGGGACGAAAACCCGGTCCAAAGACATTATCTCTCGCATTAATCCCGAGGTGCTGCACAACCGGACCGTTGACAATAATTGCAATGGCAGCCCCGCCGGTGCTGGTTGCTGCACCGTGGAAACCAAAGTCAGGATGGCAAATGCCCCTGACAGCGGATAGCAACACCGGCATGTATTCAGGCAGGCAACCGGCAAGCACGGCATTGATCGCAACCTTATCGGCGGTAATCTGGACATTGCGGGCCGTAATTTCGCCGACCACCTCGCCAGCGCTAAGCTCCATTGCTGTCAGCATTGCGTTGATGGAATTCTCAGTGGGCGGCATGACCGGCAGGCCATCCGTCCAGCCATTTTGATAATACGCCTCTATCAATTCTATGGCATCGTTTAAGCCTGACATTTTTTCTAACCTGTTTTTCCGGGTCAAAACATTGAACCGGTTTTTTGCGAATGTTGTTACAGCTCCTAAATGCGCGTTGCAGCAGGATATCCTCGTACTGGAATCCAGACCACCGCATGACCAGAAACTCCCACTAAGAACGGCGGACCAAATTAACTATTTGAAAATCAATGAAATAGATGTTAAACGAGGTGTTGTATAGCTTTTTAAATACGATTGTTTGACTAAATATGTCAATCAATTTCGATTGAGTATTGCAATCAATCGGAACAAAAACGCGGCCCGGTTTCTCCGTGACGTGAAAGGCGTCGAACATTAGCGTTCGGTTAAGCGCAATCCCTTCTACGGTGTAAAAATGGTTGAAGAAATAATCCAAAGAAACGTATTTGAAATTGTTGACCTGAAAGATGCTGATGACGCAGATTATTGGCTTGGCAGGAGTCCTATCGAAAGAGTTGAAGCAATGGAGTTCATGAGAAAGGCAATGTTTGGCAATGATCGAGTTTCCCAAAGACTTCAGAGAGTTCTTACAGTTGTTGAACTCAAAGGAAGTTGAATACCTTGTTTATTTCTAAAAGTGACTTATTGATCAATAAGCGTGCAAGCGGCCGTCCCAAGGATCTCGCTGATTGTAGCAAATTGCAGGGTAAATAGCCGCAGAACAACGCCTTGAAAAAGGATGGGCCTAGTATGAGGATCAAGTCTACCTTTGACATTTTTAAGAAGAGCTAAACGTAGACTATACCCCCAATTTGATCTCTAGCGAACGGGGCTAAACCGCCGCCCCTACATCATACTAAAAACCCGCTTTTTCTTATCAGCTTACGAACTCACCAGCTCACCAACTAATGAACTTATTAACTTTCCTCCTCCGGCAGCCGTATCACCAGAACCGGTTTGAGGGATCTTCGCAGTACCCGCCGGGCGGTGCTTCCCATCATGGCATCCGCCAGGGTTCCCTGTCCGTGGGTTCCCATCACGATTAAATCGCAATTTTTCTCATCCGACTGTTTGAGAATCTGCTCGACGGGATTGCCCCGTTCGACGATGATATCATCGGTTTCGAAAACCTGGCCGTCCTGATCTTGCCTGGCATCCTCGGAAAACTGATCCAGGACTTCCCTGATGGCGACATGGTCACTACGTTTGCCGATCAGCGATGCCTTGGCATCCTGAAAATGCTGTTGTTTTATCTCATCCCACCGATCGGAACTGATATATCCGACAACCGTCGCATCCAATTGTTGCGGCACATCGGGCAGGACGTGCAGAAAGGTGATCTTGGCTCCATAAAGATTGGCCAGGCTGACCGCGTAGGCAAAAGCATACCGCGCGTTTTCGGAAAGATCGGTAGTGTAAAGGATATTTTTTATTTCAACTTTTGGCAAACTCATTTTGAATACCTCATTTCAAAGCGGATTAATTCGCCGGCGCTTTTTGAAAAACCCCTTTCAGTTGCTTAATCCAAATACCGCTCAATATCCAGGAGTAGGCATAAGTGCCAAGGAGAATCAGCACAAATGCTTTGATGATGTCCCAGGCGCTGCCGTTTAATGAGAAACCGGGGACATAACCGAACAAAAACGGTCCCAGATACAGAAATTTGGCAAATTTAAAGGACGTAAATGCTGTTTTCCACATGTTGGCTTTGGCGATTGTCGCCCCTGCAAAGGCGGCGATACACACCGGCGGGGTGATGTTGGAATCCTGTGACAGCCAGTAAACGATCATGTGGGCCGCGATTTCGTTGACCCCTAAGTGGATCAAGGCCGGTACCGCCACGACCGCCGTAATCAGATAGGCGGCGGTGACCGGAACCCCCATCCCCAGCACCAGAGACGCCAGGGCGATGAACAAAATAGTCAACACCAGCGACCCACCGGCAAGTTCAATCACAATGTCCGCAAACGTCAGCACCAACCCACTGTAGGTGAGCACGCCGATAATGATGCCGATGACGCCCACGGTGGCGCCGATTTTAAGGCTGTTTTCGGCACCGGCCCGTGAGGCCTCCACGAATTTGATCAATTCGGTTTTTACGTCCGCACCTTTGGATCTGCGATAAATGAGCAAAGCGCTAGAGAAAATCAACCCATAGAGCACCAAAAGCCTGGACGAGAATATTTTTTCAAACAATTCAGTGCCGGTCTTCCCCATCAGCGGATTGATGATCCAGGGTAATATCAAACCGCCCATGACCAGAAAGACCGCTATCCAAACGATGGTCAAATCGATTCGCGTTTTTTTTAGTTTGAAGCTAACGGCAACACAGGTGGCCAATCCCAGAATGGCGGAATAGGCCGGCGAAAAACCGGTCAGCATAAATATGGTAATGACGATCAAGGGGAGGGTATAAGGCCACTGGGTTTTCAGAATTTCCGTGGCACTGTGCTCGCTTTTTTCGCCCTTGATGTTATGCATCTTCGCCTCGTAGTGCACCATGATGAAGACACTGAAGACGTACATCACCGCCGGAAATATGGCCACCAGCATGATCTTGGAATATGGAACCCCGGTAAGCTCGGCCATGATAAAGCCGCCGGCGCCCATAATGGGCGGCATAAACATACCCGAAATGGAGGCCGCCGGTTCGATGCCGCCGGCGACGTGAGGCCTGAAGCCCGCCTTTTTCATCATGGGGATGGTGAAGGCGCCGGTGGAAACCGTGTTGGCGATGGCACTCCCTGATATGGAGCCGAAAAGACCGCTGGCGATGACCGAAACTTTGGCGGGCCCCCCAATCCGATGGCCAACGGCCGCCAGGGGATAATCGATGAAAAAGCGCTGAGCGCCGGACTTTTCCAGAAAAGCCCCGAAAAGGACAAATAAAATCACATAAGTTGCCAGAACATTGGCCATAATGCCGAAAACGCCGTCGCTTTTGTAGAAGATGCTGGTACACACCGCCGGAAAAGTATCACCCGCGTGGGCAAAAAGCTCGGGGGCCAGATGCCCGTAAACGGCATAAAGCAACATCAGCGCCCCGATGATCACAAAAACGTTGCCCACCACTCTCCGCGCCAGCTCGATTCCGATGAGAACCCCGATCATGGCAACGAACATATCGAAGGGTGTCTCGGCACCAGTGCGGTAATTGATGGCTTCAAAGTTGGTGATCCAATATCCGATGCTGAAAATGGAAAGAACAATCAGCAGGTAGTCGACGCAGCGCAACCAGCGATTTTTGGATTTATAGAGCAGGAAGACGAGAACGTAGGTGATAATAACGTATATTCCGCGATGATACTGAGTAGCGGCAGGTTGCACAACAGCCGAATAGGAGTAAAAAAGGACCAGAACTACGGCTAACACGTCAAATACTATTTTTTCAAATTGGTTTAATTTGTCGTACACTTTTTTACCCCCTTAAAATAAAATTTATGAAATCGAAAATTCAGAAATTGGAGAATTTGAACTCTTTGAATTCCCCAATTCCTGAATGCCTAAATCCCTGAATTTTATTTTAACATACCTTTCTCCTTCCAGAACTTTTCGGCTCCGGGATGAAACGGGGTAACGATATTGGTGGCCCCGGTTTTTAGGCTCATCTTCTTGAAGGTCTTTTTCTGACCGTACATGTGCTTGAGACCTTCATCTGTGTACATCATGGAAAGCAACTTGTAAACGGTATCTGTCGAAACCTTGGAATTGGCCACCCACAGGGCACTGTCCTGGAAGGAGCCGGCGTCGTAATCCACACCTCGGTAGGTGCCGGCCGGAACCGCCAGTTTGCCGAAGTACGGATACTTTTGGTAGAATCCTGACGATTCCGCATCCGCATCCAGGTTGACCAAATCGATATCATTGGTCTGGGCCGCCATGATGACGGCACCGCTCGGAAATGCCGTAAACAGCCAGAAGGCATCCAGCTGCTTGTTGCCGAAGGCCGCGGCGGCGTCGTTGTAGCCCATGGCGTTGCGCTCAATCTTATCCCAGACACCCATATGGGAAAAGAACAGCTCGCAGTTGGCAAAAGCGCCGGAGCCGGCATTGCCGACCCCCACCTTCTTGCCGACCAGGTCTTTGACGCTTTTGATACCCGAGCCCTGGCGAACCACCAGCTGACCCGGTGCGCCGTACAGCCAGGCAACCGCCAGAACGTCTTCGTATTTTTTGGGATCATTTTTCATCTGACCGTTGCGGCCCAGCCAGACGTGGCCGGAGTACACCACGCTCATCTGCTGCCTGCCGGCATTGGTCTTTCTGAGGTTTTCAACCGAGCCCGCTGATGTTTGGGCCCTAACGGAAAAATCTTTATTGGCTTTAACAGGCTTATACACCTGGATGCCGTTGGCAACCACCTGGAAGGTTCCGCCAGCCGGTCCGCCGCCGAAAATAACTCTTTCCTTGGCGTAGGCGCCGATTGAAAATGCAAGGGTTATCACCAAAACTGCCGTAAGAACGGTAAAAAATTTGTTTTTCATGGATTGCTCTCCTAAAAATTCAATGGGTCAATATTTTAGCATCATAAACGCCGAAAGCCCGGCGGATCTGACACGTCACTTCAGTTTTTGTGGTCATCTGATGAACCAAATTTTACTTTGAAAATCACCTCCTTTCAATTTTATGGCCTCACAAACTAAAACAGGCACCCCCCGTGCTTCAGCGCATTGTGTCGCCCAACTCAGAACTCATCATCAAGGGGTGCAGCAAAATCGGCCGTCGCAAGTCCTTGGGGCCAAACACACTGGAATTTGCCGTCAATGATTTGCAAAACCTGAGTCGGCAATCTATTTTGCCTCTCAAAATTCTCATACGACGTGAACTTTACCGGTCCGAAGGGCGTCATCATATCGGTTTGGTCCAGGGCCGCCCGGATACTTGCGGGCGAGTAAGAATCGGCTCGTTTCAGGGCATCTGCGGCCACCAGCAAGGCTGAATACGCTTCGACACCATGATAGTCGGGTGAGCTGGCGTATTTTTGAGTATATTGAGCGTTATATTCCAATGTGCCCGGATATTTCAACTGCGATGTCCATAGTGTTGCGGTCAACAAGTAATTGGCGTTGACGCCGGCGGTGTCAATGAACTTTTGGCTGGTGAAGCCGCCCGCACCGCCACACAGCAGTGATTTAATCTCAGCCACCCGGATGTTTTTGACCAGCAAGGCCCCGTCCTCAAGGTAAGAAACCATGTAGATCACATCAGGGGGATTTTCCTTCAAGCGCGCAACGATGCGTTTGAAATAGTCTGGCTTAAGCCTTTCTTTGTGGTAGGGCTCGATAGCAACTAAATCAATGTCATTTCCGCGGCAAAACCACATCATGCGCAAGGCCCCACCGGTGCCGTATGGGCTGTTTTCATATACGATTGCCATGGACTTCGGCTTGACTTTAGTCAGAAAAAAATCTTCCAGACCACTGGTATAGCTCTTGGCAGGCGGATTCAGCCGATATATGTTTTCCCATTTTCTCTGGGTGATGCGATCGTCGGCAGCGGTACAAACCAGAAAAGGTCGATCTAGCTTATCTGCGATTCTGGCCATGTATATGGTATTGCTGCTTTGATAGCCGCCCACCAGCATGATCGCGCCGCTTTTTTCGACCAGCTCTATTGTGGCTCTCTCGCCAGATTTGGGTTGACCCCGGTCGTTGGCATACGCCAACCTCAGAGGACGTCCCTTGATACCGCCCGCCTGGTTGATCACTTCCAGGGCCATATCAAATGAATTTTTCATCATGCCGGCATACGGATACGCCTCTGAATGCAGGACGCCGATTGTCAGGGGTTCAGACGCTAAACCGGTTACCGGGACGGCTAAATTTGCCGCTATTGCGCAAACGCTGCCTAAAAAAAATAGAAAATTGAATGCCGTTTTCATGATCCACCTCCCATCACGGCCTAAAGAGTAAATAGATAGATTAGTTGAACAACTTTTTTACGGTTGACGCTGAAAGGATGGAAAACGCCCTGCGCAGCCGCCAACGGTTCCTAAAAAGCAAAATAGCCGTCTGAACGAAACCGATGCTCAACTCTGCTATTCAACAATACGGATGTGGTGGATATCGATGCAATGCAGCCGAAAATAGGCTATTTGCAATAATACGGTGTCCATATCTACAATCGGCTAAAAAAATTGTCAATTAGACGATTTCTGATTTTTTTGTCAGAATATTTCTTACATTGAATTCATTTGCCATCGGACCGGGGTTGAGGTAAAAAGAAGTGTTCGAAAAAATTGCCGCAACATCCCTAAGTGCTGCGGTGATGATGAGGGTGACCCTAAATTCGGGACTCAGAAACGATGAAGCTTCGCATCATTTTAATCGTTTTGTCTTTGCTGGCCTTTTTATCGGCCTCTACAGGCGGATATCTGTATTATGCCTCGTTGAAAGAATCCGCTCTCCAAGAAGCCGAACGGCAGGCCGATTTGCGCCTGGGAACCATCAAAAAAAATCTGACCATCTTTCTGGCTGAAAACGTCAAACCCGTAAAAACCCTGGCCGGCATGCATCCGCTTGGACTGGCCCTGACGCAACCCAGCGCGCAAAACCTGGTTGCGGCGCATGCCACCCTGGACCATTTCAATAAAACGCTGGCGGCCGATGTGTGTTATCTGATGGATCTCAACGGCAATACAATTGCCTCGACCAATCGCGACGCTCCCGATAGTTTTGTGGGCCAAAACTTTGCCTTCCGACCCTATTTTAAAAATGCCATACTAGGTAAACCCAGCACCTATCTGGCTGTGGGCACCACATCGGGCAAACGCGGGGCTTACTATGGCCATCCGGTATATGCGGAAAAAGGATCCTCGCCGGTCGGAATTGTGGTTATCAAAGCTTCGATTGAGTTGATCGAAAGCCAATTAGGAACTGAATTGGACGAAATTGTGTTGGTTAACGATCCCCACGGGGTCATTTTTATTTCCAACCGCAAAGAATGGCTTTATCGTCTGTTATGGCAATATAATGAGAACAACATCCAATTGATCAAAAAATCCCGCCAATTCGGTTCCGGCCCCTGGAGGTGGACCGGTTTGGTATCCAAAGACGATTATATCGCAGATCTTGACGGCAATGAGCACCAGATTCATGTGGCAGAGCTGGGCGCAAACTATCCGGGGTGGAATGTGGTGCATCTTCGCAAACTGGATGCCATTACCAAGGCCGTAATCGAGCCGCTGATCAAAACGACCGGTCCCATCGTGCTGGCGTTGTGGGTGTTTATTGGCATCGCGGTCTTCTTTTTGTACCGTCAGGCCAGTCGCGAAATTCGCCAGCGACGTTTGGCCCAGGATGCGTTGCGCGATAGCGAAAGCCGATTTCGGTCGCTGTACCACAATACGCCGGCCATGTTGCACTCCATCGATCCGGAAGGCCGCCTGGTCAGTGTTAGTGACTACTGGGTAGAAGTGATGGGATACCGTCGTGATGAGGTCATCGGTCGCAGACTGACAGACTTTTTTACCGAAGAATCTCGAAAAGTTGCGGAGACCAAAATTATTCCTCGTTTTTTTGAAACCGGATTCCTGCAGGATATTCCCTATCAGTTTGTCAAAAAAAGCGGTGAAAAAATTGATGTGCTGCTTTCCGCGATTGCCGATCGGGATGCCAAAGGCAACATTGTGCGATCCTTGGCCGTTTCGATAGATATCACTCAGCGCAACCGGGCCGAAGCAGCGCTCAAGCAAGCTAAAGAAGAACTCAGTCTCTACTCCAAAGATCTTGAGCGCCTGGTTCGCATGCAAACCGCAGAAATTACCAGTATATTAACCTATACGCCGGCTGTCGTTTACATCAAGGATAAGGCTGGGCGCTATACGCTCGTCAATAGGCGTTACGAAGAGCTGTTCAATGTTCGTAACCAGGAAATCCGCAACAAAACCGATTATGACATTTTGCCGAAACGGGTCGCCGACCAGTTTCGAAACAGCGACGCTCAGGTTTTGAAAGAATCGCGTTCGTTGCAGGTTGAAGAACACATTCAGCAGTCAGACGGATTGCATACATATCTGGCGGTTAAATTTCCAATTTATGATGATGCCAGCGCGATCAGCGGCGTCTGCGGAATATTGAACGATATCACTGCGGTTAAGAAAGCCCAAATTCAATTGCGGCGGCTTTCCGGCAGCATCATGGCCAATCAGGAAAAGGAGCGCTCTGCAATCGCGCGCGAACTGCATGATGAACTGGGGCAGGTATTGACCGCCTTGCGCATGGACTCGATCTGGATATACGAGCGTATGAAATCAGTAGCTCCTGAGGCAGCTGAGCGCGCCTTAACCATGTGTCGCCTAATCGATAAAAACATTGAAGATGTACGCGGCATGGCCTTTCGTCTGCGTCCGGGCGTTTTGGATGACCTGGGCCTGGTGGATGCGTTGGAGTGGTACACCGCCGATTTTGAAAGACGCACCGAAATTGCCTGCGTTTTTGAATACGAAAATATCCCGCACTTAAATGAAACTGTTTCGACCGCTGCCTATCGCATCGCCCAGGAGGCCTTAACCAACATTGCCCGGCATGCCGGTGCCAGCCGGGTCAAGGTGAGTCTCAGATCCAGCAATGGCTTTCTGAAGTTGACGGTGGTCGACGATGGTCAGGGATTTGAAGTGCGCCACCTATCTGAATCTGAAGGTTTGGGGGTTGCCGGTATGCGCGAACGTGCCGCCCTGGTAGGCGGATTGCTGGATGTGAAGTCACGGCCCCAAAAAGGAACCCAGGTATGTTTAAAGGTACCTGCAGATAATTCTACTTTGCCACACTACCAGATCAACATGATTTAGCCGATTTTAAATGATTGTAGTTTTAAGCGAGAAAATGAGCTAAAATTTGATATGAACCAATCCGCCAAACTAACGGCGGAAGAAAATAGAATTGAGGCGCGTCAAATTGATCAAAGTTCTATTGGCAGACGACCACAGCATTGTGCGTGCCGGCCTGCGGCGCATTGTCGAAGAAAGCGGTGAGATCCATGTCGTTGCTGAGGCCGCCGACGGGCAGGAGGCCATTCGGCTGGTAAAAAAGACAGCGCCGGATGTCGCTGTCATCGATATATCCATGCCCGGGTTGGACGGCTTGGAGGTCATCGCACAACTGCAAGCCCTGCATCCCCAGTTGCCCATCCTGGTCCTGACGATGCACGAAGAAGGACAATATGTGGTGCGAGCGATTCAGGCCGGGGCCATGGGGTATCTCACCAAACAATCGGCACCCGAGCAACTGGTTAAAGCGATACACAAAATTCGTGAAGGGCAGCGCTACATCACCGATGAGGCCGCCGAGTCGCTGGCCTTGCGGGTGGCCAAAGGATCCATCGGCAAATCACCGCTGGATTCATTGTCCATGCGGGAGCTCCAGGTATTGCGCCGCCTGGCGATGGGACATACCAATCGTGAAATCGCCAGCGCCTATCATATCAGCATCAAGACCGTCGACACCTATCGTGCGCGCCTGTTGAATAAATTAGGGTTGCGCAACAACGCAGAATTGTCCCGTTTTGCCATTCAAAACCGGCTTATCGAACCCTAATTTGATTTGAAGCGATGAATCTGGGGCAGGAGGGCTCGGCTCTGAGTCGCCCCCTGAGGCAGTTATTGGCTCGAGCCACCGCAGTACTGGAGTGGTGGAGTGATGGAGTGATGGAGTGATGGAGTGATGGAGTGATGGAAAAATTGAATTGATAGGCCCTCAGAGCCTTTTTTCTGACAACATGTTGTAAGAAACTGAAGTTTTCCCAGCTTACGCTTCGCTTCAGACGGGATCGTAGACAGGTATCAGTGTTCAGGTGTCAGGACTTAGCACCTCGGTTCCCTGACACCCGAAACCTGACACCTGAAACCTAAGACCAATGAACTGCGTTATTGCTGCCTTGTTGTGACCACTTTTTCCAAGCGCAGTCTAGGACAAAGCCTAGTCATTATTCATTCGTCATTAGCGAAAGGTCTTTCTTAAACAAATCCTCGGTCTCCCGGGCTTCATCCGGCCGTTTGGTATACTCGGTGGGGACGGTGCCTTCCTTGAAGCATTCGAAAAACACATTTTTTGATTCCGGCACCGGCAGCAAACCGGTATCCGCATCGATCTTGGCAAACTGCACACCTTCGGGCGCTTTAAAAACCTTGACGGGTTGGCCTTCAAGGGCCCGCTTCATAAAGCCGAGCCAAATAGGGCTGGCTGTCCGGGCGCCGCCTTCGCCCTGGCCCAACGGTGCCATTTCATCCAAACCGACCCACACACCGGTGATAAACTCGGGCGTGTAACCGACAAACCAGGTATCGGACAGGTCATTGGAGGTGCCGGTCTTGCCGGCAGCCGGTCGCTTCAGCGCCCGAACCCGCCGGCCCGTGCCGTGTTTGACGACACCCTCCAACAGGTTGGTCATGATATAGGCCGTATTTTTCTCAAGCACCTTTTTTCGCTCGGGTGCCATTTCTTCGAGAACGTTGCCGTTGCGATCGACCACTTTCAAAATAAATACCGGCTCGACCAGGTAGCCCTGATTGGCGAATACGGAATATGCTCGCAGAAGCTCCAGCAGGGAAACACCGGATGATCCCAGCGCAATCGACAAATCCCGGCTCAAATTGGACTCGATGCCCAGTTTGGTCGCATACTCAATGGCATAATCGACACCGATATCCTGCAGGATTTTGATGGTTACCAGATTGCGGGATTTGGCCAGGGCCTTGCGCAAGAGAGTCGGGCCGTAAAATGTTTCCTTGTAATTGTGGGGCTTCCAGGTGAAGTCGCGTTCTTCATCCGTGTAAACGATCGCCGAATCGATAATGGTGGTTGCCGGCGTATAGATTGTCTGTTTGGGGTCGTCGCTTTCCCGGTCCAGGGCTGCCGCGTAAAGCAGGGGCTTAAAGGCCGACCCCGGCTGGCGCCTGGACTGGGTGGCACGATTGAACTGGGTTTGCCGGAAATCACGCCCGCCGACCATGGCCTTTACCAGACCGGTTCCGGACTCGATGCTCATCAGGGCGGACTGGGCCATGGGCATTTGCTCCAGTGCCAGGATCCAGTTTTTTTTGCTTTTGTCCTGCCCTTTGACTCTAACCAGAATAACATCCCCCACGGCCAGGGCCTGAGAGGGTCGTTTGAGTTTGACATTGTAAAAGGCAACTTTTAGGTCCGGCTTCCGGGCCCATTTCAAATCCTTGAGGGCAATGATGCCCTGGGTGCTACCCAGGCGCACCGTCACGGATTTTTTAGGGTCATCGACGTCAATCACGACCCCTTTGGCCATTGCTCCCGGCTCCAGTGGCTTCTTATCAAGCTCGCCCTGCAGCTTTTGCGAATAGGATTCAAACTCCCCGGGGGGTATTTTTTCCAAAGGACCGCGGCAACCCTGTCGCTTATCCAGTTCGAGCAATCCTTTGCGGATTTCTTCCCGGGCAATCTTCTGCATCTCCAGATTAACGGCCGTATAAACTTGCAACCCCTGGGTATAGAGCATATTCGTGCCGTATTTTTTTTCGAGATGGCGGCGCACGTGCTCGGTATAGAAGGGCACTTTTTCGATATACAGGTTGCGCCGGGGTTTGATATCAAGTTTGGTGTCAATGGCTTCCGTGGCCTGGATGTTGTTGATGTAGGACTCGTCCACCATTCGGTTTAAAACGTAAATCTGGCGCTGTTTGGCACGTTCCGGATGCCTGAACGGCGAATATTTGCTGGGGGCCTGGGGCAGCCCGGCCAGCATGGCGCATTCTGCGAGATTCAGATCTTTTACCGATTTGCCGAAATAATTTTCAGAAGCCGCCTGTACGCCGTAGGCCCCATGGCCCAGATAGATCTGGTTAAGATACAGGTAAAGAATATCATCTTTTGAAAAGGCTTTATCGATGCGATACGCCAGGATGGCTTCCCTTAATTTCCGTTTATAGCTTCGCTCCGGGCTCAGCAAAAAAGATTTGGTGACCTGCTGGGTAATCGTACTGCCGCCCTGCACGATGGTTCCGGCTTCGAGATTTTTAAAAAATGCCCTGACAATACTGATGAAATCAATCCCCTGGTGTTTATAAAATCGCGAGTCTTCAGCCGCCACAAAGGCATCGATCAAGCGCAGGGGCATATTTTTTAAAGGAATGACAATCCGGCGTTCTTTAAAAAATTCAGCGATTTTACGATTGTCATCGGCATAGACGGTCGTAATGATCGACGGGTTATAATCAGCCAGCGAGGTTATTTGGGGCAGATCCTTGCTGATGGAATAATAAAGGAACAGACCGGCTCCGGCGCCGCAGATTGCCAAAAAAACTCCCAGCAAAAAGGCCCATAAAATAAATGTTTTTAGGAAACCCTTTTTTTTAGGCCGGGTACGATTTTTTTTAATTTCAGATTTGCTTTTTTGTTTAGCCATTTTTTACTAAAAAGGATTTGACATTAAATTTCTAAATGGTTACTCAAGAGGGTTTAAAAGCTCTTGGCAGGACCCGATATCAACGGGATGCTAGTCTGAGAAATTAATGTACATGATAGCGTTTTATAGGGACAAATTCAACACCATAATTAATCCGCCTGGGTGAACAAGGAAATCAAGTGCAGCAAGCATATCTTGGTTTTAAAATAGTATGGGTACATTCTGACCCTGATCCGGGCGGATTAATTAATTATTTCTAAGATTTGGTCGCTCAAAGGCGCATTAACTCAAATTATATTTACTACTATAAGAGTTAATTAAATTATTTCAATCTGTTAAATAGTCAAAGGCACTTAGTTTGAAAGTCGTAAGAATGAATTGCCGAGATAAAAATTGATGAATTTGTAAAAAGTCATTGTAACGCCTGGATACCCGCCTTCGCGGGTATGACGTGATCTGTATCTAATTGATATTCAATCACTTATTGTCATTCCCGCGAAGGCGGAAATCCAGAAAAATGCTTAAATCCGACTTTTTACGAAACCGTCAAAATTTAATCATAGGCGCAGCATGAAAAAATTAATCCGCCAGACCTAGAATCTGGAATAATTGTCGCGTTATCAAAACACTATTTATCACCCTGGATTTTCCATTTCCCGGGGCGGAGTAATTTGCGGAGTAATTTAATGATTCAACTCGATTTCAAAAAAACGGGCGGACTGATTCCCGCCATCGCCCAGGACCATGCAAGTGGCGAAATATTAATGCTGGCCTATATGAACCAGGAGGCTTTCGATGCCACTCTGGCCTCCGGCAATGCAACCTACTATAGCCGCAGTCGCCAAGAACTATGGATCAAAGGCGAAACTTCCGGCCATGTGCAGCAGGTAAAAGAGATCCGAATTGACTGTGATGACGATACCGTACTATTGAGAGTCGAACAGATCGGTGGGGCCGCCTGTCATACCGGGCATCGCAGCTGTTTTTACAAAAAAATTGAAGAGGGTTCCATCCGGATAGTCGGGGAACCCATGTTTAACCCCAAGGAGGTATATAAATAAGTGGATACACAATTGAAACTGGGACTCCCGAAAGGAAGTCTGCAAAATGCAACGGTCGCCCTGTTCAAGCGTTCAGGTTGGAATATCAATATCAATGGAAGAAGCTATTTTCCCGAAATAAATGATAATTCAATTGACTGCGCCATTTGCCGGGCCCAGGAGATGTCACGCTATGTGGAAAGCGGTACGCTGGATGCGGGACTCACCGGCAAAGACTGGATCGCGGAAAACGAATCTGATGTTCACGTGGTTGCCGATCTGGTTTATTCAAAGGTCAGTTCCCGGCCGGCACGCTGGGTAGTCGCCGTCCCCTATGATTCAGAGATCCGGAAACTGGAAGATTTGGCGGACAAAAAAATCGCCACCGAACTCACGGAATTCACGCGACGCTATTTTGACGAACGCAACATTGCCGTAAAGGTTGAATTTTCATGGGGCGCCACCGAGGCCAAAGTGGTATCCGGACTGGCCGACGCCGTTGTGGAAGTAACGGAAACCGAAAGCACAATAAAAGCCCATGGCCTGCGCATTATACACGAATTGATGCAAACCAACACCCAGCTGATAGTCAACCATACTGCCTGGCAAAACCCGCAAAAAAAGAAAAAAATCGAGCAAATCGCTTTGCTGCTCCAGGGGGCGCTGCTGGGTGAGAAGATGGTTGGCGTCAAGATGAATGTTCCGCAAAACCGAATGGAGAGAATCATCGCCTTGCTCCCAAGCCTGAACGCCCCGACGGTGGCATCTTTGTATCAATCAGACTGGTTTTCCGTTGAGGTTGTGGTCAGCGAAGAGACGGTCCGCGAACTCATTCCGAAACTCCTCGAAAACGGGGCCGAGGGGATTATCGAATACCCCCTAAATAAAGTAATTTAAATTATTCGGAATTTTGTAATCTTAATTCAACAGCTCCGTACAGTTTTCCAGAAAAAATTCGAAGCACGAAGCACGAAACACGAAACAAATTCTAAATCAAAAATCTCAATGTCCGAAACCAGGTTTTGAATTTTGATCATTTTGTATTCGAATTTGTTTCGGATTTCGAATTTCGTGCTTTTAAACATCTTGCTTAAGTCCTGCAGCAAATATGAGGTTAGCTGATGATCTCAAAACGAACCGCTGAAATGACATCTTTCATCGTCATGGATGTTCTCGAACGGGCCAACGAAATGGAGCGCGCCGGCCATCACATCATTCACCTCGAAGTGGGTGAGCCGGATTTTGACACGCCGCACTGTATCATAGAGGCCGCCTGCCGGGCGCTGGAAAATGGTCACACCCATTATACCCACAGCCTGGGAATGTATGAACTGCGAGAGGCGATCTGTGAATATTATTTAACAACCTATAACGTATCCTTCGATCCGGAGCAGGTTATCGTAACATCCGGCTCTTCCCCGGCGATTTTCCTGGTATTTTCGGCCCTGCTAGAAAAAGACGATGAGGTGATCATATCCGATCCCCACTACGCCTGCTACCCCAACTTTATCAGATTTGTTCAGGGGCGTCCCGTTGCTATCCCCGTTTACGAAGAAGACGGCTTTCAATACCGACCGGAATTGATCAGGGAAAAAATAAACTCCAGGACCCGGGGGATTTTTATCAACTCGCCATCCAATCCCACCGGCAACCTTCTGTCGGAAGACCGCATAAAGGCCATCGCCGATCTGGCTCTGGCGCCGGACTCGCCCCACATCGTCTCCGACGAAATCTATCATGGACTGGTTTACGAGGGCCAGGAACACAGCATACTGGAATTCACCGATCGAGCCTTTGTGTTCAACGGATTTTCGAAACTTTTTGCCATGACCGGTTTGAGGCTGGGTTATGTCATCGCGCCCCAGGCATTTATTCGCCCCATGCAAAAGCTGCAGCAGAACTTCTTTATATCGGCCAACGCTATGGCTCAAATGGCCGGCATCGCCGCGCTGAAAGAAGCCCGCGTCGACGTGTTGCGCATGAAGGATATCTATAATAAACGCCGGCGGTTTATGATCGACCGGTTAAGAGAAATCGGTTTCGGCATCACCGTTGAGCCCACTGGAGCTTTTTACGTATTTGCCAATGCCAGGCACTTCGGGACGGATTCCTACAAATTGGCTTTTGATATTCTGGAAAATGTCCGGGTCGGGGTCGCCCCCGGCATCGATTTTGGCCCCAATGGCGAAGGCTACCTCCGATTTTCCTATGCCAATTCACTGGAAAATATCGCGGAAGGGATGGACAGGCTTCAAAAGTACCTCGAAAAGCACGCATAATGGACATAATATATTATTCAAACTTCTCGAATATCTAAATTCGGCAGAGAGTACAGAGCATGGCGCATGGGGACCACCGAAACAACAGAATGGCGTTAACCATTTTTTCGCTCTGCTCCATGCCCTTTGCTCTCTGCATTTCCACGTCTAACACGAATGATATTTCATAGTAACCAATACTTAATACCCAGTACCAACTGACGTGAAGATAACATCAGCCGAATTTGTCACCAGTGCGACCAAACCGTCTCAATACCCGCCCGAGGGATTGCCTGAAATTGCCTTTGCCGGGCGCTCCAATGTCGGCAAATCCAGCCTGATCAATGTCCTGGTCAATCGCAAACGCCTGGTGAAAACCAGCTCCACGCCCGGCCGCACCCAACTGGTTAATTTCTTCGACATCAATGAAGAGCTAACCCTGGTTGATCTGCCCGGTTACGGATATGCCAAGGTTCCGGCATCCGTCAAAAAAAAATGGGGCCCCATGATCGAGACCTATCTATCCGGCCGCGGCACCTTAAAAGGGGTGGTGGTGATCCTGGATATTCGGCGCACGCCCCGGGAGGAAGAGCACAACCTGATTGCCTGGCTGGCGCACTATTCGATTGCCAGCATCATGGTGCTGACCAAAGTCGATAAGCTGTCAAAAACCAAGCAGGCCAAACAACGTGCGGCCGTGGCCCGAACGCTGGCACGGGATGCCGGCGATCTAATCATGTTTTCGGCCAAATCGCGTAAAGGGCGCGAGGATGTTTGGCAGGCGATTAAGAAATTATTGAATCCCAACACGGGCCATTCAGCTTGAAAATACCGAACAAAACTTATGCAAAATATTCCTGATCAATATAAAAACTTCAAATCCGGCTACGTCGCCATTGCCGGCACGCCGAACGCAGGCAAGTCCACCCTGCTCAACCGGATGCTTGGTGACAAAATATCCATCACCTCTAAAAAGCCGCAGACGACCCGCAACCGGATTCTGGGTGTCCTGCATCGAAACGATGTTCAAATCGTTTTTTTCGATACACCCGGCGTTTTTGAAGCCAGGGATAAGTTAAACGTTCGGATTGTCGATGCCGCCCTTTCGGCTGTGGGGGATGCCGATATCATCCTGGTAGTCGTCGATATCGCAAATCCGGAAATGAATGCCGAACGCTTTTTGATAAAGCAGCTCAAAAATCAGGTCAAACCGGTCATATTAGCTCTGAATAAAATAGATTTAATTGATACATCCCGCGTGCTGGAAAACATCGATGACTGGTCTAAAGCCTTTGAATTTAAGGATATCGTTCCGATATCGGCCCGCCATGGAATTCAGGTCGATGAGCTAATCGCAGCCATGGCCGGCCAACTCCCCCCCGGGCCGCCTTACTACCCCGCCGAAACCCTAACCGATGTAACTGAGCGTTTTATTGCCGCAGAATTGATCCGCGAGCAGGTGTTCCGACAGACCGGCGAGGAAATCCCCTATGCCACAGCCGTAACCATTGATGTTTTCAAAGAAAAAAAACAAGGGCGCCTGGCAAGCATCGAGGCGACCATCCATCTGGAGCGCGACTCGCAAAAAGGCATGATCATCGGCAAAAAAGGCAACAAGCTGAAGCTGATCGGCACCCGATCCCGCGAACAGATCGAGCAAATGCTGGGCTGCAAGGTGTATTTGAAGCTCTTCGTCCGCGTCCAGAAAAACTGGCGCAAGGACACCCGCGCTATCCGGCGCTTTGGTTATTGATCCTGGATGCTGGATACTGGATACTGGATGCTCGATGCGGGATGACGGTTAGTGGAAGCTTGTTTTATTCTTTGGTCATTGGTTGCTGGATACTGGTTAGAAAAGTTGATTGGGACCATCAGGATGATGGAATATACCTTTTATTCAATCCGAAATTCGCATTCCGAAATCAGATATCGAATGCCTCAGGCAATGATATTGCTCGGCTGATATCCTTTCTCATGCTTAATCAGCCATTTTTTGCGCCAAAGACCGCCGCCGTACCCGGTCAGACTTCCGTCGCTGCCCACAACCCGGTGGCAGGGGATGATGATGGCGATGGGATTTTTGCCATTGGCATTTCCCACCGCCCGACAGGCTTTGGGTTTGCCGATGATACTGGCGATCTCCCCGTAAGAGACGACCGCCCCATAAGGTATCTTGCCAAGCTGCTGCCATATCATTCTCTGAAAGACGGTGCCCCGAGGCTCAAGCTTCAATAAGAAATCTTTTCTTTTCCCGCTAAAATACTCATCGATTTGCCTGAGGCAGGTTTTCATACAAAAAGGCAGGTCGGCATCCCCCGGCAGCATTTCCTCTACAAAGTCCACGGATAAGATACTGTCCATCACCCCGCAGATTTCTATGGGCCCGATGGGGGATTTGTAATAGGCTTTATAGATTTTCATAAGGAACCTTGATAGCCATAGAGGTTTAAACGAATATTGTGATCGCAGATCCGCCTCTGCCTGACTGCCGCAAATACAGGAAAGAAATCGAGCTGATAGGGATTTATAGGACAATAGGACCCTACATTTCAAGCTCCAATTGGATCAAATTGAGGGATTTTGGAATTGAGGGATTAGAAAATTAAAGGAAAAACCAATAAATATAAACAAATAGGATCCCCAACCCGGACAAGCCGGAATTGAATATTGACGATTGAAGATTGAAGATTGAAGATTTGTGGTATCGCTTCGCTCTGTCTATTATATCACTGTCGATCGATTAACTAAAAAGTTGACGCCAATACTTATCTTCGTAACCGCCTGTATACCAAGGGTTTACAGAAAAGCCGAAAAATGTTTTGCGCATTTTGTGCAAAACTGAATTGGTAACTGTCTAAATCCCTTAATCCCCCAATCCCTAAATTCCCCAATCCCCCAATCCCTCAATCCCTCAATCCGTCACATATTTTTTTACGGTCCTGCGGTCTATATTCAAACGCCGTGCAGTTTCAACATAGGACCCGACATTGGTATAAACGTGGCGACAGTACAGGCGGCAGAGTTCTTCCAAAGTCAGGGTCCCTTCACGCATCGCCGTAACCTGCAGCGCAGCCTGCCCGGTCGCCTGGTCATCTGCCGGATGGTATTCCTGCCGGATAATGACATTGCGCACACATTGCTCAAGCTCGCGAATATTGCCGGGCCAGGGATAATCGATGCCGAGTTTATTCTGAATCCATGACAACACCTCGCCGGCAACCGCTTCTCCTTCCGGACCGGCAACTTTTTGGGAAATGTAGGCGACCAGATCACCGAGAACTTCCGGGGCCTCTGAGATTTGCTGGTGGAAAGACGGTGTTGTAATGATGTCCGAGCATAGCCGGTAATAAAAGTCTTTTCGGAAATCACCAACTTCCATGGCATGATGGATATCACGATGGGTGGCCGCTACAATTTTTCCGCGAAATACCGAATCCGTTGTCGTTCCCAGACGCTGAAATGTACGGGTCTGGATCACCCGGAGTAGTTTCACCTGGACCAGGGGATCCAATTCTCCGATTTCATCCAAAAAAACGGTGCCCTCGGCCGGGCATACCTCCAGCCAGCCTTGGCGGTCTTCCAGTGCACCGGTATAGGCCCCGCGCCGGTGGCCGAATAATTCCGATTCCACCAGGGATGATGGTAACGCCGAGAGGTTGATAGGAAAAAAAGTTTCAGAAAAATCTTTCTCGAATTTCAGTAATCTGGGTCTGAAAGGGATGTAGCGTGAGAGCCCGATCGCCCGTGCGACAAGCTCTTTGCCCGATCCTGTGGGTCCGGTGATCAAGGTGGAAAAATCGCCCATCCCCTGATAAAAAGCCCGGCGGTAGCGACGCATGTCATGGGTGAAGATGGAATTCCATACCATGCCCCTCAATTTGGCAGCCACGGTCGAACGCCCGATAATGGCCCTGAAAATATAGTAAAAAGCCCGGCGCACCTGAAAAAAGCAGGCAAAAATGTGAGCCGCTTCCTTTTGAGACGGTAGACCGGCAACGGGAAGTTTGAAAAAATGCCGCCAATAGTGGCTGAATTCTTTGAAATACTCGTAAGTCTGTTCCTTTTGAGGCGCGATGATACTGTTCTTAAATCTCTGGGCATAGTGGTAGTACAGCAGAAACAAAACGGTATCTTCATAAAGTTGAAGCTCTTGCCGGTCGGCCGCCGTGCCTTTTTTCAATTGCTGCTGAATGCCCGCAACGACGGCATAGGCTCGCGCTGCAATTTTTCGGGTGTTGATCTGCTGGCTCTCAGGGTCGTCTCCCAGCAGATTCCAATTAGCCTGTGATTCATCAAAATCCGAGCCCAATGCCTGCCGTTCGAAATCGATACGCTCGGCCAGAAATGGATTGGCATAGCTGACAGCGGCAACGCATCCCAGAAATCGGTAATCTTCAACATTTAAAATTGCCATAGCAAAAGCTTTGTGTAATCAAACAAAGGTTCAGAGGTTCAGAGGTTCAGGGTTCAGAGGTTCAGGGTTCAGGGTTTACGAGGATAAAAGCATCTAAGTACAATTTATGTATAAATTGTTTAAATAATTGTTTATATTATAAATAATTTCATACAAATATGATACAACTATCGCCGATTTTCTTCTATACTTTAAATGTATTTTCAAAATTTATCAATATAATAATATGTTAAAGGTTTAAGTTCAAATCTTGAGAACTTATACATTTACTGATATCATATATACATAATTAGAACAATTAAATTGTCCTGGCAATCATACTTTTAGATACCAAAATTAATAAAATTATATATTATTTGTTATGTTATCAAATGGTTATAATTTAAGATCTTATTGACTGATGGAAATGGCACGGGTGTTGCTCTTCTTGAGATTGGAGTTCAAAATTCATCAGGAGGTGCAATATGAAAAAACACATTATTTGCTTCATGCTAATCGTCACCCTGGGAATGGCCGCTGGGACAAGTCATGCGGCCGGTATTTTGACGCCGACCGGATCCAAATTTCAACCCGTCGAGATCCGAGACCACCACGTAAATGTTGTCATCAATAATGGATTTGCCATGACGGAAGTCCATCAAACCTTTTACAACCCCAATGCTGAAAATCTTGAAGCCGTATACAGTTTTCCGCTGCCCAAAAGTGCCAGCCTTTCAGAGGTTACCATCTACGCCGGCGAACGGGAAATCAACGGAGAAGTGCTGGAAAGGCAAAAAGCCCGGCAAATTTATCAAGAAGAAAAAAGCCGTGGCAATGATACCGGCCTGGCAGAAAAAAACGAATTTTACACATTCGATTTTAATGTTTACCCGGTCCCCGCCCGTGATGAAACAAAAATTCGATTTCTGTATTACCAGCCCCTGAAAATCGAGAACGGAGTCGGCCGCTACCTCTACCCCCTCGAGGACGGTGGCACGGATGAGGCCGGTATGAGCTTCTGGACCACCAATGCCAGAGTTGAAAATACATTCACCATGAATTTGGAATTAAAATCCGCCTATCCGGTCCAGGATGCGCGGACCCCCGGATTTGAGGCCGCCGCCCAAATCGACCAGTTGGCCGAGGGTCACTTAAAGCTGGATATGCAGCTCAGTGACATGACTTTAAACCGTGATTTCATATTTTATTACCGCCTGCAGAATGGTCTTCCCGGCCGCATTGAAATGCTGCCGTTTCGCGCCGATTCGTCTAAAGACGGCACGTTCATGATGGTGATCACGCCGGGCGTGGACTTGAAGCCTCTGGCCAATGGCGCTGATTATTGTTTTGTGCTGGATGTCTCCGGTAGTATGCAGTCAAAATTGCACACCCTTAAAAAAGGCGTCATGAAATCCATTGAAAAACTCCAGGCCGGCGACCGCTATCGATTTGTCGCCTTTTCCAGCCAGGCCCACGAGTTGACCGGCGATTGGATGCCGGCCTCCGATGACTCAAGGGTCAAGGTCGGTGAAATGCTTGCCACGCTGAACGCCAGCGGCAGCACCAACCTATATGACGGTCTTTCCCTGGCTCTGAAACGGCTTGATGATGACCGGGCCACCAATATCGTGCTGGTCACGGATGCCGTCACCAATACCGGTGTGATCGACCCGCAAAAATTCCACAAACTCCTTCAAAAATTTGATGTGCGGGTATTCGGCTTTCTGCTGGGCAACAGCGCCAATTGGCCGCTGATGCAGACCATCGCAGATACCACCGGCGGATTTTATGACGCGATCTCCAATGCCGATGACATTATGGGCAAAATTTTACTGGCCGGTGACAAGGTCAAATACGAAGCCCTGCTCGATGCCAAGGTGAAGATATCAGGCGTGAAGGTATTCGACCTGACCGACGACAGTTTCAGGAAAGTTTATCGCGGTGAGCAGCTGGTTATTTTCGGGAAATATGAACAGGGCGGCGACGCCCGGGTGACCCTCGAGGCAAATCTGACCGGCGAGGACAAAACCTATGTCTCGGATTTCAAATTTCCGGATTTGGATACGGACAACCCGGAATTGGAAAGGCTGTGGGCCCTGGCCACTATCGAGAAATTGGAAGCCCACGCCAGAATCGGCCAGATGCCGCCGGCGGAATCGGAAACTGCCATTAGAGATATAGGCCTTAATTACCAGATCGTTACGGATTATACCTCCATGGTGGTGCTATCGGATAATGCCTTTGCCGAACGGGGTATCCAACGCCTCAACCGGCAAAGGACCGCTCGCGAGCACCAGGCCCGGGCGACCAGGTCGCAACAACCGGTGCAAAGTCGCCGGGTGGATGACAAAAAACCGGCTTTCAAGTTTAAGGCGCCAAGTCTTGGCGGCGGTGGCGGTGCCATCGACCCGCTGACCGGCGGTTTAACCCTCTTGTTTTCAACCATCGCCGCCGTTCGGCTTTTAATTCGAAACAGAAAATAATAGCCAGAAGGTTTCGGGTGTCAGTGTTCAGGTGTCAGGTAAAAGCACCACGGATCCCTGACACCTGAAGCCTAAGAAATGCGCTAATGCAGACCGACTATGGCATATTTTCTGAATGCAGTCTCGTTAAAAACAAAGGTCTCGCATCATGAAATCAAGCACTCGAAATAAACTAAAACGCACACCATACCTTTCGCTGCTCCTGACTACGGTTGCCCTGCTCATTCATTTTTTTCATCCCATCCGGGCCCACCTGCTTTACTCCCGAACAGCACTGGCCGAAGGCGAACTCTGGCGGCTGCTTGCCTGCCACTGGGTACACCTCAACACAGATCACCTGGTGTGGTCGGCCCTGACCTTTTTTGTTCTGGGAACTTTTTGCGAAATCATGGATCGCGGCAGGTATATTACGGCCCTTGGAATTTCCACTATCTTAACACCAATCGGGATCTGGCTTATTATGCCGAACCTTCAGGCATATGGTGGGCTCTCCGGCCTGGATTGTTCGTTTTATGCATTGTTGATCGTTTTATTTATCAAGCGTGAATGGCAGTTGCAAAAATGGGGCTGGGTCATCTTTTACGCACTTATGCTGGTCCTGCTGCCGGTCAAAATAATCTATGAGATGACCAGCGGTTTAACCGTTTTTGTCAACAGCATCCACTCCGCGATGGTCCCGGTACCCCTGGCGCACCTGGTAGGAGGTGGGGTCGGAATCGCGGTCGGCATCTGCCGGGGAATCCAACTTTTTCCCGCTTTAGACTTGCAAATATCCGATTCTCCATGTAAATAAGCGAAAGGCTAAAAATCATCCATAACCTTAAGTTATTATAAATAATGAGTTACCACCCGCCAAGGTCCGTATTCAGGGGCGGATTAATTCGTGCCTATATACCTGCAACACCAGCAAATGTGACAAGGAGGGATGATAATCCATGAACAACGCGAAACCGGCAATCATCGGACTGGCCGTCGCCCTGGCCGCAGTAATCGGCTATGCCGTGTATCTTCATCAAGGCCCTGTGAAAAATATCACCACCGAAAATCAGAGCCTGCTGTCCGAAATCGATCAATTGAAGACGGCATCCAAGAACCTAAGCTCCACTCACAAGGCAAAACTTGACAGCGGCACCCGGCGTGAGAAAGAGCTGGAATCCAAAGCTGCGGCCCTGGAAGAAACCATTGTAAAAGTCTCCGAAGAAAAAAAATTGGTTGAGCTTAAGCTGGAAAAAATGGTTTTGCAGGCCAGGCAAGAAAAAGAACGTATCGAAGCGAAGCTTCAATCAACAGTCGGCGGATTGGAAAATCAGCTGGTGCAAAAGCAGCAGGAATTGCAGGTATCCCACCAGGAAGCACAGCAGCTAAAAGCCGACCTGGAAAAGATAAAGGCCGATCATCAAAGTGAACTTGCCGACAAAATAAAATTTACGGAGGAGCTGCAAAGAAAAAGCAATGAGCTGGAGGAGGTTGTCTCAAGAACCAGAAAAGAAAATGAGGCGCTCGAGGCGAATCTGCAGATGACCATAAAGAGCTTGGAGGACCAGCTGGCAGAGCGCGCCCGGGAGCTCCAATCATCCCGCAACGAATCCCAGCAGCTGAAAACGGCGTCGGATGAGGCCGCGGCGGCTTATAAAGCCGAGCTTGCCGAGAAGGTCCAACTTGTAGAAGCGCTCAAAAGAAAAAGCGGAGAGCTGGAAGAGATGCTTTCCCGGCTCAAAAAGGAAACGGATGCCCTCGCAGCCGACCTGCAGTCCACGGTAACCGGTCTGGAAAATCAGTTGGCCCAGTGGGACAGTGAGCTGCAAACCTCCCGCAAGGAGGTGCAAAAGCTGCGTACCACAATCACCTCACTGGAAAGCGACAATCAGAAGCTCAACCAACAATTTGAAAATCTTAATCGGCAACTACTGGCATCCAGCGATCAAATCAATGGGCTGCGAAAAAAAATGGCGGACCAGCAAGCACAAGTCTCCCAAACAATTAAAACAAACAAAACGCTGATTGAACAAAGTAAATTGCTGAAAGCGGAAAGAAATCATCTGAATCAAACCAATATTGAATTAAAAAATCAGTTAGCTGATCAGCAAGCTCAACTCCTACAGACGGAAAAAACGACTAAGTCACTGATAGAACAGAGTGAATTGCTGAAAAACGAAAGCGATCGACTGAATCAAACCAAAACCGAATTAGAAAATCAGTTGGTCGACCTGAAAGCTCAACTCTTACAGGCGGAAAAAACGATCACGTCATTGATAGAACAGAGTGATCTGCTGAAAATCGAAAGCGATCAACTGAATCAAACCAAAATCGAATTAAACAATCAATTAGTCGACCTGAAAGCTCAACTCTCACAGGCGGAAAAAACGGTTAAGTCGCTGACAGAACAGAGCGATTTACTGAAAAATGAAAGCGATCAACTGAATCAAGCCAAAATCGAACTAGAAAATCAATTGACCGCATCACAAAGCCGAATTCAGGCAATCTCCGATGGCCTAGCCGCCAAAGACCAAAAGCTTTCTGACATGGAAGCTGAGCGTCAGCAATTGCTCAGCCAAATTACCGAGCTCGATAAGGAAAAAAAAGGGCTGGCCCGGTTAAAATATGCGCTAGAAAATCAAGTTGGCATGACCCAAAGTCAGATAGAGGACCTAGCCATGGAAACGGAGGCCAAAGAAAAACAGCTAAAAACCAAAGAAGAACAGCTAAAATCGATGGAAAAAGCCTATCAGGAGCTTTCCAAGCAGTTTGAACAGCAAATTACGGAAAAAGAAATTAAGATCAGCAACCTCGAAAACAAACTGAATATACAGTTGCTGGATAAAATTCTGTTTGCCTCGGGCAGGGCCGATATTACCCCGGATGGCAACCGGCTATTGAAAAGCCTGGCGACCGAACTGCAAAAAATGAACGGATTCGAGATATCCGTGACCGGCCATACCGACAACAAACTCCTTGGCCCCAGATTAAAAAAGGTTTTCTATGACAACCTGGGCTTGTCAGTTGCGCGGGCATCGGCCGTTTCGCGCAAGCTGCGTCAGATGGGTGTCAGTCCCGTAAACTTGTCGGCTACCGGGTATTCCATGTATCGGCCCGTGGCAAACAATGATACCCGGGAAGGACGGCAGCAAAATCGCCGGGTTGAAATCATGCTGGAGCCTCTAAGATAAGCATTGGACATGGATCTAATTCAGGAATTTAGGGATTCCGGGATTTAGGAAATGTTTAATCACGAAAGGTCATGAATAAACACACATAATCACAGATGTTAACAAAAACCAAGTATGACATTCAAACTATATCTCGCACCCTTGCGGGGCATTACCGATTATATTTATCGCAATACATTTAACCGGCATTTTAACGGATTCGACGCCGCCGTGACCCCCTTTATTCCCACCTTAAAGACAATCCGCGCCAAACCATCGCATCTCAAGGATGTCCTGCCTGAAAACAATTCGGCCATGCCCATCGTTCCCCAGATCATCGGCAACAACCATGAGAATTTTATTCCTCTCGCCGGACAACTTTTTGACCTGGGCTATAAGACGGTCAACTGGAACCTGGGATGCCCTTTTCCCATGGTTGCAAAAAAGCAGCGCGGATCCGGTTTGCTGCCGTACCCGGACAAGATCGAAAATTTCCTGGAAAAAACGGTGCCCGCCATCCCCAACCGGCTGTCCATAAAAGTCCGCCTGGGCCGCAAGACGGCGGATGATTTGTTCAAGCTCATACCGATTTTCAACCTCTATCCATTGCAGGGCCTTATCATTCATCCCCGAACGGGCATCCAGATGTACGAGGGAGAACCGGACCTGGAGGCATTTACAAAATGCCTCGCAATGACGCATCATCGAGTGATGTATAACGGGGATATCACTGATCTGGACAGTTTCAGGAATCTTGCAGGCCGCTTTAAATACACCACCTCTTGGATGATCGGCCGCGGAGCGATCATCAACCCCTTTTTGCCGGCCGTCATCAAGAACGGCGGAAACAGTATCAACAACCCGCTTGAGACATTCAGGTGCTTTTACGAAGAGCTGTTCGCTGAATACCAGCAGGTGTTTTCAGGCCCCGGCCATCTCCTGGAACGGATGAAGGGTTTTTGGACCTATTTCTCCCAGGCCTTCGATAATGGTCGTAAAATCCGCAAAAAAATTCACCGATCCCTTAAGCTCCCGCGCTATCTGGAAATTGTCGAGCGGTTTTTCGAAGAAGAAGCGGAATGGAAAAAATGAGTTGGTTAGTTTATTGAGTTGATTGAACATTTTGGGTTCTCTAACTCAGTATTGGCCAGTCATGTACTCTTCCGGCGTCAGGACTATGCCGCTGTATTTATCTTTGAAGTGCTCACTATCCCAGGTAATCATGGTTGAAACAAATGAAAGGTATTTTTCGGCAACAGCAATCATCAACGCATCGCCGAAAGCGGATTTTTTACTCAATATGTTGAATATCTGACGAACCTCAATTGCGGGAAAAGAGCTTTGCAGATCAGGCTCCGGTAATACGGTAATCTTATATCGGTCGTAAAAATAGCGCCATAAATCGAGCAATTGATCCGAATTTAGATTGAACGAAAGAATGCCGCAAAGCTCCAGTAAGTTAACGATGGTAGTAAAACCGTTCGCGTTATCAGCTGCGGAAGCAAGAAACGCTCGATTCAGCTGATAGTTTGAATCTCTTTTGTAGCGAAGATCAATGTGTCCCGGTTGACATCGACACAATGTGATATATTTTAATTTTTAAACCATCCACAAATTATGAACCCAATTCTAAAGCTTCTATTTATCTAGTTGAATCTGAGTCCAGAAAACCGCTGCAATCAATCCGGAAAAAGAAGCTTCGCGCCTGACTTTAGGGAGATAAGGAAAAATGCACGGGGGAGCGAAGCAAAAAGACGGCCGAAATCAAAAACAAATATTTCTGGCTGCACACGCGTCTAAAAATAGCTCATGCCACCATGGGATGGTACGGGCTTTTTTTATATAGAGCCTGCGCATAAACTTAAAATTGATCAGAATAAATTACAAAATTGTAGGTCCAACATTTTAAATTTGGTCAATGTTCTTTGAAAAATTGGTTAAAGCAGCAATCTGCTGTGCTTCAGGTTA
>Ga0209149_1000062_pt1 | contig 52868 bp, 46 predicted proteins | sample WorMetTyACAVOLI2_FD_187423 | JGI IMG/M metagenome (GOLD analysis project Ga0209149, IMG submission 187423) | Marine gutless worms symbiont microbial communities from Max Planck institute for Marine Microbiology, Germany - Olavius algarvensis... ... | reverse complement strand
ACGCTGGAACGAAATTTCAAAATTACTTTCTGAGTCTAAGAGAAGACGTAACTATCAGTTATCAAATTATTTTTAAATAAAAAAACGGCTTAAAATAACTTAGCGCTTATGGGGTTTATCCCCGCCTAAACGGCGGATACCGCCGTTGTCCAGCAACGAATCGACTGAGTGATTCTATAATCGACTAAGTGAGATTATCAGTGATCGTCGCCAAGCTCTTGGCGGGGATAAACCCCGCCACTACAATACTAGCCCTGAAAAACGGGGTATGACATAGAATTTCTGCGGCCAGTTAAATCTTTAGCAAAATTAAATTGATTGATGCAAAGGAGGAATTATGACCAACCTTAAAGACAAAACCCTGTTCATTACCGGAGCCAGCCGGGGTATCGGAAAAGCGATCGCACTGCGGGCCGCCAGGGAGGGCGCCAATATCGCTGTGGCGGCCAAAACGACCCGGCCGCATCCGAAGCTTCCGGGTACGATTTATACCGCGGCCGAGGAATTCGAGGCGGCCGGCGGCCGGGCCCTGCCATGCAGTGTAGACATCCGCTTCGAGGACCAGGTGGAAGCGGCTGTGGCCCAAACGGTCGCTGAATTCGGCGGCATCGATATCCTGGTCAACAACGCCAGTGCGATTCACCTGACCGACACGGTCTCGACGCCCATGAAACGCTACGACCTGATGCACCAGATCAACACGCGCGGCACGTTTCTGTGCTCGCAAAAATGCATCCCGCACCTGGCGCAAGCCGCCAACCCGCACATTTTGAACCTTTCACCACCGCTGAACATGGAAGCCAGATGGTTCGCGCCGCATGTGGCCTACACCATGGCCAAGTTCGGGATGAGCATGTGTGTTCTGGGGATGGCCGAGGAACTCAAACCTAAAGGAATTGCGGTCAACGCCCTGTGGCCGCGGACGACCATCGCCACGGCGGCTGTGAAAAACCTGCTCGGCGGAGCGGAGATGATGCAGGCCTCGCGCAAGCCCGAGATTATGGCGGATGCCGCTCATGCAATTCTGACCAAACCAAGTCGCGAGTGCACCGACAACTTTTTTATCGACGACCGGGTGCTGCAGTCGGAGGGCATCACCGATCTCAGTGCCTACGCCGTCGATCCTGCGGCGGAGCTGATGCCCGACTTTTTTGTCTAATTATAGCGGTTGTCAAAAGTATGCTCCAATGGGCCAAGGTTTATTACCTGGGAAATCGCATTTGCAGCGCAGTTATGGGCAGCAATGGCGAAGGATTTAGGTTTCAGGTGTCAGTGTTCAGGTGTCAGTACCTTGTGCCTCGGTTCCCTGACACCCGAACCTCCTGTAACTTACAACATGTTGTCAGAAAAGGGGAGCTAAGGGCCTAAATTCAGCTCAACTGAGACTACCTTATTTTTGCAGCTAGAACCGATTTTTTTATGGCTATCTATCAAGCTGGCAACTAAACAGCCGACTCCGTCATGCCGGACTTGATCCGGCATCCAGTGCATTGCTGGATTGCCGCCTGCGGCAATGACGAACTTCGGGTAGTTATCCACGTGAGCAGTTTGTTGAAAATCCGGCGGTCAAGGCCGGATTTTCAGGGTATTGGTTTGGCTGAAGGAGGGCGCTTCTAGAACGAACAGGCCTTGCTGGCAGGGGTGCCGAACAGGTAGACAGAAAACGCAATTGCCGGTATCGCCACGAGTAAGCCGACAACCGGAGCCAGGATAACAAAACCGGCAATACCGCAAAGGATCGCAATCAGAAGCAACGCCACACCCGCAGCTATTTCTCCGAATTTTTCAAATTGACAGTACAAGCGTTTCATATTTAACCTCATATCATTTTTCTTATAAAGCCAAGAAAAATGGTTTATTATTTATTCGTTTTCAATGGTCCTTTCCAAAACCTAAATCCGGGTTTCGATAAGTCAATATCGGGATGGATTTAATCGATAGAGCGCAGCGATGCCACCAATCCAAAATCCGAAATCCAAAATCTAAAATTTACATATAGCGCTATGCCCTTCGCGCCTTCCCCGCCCCGATCTCTTTATAGCCGTCGATAACGCGCTGCTGCCACCGGTAAATATAGCCATGGGTATCCGCGGCGGCCTGTTGGGGATTGTGGAGCAAATCATAGCGCGAATGATTGATTCTGATAAATCGTCGGAACTCGTCTTCAACGAAAACGCATATAGCTTTATTCAGGGCATCGTAGATGGCGTCGTCCACCGCGTTGAAGTCAAAAAAGGAAGCCGCCTTTTGAATGATATTGCGCCCAATATTTTCCGGCGGCGATTGCCGGGCCGATGTTTCCAGTAGTTGATTGACGATGACCACGAGACCCATCAAAAATCGCTTCTTAATTTGCGCCAGCTGATCCTTCTTCCAGAGCAGGCGGTTGCGATCCATGCTGAGCTCACACTTTTCATCCCCGACCAGGTTAAGGCGTCCGATGACATGTTCGCCGGCGCTGTCCGGCAGCAGGTAATCGACCTGGGTGATAAATATTCCATCCTGGAAGATTGACACGCCGCCCCTGGAAGATTCCATGTCATAGATGTACTGGTGATTCTCTTTAACCCTTAACAGCAGGTGCCCCTGGGAGCTTGCAAAATTCAATTTGGTGGTAAACTTGGTCCCCCACCGGATTTCTTCATCATAGTTCAGGGACTCTTGGCCCAGCACCGTGCGAGCTCCTTTTTCATCCACGAAATCCAAAGCAATCGGCAGAAACCGGACATTGGTTTTGAGGTACCCGAGATATTCCAGACTGCGGCAATATTGCCGCACATTCTCTTTTAAAACGACGGTGACTTCGGTGCCGACCGGGAGCTGCTCGTCGGCAACCCGCACATCGAAATAATCGTCGATGTGGGTGATCGTAATAATGAATCCCTCTGATCCGGCCTGGCGAGTTTTGATGACCACCTGTCGCGATACCAGAAAACTGGAAAGAAATCCGATGCCGAACTGACTGATAAAGCTGAATTGAATATTCGCATCGCGATTGACCCGCACAATCTCATCAGACTGATAAAACGACAAGCCGATGTTGAGAAAATACTTTTCAATCCACTGTTTGCTCATCCCGATCCCGTTGTCCCGGAACGTAATCCGATCCAGATCGGGGCTGAAATCGATCCCGATCGCCGGGGTGAAACCGCGCTCCTGCATTTGTCTCAGGTTGCAGGCATCGACGGCGTTTTGCACCAGCTCTCTGAGAAACACGCGCCGGTCCCGGTAAAGCGTGTTTCCCGCAAACAGCTGCAGGGCGGAAGAGGTGTCCACCCCGAACTTAAAATCAATCGGTTGATAGCCTTGCGGTGTGATTTCAAACTGAACCGCCGTGAACAAAAAACGCGGACGGACGATTCGATTGAGGTCGTACAACAGGCGCTGGAGATAGGATTCGTAGCGTTTGAGCGCGCGGTGGACTTCGGCATCACGGCAGTCGATCTGCACCAGAATGGTGGCCTGGACATGGGGGTGCGCACCGGCCGATATTACGGTAAAAAGCTTTTCCATTGCGCTGTTCTTGTTGCATACGGCACTTTTGGGCAATAGCTCTCGCAGGTGATTTAACGTCCCGGGCGCTGCCAGGTTGAAGCCCATGGCAAGCCTCAGGCAAGCTGCCAGAAACTGAATGTTCACGTCGTGCTTGCCGTCATATAAAACCCGAGGCGGTATTTCATCGGCCAGGCCATCTGAGGCAAAAATGCCTCTGCCGATCAAGTCGAGAATCTCAGTTTGGCCTCCAACCTCAATATCAAGCGTGGGCCAATCGGGTTTTGTCGATTCAGGGGTTGAGATCGTTGAGGCTAAATTTTTCGGGAGAACATTTCCGGCGGGATTAAAGTTCTCCGCACCACCAATGCTGATTAATGTAGAGGCCGCCAGAAGAAAGAATATATCACAGGGATTGGACCGCAAATTCTGCTGTTGCTCATCGTCCAGCAGCCAGGTTTCGAGAATTTCGATTGCCCGGTCGCCGGGTTTAGGATCTAAACACGCCAACCCGGATGAACAAACCCGGTTCCGGATAGCGTTCAAATCCCTTTTTTGAAGGTCGTTCAACAGATTGTAAAGAGACTGGTTTTCTGCGTGCCCCATAAAATATCCATCCCTATAAATATACGGGGGCACCCGATTGTGAATCCATGGATGTCGCCGCCCAGTGATGAGTATTCGTTCAACTGAACTGTGACCAATAGAAATGTATTAGCATGGTAGCGGAAATTGACTAAAAATTTCGACCCCGGAATAAGGGCGTGACGGAGCGATAACGAATTTGGATTGAAGATTTTGAATTTCGGGTATAAATCTTGAATAATGGATATGGGTTCAAAACTCCTATTATAAATCCGCATTCTGCATTCCGAAATCCGCAATCAATTGTCTCCAAATCTCCGGACCCATTTTTATGGTCATAACCAATTATGCCTGAATTGGCCCCAACAATCTCGGTTTAGCATTATAAACCGAACTATCCACCGGCTGTCCAGCCGGCGTCGACATTGATAACAGCCCCGGTTAAAAAGCGGCTTTCCTCCGACGCTAGCCAGCGAACCGCGTTGGCGATGTCCTGCGGGGTGATGCGTCGATCTCTGAACAAATGCCCCTTGGAGAAATGTTCATAGATGTCTTTATCCAGATTGATTTGAGCTGCCAATCCATCCAACATTGGAGATTCGACCGTCCCCGGGCAAATGGCATTGACGTTGATGTTGTGGTCGGCCACTTCCATCGCCAGTGCCTTTGTCAGGCCGATAACGCCGTGCTTGGCGGCGGCGTAGTGAACCGAAAGGCCCAGACCTCTCAATCCGGCCACCGAAGATATGTTCACTATCTTGCCATACTTGCTGTCGACCATGTGAGGCACCGCATATTTACAGCAAAAAAAAGTCCCTTTGAGGCATACATCCAACACCTCGTCCCAGGCTTTTTCGGTAATTTCCGTCAATGGGAACAGCGATATGATACCGGCATTGTTCACTAGGATGTCCAGCTTGCCAAATTCAGCGACAACCTGATCAATTGTTTTCCGCACCTGATTTTCATTGCGCACGTCACAATTGAGGCCCATGGTCTTGACCCCTATGGCGGCGATATCCTGCACGCTAGTTCTCAGGTCTTCCTGCGACGACATGCAATAGGGTACGGTTTCAAGATCATGACAGATGTCCACAATCGCAACCGACGCACCACGCGAGGCCAGGATGCGGGCGATGGCCAGGCCGATATTGCGGGCGCCACCGGTAATCAGGGCGGTTTTATTCTCAAAATCCTGCTGGATTTCTGTGTTCATACGGTTTAATCCCTTCCAGTTGCTGGGATTAATCTTCAGATGGGCGGTCCTTTTTAACTATCTTCAAAATGGCACTGTTTGTCAATACGAACTTGTCCGCTGCGCTGATATCAGCCTGCCAACCTTCCACGCCGGCGATCCCGGCCAACTAACCGTCAATGTGGGTTTACTTTTCGCATATTTGCTGCTAAACAGTGGGTCACTGCGCCAGTATTAAACTGACCATCGTTCTGATTGAAATGCCGCTCGATAGAACCAACTAGGATAAATAAGATTCCTTCATTCCAGATATAAATATGACGGTACCAGAAGATTCTCTGCTTAAATTTGAAATACCTGAGGTGATATACGGTGTCGGTTCGCTTTGCCAAATGGGCAAGTGCTGCCGACGGATGGGCGGAGAGCGGATTTTTCTGGTCACTGATCCCGGTTTAATTGCGGCCGGCTGGGCTGACGAGAGCGTTAAATATCTGGCAGAAGAAGATCTGCAATATGTCGTCTACGACAACGTCGTGACCAACCCGCGAGATTATCAGGTGGAACAGGGAGCGGAATTATATCGCCGGAAAAAATGTGATGTCATTGCCGCGGTTGGTGGCGGCAGCCCGATTGATACCGCCAAGGGTATCGGGATATTGACTTCTAACCACGGCCGGATTCATGAATATGAGGGAGCCAATCTGGTGACGCAGCCGATACCGCCGCTGGTATGTGCGCCGACCACCGCCGGCACCGGCGCGGATGTCAGTCAATTCGCCGTGATTGCCAACAAACGCACCAAGGAGAAAATGACCATCCTGAGCCGGGCCATTACGCCTGACATTACGCTGATTGATCCCCGGCTGCTGACGACCAAACCGCCTGAGCTCGTTGCCGCCACGGGGATGGACACCTTAACCCATGCCATCGAAGCGTTTGTGTCCTCTCTGTCATGGCCCATGACCGATCCGCATGCCATTCACGCTATTGAGTTGGTTGGCGAACACCTTACCAAAGCGACCCGCACAAGTGATATGAGTGCCCTGGAGGGTATGTCGATTGCCTGTCTGGAAGCCGGTATGGCCTTTTCGAATGCCATTCTGGGCGCCGTGCACGCCTTGGCACACCCGTTGGGCGGACTGTATGATATTCACCACGGACTGGCCAACTCTTTATTGTTGCCGGTGGTTATCCGCGAAAACTTGGGGCATGTGCCCGCCAAGTTTACCAAAATTGCGCGCGCCCTGGGGGCCGAGACTCGCGGCAGGTCGATCGAGGACGTCGCTCAGGAGGTGCCGCATCAAATTGAGCAGTTGATTGGAAAATTGGAACTCCCGACCCGACTGTCCCAGGTGGGGGTGGACGGAGCCGATATCCCGCGCCTGGCTCAAATGGCGGAAGCGGATATCTGCATGTTGACCAACCCCCATCGTTATATGAAAAGCGAAATCGAAACCATGTACCATGAAGTGTTGTAGGATAGCCCCATGAAGCGCGACAAGAACAATCCCGTCCACGACTTCAAAGGCATCGGTTTCTCGAAAATGGGCCACTTCAAGGAAGTGCGGTCCAAAATAAAAGAACTTGAAAAACTGAATGTCAAGCTGGCAAGACGCGGCAATCGACTGGAGGCCATTTTCCACAGCATGAGCGACGGCGTTACCATGCTTGACCGAAATTTAACCATCGTTTTCGCCAATCATGTTCAAAAAAATATGTTTCCCGACGTCTCCCTAATCGGCCAAAAATGCTACCGTGCATTTTATCGCAAAAATAAAATATGCAAAAATTGTCCATCCCTGAAAACGATTGAAACCCTAGAAACCCAGCGGGGGGAGATAATGCTCAAGACCGGTGAGTTTTCCGGCCGTTATCTGGAATGGACAACTTCTCCCATTAACGACCGCTTCGGCCAAGTTGAAGAAATTATTCTGCTGATGCGGGACATCACCGAACGCAAAGAGTATGAATTCAGACTCATGCAGGCGGACCGCATGGCCGCGATCGGTTTTCTGGCGGCCGGAATCGCTCATGAATTGAACAACCCGCTCACCTCGATCGCCGGTTTTTCAGAAGGTCTGCTGAAACGCCTGGCGAAAATGAAGGGTCTGCTGCCTCCGCAGCATTCCGCCACGTTCAGTGACTATTTAAATATTGTCAACGATGAAGCCTACCGGTGCAAATCAATCATTCAGAATCTGCAGGACTTCAGCAACAGTTCGGCGGATGAATATGATACGATCCGGGTCGATCGGATTTTGAATGCATCCGCCTCGCTGTTTCGGCAGCATGCCCGGGATAATGAGATCGAAATTGTCGTTAGAAACGATTTGGCTAGGGGGTTCAACCAAATCATCGGCATCGAGTCCCAGCTAAAGCATGTCTTTTTGAGTTTGTTCAAAAACGCGTTTAAAGCCATGAAAAATGGCGGTACGCTAACCGTATGGGCTAAAAATGAAGGCAACTCGATCGAAATTCAGATTGCTGATACACGGGACAGCACCTCCGGTGACGAACTTCTCGATCTCTACGAACAGTCATGCTTGGGCAAGCCGATTGGAGAAGCATCGCGTCTGGATCTATCGATTTGTCTCAATATTATCCAACATCATCAGGGTGAAATCCAGGTATTACATAACCAGCCTCGAGGTGTCACCTTTGTCCTGCGCTTTGCCGCCGATTTGCCCTGAAACGCAAGGCTTTTGTCGGGTTTTACAAGACCGAGCCTAAATCAGTAAATATCCGAGCCCAGAGAGCCCGGCTTTGGTCCAGCCCGGAGGGGTGATGAAGGTCGCAACTTTTACCAGCAGTATTCAGGTTTCAGGTGTCGGGTGTCAGGTGTCAGGTGTCAGCAACCGAAGTCGACCCGCTGGATGGGAATCGCTCATGATTTTTTTTTCACCACTGATGACTTTCAGCCTCAACCCATTCCGGGTTCAGAACTCAGGGTTCGTTTTTTCCTGACACCTGACACCCGACACCTGAAACCATAATGAACTTGGACAGATGGCATAGCCGACTGTCTCTGACCTGGCCCAGAGGACCAGGTTTTCTGCGACCAACTAAACATGGGAAACCGTTATAAATCGAGGATGTACCGTAGTTCTTCGATATTCGAACTTCATTTTTTGCCTGGGAGACGCAAAAATGATCCAAGGCCGTGTACTGGCAATCGACGATGAACAGAACATCCGGCACCTGATTCAAAATGAATTTTCGCTGGAAGGGCTTGCCGTAACTACCGCTGACAGCGGTGAGGAGGGACTGAAGTTGTTTGATTCGAATCGGTTTGATGTCGTTCTTTTGGACATCAACCTGCCTCAATTAAACGGCGTTGAAGTCCTCAAGCGGTTAAAGCAGAAAGCACCCCGAACCGAAGTGATCATGATTACCGGCTACGGGGATGTCAAATCAGCCGTCGAATCGCTCAAGCAGGGCGCCCGCGATTATATCACCAAGCCCTTCAAACTGGATGAGGTCCTGGCACTTGTCAAGCAGGCCATCCGTGAAAGCAGCCATTCCGCCCAATCGCAGCCTGTTGATGTCGCGCAGGATTCCGAAGAGAAACTTGAATATATCAAATGTCCCAGCCATGCCATGCAACCGGCCTATGAATTGGCCAATAAAGTCGCCGACACCGATATCACCCTTATGATACAGGGGGAAACCGGCACCGGCAAAGATATCATGGCCAGGCAGATCCACCGTCAAAGCGGACGTCGGAACGGTCCCTTTGTTACCCTGGACTGTGGTCTCCTGACCCAAAACCTGGCCGAGAGCGAACTCTACGGCCACCGCAAGGGCGCATTTTCCGGCGCTACGGAACGCAAGTTGGGATTGGTGGAGAAAAGCAACCGCGGCACCCTGTTTCTGGATGAGATTGGAAACATTGACCTCGAACTGCAAAAAAAGTTCCTGCGTTTTTTAGAAACGCGAAAATTCCGCCGGGTTGGAGAAACTCAAGAATCAGAGGTGGACACCCGTATTATCTTGGCCACCAATATGGACCTGCAGGAAGCCTTGAAGCGGGGCGATTTGCGCGAAGATTTATTTTACCGCATGGATGTCATTCAGATATACCTGCCGCCGCTGAGGGAGCGCCTTGAGGACATCGCATGTTTAGCGCGGCACTTTCTGCAATCAGATGCACTAAAACGCGGTCCACAACGGATTTCAGATGAGGCCTTAAGGGTGTTGGCCTCGTATCCCTGGCCCGGTAATTTGCGAGAATTGAAATCCGTTGTCAACAAGGCATCCATCTTGGCCGAATCGGATGTTATCCTGCCGGAAGATCTGCCATCGCATCTTGCTGTCAGCAGGGAAGTTCAGCGGCGCTGTTCCCGAACTCTGAAAGACATCGAAAAAGAGCATATCATCAACGTCCTGGACAAAACCGGCGGCAATCAGAGCAAAGCTTCAGAGATTCTGGGAATCAACCGCAAGACCCTCTATAAAAAGATCCATAAATACAAAATTTTTTCCTAGGTAATTAATCCGCCCTTGAAAATAACTATCTCGGATCCTGATTTCACTTGTTGACTATTGAGATGTTGTATCAAATTGAAGTGACCGCGGATTAATTACATTTTCCTACTGGCCTCATGGCGGTAGACATCACTCCGTCAGGATTAGCGTCAAGGCCTAATTCTTCGATCCAAGATGCTTCCCTCTTGTTTTGCCTCAAGGTCGCCAGACCGCTTCTCAAACGCAGTGCTCCTCGAGCGCAGCGCTCCTCAAACGCAGTGCTCCTCAAGCGCAGCTCTCCTCAAACAAAGTGCTCCTCGAGCGCAGCGCTCCCTTTCAGCTTCCCAACTTCTCATCTTCAAAAGTTTCCGACTTCCCCATTCCAAATTCCGACTTCCCCATTCCAAATTCCGACTTCCCCATTCCGACTTCCCCCTTCCCCCTTCCCCCTTCCCCCTTCCAATCTCCTCCGGCCATATTGTGGTCTTTTGTCCCTTTCGACCCCACCATCCGGGTTAATTCTATTTATACAGCAATATCAATTTGTTATGAAATACTTTAATCCCTTCTGAGGGTATATTTGACCGAATCAAATTCTCGCCATACCCGCCGGAAACGGTCGTGGTTGGTGCGGCAGCAACTTCACGAACGGCAGTTTATCAACTAATACTACGAAATAATTATAAATTTTTATTCAGGGATCTGAACTGAAATACCGGATGCATTAAAAGTCAACGGCGGCATACTGATTGCATTGGCTGCAGGGGAGCGAGGGGTGGAGTCGCGTGCTGACACAGGAAAACCGAGGGTGATCGCATCGGAGCCCGCAGGCATTTTTAGACTGCCGCAGACTTTCAGCACCACGTCGAGTGTTGAAGCTGTATGACTGGAGGGCACAGATGCCGCGCTTCACTTCAATCCAGCGCGAAAGGGGGTGGTTGACAACGCAGGCCGCTTGCTTAACAGGATCTCGAGTCAGAACCTATCGGGTCGCTAGATCCCGTTAATTGGCAATAATTATCCAATACTAAGGAGGTAGATTCGATGGTTGAGTACACGTATGAGCCAACCAAGTGGAACGAAATGAAGGGTCCGGTGGTTGGGGGGCGCGACAATTATCAGTCTGCAAGTTGGAACCCCACCAAGAAGAAGTGGGGGCCCTTCACCGATAAGGGTCCCGCCCCCGTATGGTTTTCAGAGGCCAATTCCACCAACTGGGTTGAGTCGATGATTTGTAAATCCAAGGACCTCTTTTACGAAGCCAAGCTCAATGAGTGCTTTGAAAAAGGAGACGAGGTTGCCATCAAAATCCACTACGGCGAATGGAACCGAACCGCCATCCTGCGCCCGGAGTATATTGCAGCGATCGTGGAGGAGGTCAGAGCCTGTGGCGGCAATCCTTACGTGGTCAATGATACGACGCTATCATACCATACCTACAACAGCATGGCAATATCGCAATACCAGATGGAGGGCGCTATCCGCCATGGCTACACCGATGCGACGTTTGGATGCCCGGTGCTGATTGCCGATGGGTATTCGGGTGAAGACGATTATCGGGTCGAAATTCCCGAGGGCAACATCCTGAAGGAAACCTACATCGGCCGGGCTATTGCCGAAGCGGATGCCATGATTGTGCTGGCGCACGCGCGCGGGCATGCCATCACCATGTACGGCGGGATATTGAAGCAACTGGGTATCGGCTGCCAGTCCAAACGCGGTAAATACATTACCCATCTGGCCCACTGGGGTGACCCGCATGATGCCATAGGCTGGCCCAAGTTCTTCGATAAATGCCCGGGAAAGGCGTGCATCTGGCACGAAATGTGTGACGATTCCTGCCCGCGCGACGCTCACAAGGTCATGGAGCATGGCAAGATGTGGAATCCCGATAAATGTCGGCTGTGCTACTCATGCCAGGTAACCTGCATGTGGTCCGGCATGACGGGCATCGGTTTTGAAGACATGTATTTCCCCAACGCCATGATCGCCCACGCGGATGCCGCCTTAGGGGCGCTGAAGTGCTTCGACAAGGGCAAGGTCGGCTACATCAATCATGCCATCGACGTGGTCCCGGAATGCGATTGCTTCCCATGGGCCGGATTGGCAATTTGTCCGGATGTCGGGCTTTTTGCCGGCAAAGACCTGATTGCCGTCGAAGAGGCCACGCTGGATGCCATTGACAACGCTCCCGTTAGCCCGGGATCGGTGCTGGATGAAAAAGGCGGAAAGCCCGGTGATGACAAGTTTAGAATCGTCAACGGCTTCAGCCCCCGCATCACCCAGGCGGCGGCCGAGAAGATCGGCCTTGGGACTCGTGAGTACAACCTCAACACCTGGGAGCCGGTGTTGAGTCCGGAGAATGCCCAGAAATGGCAGATCCGCAAGGGCGGTATCGTGAACCACAGACCGACCACGGTGCGTCTGCGGGATGTATTTAACAAGCACGACCTGGCGACAGAGGTCATGCCATTCAATCGTGTCGATTACGACAAGGAATGGGTCTGGAATGAATGGAAGAAGTACGATCCGTTTGAAGGCGTGCTGCTTGAAGAGTAGTTCAACTCGTCAATCGATGGGAGGGTGCGACACCCTCCCATCCTGAAGTTTTTTCCTGATATCAAGCTGATGAAAGGTGATCGGAATGAGTCGAGTAGTTTGGGTTGATGCCTCACGCATGGCTTTCGACAACAGCGTGACTCACAAGCTGCGCCATCTCATCAGCGCGTCGGATGCCACCGTGGATCTATCCGAAGGCATGCGCATCGTGCTGAAGGTGAATACGGCCGAGGAAGGTTACGAATACGGCTTGCGGCCTAACCTGTTGCGCGTTGTGGCTGAGATTGTGTATGCCGCCACCAAAACCCGGCCGGTCGTCTGTGACGGTTTGAAGCTGGTCGACTATTGGAAAAAATCAAAGGGCAACCTTTATATGGAGGTGGCCAGCTCTCTTGGCTATTCCAACGAAACGCTGGGCGGACACTTTGTGATCAATGGCGGATTCAGCGGCGACGAAGGTGATCTATTCCCTTGCGAAATTCCCGACTCCGAACTCGGCGGAGTGGAGGTGGGAACGGCGGTGTGCCGCAGCGATGCCCTTTGGGTGCTTTCCCACGTGACCCTGCACCCGATCTTCGGATTAAGCGGTGCGCTGCTGAACGGCGGATTCGAATGCCTGGTCGGCCGGGCCAAAACCCGCGTGCTGCAAGGCGTCAATCCGTATCCGTTCAACGGTCAAAGAACGCCCCGGCAAGACGTGAAAGCCTTCCGGCGACGGGCTCTGGAAAGTCTATCCGGTGTTATAAATTCGGTCGAAGGCAAGGTATTCTACATAAATTATTTGTGGGATATCACACCTCAACCGGAATATTTTCCCTACAGTGACAGACCAATTGTCGAAAACCTGGGTTTTCTGGCCTCATCGGATCCGGTTGCCCTTGATGGCGCCACCTTCGAGGTACTCGGCCGGGAGCGGGCCGACATTGAAAATAGTGTGGCAGCGGATTTCCCTGAACTAGTGTGCGAGGCAGAATCCTTAGGATTGGGTCGCAGCGAGTGGACCCTTAAAAAGCTGGCATAATTTAGATCGCAATTTAAGGAGGAATCAATGGAAATTAGCCCAAAGGAGTTTGAGGTTCTAAAGAGACACAGGCTGGTCGAGGAAGGGGCCATTGCTGAGGCGTTGCAGTACGTGAAATATAAAATTGCGATCCTGTCGGGTAAGGGCGGCGTCGGTAAAACCGCGGCAACAGTCAACCTGGCTGCAGCCTTGACGAACGCCGGCCACCGGGTGGGTATTTTCGATGCCGACCTTCACGGACCGAGCGTACCGACGATGCTTGGCATCAAAAAGGAAGCCAAGCTCAACGGCGCCTTCTGGCTCGATCCGGTCGTAACTGAATCCGGGATCAAGGCGCTTTCTGTGGCATTGTTTTGGCCGGGAGACATGACACCCGTTATGTGGCGCGGCCAGGCCAAAAGCCGCACCATCCGGCAGCTGTTGTCGGCTGCCAAGTGGGGCGGGCTTGATTACCTGTTGGTGGATCTCCCGCCGGGCACCGGCGACGAACCGATCGCTATTCTTAAATCGATACCGGATTTGGATGGCGTGGTGATTGTGACCACTCCCCAGGGGGTTTCTACCCTGGTGTGCTCCAAAGCGATCAACGCTTCACAAACGCTGGGAGCCAAAGTACTGGGGCTGATTGAAAATATGAGTATGTATGTCTGCCGCGACTGCGGCGACACCGTGTATTTATTCGGCAAAGACAAAGGCAAGCAGCTTGCGCGAATGATGGAGATCCCGTTTTTGGGCTCGATACCGGTCGATCCGCTTTTTTCTGAGGCCGCCGATGCCGGTTCCCCGATTGTGAACCTCCATCCCAAATCAATAACCGCCAAAGCGTTTGTTGAAATTGCTGAAGCGCTAAACGGCAAGATGCCGCCGAAAGAAGTGCCGGAGGCACCCGAGGAGGAGAGCCAACCTTGCCCGGGCGCCGGCCATCACCATCACCACCATAAAGATCACCAGGGCCAGGCCGGATGCAATCACGCGCACCATCATCACGGCTGAAGGCCCTTGCGGTGTGTTTAATCAAATTATCAACATGATGAAAGGAGCAACAAAAGTGAGTCAGCAAAAAATGGGTACCCATTATGTTCGTGAAATTAGCCAGACATTTAGGGAGATTGCCGAAAAAACGTCTTTCCCGGATGTGAAGTCAAAATTGCTTGCCTTGGCCGATGAAATGGAGCCGATCGCCGGAAAACTGTATTTTAAAACGCAAAAGGGCACTGAGGAAATGGTAGAAATGGCCGGCGAATTGGGAGATTTTGTGGACCAACTGAATGGCGCCTCAGACGCTGAGGCAGCCCAAAGTATCTGCGCCCCCTTTCTCGCTAAGATTGAGAAAAGTGTTAAAGCCGCCAAAACCATGAAAGTTCGCATGACATGAGGAAAACCAATGAACTTGTCTGAGACTGACCTGGCGATGGTCAAAGATATTACCCGTATGGGGGTTCGAACGGCTGTGCTGTTGAAGGGTGTCATGCTTAAGAAAGTCGATCGCGAGACGCTGGAGTGGGGCTTGCAGGAATTGGCGATTCGCACGCTTATGGATAAGTACTTTCAGCGTTTGATTGATCGGCCGGAGTGCGTCGATTTGTTGAATTTGCTCCATCTGACCTACAGTCTGGAGGGTCAACTCGATTTTCAGATTCGGGAGTATGGTATGGATTCGTTGAAGGACGACCTGCAGGAAATCAATTTCAGCTTGCAGCAAATTGGCGGCAAATTCGATTTCGCTGAAATACGCGCAGCAGTTTGAAGATTATAGGCATTTTTTCAGTTTCACTGGATTGTTTGAGAAAGGAGAAATGGCATGAAGCTCGAAGGCAAAGTGGCCATCGTTTCCGGCGGGGCCCGTGGCAACGGATTTGCGGCCGCCAAATGCATGGCTGGGGAGGGTGCGGATATCGTTATTGCCGATATCTGCGAAGACGTCGCGACGATTCCCTACGCGATGTCGACACCGCAGGGTATGGCCGCATCGGTCGAAAAGATCGAAGCCATGGGACGTCGCGCCTTGGGAATCAAATGTGACGTTCGCAAGGCCGGCGATGTCGAAAATATGGCCAAGCAGGTAATGGAAAACTTCGGCAAAATAGATATCCTGGTCAATAATGCCGGGAACTCCTCGATGGTGGCCATTGCCGACATGGACGAGGAAACCTGGGATGCCGTGCTCGACACCCATCTCAAGGGTATGTATTTGTGCTGCCGCTATGTACTGCCCCATATGATCGCCCAACACAGCGGCAATGTTATCAGCATATCATCGGTCGGCGGACAGAGAGGTTTCGGCATGGGCGGCCATTATTGTGCGGCCAAACACGGTATCATTGGACTCAATAAGGCCATTGCCATGGAAGTTGCCGATCACAACATCCGCGCCAATGTCGTGTGTCCGGGTACCGTCTGGACCGACATGATGAAGGGAATCGCCGAATTTTTCGGTATGGAAGAGGCAGAGGCCAAAGAGCAGTTTTTTCAGGGGCACATGATTCAAGATCCGGAAGTCACGCCGGAGGACATCGGGCGCGCTGTTCTCTGGCTGGCCAGTGAGGATTCCCGCTGTATTCACGGCAACATGATAACAGTCGATTCGGGCTGGACCGCCCAAGCGCCGTAGGGTTTTATCTGGTATTCTTTCGGAACAGGTTGTTTGGGACGAAAGCGCTTGGCGGACTGAGCGTATCTTGTTTGTTGCGTTTTTTGTGTAATTGGGTTTATTGCGTTAGTTGGAATTCTATCGATTTCGGGGACGAGCAATAATCGACAGTTTCAGGCATTTTTGATCTGGGTCCGGCAAGATTGAAAACCAGGACCGGTTAAATTATAGAATACCATTAATATTAGATTTTCAATCTTCAATCCAAGAGGGAGATTCTAAAAGATGAATGAAAATGAAAAAGATGGGCGTGAAAACGAATTGGAGCCGGACGAAAAAAAATCTGACGGCTTCGATGACATTCAGGAAATTGTGATCGAGGAGTTGGCCGTGGACGGTATTTGCGGCATATATTGACGTAGGTTAGGTGGTTCAGGGTTCAACGTTCCGGGTTGAAAAACTTGCCTGATCCAGTGACATAATAAGAGCTGCGTTAAAATGACAGAACGAAGCGTCACCATGAATCCAAAATCCGGAATCCAAAATTTTATCAGCTAGCTGCTTCAGGTATTCATGTAATGGCGGAAGGGAGTCGTATTTGCATTATAAGCTGACTGAGGGCGTTCAGGTCCGGCAAGAGAACTTCGGACTCCTGTTTTATGATTACCGGGGCCCCCGATTATATTTTGTGCCGTCTGAGAATCTTATCGGCCCCGATTTTTTTCACGGCCGACAGAGTGCCGGCGGCCTGATCGCATCCATCTGTGATCGCAGGGGATGGGACTGGACAGCGGCCCAAAAAAGGATAACGTTGATTTTGGCCAAACTAAAGGAAAAAGGGCTCATTCATGAGCAATCAATACGTTGAAATGGGTCTGTCGGCGCCCGTAAACGTTACCTGGGAGGTGACATTCGCCTGCAACTTGCGTTGCATCCATTGCCTTTCCGATTCCGGTGCCAGGCGAGACGATGAATTGACCACCGCACAATGCTTTCAGGTGATCGATTCACTGGCGGCCATGAAGGTTTTTCAATTCAACATCGGGGGCGGCGAACCCTTCATGCGGCCTGATTTTCTCGATCTGATGGATTATGCCCATCAAAAGGGCATGGTGACCTGTATCAGCACCAACGGGACCTTGATCGACCGGGAGGTTGCCCGGCGTCTGGACAACCAGTTGGTGTATATCCAGGTCAGTCTGGACGGCGCCACGGCCAAATCCAACGATGCCGTTCGGGGTCGCGGCAGTTTCAACAAAGCCTTAAACGCCTTGCGTTTACTAAGGCAAAGGAACATCGCGGTCAGCATCAATACCGTCTTGACCCGGCACAGTTTTCCTGACTTGGAGCATCTGGTTGAGTTGGCGGCGGAATTCGGCGCCAAGCTCAGAATATCGCGGTTTAGGCCATCCGGTCGCGGAAAGCATTCCTGGCAACAGCTGAACGTGGATCGCGATCAGTTGATAGCCTTCTCCCAATGGCTGGCTGATAATTTGGCGGTATCCACGGGGGATTCCTTCTTTTCGGTTTCAACCGAGGAAAGACGATCCCTCGGCTTGAACATGTGCGGCGCATGCAAGCTGACCTGTTGTCTATCGCCAACCGGACAGGTTTATCCCTGCGCCTTTTTGCAGGAAGACGAATTTCACGCCGGAAACGTGCCAAAAGATGCGTTTGACGCGATTTGGCAAAATTCTCCGGTGTTTCATTCGTTTCGACGGCTAGAGATACATTCGTGCGAAAATTGTTATCGATTCGATCTTTGCCACGGGGGCTGCCCGGCGATCGCCTACCATACCCAGCGCAAACTGGGTCTGCCGGATCCCGGTTGCCTGGCTAACTGTGTCAAAGAAAAACCACCGGCAGCGTTAAACATGTGATGGATCCAGCCCCATCGAATAACGACGCACTTGCAGCCAAACACCGGCACCTGCAAAATCTGCTGCAGGAAATGAAGCGGGTTTTGATCGCCTTTTCAGGCGGTGTGGACAGCACCTTGCTGCTGAAAGTTGCCAAAGACACGCTGGGCGAACAGGTTCTCGCGGTCACGGCCGTTTCCGAAACGACACCGCGTCATGAACGTCTGGAGGCCGAACGATTGGCCCGGCAGATGGCCGCGGCGCATCTGCTGGTAGACACTTACGAAATGCAGATCGCCGAATTTGTAAATAATCCGGAGGATAAGTGCTACATCTGCAAAAAATACCGCTTCGGTGGTTTGGTCGAGTTGGCCCGGAAAAAAGGATACCGCTGTGTTTTGGACGGCGGCAATTTGGATGACCACGCGGATTATCGCCCCGGCATTAAAGCCAGCCGCGAACTCGGTGTCCTCAGCCCGCTGACTGCGGCCGGTTTTTCAAAACAGGATGTGCGGGCCCTTTCCAAACGACTCAAACTGCCAACATGGAACAAACCTTCATATGCCTGCCTGGCATCCCGCATACCCTACCACAGTCGTATCACTCCGGAAAAGCTTGAGCAGATAGATGCCGGAGAAGAATTTCTCAGAGGCTTGGAATTTCGCGGTCAGGTACGGGTCCGACATCACGATGACATCGCCCGGCTGGAAATCGATGCCCGGAACCTGCCCCAGATTAATCATCCGGCGCTGCGCAGCAAGGTTGTTGAATATTTTAAACGTCTTGGCTTCACCTACGTTGCCCTCGACTTGGAAGGCTATAACATGGGAAGTTTAAACCGTGTCGCGGCGGCGGCACAGAAAGGAACCCAAAATGGACAGCAGTGAACTCAGAGCCCTGCTTGAAAATGTCAAAAACGGCCAGATCGATCCGGACGCAGCGTATCACCGGCTGAAAAAGCTGCCCTTCGAAGATCTCGGTTATGCCAAAGTCGACACGCATCGCTGCATGCGCAACGGCGTTCCGGAGGTCATCTACTGCGAGGGCAAGACCACAGGGCAGATTTCAGGGATCGTCGAAAGATTGTCCCAGCACCATTGCAACATCCTGGCAACGCGCGCGAGCCGGGAAGTTTATGAGGCCATCCGGGAAGTTTTCGCAGACTGCGAATACCATGAAATGGCTCGCATCGTAGTGGCCAAACCGCGACCGGTAAATAAAGTCGGCAATGTGGCGGTCGTCTGTGCCGGAACGTCCGATATCCCGGTCGGTGAAGAGGCCGCGATCACGGCGGAAGTGCTCGGCAACCGGGTCAATCGACTTTATGATGTCGGTGTCGCCGGTATTCATCGGTTGCTCGCCGTTTGTGACGATCTCTTCCGGGCCAATGTTGCCGTCGTTGTCGCCGGCATGGAAGGCGCCCTGGCCAGTGTTGTCGGCGGTTTGGTTTCATGCCCGGTTATTGCCGTGCCCACCAGTGTCGGCTATGGCGCCAGCTTCGGTGGTATCGCCGCTTTGCTGACCATGCTCAACAGCTGCGCATCGGGTGTTTCCGTCGTCAATATTGACAATGGTTTCGGGGCCGGTTATCAGTCGAGTCTGATCAACAAAATCGCCGTTAAAGGCGGAACAGAAGGATTGGCTTCCGACAAAAAAGAAAGCGAGCATCGGTTTAAGGTCGCCAAGTGATATTTTCTAAATCTTCAATTTTCAATTTTCAATATTCGATTTTGTTATGAGGATCGCCTATTTTGACTGTTTTTCCGGTGCCAGCGGTGATATGATTCTGGGCTCACTCCTGGATGCCGGTCTTCAGCTGGAGCAGCTGAAGGAAGGCTTGGCCAAACTTCCGCTCGATCGCTATGATTTAGGGGTCAAAAAAGTATCGAAAAGAGGCGTTGGCGGAAGCCAAGCGTTGATCCGTTTAAACAATACCGGTCATCATCAACCGCACCGGCATTTGGCGGATATCAAAAACATTATTGCGCAAAGTGATCTGGCGGATTCGATCCAACAAAAAACGATCGCCATTTTCACAAGGTTAGCTCAGGCCGAGGCCAAAGTTCATCAAACAACGATTGATCGGATCCACTTTCACGAAGTCGGTGCCATGGATGCCATCATCGATATTGCGGGATCCGTGATTGGAATTGCGGCGCTGGGCATCCAACAAATTTTCTGTTCGCCTATTAACCTGGGAAGCGGGACGGTCGAGTGCGCTCATGGCACCTTGCCGGTGCCCGCGCCGGCCACGGCTGAAATTGTGAAAGGCCATCCGGTGTACGCCACCGGGGTCGAGGGTGAGCTGTTGACGCCAACCGGTGCTGCTATTTTAACAACGCTCGTCTCGGAATTCGGGCCGATACCGCTGATGGCGATCGAGCGGATCGGATATGGTGCCGGTAAATCGGATCCTGACATTCCCAATTTGCTGCGGGTTATGATCGGGGAGACGGTCGACAACAATGGTCAATGAGTTTAAACCGCTTCGCCGGGAGCAACTCGAATCCATTCACGCGTTAAATGGCGCATCGATAAACCTAATCGGTCAAGGGATATTGGATAGTTTAGGATTTATCCTTTTGTTCAATCCACAATTAAATAAGGAGGTTATTCTATGGACAAGGTTCTAAGGATCAAAATGAGTGTGGACGGCAGTCCGGAAGTAAAGACCGAATCTTTGGGTGACTACGCCGGCTTTGGCGGCCGCGGCCTGACATCGGCCATTGTTGCCAACGAGGTGCCCCCCACCTGTCATCCGCTCGGCGAAGACAACAAACTGGTGATTGCCCCGGGTTTGCTGAGCGGCTCGGTTGCCGCCATGTCCGGTCGGATCTCGGTTGGCTGCAAAAGCCCGCTGACCGGCGGGATCAAGGAATCCAACTCGGGCGGACAGCCGTCTCAAATGCTCGGCCGCTTGGGATACGCCGCCGTCGTACTGGAAGGCAAACCGAAAAATAAGGCCCTTTACAAGGTGTTTATCAATAAAGACGGCGTGGAGGTCAAAGAGGACAACAGCTTGTGCATGCTCGGCAACTATGATGTGGTTGATAAGATGAAGACCGAATACGGTGACAAAGTGCACTGCATTTCCATCGGTCCGGCCGGTGAGATGAAAATGTCCGCTGCCTCGGTGGCGTTCACGGACATGGAGCAAAGACCCACGCGGCACGCCGGCCGCGGTGGCTGCGGCGCGGTGATGGGTGCCAAGGGCGTCAAGGTCATCGTGATCGATGATGCCGGATGCGGCGCGCGACCCCCCGCCGATCCCGAAAAATTCAAAGCCGCCAACAAAGAGTTTGTGGCCGGGCTGCGCAAGCATCCGGTGTCCGGCGAAGGACTGCCGGCATACGGCACCAATGTCCTGACCAATGTGATTAATGAAGCCGGCGCCTATCCAACCAAAAATTTTCAGTTTGGCCAGTTTGAAGGGGCCAGCAAGATCAGTGGAGAAGCGCAGGCCGAATTGGAAAATGCCCGCGGCGGTGAAGGCTCCGCCACACATGGATGCCATAGAGGCTGTGTCATACGATGCTCGGGAACCTTTTATGACAAAAACGGCAACTTTTTAAGCAAGCAGGTCGAGTATGAAACGGTGTGGGCGCACGGTGGAAACTGCGGCATCGACGACCTGGATGCCATCGCCCAAATTGACCGCCTCGATGACGATTTCGGGCTGGACACGATTGAAATGGGCGCCACAATTGCCGTTGCCATGGAGGCCGGCCTGGCTGAATTCGGTGATGCGCAAGCGGCCATCAAACTGGTCAAGGAAGTCGGCCAGGGAACGACTCTGGGCCGTGTTCTGGGCAATGGCGCGGCCGTTACCGGCAAAGTATACGGGGTGGAAAGAGTGCCGGTTGTCAAGGGACAGTCCATGCCGGCTTATGATCCACGCGCGGTGCAAGGCCAGGGCGTGACCTATGCCACGACCACCATGGGCGCAGATCATACCGCCGGATATGCAGTTGCCACAAATATTCTGGGCGTCGGCGGATCGATTGATCCGCTGAAACCCGAAGGCCAGGTTGAACTGTCGCGCAACCTGCAGGTGGCAACGGCCGCCATAGACTCCACCGGCATGTGCGTGTTCATCGCCTTTCCAATTTTGGATCAACCCGAAACATTTCAAGCCCTGCTTGATTTAATCGGATCGTTTGGCGGTCAGGAAATGACAGCCGACGACGTCACGGCTTTCGGCCAGAAGATTCTCAAACTCGAACGGGAATTCAATGCCAAAGCCGGCTTCACGAAAGCATCTGATCGGTTGCCCGATTATTTCAAGAAAGAACAACTCGCACCGCATAATGCGACCTTTGCGGTACCGGACGAAGAGTTGGACCAGGTTTTCAACTTCTGATACGCCGCTTTTCATAGGCGCGGGATGCAGGGAGACCTTTACCCGGTCTCCCTATTTTCAGGTTTGAAGGGGTGACAATGTTCAAAGCGGCGACCGTCACGTCGGACGATGCCTATTCACGCCGGCTCGGATGGCATTTGGCGTCGGCTTTGCAAAAGAAGCTTGATCGACGTCCAAATGTCTGCTGGCTGTTCTGTGCGCCGAAGCAGGGGTTGCCGGAACTGCTCGAAGGCATTAATGACGCTTCAGGCACCAACAATATCGTCGGATGCACCAGTGACGGAGAAATGTCCGGTGATGGATATGCGACGGGTTCGGCGATTCTGGGTGGGATTGTCTCCGATCAAATCGATTTTACGATTAGCTACGCCGAAAATCTCAGCCAGAATTGTGAGGCGGCAGGTAAACATCTAGCTGCCAAAATGCCACCGGCAGTGCGGTACATGCAGTTGTTTTCAGATGGCATTACCGGAAACGGGTGCAGCATTTTGCGAGGCATTTGGTCGACATTGGGGCAAGATTTGCCGATCGCCGGTGGCACCGCCGGCGATGAGGGCAAATTTTATCGTACCTGGCAGTTTGCCGGCAATAAATTGATGACGGATGCCGCCGTAGCCGTGGGCTTTATGGGGGAGTTTTTTTTGGGCACGGGGGTGCGCAGCGGCTGGTCACCGATCGGGCTGGCCAAAAAAGTCACCCGGGCTTCCGAAAACATACTCTATGAATTGAATGGCGAGCCGGCCCTGCAGGTCTATGAGCGTTTCCTGGGCAAACACGCTGATAAATTGCCCGCTGTGGGCGTCGAGTACCCGCTGGGGCTGGTCGGCAAGTGTATGGATGACGATAGCGGCGATTACTATCTTTTGCGCGCAACCATGTCCGTGGACCGCAAGGAAGGGTCGATTCGGTTTGCAGGTGAAATCCCCGAAGGTGCCACGGTCCATTTGACCTGCGGCGACAGCAGCTCGATTTTGCAAGCCACTTCCGAAGCCGCCCGCCTGGCTGACGAGGAAATCGGCGACATCCACCCGCAGATGATCTTTTTTTACTCATGCATGGCCCGCAAAATTGTCTTGGGCCAACGCACCCATGAGGAGGTGGATCGCGTTCGTCGGGTATTTGGTACAAATGTGCCGATTATCGGGTTTTACACGTATGGCGAATACTGCCGTGTGAGTTGCAGCAGTCCGAGTCTGTTTCACAATGAAACGGCGACCGTATCTGTCATAGGAACATAAACGATGGACAAGATCAAAAGCAATCTCGAACGCGTGCAAGAACTGGAGGCATTACTTGAGGTGTCGGAGAGAAAGTCCGACATTCTGACCAATTTGCTGAAGGAAGCCAGCGCGGAGTTTGAGCACACGCTCGAACAAATAAAAATTTCTGAATCCAATTTTCGGGCTATTTTTGCAAACGCCCCCGAGGCCATCTTCATCATAGATGCGGATACGCATCAAATTTTGGACTGCAATCCTTTCACCACTGAATGGCTGGGTTATTCCCGTCAGGAATTGCTTGCCATGCAAGTGAAAGACATTCTGGAACCGCAAACCGATGACGTCATCAAAAATATCAAGGACGCCATCGATGATGGTCAGGTGCAGATTCAAGAGCGACGATTCATCAAGAAAAACGGCCGGGTGGTGGATGCGGAAGTGACGGGCGCGTTGGTCGGTTTTCAACGCAAGCAATGCTTTGTCACCCTGGTGCGGGATGTCACCCAACGCAAACAAATCGAAGCGCTTTCGCGCTACAAGGAGCTGTTTAAAAGCGTTAGCGATCCGGTGTTTATCAACAATTTAAAAGGCAGGTTTCTGGAAGTCAATGATGTCGCGTGCGAATGTTTCGGATATCCGCGCGATAAATTGCTGCAAATGGCTGTCAAAGATCTGACTCAACCGTCGCAACTGGATATCTTATCTGAAACCGGCAAACGGATTCAAAGCGGCGAAACCGTTCAGTTTGAGCTTGATTTAGTGATCAAGAGAGGGGTCAGGATTCCATTTGAGTTCCATGCCCGCAAGATCCAATTCAAAGGACAGCCGGCCGTGTTGAGTGTGGCGCGCAATCTCAGCGTCCGCAAAAAAATGGAAGAGACCCTCATAAAGACCGAGCGGCTGTCGGCTGTCGGCGAAATGGCCAGCGGGGTCGCTCACAATTTCAACAATTTGCTGCAGATGATCATGGGCGGCGCCGAAGCGGCATTGACCAAGCTGGACTCGGGCAAGATACGTGAATGCCGCCAAGCCATCGAGAATATTTTAAATGCCTCCCGCCGGGGCGCCGATGTCGTTAGACGAATTAAAGATTTTACCCTTGTCAAAACCGAACAGATCGAACAAGCCGACATATTTGACCTGGATGAACTCATCAAAGAAGCCGTGGAACTGACCAAAACGCTTTGGAATGAACCGGCTGCGCCCCGCAAATACCGCGTCAACTATATCAAAGGCGGGAAAATATTCATCAAGGGGCAACCCTCGGAAATATATGAAGTCATGGTGAATTTAATCAAAAATGGTTTGGAAGCCATGCCGCACGGCGGTTTTCTGACGATATCCACCCTAAATCAGGATGGCAATATCCACCTCACCATATCGGATACCGGACATGGTATCCCCGAAGGCCATTTTCAAAGGATATTCGAACCTTTCTTTACGACCAAGGGATCCAAATCCAGCGGCCTGGGACTGTCTTCCTGCTATGGAATTGTAAAAAAACACCGGGGCGAAATGCACGTCAAAAGCATCCCCGGGCAGGGCACTTCCTTCACTATCGTCCTGCCCCTTGCCGAACAACCGGATATACAAGAACGTCGCAAACGGGTTCCGGTCCAACCTCGCAAATTGAATTTTCTCGTCATTGACGATGAAATCAATATTTTGAAGATGATGGAAATGTTCTTTGAAGATACCGAGGTTGAAATCGTGACGGCCCTGACCGGCGAGGAAGGTCTGCAGGCGATTCGCAGCGCTCACTTCGACGCCGTTCTCTGCGATTTGGGCATGGATGATATAAACGGGCTGGAGGTCGGCAAGCAGGTCAGGGCACATTGTTTAGCGGCCGGTATAACCAAAATCCCGTTTCTGCTTTACACCGGCCTGGAAAAAGAGCTGGATCCGAATAAACTCCACGATTTTGGTATCGATCGCGTGGTCAAAAAACCGATCCCATGCGAAGATCTGCTGCGCCTCATTCAGGATATTGCCGCCCCGCCGGTCCAGGCCAAGCGCATTGCCTGAAGCATGCCGCAGGAACTTGGTCCGACGGTCCCAACTGTTAATTTGTCCGAGTTTCTGCACCCGCCTCACGAACGATATTCATCGCAATATCGGTATATTCTCTCATTTCAGATCATGATTCCGGATTTGCCCGGGGAAATGATTCCCTTTGGATCCAGCGCACCTTTTATCTTCTTAAATACCATTTGAAGGGTTGGACCATAGGTTTCTCCGAATACGTCCATAAAGGCAATGTTGGTTCCATAAAGGTCATACCCATTCATTGCAAAAACTTTAATCAGCTCTGCGCAACATGCGGTGCTTTTTTTCTGCTCGGTGGCGTCTTTTTTATTGAAGGGTATCTCGAAGACATGATGCATGCTTCTGGGGCTCACGATCAACTCGGCATTGTAGTTGAACCCATATTGTTTAGTTATTTCGTCTGCAAGCTTCTTCTGCTTGTAGACATGTTTTGTTAACGAGATGTTTCAATCGGTCTCCAAAACGTACGCTCGCTGCTAATTACCAGGGGCTGCCACTTCTCCAAGAAATTTTGATATTCAGGATCAGACTGAATTTCGTCCCAGAATTTTTCAATATCCGCCATGCTCTCATACTCTACATCGGCCGAGAGTCGATACATCACACCGATTTCAGATTCAAAGAGTCTGAAAGGACGCCTCCAGTTGATTGAAAATATCAAATTTTTTGCTTCATCTAAATGTCCAGCTTTAATTTTATGTTCCCACCGCTCGATGATCATGTTGCCTCCTTTCCTGTTTGCCAAATTATCTATCGTTTAGGCTTAATAATACCTTGAGCCATACTCATTTATCGCAGTTTAAAACGAAAATACCCTATTAAGTCGTATCTCTTTTGAGGGCATTGCATCGGAAATCTCGAATATTTCCTTGCCGTGATTTTCTCCATGAGGGTCAAGGGGTTAAAGTGACCGATCTTCAAAAATAGACGGCAATAGGATTTCATCGTTTTTTCAGGGCTCGGGCCAGGTATAATCCCGGTATATCGGTTATGTGCGGATCGGCCAGGTCGGCAGACCGGCACATGCGTCGCATATCCGCTGCTTCCGGAACGGTATCGCCCGCCACCGGGCTATGAGTACCGTGATGTGTGAGAAGTTCGTCTCTGCTCATGAGATGGACGATATATATGGGTGCGCCTTTTTTAGCCACCCGCGCCATTTCCTGCAACGCTTTGCGCTGGTCCGCAAAATGGGGAAACGCTGCAAAGCAAACGATGGTATCGCACATGCCAGCGGACAGGGGAATTTCCATGGCACTGGCCTGAAAGCAATGGAGATTGGTCCCGAAAGGCTTATTTTTAGCTTGTTGGAGCATTTTATAGGAGAAATCGAAGGCAAAGACGCGTCCGGATTCGCCGACCGCCCGCAACAGATAGGAAAGTAATATCCCGGTTCCCGTCGCAACATCCAACACCCGGGCGCCCGCCTGGATGCCGAAGGTGCCTGCAAGTTCAGCCACCCTTTTTCTGGTTTCCGGCGCAACGCTTTGATCTTCCCAGGTGTCTGCCAGCCGGTCGAAGAATTCCTTTTTCATATTAAAATATTCCAAACAAATTGCGTCCGGTTTCAGGATTGGGCGGGGTTCAAGGTTCAGTGTTCTGGGTTCAGAAGTTTCGAGTTTCAGCCTCGCCGCTGGCCGCGCAGCAACCAGTCCAATCAAAATGCAAACTTTGGCACCCCTTCTTTGGCCATCAAGAGGTCAATTTGAGGCGTTTTCAACTGAGAACCCTGAACCGCTCAACCTTGATTTATACGTATATCTAATTTTCTGCACACCTATCGCAACACAGGGCGGTTTGGAGCAGCAAATGCCGCCCCAGGCCGCCGTCATAACATCCGGTTTTCCTTCGTGGTCATAGGTGCCGACCACCCAGACGGGTGTCGGCACAATCAGGGCTTTGGCACCAATGGATTGTTTCATCGCAATTATCCTTCTGCGCTGATCGGATCGATCACCCGCCGGACTTGCGAAATTTGGTTGGCAGGAAAACCGCCTTTTTGGGCATGTTCTTCAATCATTTCCTTATTGGGGGCATTGTAGACGCAGTAAATTTTGTTATCGGTGACAAAGCTTTCCACCCACTGGATCTGCGGTCCCATTTCAGTCAGCACCTGGCAGGATTTTTGTGAAATGCCCTGAATCTGATCGGCTCCAAGATCGCCGGCTCCCGGTAATTCACGTTCGATGATGTACTTTGGCATGGGTTGTCTCCTTTCATATTTCGTTGATTTGCTTGATTGGTTAAATAGTTGACTGGTTGACAGGGTACATTGCATTCGAGCAACAACTGATTTCTACACCCGCTTATGAACAATCCGCGGCCGCACCGGCTTGAAATTGATGCGGCGAACACATTGCCACCATACGCCGGATTGATAGGATGCCTGCTCCAACGTGAAAAAAAATAAATAGGAAATCGGATTTAATTGCGGCCTCTTTATCGCGTAATCCACGACTCCGGCTGTCACGTGCATCCCCATCATAATGGCGGCCGTCAAAGGAGAAAACGGCAAAGCCAGCGGCGCGAGCACCAGATAGTAGCGGGAGACAAAACTGCAACAATGATAGACAAAGGACAAATGGCTTCGAATCACGGCGGTGAACACCTGCCACCTGGTGACAGGAACCTGCCGCTTTTTTAATTGGCCGAATTTATTGAACCCGGCCGCCAGAAGCAAGCCCAAACCCGGCAACAGCATCAGGGGGATTTTCAGGAGCATCGCTGCGAAGATTGTCAGCCAGAATAGCGATTCGGTCCAGGGGAGAAACAGTGTCTTCACCCGATCCGCGTGCAATTTCTGAAGCACGGGCTCGGACGTTCCGTAGTCGAAACGCCGGGCACAAAATGCCGCCAGCCGGTTGCGGTGCTTGTGGGACACCCTTCCCATGGGGCGATATTCCAAAGCCTGTCCTGTATTCTGCAGGCGCCAGCAGAAATCCACGTCCTCACCCACCTGCAGCGACTCCCGGAAACCACCCAGGCTTAAGAATTCATCCTTTCTTACGAGCAAATTACAGGCCGGCACGTAAAAGAAGCGTTCAACTAGTTCGGATCGCTTGAACCACGATCCCATTATCAGGGCTGACTTCACTTTTTCGTAGCGGTCCAGCCTGGTTTCATCGAATGCGCCATCGACGCTTCCGCCCACGGCCCCCAGCGTTTCGTCTCGAAAAGCGGGCACCAATTCCTTCAGCCAGGTGGGCGCGGCCAAACAATCCGAATCGATGAATGCCAAGATGTCGCCCCGGGCAATCTCGGCGGCCCGGTTGCGGCAAAAAGAGGCTTGGCGATGCTGTTGCATCCGCAACAGACGCACTTCCGGAAAACGGGACACCACATCCGGGGTGGCATCTTGCGAGGCATCATCAACGACGATGATCTCCATTTTTTCGGCCGGATAATCGAGGCGGGTCAATGAATGCAGGCAGGCCGAGATCTCAACCGGCCGGTTTCGAACCGGTATGATCACCGAAACCATCGGATAGTCGGCTTCAGCGAGCAACGGATAACCTTCCTGGTCGATGTACCCTTTTCGTATCAGGGAGTTCAGGAAGAGTTCGATTTGTTCGACCGGCATATGAGGCGCTTGCGCCGAGATTTGTTCCAGCGGCACCCAGGCGTCATTCTTCAGACAGGCCAGGACAGGATGCCAAAATTCTGAAATAAACGCGACGCGCAGCGGATATCGGAGCACCAGCGCTGGCTTGCCGCCGCTCAGGTAGTAGTAGCGGGCGGAAGACCTCAGCCGATATGTCAACGGCTGATTATTGGTCTGCGCTGTCAGATTCAAGGTATCCATGGGTTTCGAGGAACGCGATAATGCCTTCGACCTGGGACTCGGGGGTTCCCGAAAGTATTTCTCCCTTTTTTTCCACTGTGCTGCCGGTGAGCAGTTGCATAATGCGATCATAAGCATGCTGACGGCTGTCGGGGGCCGGAATCACCTTCGGTCGCGGACGCGGTTGATATCGGCGCGTGCAGACGATCTTAGGTGCTTCAACCGCGGTTGCGTAACCAAGTGGCTGGATGGCGTACGATTCGGCCCACTGCCGCCGTGGCAATTCCGGCAGCCGCAATTCCCGTCCCACGTCGACGCTGAAGACGGCCGGTCTTTGACACGCAATGACCTCCCGCACCCCACGGCCGGCACTGCGCTGCACTTGAAACGCATCTGCGGCATCATCCAGCCAAAGTTCGGTAATGGCCGAAACAAAAGGCAGGTTCAGGCGATGCGCCAGCAATGCGCCCACCTGACCGCTGCCTTTATCGAGGGACTCCTTGCCGCAAAGCACCAGTTCGCCCCTGAGCTCCTTTACCGCACGTGCCATAAGACCCGATTTAACCCACGGATCCGGCTGACCGAGCGGATCGATGTCGGAAGAAGATTGCTCATGAAATTCAATCTGGAAGAGATCGTCAGCCCCGGTGGCCAGGCAGCGCCGCAACTCTTCGGCCGCGATCATCGGCCCCAGGGTAACCAGCTTGATGCCGAAGTCGCCGTTGTTGTCTTTAAGCCGCAGGGCCAGCTCGAGCGCCGCTTCATCATGCGGGTTGACGCGGTAGACACCGTCTTCCGGATTGATATAATGCGATTCCGGAGAATCTCCCGTTCGCGCATACGTGTGTCGAATTTGCTTGGCAAAGACAATGATGTTCATGTCATACTCGGTGTGTTTCGATATTAATCAAAACCCTGGTTCTTGATGGGCAAGCCATAGTTCACTGGCTCTGCCGGTAACTTGGTGTCGGAGTACCGGCGTGATGGAGTCAAGCGGATTTTGGATTGGATGTTGAAGTATGAAATATGCGACCTAAATAATTATATTCCGCAATCCGCAATCTCAAATCTGCAATCAGTTTGCTCCATCACTCCAATACTCCAACACTCCGTCCTTTACCCCAAAGAATCCGCCACGATGTCAATGATATCGGCGACTTTGGGCGTCTTGTCCAGTTCGAGAGACTTCACGCCGTCGTCCAGCATCACCTGACAGTACGGGCAGGCAGTGCCGATCAAGTCGACGCCGTTCTGAGCTAATTCCTCAGCCCGAACCACGTTAATATTTTGACCGATCTTTTCGTGCAGCCACATCCTGCCACCGCCCCCGCCGCAGCAGAAACCGCTGTCGCGGTTGCGCGTTGTCTCTTTCAAACCGGTTCCCGGTATGGCCTGACAGATATCTCGGGGTGCCTGGTACACCTGGTTATAGCGACCCAGGTAACAGGCATCGTGGAGGGTCATATTATCGGCTACCGGGTATTTCAGAGCGATGCGGTTGCTGCGAATCAGGTCGCAGACCAGTTCGGTGGCGTGGATAACCTTCAGCCGGCATCCCAATTCGGGATATTCGTTTTTGAGAACATTCAGGCAGTGGGGGCACATGGTGACGACTTTTTTCACCTGATGGCGATTGAACTGCTCGATGTTGGCCCGGGCCAGTTTTTGGAACAGCATTTCGTCACCCAGCCGGCGGGCCGGGTCGCCGCAACACCGTTCTTCTTTGCCAAGGATCGCGAACCGGATTCCGGCTGATTTGAGAATTTTTACCATGGCCCGGCTGGTTTCCTGATTGCGGGGATGAAAAGCGCCCGAGCAGCCCACCCACAAGAGATACTCCGCGTCGAGTCCGGTGTTTCTCGAAACATTGGACAACTGCGGCACCTCGCGGTTCATGGCCCAATCAGCGCGATGGGCCACGCCTTTGCCCTGAACATCGCCGTAGAGCTCGAGGTCTCGAATCATCGGCCGGGCTTCGGACGGCAGCCGGGCTTTTCCCATGACCTGATACCGCCGCATGTCGATTATTTTATCCAACGGTTCGATCAGCACCGGACAGTGGGCCACGCACGCCATGCAGGACGTGCAGGCCCAGAGTTCATCTGCGGCGATGGCGTCCGTCAGCGCCGGTAGGCCATTGGTCTGCGGGCCGGAGTTTTGCTGGCCGCCGGACTCCATCTGACTGAGGATATCCTGCATCACTTTGCGGGGAGAGAGCGGCTTGTCTGACAGGGTGGCCGGACAGTTTTCCTCGCAACGGCCGCAGGCGACACATGCTTCGGCCTCCAGCAATTGTTTCCAGGTAAAATCTTTGAACGTGTCGGCACCGATGGCATCGGCCCCGGCGGACAGCGGCACAATGCCTCCCGGCATGCGCCGTCGTTTGTAGTACACATTTTGGGTACTCGCGACCAGATGACGCATAAATGTAAACGGCAATATCGCAACGAATATCAGAATGGCAAAGAAATGCAGCCGAATGAACACCTGCATCAACAGCGGGGAGTCGGGCAGGCCCAGCGACATCAGCCAACCCAGCGGAGATGCCCAGGAAGACCCGACCGGTGAAATTGCCAGCCGAGTCCCTTCGGCCAGAAACCCGGTGACAATAATAAACAGCAGGATGATCACCGGAAGCGTTGTTCGCTTTGGTCCCTTCGATTCGCCGGCACCGATACGCCGCATCAGAAAGTAGATCAGTCCCACCAGCATGGCCAAGCCCAGCAGTTCGGTTGTAAGCGACAACAGGCGCGCAACCGGCACCGGCATCGCAAAATCAAACTGGGATAAAACGATTACAATAAGCGGAATGAAAAAACCGAAAAATACGAAAATATGCGCCCAACCAGCCTTAGGGTTCTGCATAATTTTATTGTGGCCCAGCAGGTATTTTGCCAGGCCCGGCAGATCGCGCGAGAGTTCCTCTCTGCGTCCCGATTTCACAACTGCCCAGCGTTTCCTGAAGCCGGCCGCCATGGCAACGATGGCAATCGCAATAAGCAGCAAATCAAATGCCGTCAGCAATTCTTTTAGCTCCTCTGTTTAAGATTTACCGGAGAATCTCCGGATGAAAAATGCAAATCCACCGATCATCAGCAAACCCAGAATAACCTGGTAAATTGATGCTGCCGCCAAAACTCCGGGTTGTCGTTTCTCTGCTTTGCTGTGAATATAACCCAGCAGTTTATTTTGCCCATCCAAAGTTACGTGACAGGTATTACAGTTTTGATCATTGATGACGGCCTGCTCGCCGTGCGCCCCCGTGCCCTGATGGCATCCCAGGCAGTTGGTTCGGTCATATATCCGGCTGAAATCCTGTTTGCTGTGGGAGGCGACCTGCAGCGACGGCAACCACGACGCATAGTCCGTTTGACCGCTCTCCCGGGGGTGACAACTGCGGCAGGTCAGTTTCAGGCGGCTTGAATGAACCGTCGATCGCGGGTTGTCCTTGGCCAAAATTCCATGCCGGGTATGGCACGAATAGCACTGCGGGCGGGTGCCGAGGTTCGATCCCTTGCCGTGGCGATTTTGATGCTCATGACACCCGCTGCAATCCACAACCCCCGAGCCCGGCGTGGTCTGGTGATCGTCGTCCACCACCCCGCTGTGGCATTCCTGGCAGGTCGCCTCTTCGACGTGGACGGATTGGTTGAATTCATCGATCGAAATGGTTAGGCCGCCTTCCTCGCTGCCGGTCCGATGGCATTCGATGCATTCCTCGTTGGTGTAGGCTGCCGCCGGCCGGGTGTCGGCTGCAAACGTGACCCCGGCGATCAACATGGTGCAGCAAACGACATAAAAATGCTTGAATTTGAGTAGGTATTGATTCATTTCCGACCTTCGATTCGGGAGATCAGCAAGGGCAGGATCTCATGCACATCGCCGACAATACCCAGATCGGCAAACCGAAACATCCGCGCTCTTGGATTGCGGTCGATGGCAATGATTTGATGCGATTTTTCCATGCCTGCCGTGTATTCATTGGCACCCGAGATGCCGCAGTTAATGATCAGGCGGGGGGAGACATACTTGCCGGTCTGGCCGATCTGGCGCTCATAGGGCAGGGTGCCCCAGTCGATAACGGGCCGGGTTCCGCCCACAGATCCGCCGATGGCCCGGGCCAAACTAAGGATAATGTCAAAGGCCCCATCCTTGCCGACCCCCCGGCCCCCGGCGATGATGATATCGGCTTCTTCCAGATCCAGGTCCTCCGGTGCGGCTTCGATAACCTCGACTGTGCGGGTTCTCAGATCATCGGCCGAATGCGGGGCGGGTATAGGGGTTACCGGCGCTGCGGTTTCCAGTTCCGGTGTCGTGTCGAACAGGACTGCCGGCAGAAACAGGACAATCGGTGCCGGTTGGGTGTTCAGCGTCAAGTCCTCAAACAGGTAGCCGTTTGCCACGGGCCGCACCGCTGCCGCGGTGCCGTCGTCACCCAGGTGAAAATCCACCGCCCGGGTTACCAGGGCTGTTTGCAGGCCGGCCGCCACCCGTTGGGCCAGGTCTTCGGTTTCCGGTGATTGGGCCATGAGCAGGCAGGTCGGTGATTTTTTTTGTACCAGATCAAGCAAGGCCCGGCCAAAAATTTCGCCCTGGTAGCGGGTCAATTGCTCGTCGTTCATCCACAGCACCCGGTCCACGCCGCAGTGGCCCAGTGTTTCCAGATCCGAGTACGAAGCGGGTCCCAGGGCCACGGCGGTAATCCGGCCGCTGTCACTCGCCTGTTTCAGCAACCGTTTGGCTTCCGTAACCAGGCCGAACGTGGTATCTTCGATTTCACCATCCCTGAGTTGAACAAATACCCAAATATCCGTCATCTCGATATTCCATGTTTCTTTTCAATAAGCGAGAATCGAACACGACTGCAGCGACTATGTGTATCGATCCCGTTAAATTTCAAAATAACAAATCCCAAATTACAAACAAATCCCACTTCCGACTTCAAATCATCCTCCCCACCCGATGCCCCTCGATGATGGCCATGTCCGTCTTGCGGGGAGCCACGCAGTCGCCGACCCGGTGGACTTCGCCCACCTGGTCTTTCAATTCAAAATATAGGCCGTCATCCGCGATATTGCCCGCGGCCAGTATGACCGTGTCGTACCCGTCGAAATCGATCATTTCGTTGGAATAGACATTCAGCCCCTTGACCAGGGTGCCTTGGATCTCCAGCACGGCAATGTCCGGCGTAAACGTCACCCCTTTTTTTGCCAGCCGGTTGCGGGTCAGGTAGAGATCCTGCAACGGGCCCAGGGCGGATCCGACAAAGAGCGCGGCGGTAATCATGTGGACCAGTTTGCCGCGATCCGCCAAAAGCTCGGCGGTGCCGCTGGCTTGATGGTGACCATCCTGATCGATGAGTAGAACCTTTTCGCCGGTTTCCACCTCATCGGTGAGAACCTGCACCGTGGTTACGACCTGGGGCGGACCGTATTCGCCGGGAAACGGGGTTGTCTTGGGGGACGATCCGGTGGCGATCACCACCGCATCCGGCTTTTCGTCGAGCACCATCTGGGCCGTGGCTTCAACTCCAAGGCGAATATCCAGTTCGAGCTTGTTCAACTGACTCACCAACCAGCGGGTGACACCGGTAATTTCCTGGCGGCCGGCCGCTTTTCCGGCCAGCAGGTTTTGGCCGCCAACCTCTTCATCCTTTTCTATCAGTGTGACCAGGTGCTTGCGCAGGGTGGCGACCCGCGCAACCTCGAGGCCGGCAGGACCGGCCCCCACCACCACCACCTTTTTGGGTCTTTCGGCGGGCTTCAGCGTGCCGATGCCCAGGGCCTGCTCCTCCCCGGCAGCCGGGTTGTGCAGGCATCCTAATCGGTATCCAAGACCCATGCGGGCGATGCAGCCCTGGTTGCAGGCGATGCAGTTGCGGATGTCATCGGTACGGCCTTCCAAGGCTTTGTTGGGCAGCTCCGGATCGCAGATCAGGGCCCTCACCATACCGATCATATCGGCCTGGCCGTCTTCCAGGATTTTCTCTGCCAGATGGGGGTCGTTGATCCGGTTGGTGCAAAACACCGGCAGATCTACCACCGAGCGCATGCCGGCTGACAGGGGCACCGTGTATGCCAGCGGGGTGTGCATGGACCCTTCCACCAAAAAGAGATTGTAGAACGTGCCCAGGCTGAGGTCCAGAAAGTCCAGTTGACCCGATGCTTCCAATCTGACGGCGACCTGTTTGGCGTCTTCGTGGGTCAGGCCGCCCTTGGGATGCATTTCATCGGCATTGAGTCGGATGCCGAGGGTGAAATCAGGACCGACCGCCCGGCGGACGGCAGCGATCACTTCGAGGGCGAAACGGCAGCGATTCTCCAAGTTGCCGCCATACTCGTCTTCGCGGCGATTTGTCAGGGGCGATAAAAACTGGCGGATCAGGGAGCTGTGCCCCAATTGCAGCTCGATGCCGTCAAACTCCCCTTCCACCGCATGTTTGGCGCAAATGGCATAATACTCGATGCATTCCTGAATGTCTTCCAGTTCCATGGCCTTGCAGGTTTCACGAAAAATGGGATCTTTGCCGCTCGATGGTCCCCAAACCGGAAGCCGTGAAATTTTGCCGTCGCCCTGCATGCCGTTGTGGTTGAGCTGGGCGAAGATTTTGGTGTCGTACACGTGAATGGCGTTCGTCAGCCGTTTGAAGCCCGGGATGACTTCCGGCTCATAGACATCGACCAGCTTGTCATAGGGGTGATCGGTGGGGTGGATGCCCATCTCCTCGGTAGTAATCAGACCGGCGCCGCCTTTGGCCCGTTCCTGGTAATAATAAATATGACGGGCGCTGATCAGGTTATTGACGGCATAGTTGGTCATATGGGCTGCGAAATGGATCCGGTTGGGCACAACCGTAGCGCCGATTTTAAGGGGCGAAAAAAGATATTTGAATTCGCTCACAACCGCTCTCCTACCTGCCGGCCTTCGATGATGGCCATGTCAATTCCTCGCGGTGCGACGCAATCACCAGTTCGGTAGAGCTCCGTGACCCGGCCTTTCAACTGATGATAAAGACTGTCTTCGACGGTATTGCCGACGTCCAGCACCACCGTGTCATAATCCTCATAAAAAATGATTTCGTTGGTGTAATTATCCCTTGCTTTGACGCACAAGCCGCCCTCGCCTGAATTGATCTCGACAATATCCAGATCCGTTCGGAAGGTCACACCCTGTTGCAGCAAACGCTGGCGGCCAAGATACAGCTCGCCGCGCGGAGCCAGTTCGATCCCGATGAATAGATCGCTGGTCACCATATCCACCTGTTTGCCTTGTTCGGCCAGCAGCTCCGCCGTGGCCATGGCGTGGTGGCCGCCGTCCTCATCGACGAACAGCACCTTGTCTCCCACCGGGTAGGCCGCTTGTATGACGTCCCAGCCGTTCAGAACGGACGGCGGTCCGTATTCGCCGGGAAAGGGGTTGGCAACCGGGATTGAGCCCGTGGCGACGACCACTGCATCCGGGGCCTGCTCCAGAATCAATTCCGCTGTGGCCGTCACACCGGTCTGAATTGCAAGCTCAAGCTCGTCGAGCATATGCGCCAAGTGGCGGATGACGCCCTGCATTGCGCTGCGCCCGGGTCGCATGCCGATGAGTTTGACCTGCCCGCCCGGGGTTTCGGCTTTCTCCAGGATTGTGACCTCGTGACCGCGCTCGCAGGCCGTCCGGGCGGCCTCCATTCCGGACGGCCCGGCACCCACCACGATGACCTTTTTTTTCTGCCGGATGGGCGGACGGGATGCGGCGTCGGCCAGCGGCTCGCAGCCGACCTCGGGATTTTGGATACACCCGATCGCCTTGAATTGATTGATCCGGCCCACACAGCCTTTGTTGTCCTTGACGCAGTAGCGTATGTCCGCTACCCGGCCCTCACGGGCCTTGTTGACGATGTCGGGGTCACTGATCAGGGCGCGCACATAGCCCACCAGATCCGCCTGGCCGTCCTCCACCAGCCGTTCGGCCTGGCCTGGAAAACCGATCTGATGGGCGGCCATGACGGGGATGGCGACGCCGTTTTTGACCGCTTCGGCCACATCGGTGGTAATACCGAAGGGGATGTGCATGGACGGCATAATCAAATGCAGATTGTAATAGGTGCCCACGGCCACGTTAATGAAGGTCACGGCTCCGGTCGCCTCCAATGCCTTAGCAATCTGAACGGATTCCTCAGGGGTAATGCCGCCCCAAAATTTCTCATCCGCACACAGACAGACACCGAGAGTGAAATTTTTCCCCACGGATTCACTGACGGCCTTGACAATGTTTAGCGGAAAACGCATGCGGTTCTCGAGGCTGCCGCCATATTCATCACCGCGGTGGTTGCTGATGGGTGATAAAAATTGGCGTAACAGTGATTCCGGTCCCATGTCGATTTCAAGGCCGTCGAATCCGGCTTGCTTGGCGTGCAGGGCGGCCTGGCGATAGGCCGCTTCGAGTTCGGCCATGTCCTCGGGTTCCATGGGTTTGCAGGTTTCACCGAAGACAATGTCCGAAACCGCGGAAGGGCCTAAAATAGCCTTGCGGGTCACATAACCGCTGCTCTGAAATCCCCAATGGTTCAGCTGGGCGAAAATCCGCGTCTCGAATTCATGAACGGCATCGGTCAGTTTCTGAAAATCCGCCACCACATCCGGGTGATACACCTCGATCAAGGTCTCCCAGGGCCGGTCATCGGGGTGCAATGCCAGCTCTCCCACAATGATCAGGCCGCATCCGCCTTGGGCGCGACGCCGGTAATAGGCAATATGACGATCGTCCAGACGACCGTTGCGGGCGAAGTTGGTGCGATGGGCCAGAAAACAAACGCGGTTGGGTAAGTTGACGCTGCCTAAACTGAGTGGTGAAAGTAAATTCTCAAACATAACGGTTTATGGCTGCTCAAGGGTTAGATTCAAGATCCGATGCCATGCGACCGGCTTTGGCGCGCGCGACCGGCTTGGCAGTGAAATCTTCCTCAATTTCAACTTACTGAGCAATAAGTATGCCTTTACCCGGCTATTTGAGTCTGCAATGAAGCCAAGAGATCAAGAAATTCAAGGAGGGCGCGGGTTTGATCAAATATTTATATCGGCCAAAATCCTAGCGTAAACATGCCGTTTGAAATTTTCCGGCAACGGATGGGAAAAAACACCCCACCGAGGATGCCTGAACTGGCATAAGATTTTGTAATGAAACAACTATTTTAAATGGGGTCCGATAGGGCCAGAAAGGCTAACCCTATTTCCTCGACAACGCCTCGAAATGTCAAAACCTTCGACTTTCGAACCATTGGTCCATCGGAGATCTTTCGGCAGGGGCGGCGCTTCAGCAACCGCTTCGCCTTGGGTGCAGGCGACTTGACGGTCATGACGGTAAAAGAAGGTCTTCATGCGATGTTGCTCAGGGGTAAAGACGCCGCCCATCTCGCGAAAGGTGCCGGTCCCGAAAAGACTCCGGTTATTGGCGGAAACCGCACGCCAGCGCGTAAAATTCGGGGTTCAGGTCGGCTAAGGGACCCCGCATTTTGGCCAACTCGGACTCGGGGCCATGAATTTCCAGGCGAGCAATTTCAGAAATCTGTAATGCCTCATCCAGCAGTTCCTTAACATTCTCCAGATGGGCGAGCGCGCCTTCGGCATCTTCATAACCTTCCCGGCAATGAGCCACATCTTCGTTAAAGCTGAACCCATAATAGAGGCATTTGGGCTCCTCCTGGGTTTTCGCGACGAACCGGTCGCAAAGCGCTTTGAATTCTTCGAGTTTGCCACTCTTGACTTTGAAGTAAGGTACGATTGTACAGCACTTGTCCTGTGTTGCCATGGGATACCTCCTTTATTGAAATTTAGTCGTGAAGATTTGATTTTACCTACATGACCAAGTATCGGCAGATACAAGACTCTTGTATGCCAGTCCGTCAATAATTGCCAAATTCAAAGTGGCGAACATGTCACCCTATCATTATGAGGACAGATGCGTCATCTGTTTTAAACTGCGCCTAAGGACGCGTGGGAATCGTTATTTTTCAAAAAAGACGTGCGTTCGGCTTGGAAAGCTTCTCCCCCGTATGATAGTTCCTTTATGGAGACAAACAGCGAAATTGTCAAGCGATTAGATTCCAATAACGAAAAACAATTAACTAACAACGCCTGATTGAGCGTCTTCTGCGCTCAATCAGGATCAGTGCTTCCGTCTTTTCGAAATCGCCAGCAGCCGCTCCCGGCCGGCGGCCGACAGGCCCAGGTTTTCGATGGCAGCTTCAAAATCTTCCGGCTTGCCGTGGCCGCCGACGTAGCCATTGATCCGGGCGGCGGCCGTGGAATTGACGAAATCGATATCCCGCGGATACATGGCCTTGAATTCCTTCATCAGGTCGCCGTGCCGGCGCAGTTCATACTTCTGATGATAATCTTCGGCCAGGTAAAACTTATTGATGGGCGTGATTTCGGTGTGGATTTTTCGGTTCCTCTGATTTTCCTCGAATGCTTTGGTTTCTAGCGCCAGCTTGCGCTGCTCATCATTTTGATAAAATATGGCCGACATGTACTGCCGGCTCCAGGGTTTGTAGGTCGGGTCGTGGCTCTGCCAGAAAACGAAGAGCAGATCCTTGTAGGATATGCGAGCCGGGTCGTAATCGATCTCGATCGTTTCGCTGTGGTCCCCGATGCTGCGATAAGTGGGATTTTTTTTCTGACCGCCCGCATAGCCGACGCGCGTTCTGATCACGCCTTCCATACTCCCGAACTGGGAGTCCGGACCCCAGAATCAGCCCATCGCAAATGTTGCGGTTTCTATTTCAGGTATTACCGCCGCATCGATGGGCGGTATTTTAGGTTGAATGGTTGTGGTCGGTTGTATGGATTCCATCTTGTTCTCTTTCTTGGAGTTTGTTCCTGCCGTAGCATCGACTGTGCCTAAATCACATCCGCTGATCGCCAATCCCATGCATATCGCTGCCAAACAAAGCAACTGCATGAGTTTCCTACGATTAGCAAATATATACATTTCAGCAGGGTGATCTCCAACTGTTTGGGTATATTTCATCATGATATTTCCGGTAGCTATAGATCAAAAAAGGTTTTGATACATCTCGTTCAGAGCTTGGTCAAATTAGCGGGATGAAGCTCGAACCATCAGACTTTTATTAAAGATAAGATTAAATGCGATAAAATCAAAATCTTAATGCGATCAGCCAATGCACGCCTGATCATGATAGAGCAAAGAAATGGACAATGGATTTGAAAGCCGTCTTGTTTTAAATTGAAAAGAGGTTCGATACGACTGGTTTCGATTTTTTCAACAATATAGGTCATAATTTCAAAATCTTTTCCAAAACCATTGCATTTATCCAGAATTTTATCCAGAAATATTGGGTAAATCGGATTATTCTGTACTATAAGACCTTCATTTAAACATTCTTAGAAAATCTATTAGAGATCTATTGAGAAATTCTATCAGATAAGATTGCTAATAGATTTCTAATAGAAATTCAAGCCAACCGATATCGAGTCCAGCGACGTTCACCTAGCCGTTTAAGCAACCCCTTTTTTGTCAGTTTTTTGAGTAAGTAAGAGGCCTTCTGCAAATCGGTTTCCAATAGTTCTCTGCATTCGGTATTGTTTATCGAACCGTGCTTTTTCACATAATCGACGATTTTTTCCTCGTTGGATGTAATTTTCGACTCTTCTGCTTTCTCGTCGTAGAGATTTAGATTATACTTTGTCCATCGGCCAAAACCTGTTTGTTCGACGAGACCGGACTGAACCATGCCCCGAAGATCCTGACCAGAGGTAGTCACCTCGACTCGATTCAAACGGCGATAGTCCCGATTGTCGATATACGAATGCTGTCTGAGGTATACCAGGGCCAACCGCTGATGATCGCTGAGCGGAAGATGGGAAAATTGGTTCAGCCAGGATACAGCCTCCGTTGTCATTAGGGTATGGTTGTGAAATGTCACTTGAAACGATGCGCGGCGGTCATCGAACCTGGGGGGGGTTCCAAATTGGCCTCACGCATAGCATGCAGCATGGCGCTGATGCCGCTGCCCCGATTTTCTACTACCTGCATATCCTCCATCATGCGCATCAGCCGGGCGTTTCGAGTAGAATGCTCGAGTTCCAGGTTATCAACGGTAACGTTGCCGTATAGTCCGCCCGGGCTCTGAACTTCAAGGCGGTCGGCAAACATGCGTATTTGAATATAGCTGCCGCGCACGTACGGACTGTAATCGCGGTGAGCCACCGCATTGGCAATCGATTCCCTCAATGATTCCCTGGGATATTCCATGATGTCCCGGCGAAATATACCCTCGATCAAGGAGGATTTCCGCATTGCGCTCATGATATAGGTTTCCGCCTCTTCTACCATTTCGGTAATGGGGCCTTCAAAACGACGGTTGTCGACGAACCTGGCACCTTGGGGTGTCCTTTCGTCCATTGTCGTACCGAAATATTGCACAAAAGTGATCATTGATTGCGGAAAAAATTCCTGGGGGTATTTCCCAAACATCAGCAAGCCCGCCAGGGTCGGACGAATTGCACCGTCATGCTCGACAGCAATTCTCAACCGGGTCAAAATTTCCTCAATGCTTGCCAAATGATGCGAGAAACATCATGGGTGATTTATCAATGAAAATCCCGGCTGCCCCCGCTGGCCGGGCGGGCGCCGATTAGCGCCTGGGGGTCCCAGAAACTCTCGGCAATCACGTGCACGACCTGATCTTCTTTTTGCACGGTGCCGCTGACTCCCAGGAAATTCGAAGACTTGATGATCAGGGAATTTTGCTCGAAGACCCGGTTCCAGATGACCACATTGACGAAGCCGGTTTCATCTTCGAGGGTTAAAAACACCACACCGGATGCCGTACCCGGGCGCTGGCGGCAAATAACCATTCCCGCGTAGCGCACCGGTTGCCCGTTGGGCATTCGCCCCACACCGCGGGCATCCGGCAGCTTGTTGGCACGCAGTTTTTCCCGCAGTGTGCTCAGTGGATTGCCGCGTACACTGTGATCCATCGTGCGGTAGTCCCAATCGATGGTCTCGAAGGAGTCCAGTTCGGCAAAGGCCGGCAGTATTTCCAGCGGTTCCAGCTCCGGTATCGACTGCCGATTTCCAATCAATCCTTTAACCTGCCACAGAACGCTGCGGCGGCTGCCGAAACAGTCCAGCGCGCCGGCTTCAGCCAGGCGGGTGAGCACGCCGTCATTTAGAGCGGTGCGCGCCACGAAATCGGCCAGCGAGGTAAACCGTCGCTCAATGCGGAACTGATCGATGCGTCGCCATTCACGTTGACCCAATCCTTTGACGTAGCGCAGACCTATCCGCACCGCATGGCGACAGGGTCCCTGGCTGACCGGTTCCAGGGTGCAGTCCCAGCTGCTGTGCATCACGTTCGCCGGGTGAACTTTTACACCGTGGCGCTTGGCATCATTAACGATGCTGGCGGACGAGTAAAACCCCATCGGCTGGGCGTTGAGCAGGGCACAGGCGAATACCTCCGGGTAATGGCACTTCATCCAAGCCGATGCATAGGCGATCAAGGCAAAGCTGGCCGCATGGCTTTCCGGAAACCCGTACTCACCGAACCCGCGGATCTGCTCGAACACCCGCTCGGCAAATTCCCGCGCGATCCCTTTGGCCATCATGCGCTGGATAAGGCGCTCCCGGTGCCGCTCGATCCTCCCGCTGCGGCGCCAGGCGGCCATATCGCGACGCAGCTGGTCGGCCTCACCCGGGGAATAGTTGGCGGCCACCATGGCCAGACGAATGACCTGCTCCTGAAACAGCGGCACGCCGAGAGTTTTTTCGAGCACCGGCTTGAGCGACGGATGGGGGTAGACCACCGGCTCCAGTCCCTCGCGCCGCCGCAGGTACGGATGCACCATCCCGCCGGTGATAGGCCCGGGCCGCACGATGCTGATTTCGATGACCAGGTCGTAGTACCGGCGGGGTTTGAGACGCGGCAGCATCGCCATCTGGGCCCGGCTTTCGATCTGAAAAACACCGACCGTGTCCGATCGGCAGATCATGTCGAACGTGGCGGTGTCTTTTTGCGCGATCGTGGCCATGCTGTGTGACTCGCCGTAATGGGCCTTCAGCAGATCGAACCCCAGGTGGAGCTGATGCAGTGCCCCCAGGCCCAGGAGATCCACCTTAAACAATCCCAAGGCCTCCAAACTGTCTTTGTCCCACTGAATGACGGTCCGCCCGGCCATGGTCGCATTTTCGATCGGCACCAGGGTCGACACCGGTTCGTGGCCCAGCAGGAATCCTCCCGAATGAATCGATAGATGGCGCGGAAAATCGATGATTTCGTTGGCCAGGCACCGCAGGTGCTGATGAACCGGCACATCCGGATCGAGGCCGGCCTGAACCAGGGTCTGCTCCTCGATTTCGCCGCGCCATGGCAGGAATTTGGCCAACCGGTCCAACGCGGTTTCGGGCACGCCAAGCACCTTGCCCACTTCGCGAACGGCCGACTTCGGCCGATAGCGGATGAAATTGGCCACCATGGCGGCATGGCTGCGCCCGTACTTCTCGTAGACGTGCTGGATGACCTCTTCCCGGCGGTCATGCTCGATGTCCAGATCGATATCGGGCGGCTCGGCGCGCTCGCGGGACAGGAAGCGTTCAAACAATAGTCCCATGCGAACCGGGTCCACAGCGGTGATTCCCAGGCAGTAACACACGGCAGAGTTGGCTGCCGACCCCCGTCCCTGGCAAAGAATGGCATGCCGCCGGCAAAACCGCACGATTTCCCAGATCGTTAAAAAATACCCGCAGTAGTCGAGCTCATCGATCAGGTCGAGCTCTTTTTCGAGCTGCTGCGTTACCTCGGCGGGAATCCTGTCTCCATAGCGTTGGCTGGCGCCTTCCATCGTCAGCCGGCGCAGCCAACCGATCGTGGTGGTGCCGTCAGGCAGATTTTCCGATGGATAACGATAGCGAATGTCAGCCAGCGAAAACCGGCAGCGGTCAGTAATTTCGAGGGTTCGTGCCACCGCTTGCGGTTCGTCGCTGAACAGCTCGCCAAAACGCCGAACGGATGGCAAGCCGTGCTGGGCATTGGGCTTGATCAGGCGGCCGGCGTCCACCAGCCTGGTGCGATGGCGAATGCAGGTTAATACATCCTGCAGCGGACGTCGCCGGGGCTGGTGGTAGAGCACCTCGACAGCGGCAACCAGGGGCAACCGATATTGTTCGGCACGACGGCGCAGACGCTGTTCCTGAACACTTTCGGCCGACCGCCGGTGTCGGCTGAGCAACCCGTAGATCCGGCCGGCAAATGCCTCGCGCAGCTGGTGGGCCACGAAAAACGGTTCGACCTTACTGGTCAGCAAACTGCGTTCGCCGCCCCAAAGCGCGATTAAATTTTCAGCGTGCTCACAAACCTCTATCCACCCGACCTGGCTTTTTCCCTTGGTCGAACGACGCCGCCCGATAGTGATCAGGCGGCAAAGGTTGGCATAACCCGGTCGATTCATTGCCAGCAGGACCAGGGTCGAGCCGTCTTCGATGGTTATTTCCGAGCCAACGATCAGGTGAACACCAAGCTCGGCGGCCTTGTTGTGTGCTTCCACCATGCCGTAAACCCCGTCACGGTCGGTCAGGGCCATGGCCGGAATCCCGAAATCGGCGCAAACCTGAATCAGTTCCTCCGGATGGCTGGCGCCCTCCAGAAAAGAGAAGTTGCTTTTGCACCATAAGGGGATGTAGCCGGCCATTGGAAATATATGCCTCGGAATCTCTATACTATAATAGAAAACATGCAGCTTTGTACGAAACTGGTCCTATGCCGCCTGCATGGAATGATGGAATCATGGAAAATTGGAATATTGGGAAATAAATCGGATGTTGGTCTGATTTTATTTTCTGGTCCGTTCCATCAGCATTAAATCAGATCTTATTCCGCTGAACCCATTATTCCAACATTCCAGTATTCCATCATTCCACCGGTCAATCACTCCAGCACTCCAATACTCCAGCACTCCACCACTCCATTACTCCATCACTCCAATATTCCACTATTCCATCATTCCAAATACCTGATCACTCGACCCTACCCTGCTGAAACCAAAGATTCCGAAGGCGGTCATAATATACCCACCATATCTCTCCCATCCGGTTTTCGGCGAAAAAATAGGCGCGCTGCACGGACCGGCGCCACCAGCCGCCGGAAACGATGAAAGGTCCCCAGGAACGGACGACGGTCCGCTGATGTTTCGTGGGCTGCAATTGAACCTCGGACATATTTTTGGGCCGGGTCCAGCCCGTCAGGACCAATGGCTGAGAGTTGATTCTGCGTATCAGGCAGATGCGATGGACCACCCGCGGCTTCGCCGTCCCGAGCTTGGCCAGCGGCTCCCAGGTAAATTGTCCCTCGGGCAAGTGGGCCTCCTGCAGCCGCACGCGGACGACCGCATCATCTCCAAGGTCGGCCCGCACCCGTGCCAGGGCCCGGTTGGCGGCTTCCAAGTCGCGTTTGGGGCGCACCTCCAGCAAATGGTTCTGATTGGGAACTGTCGCAACACTTCCAGCGTTCAGCTTTATCTCAACGACGCCGTCAGGAAGCCGACCGGCGGAGCTGAGCCTCAGGCGAATCAAATCGAGCAGCAATCGGTGGTCATTGGTGGGTGCGGCCGGCCGCAGCCTTTCGGTATGGCTGCCGACTCGATCAAATAGGAACCGAATTTTCAACTCGCAGACCCGTCGGCCCCGTTTGTCCAATTTTTGTATGATGGGTTCAAGCAGTTGCTCGATGGCCGCCGTCAGCCGCTGGATAGCTTTTTCGGGATAATCCAGCACCAGGTGCCGGCTCAAGGGTTTTCGCATTCTCAGGGGGTTGAGGGGCAAATCGAGCTTTCCGCGCGCCAATCGGTGCAATTGGGCGGCTTGCTGCCCGAAACGTTTGGCTATCCCTGCCGGCGGCAGATCGAGGAACTGTCCGACAGTTCGGACTCCCAGCTTCAGCAGCAAGTCTTTGGTTTTGGCTTCCAAGGCCAGACAATCCAGGCGCACGCGCTGCGCTGCAGTGCGCTCTTCGGCCCGGCTGTTGAAAATAAGAATATCCGGCTGGGCTTTGGCCAGGGCGTAGGTTGCAAAGCGGCTGAAGCCCAGCACTACCGTTCCAAGAAAACCGAGGTTCTGCAAATCTCGCCGGACCTGCTGTGCCCATTTTTCCAGTGATCCGTAAAGCCGTTGCAAACCGGAGGCGTCCAGCCAGAATACCCCGTCCTCGGACGCGGCAGGTTCGATACGCGGGCTGTGGATGTCGAGCCGCCGGCAAACGGTGGTCACTGCGGCATTGATCTCCGGGTCCGCCACCACTCCCGCCCGCAGATCACGGGCCAATGACAACCCGGCCGCATATCTCATACCAGGCCTGACCCTCAGATCCCGGGCGCGTTCATTGACATGGAGGATCGTCCCCTGGGGTTTGTCGGAATCAACCACGGCCACCGGTCGGATACGCCAGTCCGGATGTTTTTGAAGTAAAAGCTGGATGGGAAAAGTCGGTAGATTAACACAGGCCATCCGGTCCACGGCCTACCTCCATGTGTGACCAGCCGGGCCCGCGGTGCTTATCTTTGAGTACTTCGATCCTGCAGCGAAATATCCGGCCCTGCTGTTGAACTTTTCGTGCGTGCGCCTGTAGGGAAACCATCGATCCCAGTGAGGGCTCTTTGGCCGGTTTCACGGTCAGGCATACCAGGGCCGTCTCATGATGTCGGGCCTGCCCGGCCAGGCGCGCCTGAACCGGCAGCGGCATCCGGGTATCGGTTCCGAGATCCAGCACCAGGAGGCCGAAGGCCGCGGATCGCAGCAGATGCTCGGCCGCTTTGGCGGTCTCTAGCAGGTCGCCGGTTCGAACCACGGCCAGGGCTGCCAGGTCGATGCCGCGTTCGGCGGCATCCGGCGGGAAAAAGGTGCTGTCACGGCTGGTGATCCAGGCCACCGGTTCGGCCTGCTTCTGGGCTTCCAAGACCAAACCGAACACCAGTGACAGCGATGCACCCGACAGCTCACCGGACAGTTCAGTCAGCCGGCCGGTAAAGGTTGCCAGGCACCAGGCCGCCGATTTTTCACCGACGTGAGGTTCGTTTCTCCGATCTTGTTTAAGATCGGACACCGAATGCCGCAGCGACGCCGCCGAGAGTCCGGTTGGGGTTGCCAGCGTGTTCAAGACCGCTCCAGATAGCGCCGCAGCTCCACGACTTTTCCGAGCAGGCTGAATTGAGCGGCTTCGGGGATGATAACCTCGTATTCCGGATTTTCAGGATGAAGCTCAATTCGCTTGCGGCGGATTCGCAGCCGCTTGACGGTGGCCTCGTCCCCGACAAGTGCCACCACAATTTCACCGGAATCAGCCGTCGGCTGACGGCGAACCACCACAATGTCATCCGGGAAAATGCCGGCTCCGGTCATACTCCGGCCCCTTACCCGCAGTGCGAACAACTCGTCGGATTGATGACGGGTGTGAATCGGGATATAGCCTTCATGATCCTCCGTGGCCAGATCCAGGGCGCCGGCCGCCACGCGCCCCAGGATGGGCACCAGCTGCAGGGGCCGGTTGGATCCGCTGCCGGCCGCCAGGCGGTAGCCGCGGGCTTTGCCTTTGTCTTTGACCAGCCGACCTTCTTTGACCAGGGCTTCCAGATGCTCCCGGGCGGATTGAACCGATCGAAAGCCAAAGGCCTCCATCACCTCCCGCACGGTGGGCGGCATGCCATTGAGCAGACGGTCTCGGACAAATTGAAAGATTCGTTCACGGGTTTGTCCCGGCGGTGTGCGTCCCATAATTAATCTCCATGCTTAAGGTTCGAAGCTCAAAGCTGAGAGCTGAGAGCTGAGAGCTGAGAGCTGAGAGCTGAGAGCTATGAGCTATGAGCTATGAGCTATGAGCTATGAGCTAACAGCTAACAGCTAACAGCTAACAGCTAACAGCTAACAGAACCAAACAAATGTATGGTATTACGACAAATATACTGTACAAATGTTCGGTATGTCAAGAGCTTTTTAATATTTTTTCCCGGTTATCGACAAAGTTCAATCACGTAAAAGGCATTTCACTTCCCTCCCCTGTCGAAGAGCCGCCTCTGGCGTGTGTGAGGGGTTGTGGGAGGGGTGTTAAATAATTGGCATACCTTCACCTTGATCTTTCTAAATAATGCTATAATTTTTCCTTTTGAGATGATCATTGTTTGGTGTGTCAACAGAAACCAAGCAGAAAAATGAAGGTAATATATACCTAGCAAATGATTAATGTAAAATCAGGGACGTAGTGTACTAATCAAACTTTTAAAATCAGGGACGTAGTGTACTAATCAAACTTTTTAGGTAATTTTGGATACAAGTGCTTTTTTGGGTCACGAATCAATTGAATATGTTAAATTTTTATTGTCAACTAAACGATCATTCTTCGCCACCCTTTCAGAAAAAGCGGGAAAATTGTCGGACGGGCATGAATATTGCCATATTTTTTGATAAGCAACGGTTACGGAACCATTCGAGTGTGAGCTTAAACCTTGATTAATGATTCCGTGTAATTGCAGCCTCAATATCTTGATTCGCCTTGTCCCGTCGTCTTAGGGGTGATAGCCCGGCCTGTTGGGTCGTAGCTGAAAGCGAAGCACCAAGCTCGAGGAGCGAAAACGGACGCGTCGCGGCGCAACTTCAGTGTAGACGGAGGTGTCACGGCCTTGCTTCAGCGAAGACGGAAGCGGATGTCGATACACAATTTACGTTTTTCGATTCATCGGCTGAGGAAAAGCAACTTCCTATTTTTAATCAAAAAGCCGTTGTTATTGAAATATTCGTGATAAGGAGGTTAACGTGAAACTTTTGGGTACCCTGCTGTGCATCTTTATATTTTTACTGCCATCTGCGGCAGCAGGCACGATACCGGATACTGCCGAATTGGTAGGCAGAATGAAAGCCGGCCGTCACATCCTGATGATCCGACATGCTCTGGCTCCCGGCACCGGCGATCCGGCCAATTTCAAGATTGGTGATTGCTCCACCCAACGGAATTTAGATGTCCGCGGCCGCGAACAGGCTCGCGATATCGGAAACTGGCTGCGCTCAAACGGAATTACCTCGGCCAGGATGTATTCGAGCCAATGGTGCCGCTGTCTTGAAACGGCCGGCTTAATCGATCTCGGACCGGTCGAGGAGCTGCCGGCGTTAAATTCCTTTTTCGAACTCCTGCAGAATCGCGAGCCCAATCTCAAAGCTCTGAGAGAATTTATTGCAGCACAACCTGAAGGCGGCAAACTTGTAATCCTAGTGACTCATATTGTAACGATTTCAGCTATAGCCGGAGCTCAACAAAGATAAGCCGTATGAGGTTGTCGGCCAGCTGGGCTTCGCCATCAGCCCTTGATGAGTGGCGATTTTGGGGTTGTGGAAGGCGGATCGAATTTCCATTAAAATTCAATCGTTGCGCAAAACTCGATCCGACTCTGTAAACAGCAGGTTGTAGGGGTTTGGTGAAAAGGCGGCGTTTCAGATTGAACTGAAACGCCGCTCTCATAAACTGCTTGGCGCCTTCGCGGTCTTTCAAATCGCCCGCCTAAACGCGGCGGCTCTAGCTTTCTGATCATCCGATTTGCAGGTTTGAATGTGCTTTGAGAAACCCTCGGAGACGTGTATGCTGCAATCAGGCGATGTCGAATCGATCCAGATTCATGACCTTGTCCCATGCTGCTATAAAGTCATTCAGAAACTTCTCCTGAGAGTCCTCACATCCGTAAACTTCCGCGACGGCCCGCAGCTGGGAGTTCGAACCGAAGATGAGATCGACACGGGTGCCGGTCCACTTGAGTTCGCCCGTTGTGCGATCACGTCCCTCGAACACGTCTTCATCTTCGGAGCTTGCCTTCCACTCGGTGCGCATGTCAAGCAGATTCACGAAATAGTCATTGGTGAGCGTCTCGGGCCGCTCGGTGAAAACGCCGTGCTGGGACTTTCCGAAGTTGGCATTCAAGACACGCATACCGCCAATGAGAACCGTCATCTCAGGCGCGGTCAGCGTCAGCAGCTGCGCACGATCGACCAGCAGTTCCTCTGCCTTTACGGCGTATTTGGTTTTCTGGTAATTGCAGAAGCCGTCCGCAGCCGGTTCGAGTACGGCAAAGGCCTCCGCGTCGGTTTGTTCCTGCGATGCATCCGTGCGTCCCGGGGTGAAGGGAACGGTCACATCATGGCCGGAATTCTTCGCCGCCTGCTCGACGGCGGCGCATCCGCCCAGGACGATCAAGTCGGCGATCGACACCTTCTTTCCACCGGACTGGGCGCCGTTGAATTCCTGCTGGATCCCCTCGAGGGTCTGCAGCACCTCCTTCAGTTGGGCCGGCTGGATAACTTCCCAATCCTTTTGCGGTGCGAGACGGATGCGTGCCCCGTTTGCCCCGCCACGTTTATCGGAGCCACGGAACGTGGACGCCGATGCCCAGGCGGTGGAGACCAGTTTCGGGATCGGCAGGCCCGAAGATAGGATCTTGCCCTTGAGGGCGGCGATGTCCTGTGCGTCGATCAATTCATGATCGACTGCGGGCACCGGGTCTTGCCAGAGCAGTTCCTCCTCCGGAACCTCCGGGCCGAGATAGCGCGACCGGGGGCCCATGTCGCGGTGGGTCAGTTTATACCACGCCCGGGCGAAGGCGTCTGCAAATTCCGCAGGGTTCTCCAGATAGCGACGCGCGATCGGCTCGTAGATCGGATCGAAGCGCATCGAGAGGTCCGCCGTGGTCATCATCGGCCGGTGCTTCTTCGACGGGTCGTGTGCGTCAACCACCATGTCCTCTTCGTCCACGTCCTTGGCCAGCCACTGATTTGCGCCAGCCGGGCTTTTGACCAGTTCCCACTCGTATTTGAACAGTGTCTTCAGATAGCCCATATCCCATTTTGTCGGGTTCGGCTTCCAGGCGCCCTCGATGCCGCTGCTGATCGTATCGCCGCCTTTGCCGCTGCCGTGGCTGCTCTTCCAGCCGAGCCCCTGCTCTTCGATGCCGGCGCCCTCCGGTTCCGAACCGACGAGGGCCGCATCGCCCGCACCATGGCATTTGCCGAAGGTGTGCCCGCCGGCGGTGAGCGCGACGGTCTCCTCGTCGTTCATCGCCATGCGCGCGAAAGTTTCGCGGACGTCACGGCCCGAAGCCACGGGGTCCGGGTTGCCGTCCGGGCCTTCCGGGTTCACGTAGATCAGGCCCATCTGCACCGCGGCCAGGGGGTTTTCGAGATCGCGGTCACCGGAGTATCGGCTATTGGGCTTGTCACTTGTCGCGAGCCATTCTTCTTCGGCACCCCAGTAAATGTCCTCTTCCGGCTCCCAAACGTCCTCGCGTCCGCCGCCGAAGCCGAAGGTCTTGAATCCCATTGACTCCAGCGCACAGTTGCCGGCCAGAATCATCAGGTCGGCCCAGGAGATTTTCTTGCCGTATTTCTGCTTGATCGGCCAAAGCAAACGACGCGCCTTGTCGAGGTTGACGTTGTCGGGCCAGCTGTTAAGGGGTGCCAAGCGCTGGGAGCCGGATCCCGCGCCCCCGCGGCCGTCACCGATGCGGTAGGTGCCTGCGCTGTGCCACGCCATCCGGATAAAGAGCCCTCCGTAGTGACCGTAGTCAGCCGGCCACCAGTCCTGGGAGTCGGTCATCAGATCGTAAAGGTCTTTCTTCAGGGCCGCCAGGTCGAGCTTCTTGAATTCTTCGGCATAGTTGAACTCCTCGCCCATCGGATTGCTCTTGTGCGAGTGTTGATGAAGAATTTCGAGGTTCAACTGGTTCGGCCACCAGTCCCGATTCAAGGTACCTCCGCGAACAGTGGATCCCGTTACCGGGCACTTGCTTCCTTCATTCATAATATTTTCTCCTTTCGTCATATGAATTTATGCACCATGCTGTAATAAATACAGCGCTACGGTGCCCATTTGTCTGAATCACTTTTGCAGACTTATCGACTAAATTTGGAAACCATGGGTCACTTGAAGGATCGCTGGAAGAAAACCCAACATCTTTTGAGCGTGAAATCTGCCTTAAACTTCCTTTGCCATGCAATTGCTGCAAATACCGAAAAAGTCCAACCTGTGATTCAGAATTTTAAAGTTAGTCTCAGATGCGACCTCTTTTTCCAATTCATCCAGGTTATCCAGGTCTGGGTCGACAATTTTTTTACACCGGATACAAATGACGTGTGGATGGGGGGTTGGCTTGTTCCCGTCATATCGGTTACTCCCATCCGGGAATCCCAACTCAAGAACTTCACCGAGTGATTTAATGAGCAAAATATTTTTGTACACAGTGGCAAGACTCATTGTCGAAAAATCATTTTTAATCCGGGCATGGATATTTTCAACACTGGGATGGCCCTCACTTTTGGCAAGAATTTTAACGACCGCCAACCGCTGAGGAGTTATCCTGTGCCCATGATCTTTTAATCTTTGAATGATGATGTCAAATCTTTTTTTGTGGTCTGCCAACTGAAACCTCGTCGCTCCAATTAATAGTCATTTTCAATAAATAATAATTCTATTTATATTTTTGTCAATTCCTATTTCATCGTTTAAAAATTGCTATAAAATCGCGCCTAATCAGTGTAATTCCGATTAGGGCATATGTCCGGAAGGTTTATATCCTGACTCTCTTAACGGTTTTCTGAATCCAGAAAAACCATTATAAGAGAGATACGCAATTTATTAAGAAAGGATATAGAGCCTATGATCCAGA
>Ga0209149_1000055_pt1 | contig 56226 bp, 52 predicted proteins | sample WorMetTyACAVOLI2_FD_187423 | JGI IMG/M metagenome (GOLD analysis project Ga0209149, IMG submission 187423) | Marine gutless worms symbiont microbial communities from Max Planck institute for Marine Microbiology, Germany - Olavius algarvensis... ... | reverse complement strand
AAATCGACTCTATTCCAGCGACCCAGACTCGAATTCGAAGTACTTAAACGACGACGAAAATGGAAATCCGATTTCCAAATACATCAAGCACAGTTGGCATTATGATTTATTCCGGACAGCAGTGCGCGCAAGCGGGGACCTCGTAACAATACCTTAAGCCTAAAAAATTCCGACATATCGAACCACCGCTTACGCGGCATGGACATTCGGTTACGGATCGCGCTCAGTGCCGGGTGCCGCGATCGAACAGCGGGACGGAAGCGTGTTTGAAAAACGGAATCAACACGACACCGGCGACAAAACCGCCGATATGCGCCCACCATGCGGTGGCAGCATCAGCGGCGAACACAATGCTGTAAACCTGCAACCCCAACCAGCCACCGATCATCAAGTAAGCCGGTAATAGTAGCGGTATTTTTAGAAACACCAACAATATAATCCTGACTTTCGGGTGTAACATCAGGTAAGCGCCCATTATCCCGGAAACCCCGCCGCTGGCGCCGATTAACGGGGTGATAGAGTCGACCTCCACCAGCGCATGAGTAAGGCTCGCGAAAATACCGCAAGCACAGTAAAACAACAGGAACCGCCAGTGTCCCATGCTGTCTTCGATGTTATCGCCGAATACCCACAGGAAGGCCATATTGCCAAGCAGATGCAACCAGCCGCCGTGCAGAAAAATCGAACTCAGCAAGGTTAGCTCGGCCGGCACCACCACGAACTCGGGCGCCAGCTGGCGATGATCGAACAGCACCGCCGGCAGCATACCGAAAGACACGACCAGGGCCTGCGACTGATCGCTCGGTAAGTACTGCTGGTAGAGAAAAATACCCAGACAAAAAAGGATTACCGCGCTGGTAACAATCTGGAATGGAATGACTTTGAGCGGATTCTGATCGTGCAGCGGCAGGAACATAGACTTACGCGGTTGGCAACCCCATTTAAAAATCGCTAAACAATTCCGAGCTCCCGCTAATCCGGGTTGTCGACATTTACCCTTAATCGTCGTCTACCGGAATGCGGCCGCGATTGTCGGCCTCGATACCGGCCTTGGCAGTCTAGATCGCTGCGCGTTTGCCGGCCGGACCGCTCCCGATAACGATCATGTCATAACGTAAATGCAAGTTGCTCCCCTCAGATACCGGGCAATATAGCTAATTTCTAGCTTCAAGTCGCCGGATTTCCTTCCATAAGCCGCCCACGCTACGCCCCAGCGGCGAGGTTTCTCTGAGCGCCTCCGGCAGGTCGCCGAATTCTCTGATTGCCGCCTTACGACTGGGGTAGTGGCCATACACCACGCTGTAGAATGCACGGTTACCGTTATAGGTTTTAAACACATGGATCTTGTCGGCAGCGACGCCACGCTGCACCAGGCCGTCAACAAATTCATAGTAATTGTCGATGTCGAAATTGGCGTAGCTGAGTAGCAGTATCTGTATTGTACCGATCCGGTCGTCGTGCTGACCGAGCCAGTCCAGCGATTGCTTCATCTCGATCTCAAATCGCTCCCGGCGGGATAGCGGCATCGGTTCCGCTGCGGCTAGATTGACTTTGTTCACAGTCGACGTCGGCAGCCAACTCTCGACAATCGAATCATCGATCACCGCGTCGCGATCCGACACGGTTCCCGGTTCGTCTCCCGGTATTAGCCGGACCAGCGCTGCCGGTTCAGACGCAGCGTCGGTCGCTGCTTCATCGATGTCTTCGGAGATTTTACCCCGCAGCTCTAATGCTGCATTCGCGAGAGCTGCATCAAGCGCAAGCCTCCGCTGGGAATCGAGGTCGTCTACGCTGCCGGCGGGTTCCTCCGGCATGCTTTCGGGCTCGCTGTCAATGCTCGTCGTCGCTGTGGTTTCCGGTCCTGACGCAGCCTCAGGCGGGTTCAAAGCTACCACTTCGGCTACGGGATCGGGCTCGGCAACCGATTCCGAAGTGGTTAGTTGAACGACGCCAGGCGCAGGCTCGGCCGTTGCAAAATCCCGGGTCGAATCGGTGTTGGTTTGATCGAACAAGTACCAGCCGACACCCAGCGCAAGCACAAACAGGCTTAATACTGCAAACACCCTGCCGCCACCCCGGCGGCTCGATGCCGTCGGCGCCGCTGCCGCCGACTGTATCTGCGAAGCTTCGCGATCGACGATATCGATCACCCTGCCTACCAGCCCCTGCGCCGCTGCCAGCTGCCTGGTCAGCGGCGGCGGAATCGTCAACTTGCCGCTCGGATTATCGGGAAACAGGTAAAATCCCAGAAAAGCCTGCACTTCGTCCGCGTTGAAAGGCATTAACTGAAAACTCTGCACCTGGACCTTATACTGCTGTGCGAGCTGGGCCATTTCGTCGTAGCTCTCGCTACTACTGGCGATGATCAGATAGAGCTGCTTGTCGATACCCTCGGTAGACCAGCTCTGCAAAAACTGGTGGCGACTTTTCTTGATCGCCGATTCGAAATGGTCGGCGATAATTATGTCGCCCTCGCCTGCCTCTGCAAACAAGGCCTCGACCTCGGCACTACGATCCATGAGGATTTCATCGCTACCGTCCCCGGAATCCAGGTCGATCCAGTAGATTGCGCGCTCAGACAACCGGGACTTGCCCAACTCCTGCAGCAAACGGGTCTTACCGACCCCATTATCACCATAGAGTAAAAATAGCGCCGAGCTCTGATTTAGCTCGCGCACGAAATCTTCCATCAGATTGGCAGTTTGACGGGTTAGAGAGAATGGGATACTCATGATTTCAGTATAGTATTTGTTAGAGCAATTTGTTGGCTGTCGTTTATAATTCTTAGCAGGATTCGATACACGTAAACTTCCGCTCCCGGAACACTCATTGTCCCAACATAAATACAATTACGACGACCTGCTAGCGATTCAGGCAATTATTCGTAAAGCCGCCGAACATAGTCTCGCTATCTATTACGCCTGCTCCACCGCAGAGTACAAGGCGGACGGTTCTATCGTAACCGAGGCCGACCTGGCAATGCAGCAAGCCTTAACCATGGCGCTGGCCGAGCGCTTTCCTGAAGTGCAGATGCTCGGCGAGGAAGCCAGCGAAGCGGAACAGGTCCGCGTGATCCAGGGTGCGGCGGACTACTGGTGTCTGGATCCGGTCGACGGAACCACCAATTTTCACGCGACGGTGCCTTTGTTTTCAGTCTCGTTAGGCTTGATCAGCGGCGGCGAAATTGTGCTCGGTATGGTGTATGACCCCAATCGTGACGAATGTTTCGGCGCAATAAAAAATCAGGGGTTCTGGATCAATGGCGCCAGAGTCGAGCGACCGCGTCAACCCGAACGGCTCGGCAACTGCATCGCGTTCATCGATTTCAAACGCCTCAGCGCTGACCTGGGTGCCAGCCTGGTGCGGGATACGCCCTACAAATCCCAACGCAACATCGGCAGCTGTGCGTTGGAATGGGCCTGGCTGGCGGCGGGGCGAGTCAACCTGTTGCTGCATGGGCGCGAAAAACTTTGGGATTATGCCGCCGGGGAATTGCTGACCAAGGAAGCCGGCGGCCACTGTGAAACTTTCGACGCTGAACCCATCTTCAAGCAAACGCTGACGCCGCGATCGGTAATCGCCGCCGGCAATCCGGAACTGTTCGAACAATGGGCGGCGCGGGTACGATCCGCTATCTAACTAGCGGCAGCTTCCTGTGCCGAGTCCTAATCCTGTTATTGGCGCTGGCCGGGACCGGCGCCCAGGCGGAACCGCTGCGGATTCTATCGCAGAATCTGAATCGTTTTTTCGACGATGTCGACGACGGAAATAATGAAAAGGTCCTGTCCCATGAGCGATTTCGACAACGGGTAAAAGCCGCCGCCGAAACATTTGGCCAAGATTTCGGATTACCGCATATCATCGCATTGCAGGAGGTCGAAAATCGGAATGCCCTGGCCCAGATCGCGGCGGAAATTCGGGCTCGCTACGACGCTCGATATCGGCTGCTTTTGATTCCGGGTCAAGATTTTTCCGGCATCAATCTCGCCTACCTGGTTCGCGACGACATCGAAATCCGCCACCTCGATCAATTGTTCCGCGACGAGACCTTCGGCAATGACGCCAATCCATTGTTTACGCGTCCACCGCTATTGCTCGAAGCCTGCTATATCGGAAATTGTCTCAGCCTGTTAAATCTGCACCTGCGCTCAATGCGCGGCATCGATAACCGCGAAGCCGGCGAACCTGTCCGGCGCAAGCGCTTGGCGCAGGCGGAAAGCATCGCCAGCTGGAGCAATCGGCAGCAACAATCCGATCCCGAGCTATCGTTGCTGATTCTGGGAGATCTTAACGCGCTGACGCCGAGCGACCGGCATGTCGACGTGGCCGGTATTATCCGCGGCCAGCCCGATAATAAAAAAGCAAAACTTCGGGGCCGCGACCTGGTGCAGCCCAATCTAGTCGATCTGACTCTATTGATTCCGCCCACGCGGCGCTACTCGTATATATATCGACAACGGAAACAACTGCTAGATTACATGCTGGTCAATCAGGCCTTTGCCGCCGAGGTCGAATTCATCGCCTTCAACCGTATTGAGCCCCGATTTTCCGACCATGCAGGCCTGCTTGCCCGGTTTAAATGGTGATCCGGTTCACTGCAGCGTGTGGGCCCCGCCGAGATACTCGCTCGATTGCATTTCGATTAGACGGCTGACGGTGCGTTCAAATTCGAAACGCAGCCGGTTACCCGCGTAAAGTTGATCCGGCAATACCGCGGCGCTGCAGATCAGTTTCACATGATGATCGTATAATACGTCGATCAGCAGCACGAAACGGCGCGCAACATCGTCGTCATTTTTACTCATCTGGCGGATGTCAGTCAGAATCAGCGTGTTGAAAAAGCGCGCCAGCTCGAGGTAGTCATTTTGACTGCGGTTGGTTTCACACAGTTCCGGAAAGCTGAACCAGACCGTATCCTCCGCGCAATAGCGGGGCGCCAGGATTCTTTGATTGATTTTCAATTCCTGCCGTTCGACCTGCACCGGCGTAACATGTTGATCGAGGTAGGCCCGAATCGCCTCCTCGGTAGCAGCGCTATGCGGCACCGAATACAAATCGGTCTGCTGTAAAAAGCGCAAACGGTAATCCTGCTCGCCATCGAGATTGAAAACCCGGCATTGCCTGGAAATCAAGTCGATTGCCGGCAAAAAACGGGCGCGCTGCAATCCGTCGCGGTACAGCTCCTGCGGCGCGGCGTTTGAGGTCGTCACCAACACCACACCGGCGGCAAACAGGCCCTCGAGCAACCCCGCCATGATCATGGCGTCACCGATATCGATAATCACAAACTCATCCAGACATAACACCCTGGTTTGAGCTGCGATATCGGCGGCGACGCGTTGCAGCAGGTTGGCGGTATTGCGCTGTTGCTTCAGTTCAAAGTGGATTCGATTCATGAAACTGTGAAAGTGAATGCGTTCGGCCGCAATGTTATCGGGTAATGACTGGTAGAACATATCCATCAACAAAGTTTTACCCCGCCCGACGCCGCCCCAGAAATAAACTCCGGCGACCGCAGGCCATGGGTTACCTGCGGCAAATAGAGCCTGCCACCAGCTGCGGCGACGGCTAGCGTCAATGCGCGCGGACAACTCGTCAAGCAGTCCGACCGCGCGCTGCTGCGCGTTATCGGCGACAAATCCAGGCTGCAGCATCAGGGCCTGGTATTTTTGCGATGGTTTCATTAGGACTTTCGGTAACAAAGCGGACTAGAGTACAAATCTATGAGGCGGCTCGGTCGATTAAATTCGGGTGGTTAAAATATACATGTTTTTCAGTGTCTTATCGTGTTTTTTTAAAGTTTTTTACTATTAACCTATTATCCATGCGGCGAATAGCGACCAGGTTACAATTCCGGTCCCGCGCGCCACTCTTTGAGACGAATTACACTACGCGCGCCCAGCGTCATCAAGGGTTCCGGCAACAGGCGTCGCGGTTGCGGTTGCTCCGGAAAATCGGGAACCAGGCTGTCCACGGTGCTGGCGCAGGCCATTTCGGCGGCGACAATGCCGGCAATCGTACCGCGCGTGGTGCCGAGCCCATTCTGGCAACAGGCGCTGAACAAGCCTCGATCCAACTCGCCCAGCGCCCAGACGTCGTTACGGCTCAGGCACAGGCGCCCGGACCAGCTGTTCTCCATTTCCACTTGTCTCAGCATCGGGAAACGCGCATCGAAGCTGCGACGGTGAGTATCTGCAATTTGCCGCAAGCGTCCGGCAGGCAGCTTGAGCGAAGCTTCGTAGGTGCAGCGATTACGAATAATCAAACGCACCCCAGCTTTACCGTCGATGCGGCGCACGGTCGAACCGATGGGATCGGCCGGCGTAAATCCCCAGCGTTCGGCTCCACCGAGCTCCGCGACTTCAGCCGGGTCGAGCGCGCGCGTCATCGATGCATACAGATTGATATGCATGAGGCGCTGTCGATAAAAACCGAAACTCTCGATCAAGCCGTTGACGGCGAGTATTACCCGTGGCGCCCGCACCGAACCGGTCGCACAGCCTAGCTTCCAGTAATCGCCCCGACGCGATATTTCCCGCACCGGCGAATTTTCGAACAGCCGGCATCCCGCCTGCTCCACCAGAGCGTCGGCGAGCGAGCGTACGTAGAGCGCCGGCTGGATTAGTGCGGTACCGGGCGTTTTTAAACCGCCGAGATAATAGTCGCTGCCGCAAACATCGCGCATCGTGGACGCGTCGAGAAGTGTGTAAGGCTCACCCAGAGCATCCAGATGCCGCGCATATTTTTTATTCTGCGTATCGCCCTGCTTACCGGCCGCGGCGTTGATTTTGCCGCTGGGTTCGAAGCTTTCGCCGGCAAACCGGTATTCCGACGCGGCGTCGGCCGCAAATGCGATCGCCGCGCGGTTCATCCGAATGTTGCGTCGATCCCTCGAGCCGTCGCCCGCATAGCTGCCGCTGGCGAGCGCATGCGGCAGGTCGATCATGAATCCGGAGTTTCTCCCGGCCGGCCCCGCCGCTACTTCGGATGCTTCGAGCAAAACGATTATTGCCAAGGGTTCGAGTTGGCGTAGTCGGCGCGCCGCGGATAATCCGGCGAAACCGGCGCCTACGATCAGGTAATCACATTCGATATCCTGCTGTAAAGCAGGCTGCGCCCGGCGCGGCGGCAGAATTGCATTCCAGCCGCTGATACCCAAATCTGACGGCTTTAAGTCAACCCGGGGCATTGCGCGGCTCAGTCGATCGGCTCTTGTGCGTTGCGATCGCACAAGTCGATCCAGATTGTCTTGAGCTCGGTGTACTGGTCGTGCGCATGCAGCGAGTTATCCCTGCCGCCAAACCCCGATTGCTTGTAACCGCCGAACGGGGTCGTGATATCACCCTCGCCGTAACAGTTTATCGTGACAGTGCCGGCTCTGATTTCACGCGCCGCGCGCAAGGCCTGCTTGCCGTTGGCGCTGAACAGGCTCGCGGCGAGCCCATAGTCGCTATCGTTAGCGAGCGCAATCGCCTCCTCGGTGGAGCGCACGGTAATAACAGCCAGCACCGGGCCAAAGACTTCTTCGCGCGCAAGCTTATCATTCGGTTTGACCACATCGATTATCGTCGGCAACACGTAGCGACCCTGTTCGGTCTTGCCGCCGATAAGGACCTTACCCCGTTTCAGGTAACCCGAGACCTTCTTAAAATGCTCCTTATCGACCAGCGCACCCAAATGGTGGCGCGGATCCAGCGGATCGCCGGTCTTCCAGCTGCGGGTGCGCGCGAGGATGCGTTTCATCAGTGGAGCCTTGATCGCTTCGTGTACGATCAAACGCGAGCTGGCCGAACAATTTTCGCCCATGTTCCAGAAAGCGCCGTTGACGATATGCTCGGCGACCAGCTCAAGATCTTCGGCATCTTCCAACACGATCGCCGGATTTTTGCCGCCGCATTCGAGCACGATTTTTTTCAGATTGGACTCGGCCGAGTATTGCAGAAAGCGGCGCCCGGTTTCGGTGGAACCGGTAAAAGATATCATATCGATGCCCGGGTGGCGTCCCATCGGCTCGCCGACATCGGGCCCCAGACCGGGGATAACGTTGAGCACGGCGCGCGGCAGTCCCGCTTCGAGGGCGAGCTCGGCAATCCGCAACGCGGTCAAGCTGGTTTGCTCGGCCGGTTTCAACACCACGGAGTTACCCGCGGCCAGCGCCGGCGCGATCTTCCATGCCATCATCAGCATGGGAAAATTCCACGGCAGCACGCAGCCGACCACCCCGATCGGTTCGCGCACCACCAGCGCCATGGCGTCGTCGCCAACCGGCGCCGACTGGTCGTAAATCTTGTCAACCGCCTCGGCGTGCCAGATCAGGCAATGTATGGTTTCCGGCAAGTCGACCGTCGCGCAATCCCGCACCGATTTACCCGAATCGATACTTTCCATGACGGCGAGCTCGTGCCGGTTACGCTGCAGCAACTTTGCGCGCCTGATCAAAACCGCCTTGCGCTCAACCGGATGAATTCTGCTCCAGCGGCCATCATCGAATGCCTCGCGTGCCTTGTTCACCGCAAAATTGACATCATTTACATCGCAGGCCGCGATCTCGGCGATGGTTTTGCCGGTTGCCGGATTGACGGAGGCAAATCGCTGTTTCGATTTAGCCGGCTGGAACTTCCCATCGATAAAGGCGTTTACGGGAAGATTCAAATCCAGTGCGATCGCCTGGTATTCGGCGTGGGTGAGTAATTCGGTCATCAGCCTTTACCCTCCTTAATTTGTGCAAAAGTAGTATTCATCACGCGTATCACCTGTTCGAGGGCGCGCTTGTCGTCTTTATTTAACGGTTGCAGGGGTCTGCGCGGCGGACCCGCCGGCAGATTGCGACCGCTCATGGCGTGTTTGACGCATTGGATGAATTTACCGCCCTGTTCCAGCACCCGCATCAGCGGCATCATCGCCGACATGATTCGGCGGCCCTTGTCGAAGTCGCCCTCGAGCGCACAGGCCCGGTACATCGCGATATGGATTTCGGGTGCGAAATTGGAACCGGCGCACACCCAGGAGCGCGCGCCCCAGGCAAAGAACTCCAGCGCCTGGTCGTCCATGCCGCAGGATAACTGGATGTGAGGATAATCCCGCGCCAACAAATGCACCCGATTCGGTTCGCCGGAGCTCTCCTTGATCGCGCAGAAATTGGGCGAGCGGCCGACGCGATCGAGGTACTCCTCGCCCATATGCGACCCCATGCGATGCGGATAGTTGTAGAGCAATATCGGCAGATTCGCGGCGCGGTCGACGGCAAGCGCATGCAATGCGTTTTCGCGCTCGGTAGGCAGCGAGTAAGGCGGCGTCGCCACCAGCAACGCATCGGCGCCGATTTCAACCGCGGCCTGTGCATACTCGATCGATTCCTCGGTTCGCAGCGCGCCGGTTCCGACGATGTAGCTACTGCGTCCCTTGATATGGTTTTTGATAAACTTCATCAACTCAAAGCGTTCCGCCATCGACTGCGCATAGTATTCGCCGGTGGTGCCCGCCGAGATAATGCCGTGCACTCCGGCATCGAGCAGAAATTCCACGACTTCGGCGAGGCGCTCATAGTCGATACTGTAATCATCCCGGTAAGGCGTTATCACCGGGGTATAAATGCCTTCAAATTTCATCGCTGGAATCCTGCAATTACGAATTCACCGCCGCCATACTGAAGGCGAGCGGATCGGGTTTGACGAAGTATTCGATTAAATCGCGCGACAGCTCCCAGTGTTCCACAATCAGGTCGACCACCGCCGGGCCGTTGCCGGCCTCGATCGCCGCAATCATCTCGTCGTGGTGCTGTAGCGCGGAATGCATGCGCGCGGTCATTTCCTGGTCGCGCGGTCGATAAAAGGTTTGACTGATACGCGCATGATCGATCAACAGCCGATCGTAACTAGGTTTCAAATAGGGATTATCCGCCATCTCCCCCATCAGCGCATGAAAGCACTGGTTCCAGTAAACCATGTCGGCACTGGAAGCGGCGCCAATCGCAGCGCGAAATTTTTCTTGGATGTCACGCATCTGCTCGATCTGCGGCGCCTGCGCGTTTTGCGCCGCCAGCCGACCGATCGCTGAATAAATCATTGGCGCGGTTACGAAAAAATCGCGCAATACCTTGTGGCTCATCGCCGACACGTAGGCGCCGCGATTGTTGACGATCTCCACGCAACCCTCGCCCGCGAGGCCCCGCAACACCTCACGCAAGGGGGTCCGCGAAATCCGGTAATGCTCGCTCAGACTTGCCTCGTCGAGCGCCGCGCCCGGTTCGAGTTCCAGCGTCAGAATGCGTTTCTTCAAATCGTCGTAAATCGACTGTTTATTCATGAATGTATTTGCATTTTTTAAGTATACATATTGTATACAATTAACAATGACAAACAAGCATCAATCCGTTTTTAGATTTTACTCAGAGTAAATTCTGTTCGTGATACGTGCCATGGGCGGCAAAAACTGGGTTTACTCTGAGTAAGCTCTTTATCTTGGATTTACTCTGAGTAAACTCTTTGTCGGGTAGCTTAACTCTTGTCGAAGAGGATTTGAGCTAACGTCTGAGGACGGCGAGCCACCGCCAGAAATTGAGCAGGGTTGCAAGTGAAGCCGCAACGTAAGTCCAGGCAGCGGCGCGCAGGATGCTGCGCGCTGCCGGCATTTGTCGTTTTTCCAGATAGCCGCTAGCCAGCAACGGCAGCGCTTTTTTGAAACTGGCGTCGATTTCCACCGGCAGCGTCAACAAATGCATTACCACCGCAAAACCCATAATCAAAAAGGCGCCGACGATATTGAATAACGCCGCCAGGGGTAAGCGCGTAACCAACACGACAAAAGGTGCGGCAAACAGCAGGAATGACCCGAGGCGTTGGGCGATTACCGAAATACGCGCGAGCCGCGTACGTAGCATGAACATTGGTTCGCTGGCGGCATGCTGATAGGCGTGACCGCATTCATGCGCCGCCACGGTAATCGCCGTCAGCGTTTTGCCGTCGTGCTTATCCCGGGTCAGGCGCACCGCGCGTTCCATAGGATCATAGTGGTCACCGCTATCGGTGATCTCGACCCTGACTTCATGCAAATCGTAGCGATCGAGCAGATGGCGCGCGAGTTCGCCGCCGGTGCCGGGGAAATTTTCCTCCGCTCGCCGGTTGTATCGATTCAATACCCATTGCACCCATAACTGCGGGCCGTAAATCAAAACCATGAGTGAAACGATGACTAACACATAAACCATAACCGGTAAGACTAAACGCTGACCGGCGAGGTTTCCACTGTCACCGGTTGTCAATCGCCGATTATTTTTTCGAGGCTGGCGCTAACCCGGAGGTATTCCTGCTGCATGTTTTGCAACTGCTCGCCGAGATCGATTTGCACGCGGTCGCGGTAAGAATTCTCCATCTGGGCGGCGAGATGTGCCAGCCGCATGGCGCCGATGCTGGCGGCGGAGGATTTAATCGTATGCGCCCAGCGGTGCAAGTCGTTTTTGGGGGTCCTGAAGGTCCTGTTTTCGATATCGCACAAGAATTCATCGATCGACTCGACGTAGGACTCGATAACCATATCGGCATCTTCACCCATGTCTTGTTTGAGTTGCTGAATTACCTTATCGTCAAGCGTCAACTGGCTGTCGGGATCAGGTTCTAATCTCACAGTTTTACCGTTTCAACTACTAAATACGGCGAGTATAGTTCAAACGATTGATTTCGCTGCCGTAACCACCGACTGGATGAAGCCATGCCCGCATTTAGTGAAGAATTCTATATTATCGGACACCGGGGTGCCGCCGGAGAACAGTTTGAAAACAGCCTCGAAGGCTTCGAGTACGCGCTGACCCTCGACATCGATATGATCGAACTCGATATCCGCGAGCATTCTTCACAATTGTGGGTATTCCACGATCGCGATCTCGAACGCCTAACCGATGAAACCGGGCGGTTTGAAAACCATACGAATCCGTCGCAGCTAAGATTGCTCAACGGGGAACCCTTGCCAAGCCTGCGGCAGGTGCTAGACCTGACCTGGGGCAAGCTACCGCTAAACATTGAAATCAAGGCGGTAGAAGATCTCGGCTTGCTGCTGGATCTGCTTGCCGGCTATCCTCGATTGGAGCCCGGCGCGGGATTGCCTTGGAACTTGATTTCGTCTTTCGATCACGGCGTGTTGGCGCGCCTGCGCGAACGCGGATGCCCCTGGCCGCTAGCTCCGATCAGCGGTGGCTTACCGCTGCAGACCCGCGTCGAACTCGAAACAATTTCACCCTACTCCTGGCATTTCGACGATGCGCATCTCGATTTCGAACTGGTGCGCGACTTGCGCGCCAAGGGCGTACCCAGCCTGGTATTTACCGTAAACGAGATCGAACGCGCGCGTGAATTGATAAAGTCGGGGGGTCGCCGGCATTTTTACCGACCACCCCTCTAAAATGAGACAGATCGCCCCGACTTGATTACAACTAAAAGTTACGCGACGAGCGCCGTCCAAGGAGCGACGACTTAAGAAGCTGAAACGACGCCGTTCCGAGCTCACTTCGAGGGGGCTTAGCGCATAATTGCCAAGAGTTTAGAGACCAATGGGCCGAACTCGGCGGCACCTAGCCGGACCCCGCCCCCCGTAAGATTTGGGTTTCCGCTCAGCGTCCTGTAGTACAATCCGCGCATGACTCGACTGGGACGGAATAATCGCTTACGCATCGTCAAACGCACCGATATTGGAATTTTCCTCGATGGCGACCGGTTTGGCGAAATATTGCTGCCGCGCCGCTACGGGCGCGATTCGATGCAGCCCGGCGACGAGGTCGACGTGTTTATTTACAACGATTCCGAAGATCGGGTCATCGCGACCACTCAGCAGCCCAAGGCACAGGTCGGCGAATGCGCTTATCTCAAGGTCGTCGGCACCAGCAAGTATGGCGCATTTCTAGACTGGGGCTTGCCTAAAGATTTGCTGGTGCCCTTCGGCGAACAACAGAAACCAATGCAACAGGGTTATTCTTACACCGCCTACCTGTTTGTCGACGAATCCACCGATCGTATTGCAGCCTCGACCCGACTGGAAAACCACCTGTCCCTGGACGGCTCTGGATTCAAGCCCCGCCAGGTGGTCGACTGCCTGATCTACGGCAAGAGCGATCTCGGCTTCAAGGCGGTCATCGACGGCACCCACCTGGGTCAGTTTTACGCTAACGAGACTTTTCAGCCGCTCCACTACGGCGAACGCGTCAATGCCTATATCCAACAGGTTCGCCAGGACGGCAGAATCGATTTAATGCTGCAATTGCCGTCGCAGCGCGAGCGCGATCAGCTGAGTGCGGCCATCGTCAGCCACTTGCAGCAAAATCACGGCGTTTCGAGCCTCACCGACAAGAGCCCGCCCAACGATATTTACCAGACCTTCGGCGTCAGCAAAGCCAATTATAAAAAGGCGCTGGGAAAATTGTACAAGCAGCGCAGAATCACAATCGAAAAACATCAAATAACGCTGTTGTAAATGCACCCGGGGCATCCGCATGACATTAACAACTTTTTTTCCCGGGAATCTGCAAGGCTGCCACCGCGCGTTGGTCTATCGTTATAGCGGGCGGCATCGAAATGCGCTCGCAACCGCCGTTAAACTCGCGACAACGCATGATCCGGTGATATATCGTTATGCCGCGTGTTTTGTCATGAAAATGTAACAATACCTCAATAGGGTACAGGCAACTTAAAGACACGATAATGTTGATGAATATTCTGGTGGTCGAAGACGACCGCGACATCCGCGAAATGGTGTGCCATTCGCTGGCGCAAAACGAGTTCAATACGATTGGCTGCCCCGACGTGGAGGAAGCGAAGCAATCGATAAAAAAACACAATCCCGATTGCCTGGTGGTTGACTGGATGCTGTCCGACGGCTCCGGTATCGAATTGGTGCGCTGGCTGCGCCGTAAAGAGCGTTATCGCCAGACCCCGGTGTTGATGCTTACCGCACGCGCCCAGGAGACCGATATGATTACCGGGCTGGAATCCGGCGCCGACGACTATCTGACCAAACCCATGTCGTTACGTGAACTCAATGCGCGGGTAAAGGCATTGCTGCGCCGTCCGCCGATCTACAGCGAAGAGATAGATCAGATTCAGGTAGGCAATATTAAACTCAACTATGCTTCGCACGAAGTGCTTGCCGGTAACGAAACCGTAGATTTGACCAAAACCGAATTCAGGTTGATGAAGCTCTTTGTGGAGAATCCGGAGAAGGTTTTAAGCCGCGACCAGATCCTGGATTCAGTCTGGGGCGTCAATGCCTACCTGGGAGATCGGACCGTCGATGTGCATATTCTGCGACTGCGTAAGCTGCTCAAGCCGCATGGCGCCGATCGCATGATTACTACCGTGCACGGAATCGGGTATCGTTTTTCTACAAAAGCCCGCTAGTCAAGGCATAATTGTGCCATGTCGAATATCTGGTCTACCGAAGCCTGGGCAATCGGTCTCGCCGCCCTGGTGCTGGTACTGCTGGGACTAGCCACCGGAAGCTGGTTCATCGCCAGTTTTGTCACGCTGTCGTCTTATATCGGCTGGCTGTATTACCGCTTGCTGAAACTCGAAAAATGGATCAGGAAAGGCGCCCGGGTTCGTGAAGTCTATGACGACCCAGGTTTCTTCGGCGTCATTATTCGCCAGCTCTACGAGCAAAAGAAAACCTATAACCAGCGCAAAAGGCGCACCAAGCGCATCCTCCGGCGCTTGAACCGAAATATTGCCGCCCTGCCGGATGCCACCGTGCTGCTCAACAACGAATTCCAGATCGAGTGGTGTAACGAGCCGGCGCGCTATTTGTTAAACCTGCGCTCGCCCCAGGATCTGGGTTACAAGCTCAATAACCTGATCCGCGACCCCGACCTGCTGGCTTACTTGAAGCGACCCGGAGCAAAAGACCATATCGAAATCGATTCCCCATTCGACCCGGGTATTAGCATCCAGATCAAAATCGTCGCCTTCGGTGGTAATCAGAATCTTTTGATTGCGAGAAACGTAAGCGACCAGAAACAGTTACAGGAGAGTCTGAAGAACTTTGTCGCCAACGCTTCACACGAACTCAAGTCTCCGCTGACCGTGATTTCGGGCCATATCGAAATGCTCGAGTCCGAGCAGCATCTCAGCGAAAACGGTCGCAACTCGGTGCTGACCGCCCAACGCCAGACCGAGCGCATGAAGGAATTAATCCAGGGTTTGCTGTTGCTGTCTCAGGTGGAAAGCTATCGCCTGTCGCCGGATGAGGGTGACCGTATTTTTATCGCCGAGCTGATGGTGAATGTCATCGCGGCGCTTGAAAAATATTCGGACAGGGAGCGCATAAACCTGGAGTATTCGAACGACTTGTTCTTACTTGGCGTCAATGTCGAAATCGAAGGAATCTGCATCAACCTGATCGAGAACGCGCTCAAGTACACCGCGGCGGATAGCCCGATCGAAGTCAAATGGAGCGAAACCGAACAGGGCGAGTTCGTGTTCAGCGTCGAGGATCAGGGGCCCGGCATTAATCCGGAAGACATCTCAAAGCTCACCAAACGCTACTATCGCGGCCCGAAAAGCCGGTCCCAAACAAGCGGCTCGGGGCTCGGGCTCGCAATCGTGCAACACGCCGCAACCAAACACGGCGCGGCCTTCAAAATTGACAGCGATCCCTTAAACGGCAGTTGTTTTAGCGTTTCATTTCCCAGTTACCGCTGCAGCCGCGAGCAGCGCAAAAGCGCCCGGATTATCAAACTCGCCGACTATTGAAATAACCGCATTGGCGCTCTGCTTCACGCCGGATGTCATTCTGAGCGTTTCGTAACATTCCCGTCACAATCGGACAGCATAATTCTCCGCGTCGTAATACTTAACCATAAAAGGTAAATTCATGAAAAAAGTCATTCTCACTGCCGCCATGTCGGTGGCGCTCGTGGCCAACGCCCACGCGGCGGGTCGCAGCACCATTAGCGTGGTCGGTTCGTCGACCGTCTATCCCTTCGCAACCGTGGTTGCGGAAAAGTTCGGCAAGAAAACATCTTTCTCTACGCCCAAGATAGAATCTACCGGCTCGGGCGGCGGAATGAAGTTGTTCTGCAACGGCGTCGGACTCGATACACCCGACATCACCAACGCTTCCCGTCGAATCAAGAAGTCCGAATACGACAAGTGTCAGAATAACGGTGTCAGCGGCATCGTCGAAGTACATATCGGCTTTGACGGTATCGCGGTCGCCAATTCCAAAAAGGCAAAGCAGCTGAAGCTGTCGCGCAAGGATTTGTTCCTGGCGCTGGCCGAAAAGGTGCCGAATCCGGATGGCAGCAAGACCCTGGTCGAAAACCCCTACAAGACCTGGAAACAGGTCAACGCTGCGCTGCCCAATATTTCGATCGAAGTGCTCGGACCGCCTCCGACCTCGGGTACCCGTGACGCCTTCGCCGAGCTCGCGCTGGAAGGCGGATGCAAAAAGTTCGACTGGATCAAGGCGATGAAAAAATCGGATAAAAAAGCCTATAAGGGCGTTTGCCACACGGTACGTGAAGACGGGCTCTATATCGAAGCCGGCGAAAACGATAACCTGATCGTGCAAAAGCTGGATAAAAATCCTAAGGCGCTCGGAATTTTCGGTTTTTCCTTCCTCGAGCAAAACGATGACAAGGTCCAGGGATCGCTGATCGAAGGCAAGGCGCCTCAATTCGAGACCATTGCCGACGGCTCTTACCCGATTTCGCGGCCGCTGTATTTTTACGTCAAGAAGGCGCATATGGATTCAATCCCTGGGATCGATGCCTTTCTCAAGGAATTCACCAGCGAAGCCGCCATGGGTGAAGATGGTTACCTGCTCGACAAGGGCTTGATCCCGCTTTCCGACGGCGAACGTAAAATGCTGCGCAAGAACGTGATGGCAACCAAAACGTTGTCTATGTAGGCGCAAGCAATAACCTGTCTCCCCCAGATTAGCTCCCTTGCTCACAAAGGGAGCTTTTTTTGGGAGAGCCGGGTTTTTCCTAATCCTCGATCGCCGAACCGTTTACCGTTTAATCCATGCAAACTTCATCACTGTTTATCGTCATCGCCGCGCTAACGCTGATTTCCTATTTCACCGGGCATAAGCGCGCCCAGCAGCGCCGCCAAAGCGAAAAACTACTGGCGCTGCCGGGACACTACGGCTACATGACCGCCATGTGGAGCGCAATTCCGGCGATTATCCTGCTGCTCGCCTGGGTGATTCTCGAACCGGGTTACCTCAATAACCGGATAACCGCGAGCCTGCCGGCTACGATCGCCAATCAGTCTGAAGAAAGCTTGTATCTCTATATCAACAACGTCCAGCTGGCGATTGCCAACGGCGGTCTGAGCGATGACCCGGTAATCCAGAAAGCCGCCAACGCCTATCTTGCGGCGCAAGAGAAAAGCCGCTTTCTGATCACGGCTCTCATTCTGGTACTCTGCGTTTCCGGCATCGTTTTTGCGCTCAGCAACCAACTGACCAGGCAACACGCCAGGAAAAGAGTCGAATCCGCGATCAGGATATTCCTGCTGCTCTGTTCGGGGGTGGCGATTGTTACCACCGCCGGTATCGTGCTGTCCGTGTTATTCGAGGCCTTGCGATTTTTCGAGGCGGTATCGATTTTCGATTTTGTGTTCGGCACGACCTGGAGTCCGCAGACCGCGATCCGGGAAGATCAGGTCGGGTCTTCCGGTTCATTCGGTGCGGTGCCTTTGTTTGCGGGAACCATTCTGATTTCGCTGATTGCGATGTTTATCGCCGTGCCGGTCGGCCTGTTGTCGGCTATTTACCTGTCCGAATATGCCACCGTGAAATTCCGCGCGGCGGCGAAACCGGCGCTGGAAATACTGGCCGGCATCCCGACGGTGGTGTACGGATTTTTCGCCGCCTTGACGGTGGCGCCATTCATCCGCGATCTGGGGGAGTCCATCGGACTGACGGTAGCCTCCGAAAGCGCGCTCGCCGCGGGCATCGTCATGGGGGTCATGATTATTCCTTTTGTCTCTTCTTTATCGGATGACGTCATCAACGCGGTGCCGCAGGCCATGCGCGACGGTTCGCTGGCGCTGGGCGCGACCCAGTCGGAGACGGTCAAACAAGTCATTATCCCGGCGGCGCTTCCGGGCATCGTCGGCGGGGTGCTGTTGGCAGCTTCGCGCGCCATCGGTGAAACCATGATCGTGGTAATGGCGGCCGGCCTGTCGGCCAAGTTAACCGCCAACCCGTTGGAAGCGGTAACCACCGTCACGGTACAAATCGTAACCCTGTTGACCGGCGACCAGGAATTCGACAGCCCCAAGACCCTGGCCGCATTCGCGCTCGGCCTGATGCTGTTTGTCGCCACCCTGCTACTCAACGTATTCGCGCTGCATATCGTCAGAAAGTATCGAGAACAATATGAATAACACGGAAATCGTCAAACAAGGCCTGAAGCAACGCTACGCCAGGGAAAAGCGCTTCCAGCTGTATGGGCGCTGCGCCGTTTTTGTCGGTTTTATTTTTCTGGCCCTGCTATTGGTCGACATCATCATCAAGGCGACCCCGGCGTTTAGCGTCACCGAAATCAGGTTGGACATCAAGGTCGATCGCGCTTCGCTGGATCTGCCCTCAGAAGGTCGAATCACCCAAACCATGATATCCGCGGTCAACTTCGGCGGCGTAGTCAAGAAGGCCCTGCGCGATGCCTTTCCCGATGTCAGTTCACGCAAGGAAAAGAAGCAATTATACAAACTCGTCTCTTCCGGCGCCGAATTCCTGTTACTGGAAAAACTGTTCACCAATCCCGAGCTGGTTGATCGGGAGAAAATGACACTATGGTTCAAGGCCGATGACGATGTCGACACCTTTTACAAGCTGGGCAAACGTACCAGCCGCATCTCCGACAAACAGGCCGAATATATCGCTGCGCTGGCGGCCAGCAATCACATTCGGACCAGTTTCAATACGACTCTATTCACCGCCAGCGATTCACGCGAGCCGGAACAGGCCGGCATACGCGGCGCCCTGCTCGGGTCTTTTTGGACCTTGCTGGTCACCTTGATGGTGTCGCTGCCGGTCGGAGTGGCCGCCGCCATTTATCTCGAAGAGTTTGCACCGCAAAACAAGGTCACCGATTTTATCGAGATAAACATCAACAACCTCGCGGCCGTGCCGTCGATCGTATTCGGATTGCTGGGTCTAGCGGTTTTCATCAATTTTTTCGGCATGCCGCGCTCGGCGCCGCTGGTGGGCGGTTTGGTGCTGTCGCTGATGACCCTGCCGACCATTATTATTTCCAGCCGTGCCGCGATAAAATCGGTACCGCCCTCGATCAAGGAAGCCGCTCTCGGCATCGGGGCTTCGCATATGCAGGTCGTGTTTCACCACACCCTGCCGCTGGCAATGCCCGGCATTTTAACCGGCTCGATTATCGGCATGGCGCAGGCCCTGGGCGAATCGGCGCCGCTGTTGATGATCGGCATGGTCGCTTTTATCGTCGATGTGCCGGGAGGCATATTCGATTCGGCCACCGTGCTGCCGGTACAGATCTACCTTTGGTCCGACAGCCCCGAGCGGGCCTTTACCGCACTGACCGCAGCGACCATTTTGGTCCTGCTCGGTTTTCTTACCGCGATGAATGCGATCGCGATCTACCTGCGCAAGCGATTCGAACGTCGCTGGTAATAAATTATCGATAGAGTCTGACAACATGAATATTTCAGTTACCGAAGCAATCGAAGATCCGGCGTCGGCCGGAATAATACCCGAGAAAACAGACCATGCGGCGGCCGTGGATGCCTTCGAGGGTACCATCGGTGAAAATATCGTCGACGATCCCAAGATTTCGACGCGCAACGTCGACGTCTTTTATGGCACAAAGCAGGCGATCTTCGACGCCACGCTGGACATCGGGCGTAACGAGGTTATCGCGCTAATCGGGCCTTCCGGCTGCGGCAAATCGACTTATCTGCGTGCTCTAAACCGCATGAACGACACTATTGTCGGTTGCCGGGTAAGCGGTGACCTGGTGCTCGACGGCGAAAACATCTACTCGAAGAAAATGGACCCGGTATTGTTACGCGCAAGAGTCGGCATGGTGTTCCAGAAACCCAACCCCTTTCCCAAGTCGATTTACGACAACATCGCCTACGGTCCGCGCATCCATGGACTGGCAAAAAACAAGCTGGAGCTGGATGAAATAGTGGAAACCAGCCTCCGGCGCGCCGGCTTGTTCGACGAAGTCAAGGACCGGCTGGATGCACCGGGTACGGGTCTCTCCGGCGGCCAGCAACAGCGCCTTTGTATCGCGCGTACCATCGCGGTTAGCCCGGAAGTCATCTTGATGGACGAACCCGCATCGGCGCTCGATCCGATAGCGACTGCGATTATCGAAGAGTTGATCGACGAATTACGCAAAAACTATACGATTGCGATCGTAACCCATTCGATGCAGCAAGCCGCCAGGGTTTCCCAGCGCACTGCTTATTTCCACCTCGGTAAATTGATCGAAGTCGGTGATACCAACTTGATATTCACCAATCCAAGGCACGAACTGACAGAAAACTATATCACCGGCAAATTTGGATAGGACAATGAACAGCAACGAACCGCAAGTAACCGGGCATATCTCGAAGCGCTTCGACCAGGAGCTCGAAGAAATTCGCAACCAGGTGTTAACCATGGGTGGCCTGGTCGAAACCCAGGTCAATAACGGTATCAAGGCGCTGGTCGAATCGGATTCGGCGATTGCCGCCAAGGTCGTCAAAAAGGACCATAAGGTCAATCGCATGGAAGTCGATATCGACGAGCAATGCATCCGCATACTGGCGCGGCGCCAACCCGCGGCCGGCGATTTGCGTCTATTGGTTGCTATCATCAAGACCATCACCGATCTCGAACGAATCGGCGATCAGGCAGAAAAACTAGGCCGCAACCAGCTTGAATTGATCGACGCCGGATCATCCTCGGACAACTACGTCAAGCTCGAACATCTCGGCGAACTGGTCAGTAACATGCTGCACCGTTCACTGGATGCTTTTGCACGCATGAATGTCGAGGATGCAAAACATACCCATGCCATGGATGTAAAGATCAACGCCGAATTCGAAGGCCTGATGCGCCAGCTGATCACGCATATGATGGAAGATCCGCGCACCATCAAAAACGCCCTGCGCATTTCCTGGAGCGCGCGCGCGCTCGAACGCATCGGCGATCATGCCAAGAACATTTGCGAGTATGTCATCTTCCTGGTTTTAGGCAAGGACATGCGCCACATCGATATCGTCGAAACGCTCGAAGACTAGGCCGGTCACTGCGGCTGAGCGCCCGCTAGCGCACTGCATTAGCCGAATCCCGCATACGGCCGCAATTGAGGCGGCCTCGATTATCACGGCCCCGGCCCTGTCGGTCTGCGCCCGTCCGGGTTTCAGCTTGCGCCAAAGATTCCCCGGATGCGATAGCAAATGCTAGCGCATAACGGTCGTGGCACCGCCTTGCGCGTGGCCAAACAGTCGTCGGCGAAGTCGAGGGCCTCGCTATTCAGGCGACAAAACCCAGGTTAAGTTGGAATTCCGCCGTGCATGGCATCGGCAATCTAACTGCCGGTCGCCACGTCCACCAAGCGGCATACCCGGCAAACAGGGATAGCTAATTTTTATTCTTGGCCTGCGCTTGCTCGGATAGTTTGATTTGCTCCTTGATCAGCCGCAGGATCCAGTTGGATACGCTTCTGCCATCGTCCTCGGCCAATTCCTTGACTCGCTTCTTCAGGACGGCATCGACACGGATATTAATAATTTTTTCTTTTGCCATAGTCGGCAGTGCCCCCAGTAACAATTTATTAAAATACAGGTAGTTCCAGACTATATCTACTTTAATACCTTGTCATTAACATACATTATGCGACATTGTATGTACATATTAGACAAACCCGTCAGGGACAAGACTGGACAGGAATGTTTATGATTCACCTCGCTGCAAAACCAGTACTGCTCGAAGATGCACCCGAAGTACCGCTGAATGCAATCCTTATCGAAGCAGCAACTATGATCGGCATCGCCGGTATTCTGGCGCATATATTTGCCTGAAGTTTGAACTTCAATCGACTCGGCACGCGCGGATTGCCTGCTAATCCCGGGTTCGTTGCTTGTCTGAAATCTCGGATGCAGTAATATCCGGTTGCCGGTTTGCGCCCCGCCTCCCTGCAAAACTCAGGCCTTAATCGCTTTACCCTCTCGCAGGAAACCCCGACCGCACCGAATTTCCAGCGGATAAGTTATTGTTAATATTACAATTAAAATTGCAATATTCTCTATATGTTGTATATCTTTGTATACACACCGAAATTACGTTGCGATGACAATATTGTAAAAAGATGTGAATCGAGGCGTAAAACGAGGAATTTATGTATTTTGACAGGGCTTTGTTGCTGGCTGTCGGGCTAATGATTTCTTCCCCGGTTTTCAGTTATGACATTGGCCTGGTGCCGCTACACGAGTTTTCCGAGCAGGAAAAGAAAACCTATGGCCTGAATATCTCGCTGCAAGGCACCCCGCCCCAAATCAAAAAAATGCGTCGCTGGATGGCGCAAATCGTGGGGGTGCCTAAAGGTCTGGCAACGCTGCAACATATCGAAGCGTCGGGACACAAATTGATGATTTTTCATTCCCGTCACGCCATGATTTCCTCCGGCCGGGCATCGGCCCCGCTGTCGGCCAATTTAACCAACGGCCGCAGTGAGTCGGTCGATATTTATTTCAATTTCAACATCCCGGACGACGGCAGCCACAGAGTGTTCGATACCCGTCGCAGTCCAATCGAATACACTGCGATTCAAAATCTCTACCATGAACTAGCGCACGCAATGCATATGATGAACGGCACCTGGCGTTACGCCAAATCCGAGCTGCAAGCGATCGAGGAAGAAAATATTTTCAGGCATCAATTGGCGCGGCTGAATCAGTCCCCGTTTTTCGAGCGCGTCTATGTCAGCGGCATACCCATTTGCCCCGAGTTCCCGGATCGACCTGACGAATCCTGGCAACAGAAAATAATCTGTTTTTAGGACCCGCCTGCAATCCGGCATCCAGCTAACAGACGTTTCCGTAAGTCCAGGGGAAAATACATCGCATTCCACTTTCGGGGCGGCTGCATTTATTAAAACATTACCGAGGCCAGCCACCCCCTATCCCATGCAGTCCGGCCAGCCTTCACCGCGTCGGAAATCCGAATATTTGTAACCTGTTCGTAATAATCATAATTCTTGTAACACAAATACATATTTGCGTAATATTGCGTAATATAGTGACTTGCGTCAATAAGGGCTTTATCATAATAGTTCGTACTGTAATAAGAAGGGTGCGTCACACCCTCCATAATAAAGCAATAACTGCCATTTAACCGAGGATTAAACGCATGAAATTTGCAAGCTTGCGTGCCATAACGGCATTAACCGGCATCGTCATTTGCAGCCAGGGTCTGGCGGCGAACACCCTAATCCAGAACAAGGGTTCCGACACCCTGGTCAACGTGGCCCAGGCCTGGGCCGAAGAATATCAGTCGGTCAAACCCGAAGTCGCGATCGCCGTATCCGGCGGCGGCTCCGGCACCGGCATCGCGGCCATGATCAACGGCACCGTCGACATCGCCAACGCCAGTCGCCAAATGAAAAAGAAAGAGCTCAAAAAAGCCAAGGAAACCGGCCAGAATCCGATCGAGAACGTGGTTGGCTTCGATGCGCTGGCGGTGTTCATTCATAAGGATAACCCGGCCAATACGTTCAGTTTCAATCAGCTGGGAAAGATTTTCGGTCGCGGCGGCGAGGCCACCAAATGGTCCGACCTGGGGTTGAGTGTACCGGGTTGCGGCAGCGACAAGATCGTCGTCGTCAGCCGCCAGAATAATTCCGGCACCTACGCCTACTTCAAGAAAGCCGTACTCAAAAGCGCGGCCAAGAACGGGGTCATTGTCAAGGGCAGTTTTCGTCAGGGCACCCTCGATATGCACGGTTCCAAGGATGTAGTCGACCTGGTGGAAAAGACCCCCTGCGCAATCGGCTACAGCGGCCTGGCTTATGCCACCGATCATCTGAAGCTGGCCTGTATCTCCAAGGCCGACGGGGAAAGCTGTGTCAGCCCGAGCGTCACGACCGCCAGCGACCGCAGTTATCCGATTGCGCGCCCGTTGTTCATGTACACCAACGGTAAACCCCAGGGCGATATCAAGGACTACCTGGACTGGATTTATTCTGATGCGGGCCAGTGTATTCTCAAAAAGAAAGGTTATGCCCCGGTGCGCGACGTGAGTTGCAACTAGCGGCCGATTGCGGCCGGGAGCGGGTCGCTATCCCGCTTCCGGTTTAATTAATCAACGGAATAAAAAAATGTCTCATCTCGAAGAACGCCTGGAACATGATTTAACCGAAATCCGCGATCATATCGCCAACATGGGGGCCAATGTCGAACGGGCCCTGGACAACGCCTTCAGCGCGCTCAAGACTTCCAACGACAAGCTCGCTTTCAAAACCATACTGTCGGATCTGCCGATCAATCGCCATATGCGCAAGATCGACCGGCTATGCCACGCGTTTATCGCGGTACATTTGCCGAGTGCCGGGCATTTACGCCTGATTTCATCGGTGATTCGGGCCAATATCATTCTCGAGCGGATCGGGGATTACGCGGTCACCATCGCGCGCGAAGCCGTACAGCTGGGGATGGAGCCCGACGGTTATATGGCGGACGAACTGAAAAAGGTCAGCGCCGAAGCGATGGCGGTATTGAGCGAGGCGATTAGTGCATTCAATTCGTACAACGCCGAGCGCGCGCGCCATGCGATTACCATGGCCCGACAGGTCGAACACGAGATGGACGGCATTTACGCCTCGCTGCTCGACTGCGGCGATGCCGAGGGTGGCTGCGGCCGCAGCACGATGATTTACCTGATTATTTTCAGTCAACTGAAGCGCGTCGCCGACCAGGCCAAGAATCTCGCCGAAGAGGCGATCTTTATCGAATCCGGCGAAACCAGGGCGCCCAAGACCTACCGCATTCTGTTTCTGGATGAAGACAATAGTTGCCTCGGCCCGATGGCCGCCTCGATTGCAGGCAAGGCTTTTCACGTGCAGGGGCAATTCTCGACCGCAGGGGCCGAGCCGGCGGACAGCCTGGATTCCAATATGGTGGCCTTTATGCAGAATCGCGGCTTCGACCTGTCGGATATCACTCCGCGCAAAGTCAACGCCAGCCGGGAAGCGCTGTCCGATTTTCATGTCATCGTCGGACTCAACCAAAAGGTGCAAAAAGCGGTCGGCCAGATTCCGTTTCGCACTTCGGCCCTCGACTGGAAAAAGCTGGAGCTGCCGACCGACGACGGTACCGAGTCCTGGGAGGCGCTCTACAAAAACCTGGCGCTGCATATCCGCGAGCTGATGAGCCTGCTGCGCGGCGGCGAGACCGAGTAAAATGAACCAAGGCGCACAACAGTACAGCGGCAACTTGCCGGATATCAACCAGCGTAACGCCGACTGGTACATCGACAAACTGGTCCAGTACCTGGTTTTCTTAAGCGGTATATCGGCGATTATCCTGATTATCGGGATCTTCGTTTTCGTCACCGTCGAAGGGCTCGGCTTCCTGTTCGAGGATTTCAGTTTCCGCGAGTTTTTCCTGTCGCCCTGGTGGGAACCGACCGACGAGGACGAACCCACCTACGGCATCCTCGCCCTGATGGCCGGTACCGCCAGCGTCACCGGGCTGGCGATGTTGGTGGCGATCCCCTTTTCGCTCGGCAGCGCGATCTACGTGGCCGAGTTCGCCACCGGCAAGACGCGCGAATTCCTCAAGGTTTTGATCGAATTGCTGGCCGCGATACCCTCGGTGGTTTGGGGTTTCATCGGGCTGTCGATCATGAACCCGTTAATCATCGACGTCTTCGACGTGCCCGTGGGGCTGAATATTCTCAACGCGGGCATCATTCTGGGCCTGATGGCGGCACCGATCATGACATCGATCAGCGAGGACGCGCTCAAGGCGGTACCGGACCGCTACCGCGAAGCGGCCGAGGCGCTCGGCGGTACCCGCTGGCAAGTTATCTACAAAACCGTACTACCGGCGGCCAAGAATGGCCTGCTGGGCGGCGTGCTGCTCGGCGTCGGCCGGGGTTTCGGCGAAACCATGGCGGTGCTGATGGCAACCGGGCACGCCATCAACATCCCCGGCAGCGTATTCGATTCGGTGCGCGCGCTAACCGCAACCATCGCCGCCGAACTCGGCGAAACCGCGGTCGGGTCGCCGCATTACCAGGCCCTGTTTACCATAGGTATTTTCCTGTTCACGATTACCTTCATCATTAACCTGAGCGCCGACTTGATCGTTCGCGGCATCCGCAAGAGTTAGGAGCAATCATGAGTAGCACAGCAGCCCTCGCCAACCAGTTTCTCGAAACCGATCTGAACGCCAGCGCCAAGCGCACCGAGAAACTGTTTCAAATACTTTTCATGATCATGGCCGGGTTATTGATACTGCCGGTACTGATCATCCTTACCACCCTGGTGGTCAAAGGCGGCGCCGTGCTGTCCTTCGATTTCCTGTTTTCCAACCCGACCAACGGCATGACCCAGGGCGGGATCTTTCCGGCCCTGCTCGGTACCGTGTGGCTGGTCGGCGTTGCCCTGTTAATTTCGGTTCCCGTCGGGGTTGCCGCAGCGGTCTACCTCAGCGAATACGCCGCCGATAACTGGTTTACGCGCGCCATCAACCTGGCGATTATCAATCTGGCCGGCGTGCCTTCGATCGTACACGCCCTGTTCGGCGTCGGCGCCTTTGTCATCTTTTTCGGCTTCGGCACCAGTATTCTGGCCGCCAGTATGACGCTCGCGGTCATGACGCTACCGGTGGTCATCGTCGCAACCCGCGAGTCGTTGCAAGCGGTGCCGCCGGCGTTTCGCGAAGCCTGCTGGAATATGGGCGCGACGCGCTGGCAAACGATTAGACGCGTCATCCTGCCGAATTCGGTCAGCGGTATCCTGACCGGCGTCATCCTCGAAGTCTCGCGTACCACCGGGGAAACCGCACCCATCATGTTTACCGGCGCCGCGTTTTTCATCCCGGTGCTGCCGCAGAGTGTATTCGACCAGACCATGGCCATGTCGCTGCACCTGTTCGTGGTTTCGACCCAGGTGCCGAACGTGCCCGAAGCGCTCCCCTATGGCGTCGCGCTGGTGCTAATCGCGATGGTATTACTGATGAACAGCGCTTCGATCGCGCTGCGCATGTATCTGCGGGGTAAAAAGAAATGGTAGCGAGCGCCGAAGCAATGACCGCCGCCACCGACCGCGCGTCCCGCGTCAAACTGCAGGTGAACGATGTCGCCATCCGCTATGGCTCGACCACCGCGATTTCCGGAATCAACCTGGAGGTCATGGAGAACGAGATATTCGGCATCATCGGTCCGGCCAATGCGGGCAAGACTTCGTTTCTCAAGACGCTCAACCGGATGAACGATTTCAATACCGGCATGACGGTCGAGGGCGAGATTCTGTTCGACGGTAGCAATATTCGCGACGTGCGCAACGTCTACGCCCTGCGTAACCGCATCGGCGTGGTTTTCCCGCTGCCCGTCGGTCTGCCGCTGACGATTTACGAAAACGTGGCCTTCGTGCCGCGCCTGCGCGGAATTCGCGACAAGGCGGAACTGGATGTCATCGTCGAGCGCTGCCTGACGCGCGCGGCGCTATGGGATGAAGTCAAGGACCGGTTGAATTCGCTCGGCAGTCTGTTATCCGGCGGGCAACAACAGCGTCTTACGATCGCGCGCGCCCTGTCGCAGGAGCCCGAGCTGCTGATGCTGGACGAATTTTCGATCGCGGTGGATCCGGTTACGACGATGCGGATCGAAGATGTACTCAAGGAGTTGAAGCAGGAAATGACGATTATCCTGGTGACCAACCTGGTGCAGCCGGCGCGCCGACTGGCCGACCGCACAGCTTTCTTCCTCGATGGGCAATGCGTCGAAATCGGCGTCACCGAGGATTTATTTACCGGCCGGGTGCAGGATTCGCGCACCACCGATTATATCGAGGGCCGTTTCGGCTAAGGATTATAATGATGGAGATGAATACCGCACAAATCGATGAAAGCTCCGCGATCGAGGTTACCGTAGCAGCCGAGGCTAGCGCCGCGGGGAATCCCGACAGCGCGACCAGGCTAGCGATCAAAACCGCCGACCTGAACCTGTGGTATGGCGACTTTCAAGCGCTTTACGATATCAATCTGGCAGTCAAACAAGGACAAGTCGCTTCGCTAATCGGCCCTTCGGGCTGCGGTAAGTCTACATTTTTACGCAGCGTCAACCGCATCAACGAACGCCTCGGTTACGTGCGCATCAACGGGTCGATCGACGTCTTCGGCAACAATATCTATGCGCCCGAAGTCGAGCTGGTGCAGGTCAGAAAACAGGTTGGCATGGTGTTTCAGCGCCCCAACCCGCTGCCGACTTCAATCCGCGAAAACATCCTGTTCGGCCACAAGCTGCATAATAAGGACCGCAAATACAGCCGTGACGACAAGGACGAAATCGTCGAGGAATCGCTGCGCCAGGTTTTACTCTGGGACAAGGTCAAGGATCATCTCAGGCGCAGGGCGACCGAATTATCGCTGGAAGAGCAGCAAAAACTGTGCATCGCGCGCCTGTTGCCGGTCAAACCGAGCGTCCTGCTGATGGACGAGCCCTGCTCGGCGCTCGATCCGAAAGGAACCGCCGCGGTCGAAGAATTGATTTGGGAGCTGCGCGGTAAGTACTCGATCCTGATCGTAACGCATAACATGGCGCAGGCGCGGCGCGCCAGCGAAGAATGCATATTCATGCTGATGGGCAAGGTAATCGAACACACCGCCACCGCCGATATGTTCGTTACGCCCAAAAATCAGGAAACGGCGGACTATATCGAAGGCCGATACGGCTAGGCGGCTCGGTTTTCGAGGCTATTTTAACTCGATCTCCACCCCATATCCGTTGCGACCGATGGCAGGCCGGCGAGGTTTTAAGCTTATAACGGAAATATTTCTCCCAAATTGGCTATTTGCATCTCGGAGCAAGGCCATTAAAATACCGAAGCATTATCCAACCAGGCCCGACAAATTGGGAGGCCCTTGTCTAAAACACTTGTCGAAGATCCCGAAGATCAAACCCAAACGCCTTTCTTACGCGGCATTCTGATTCGTAGCCTGCAGGATGCCGGCATCGATTTCGAAGAAGCCTCCGATCTTGCGTCCGAAATACGTAGCCAGCTCGCGGATACGGATATTATTTCTACCGAAAAGCTGAGCCTCATCGTACTCGAGCGGCTACAGTCGCTCGACAACGAAAATATTTCTCGCCGCTATCAAAACCGCAATCTGCCGCTGACGATCCAGGTGAAGCATTCCGACGGAAGGGAAACGCCGTTTTCGAGACAGGAATTCCGCCATAGCCTCGAAACCATCGGCCTCAAATCGCGCGAATCCGATGCCATCCTGCAAATCTTGCAGGAGCACTTGAGCAACCGTAACGTCAAGTCGATCAAGTCGTCGCATCTGGCGATGCTGGTATATCGCTATTTGCGCCAGTCGAGTAGCCTGGGACCGGCGGTAGCCCATCGCTGGCTGGTATGGCAAGACTTCGTCAACAGCGGCCGGGCCGTCATCTTTCTGCTCGGCGGCACAGCCGGCTGCGGCAAGAGCACCATTGCCAATATTCTGGCCAACCAGCTGGAAATCGTGCGCACCCAATCGACCGACATGTTACGCGAAGTCATGCGCACCATGATGCCTGCCCAGCTGGTGCCGGTTTTGCACGAATCGTCGTTTACCGCCTGGCAAGGATTGCCGGAGCTGCCGGATGTCGGTGCCAAAGTCCCCGAATCGCTGGTGGTGCAGGGATATCGCAGCCAGGCCGAGCTGCTTTCACTGGCGACCGAGGCCGTCATCGCCCGCGCCTTGCGGGAAAGCGTTTCGCTGGTGCTCGAGGGGGTACATATTCATCCCGGGTTCGTCGAAAAGCTTCAGGTCAATAGCGGCGCGGTAGTCATTCCCATCATGCTCGGCCTGTTGAAACGCAAGCAGCTACTGCAGCGGATCAAGAAGCGCAACACCAATGTCCCGGACCGGGGCGCGGAGCATTACCTGGAACACTTCGATGAAATCTGGCATCTGCAATCATACCTGCTGTCGGAAGCCGACCGCGCAAATATACATATTACCTTGAATGAAAGCCGCGACAAGACCTTTGCCGAAATTATGCGCTTCACCATCGCCACGCTGGCGGAGAGTTTCGATAGCACGCCGGAAAAAGTGTTTGGCGCACCGGTCGACCCGGATCAGTCCGACTGGCAAGAGTAAGGGATATCGATCACCCCGCTGTCGATAAACCCGGAGGCTTCGCCCAGTTCGTCGTAGTGCTTGCAGCGACCGCCATTGAACCGGAAATCCCCGATGTAACGGAAAGAGATTTTATGCTCCAGCTGGGCGGCATAATCCAGACCGAGAAAATGGCTGACCAGGCCCCGGATCACGCCGGCGTGCATCACGATCAGAATGGTCTTGTCGGCATGCGTTTGCGCCAGGCTTGACAGATAACTCACGCTGCGTCTTTGCATTTGCCGAAAACTTTCACCGCTCGGATAAATCAGGTCGGGATTTTTTTTGTGCTGCGGAAAAAACCGACTAACCCACATCTTCTTCGTTCTTTCCAGCTTGCCGTAGTTGATTTCCTTCAAATCCGGCGTTTCATCAATCTCGGCAATGCCCAGATTCCTGGCATGAATCAGCGCGGTTTGCCGCGAACGCTCGAGATCGCTGGAACAAACGCTATCAAACCGGATTTCCCGTTCGCGCAGGCGCGCATCGACGAAATCGATATCGGATTTCCAGTCGTGCCCGCGCGGTGAATCGAACCAACCCATGACGCGGCCGCCTTCGTTATAGCGAGTCTTATAATGCCGGGTTACGATCGCACGCATATTTGCACAACCCACGGAAGCAACAGTTGGGAAGGCTCATTATGCCGCCTCGCCGATACGGCGGCTTGATACATATCAATCTGGATACCTTGATTGCAAGCCGTGGTAGACGTCATCGCGGAAGGCCGGCTTGCTGCTATCGAGCCCGGACAGCAATTCGGACAGGTGTTCGTTGTCTTCGCGGCCATCCCAAATCTTGATGTAGCTTCCGTCCTTATAGCCGTGATCCTGGCGAAAGAAGTTGAGCACGTTTTTACCGACATAGGTGCGATACAGCCGGTCGAAATCCATTTCGATCAGCGCCATGACGTTGGCGAAGTCCGAAAAATGCATCGCTTTGTTGGCGATGGTGGTTTGCGCCATGGCTTCGATCGCGCTGCGGAAATCCCCTTCCTGGCGTGGATCCGACAACTCGGCCAGAATACGCGCGGCAACGGCTTCGTTGTCCGCATCCTGCAGCAAATAGTCGCTTATCGCAAAATGCATGATATCCACCAACTCCAGGCGCACCTGCTCAAGATCGGGTTGTTGATGCTTCCACCACTTCCAGCCGTAGTGATCCAGCATTTCGGCGCATTCGGTCCAGATCGCGCGATACCAGGCGTTGCCCGCCCGGCGCCAGTCGGGATTGACGCGCGCATTCATCGCATCCTGCATGTCGAGCATTATCAATAGTTGCGCTTTCATTATGATCTACGGCGGAAAAAGCATGAGTTTACCGGAGCCGGGCCACGCCCGCCATAGGGTTAATAAATACCGTACAACCAGGGCAATAGAAAACTCAACAGCGCCCACAGGATCACCACCAGCGGCAAGCCCACGCGTACAAAATCGGCGAAACTGTAATTGCCGGCGTTCATCACCAACAAGTTGGTCTGGTAGGCCATCGGGGTTGCAAAACTCATATTGGCGCCAAAAATGACCGCCAACACGAAAGGCTCCGCCGGCTGGCCTAACTGGTGTGCAATCCCGATTGCGATCGGCGTGCCGATCACCGCGGCGGCATTGTTGGAGACCACGTTGGTCAGTACCGCCATCATCGCCAGTAACCCGCTCAGAATCAGGGTCGGGGAGGCGCCCGCGGTCAACGCGACATAGGCGCTCGCAATGATATCGGCGCCGCCGGTTTCGACCATGGCCGTGCCCATCGCGAGGCTTGTTACAATCAGCAGAATCACCGATGTGCTGAGCGCACGGGTCGCATCGAACCATTTGATGCAGCCGGTTAGCAGCATCAGCATGACGCCGCACAGAGCGCTAACCGCGATCGGCAGCAGGCCGAAGGCGGCCGTCAGGATGATCCATAACATGATAATCATCGCCAGCGGCGCGCGTGACGAAATCGGCAGGGCCGACTTGGCATCGAGCACCAGCAGGTTGCGACTCGATTTGAGGCGTTTGATATTGCTGACCGAACCCTGCACCAGCAATACGTCGCCCGAATGCAGGCGCGTTTCCTCGGTATGTTCGCTACCCTGCTTGCTGGCCCATTTATTGGATCTAAACAGCGCCAGAACCATTAGCTGGTAACGTTCGCGAAATCGGATGTTGGCCAGCGTGCGGCCGTCGAGCGTCGATCCCGGCACCACTACGACTTCAGCGATCTGCTGTGTAGTGTCACGCAACGGGTGTTCGTCATCGACCCGTTCGTCACCCGAAAACAGACTGGCGCCAAGCACGGTTTCCAGTTCCTTGAGTCGATCCGGGGTACTTTTGACGATAATGCGATCGCCGCTGCGCAGCACCATATCCGGAATCGCCACCAGACGATTATCATTTTCACCGCGCAGTATATGCACGACCTCCAGGTTACCGCCGCACAGGGCGTTTGCCTCCGACAGATGTTTCTGGTTGATCACGCTGTCGTCATGGATGCGCAGTTGCGCGGTAAAAAGGCGCGGGGAGGTCGTCGGCAGGCGCGCTTCGCGCAACGGCAGTATGCGCGGCGCCAGTAGCCATAAATAGAGCACACCGACGCTGCCGGCCAAGATCGCCGGAAAGGCAAAATCGAACATACCGAACCCGCGCAGGCCGAGATCGGCGGCGACCGCGACCACCAGCAGATTGGTCGAAGTACCGATTGTGGTCGCCATTCCGCCGATCGACGTGGCCAGTCCCATTGGCATTAGCAAGTCGGACGCGGGCGTCGTCGTTTTCAGCGATACGCTGATCAGTATCGGCAATAGCAGTATTACAACCGGCGTATTGTTGATGAAGGCGCTCAACATCGCGGCAATCACCAGGGTGATGAAAAAAGTCAACAGTGGACTATGCGACCACCAGCGCGCCAGTTGGCGACCAATCGGCTCCAACGCGCCGGTGCGAATCAGCGCCTGTCCGGCGATCATCAATGCGCAGACGGCGACCAGCGCCTGATGGCCAAATCCCAGAAACAGATCGCTGGCTCGCACCTGCCCGTGACTACTGTCAAACGGGAAAATCTCGAACAGCAAGGTCAGCAATACCAGGATTAGCAGGCTCGAGGTAGCCAATGGCACGCGCTCGCTGGCAAACAGAATCAATGCCAGCACTACCAATGCCATGACGGCATAAGCGTGAAACCCAGCTTGGGCAGGGAGAATATCCATTCGAATCGAAAGGTGGCGGGCGTCCCATGATTTTAGCAGCCCGTCAGGATAAACGAAGGAAAAATCGGGGACAGACGGAAAATCGGGGACAGACCACTATTTTCCGCGGAAAATAGTGGTCTGTCCCCAAGGTCCTGCCAAGGTCCTGGTTAATCTGTTTCCGGACGCATGTGCGGGAATAAAATAACGTCTCGAATACTGGGAGAGTCGGTAAGCAGCATTATCAGGCGATCGATGCCGATGCCTTCGCCCGCGGCCGGCGGCATGCCGTATTCCAGCGCACGAATATAATCGGCATCGTAATGCATCGCCTCCTCGTCACCCGCCTCCTTTTCCTCGACCTGGCGCCGGAATCTGGCGGCCTGATCCTCGGGGTCATTGAGTTCGGAAAAACCATTGGCGAGCTCTCGACCACCGATAAAAAACTCGAAACGATCGGTGATAAAGGGATTGTCGTCATTGGCGCGCGACAGCGGCGAAACCTCGGTCGGATAAGCCGTAATAAAGGTCGGCTGCTGCAGCTGTTCTTCGACGGTTTTTTCGAAGATTTCGATTTGCAGTTTACCCGCACCCCAGCCGGGCTCGGGTTTGATTCCCAGATCCTGTGCCGCCTTGCGGCAGTAATCGAGATCTTCGAGCTGGGCGGAATCGAGTTCCGGGTTGTAGCGGATAATCGCTTCGGCCACGCTCAGACGCGCGAACGGCTGCTCGACATCGAATTCCCGACCCTGGTAGCTAATCTTGCCGCTACCCAAAACCTTGTGCACCAGCTGACGCACCATGTCTTCGGTCAAATTGATGAAATCTTCGTAATCAGCGTAAGCCTGGTAAAACTCGAGCATCGTAAACTCGGGATTGTGCCGGGTCGATAGGCCTTCATTGCGGAAATTACGATTAATTTCGAAGACTTGCTCGATGCCGCCGACAACCAGTCGTTTCAGGTAAAGCTCGGGCGCGACGCGCAGATACAATTCAATGTCGAGCGCGTTGTGGTGGGTAATAAACGGCCGCGCCACCGCGCCACCGGGAATAACCTGCATCATCGGCGTTTCAACTTCGACAAAGCCGGCGTCGATCATGTATTGCCGGATAAAGTTGATCGACTGACTGCGAATCGCGAACACGCGGCGCGAATCGTCATTCATAATCAAATCCACATATCGTCGGCGATACTTGAGTTCCTGATCGGTGAGACCGCGATATTTTTCCGGTAGCGGGCGCAGCGATTTGGTCAATAGTTCGATGCTTTTGACCTTGATCGTCAACTCTCCGGTTTTGGTCTGGAACAATACGCCGCCTACCCCGTAAATATCTCCGATGTCGCTATGTTTGAACGCTTCGTAGGCAGCTTCACCGATGGCGTCACGCTGCACGAAAATTTGCATCGTGCCGCTCATATCGCGCAATTGCGCAAAGCTGGCCTTGCCCATAACGCGCTTGAACATCATGCGTCCGGCAAGGCTGACTTCGATGGATTTGGATTCGAGTTCCTCACGCGTTAGCTCGGCGAATTCCGCGGCCAAATCCGCGGCGAGATGCTCGCGCTCGAATTGGTTCGGATATGCCTGACCCGCGGCCCGCAACTGCGCCAACTTGTCACGGCGTTGCGCGATATAACGATTTTCGTCCTGCTGCGGATCGTCGATGTCTTGTTCGGCGTCGCTGTCCCGATTCATGATATTTCCTGTACCAAATTAAATATTAATGAAACCCTGCAACAGTCATCCCGACTTAGCAGAGCACAAAAAACGTAGCTGTGATTTTACGCTTTTCTTTATTACTCTGCCCGACGCAGAGATTCGTTAAGCGCCACTCTTCAGACTGGCTTCGATAAACGGATCGAGGGCGCCATCCAGTACCGCCTGGGTATTACCGGTTTCGATTCCGGTACGCAAGTCTTTGATGCGAGACTGATCGAGCACGTAGGAGCGGATCTGGCTGCCCCAACCGATATCGGATTTCAAATCTTCGATGCTCTGCGCCTTGGCATTACGTACCTGGACCTCGAGTTCGTAGAGCTTGGCTTTGAGCTGTTTCATCGCAGTCGCCTTGTTTTTGTGCTGTGAACGATCGTTCTGGCACTGTACCACGACGTTGGTGGGTAAATGCGTAATGCGTACCGCCGATTCGGTGCGGTTGACATGCTGCCCGCCGGCGCCACTCGCCCGGTACACGTCGATACGCAAATCGGAGGGATCGATATCGATATCGATGTCGTCATCGATTTCGGGCGAAACAAAAGCCGAGGCAAACGATGTGTGGCGGCGGTTGCCCGAGTCGAAGGGCGACTTGCGCACCAGCCGGTGAACCCCTGTTTCAGTGCGCAGCCAACCAAAGGCATAAGGACCCTCGAAACGAATCGTGGCACTTTTTATCCCGGCCACATCGCCGTCGGAAACCTCGATCAACTCGGTTTTGAACCCCTTGGCTTCGCCCCAACGCAGATACATACGCAACAGCATTTCCGCCCAATCCTGCGCCTCGGTGCCACCGGCGCCCGACTGAATCTCGAGGAAGGCATTGTTTATATCCATTTCGCCGCTAAACATGCGCCGAAACTCGAGTTCGGCGATGGATGCTTCAACTCGATCGAGATCCGTCACGACTTCGGCCACAGTGGCTTCATCTTCTTCGACGACCGCCAGTTCGAGTAACTCGGCCGCCTCCTGCAAAGCCCGTGACCCCCGATCCAAACCCTCGACTACGGCTTCCAGAGCGGCTTTTTCCTTTCCCAGGGATTGCGCGCGCTCAGGTTGATTCCAGACATCGGGATTTTCCAGTTCGAGTAAAACCTCTTCGAGTTTGTCGCGTTTCGAGGCGTAGTCAAAGATACCCCCGTAGCAAATCGATACGCGCTTTAAGGTCTTCGATTTGCTGCGAAATGTGATTTGTCTCCACGGTAATTACTCGTATTTGAAAAAACGCGCATTCTACCCGATCTAATTCGATAATATCACCCGCCCCGCTCTATTTTTCCGTTCGCTGTTAGGCTAAAATGTGCCGCCAATTTTTCGACTTTGAGGTAACAAGTGTCACAAGATGTTGATGTTCAATTGCAGGTCTGGAAGGATCTCGCAATCAGCAAACAAATCCTGATGGGCGCCGCAACCGATGCGCTCGGACTGGATGCCGAATGCACGACCGAAGAACTTAAGGTCGCGCTGAATCAGGCCATTCAACGCGCCCGAGACGCCGATCTCAAAATTCAGGAAACCAGCAGCCAGGCTGAACAGCAAGTCAACGAATACAAGACCCGTGCCGCTAACGCGGAAAAAGCCCGCGCCGAAGCCGAGGATGACGTTGCCGCGGCAGTCAAGGCTCGCGAGCAAGCGGAACATCAATTGTCCAAGGGTAAGGCCGACAATGCGGAAGCTTTAAAAAAAGCCAAAGCCGAAGTTGCCGACAAGCAAAGTAAACTCAAGGCGATATCGAAAGCGATCGCCGACACACCTGAAAATGTGGTGCGTAAGTTAAAAACGCTAAAGAAGCAAAAAATGGATGAAGCCAAACTGCGCGCTCAGGCCGAAACCCGTCTGCAGTCGATGCGCAAGGAAAAATCGAAACTCGAAGCCGACCTCGAGAACCGCAAATCGATGCTCGAAAATGCCGCCAAACTGGTCGAGCAAACACGCGCACTGCATCAAATCTGCGTTACCGCCGAAGCCACCATATCCGACCTCAGCAAGAATAAAAAAGACCAAATCACGGTACCCGAACTCGACGAGGCCGGGCTCGAGGCACTAGAACAAGCGCTTGAAGAGAACTAAATGCGGTTAACCTGTCGACAAAATATATTGTCGCCGGGCTTATACTAGGCGCGGCGTCGACAGACGCAGCGGAATCTCAAACAGAATACTGGCGCCCCGCTCGGGATTGTTTTCAGCCCAGATTCGCCCCCGATGCAGATCGACGATCTCGCGACAAATTGCCAAGCCGAGACCGGTGCCGCCGGTCTGGTTACGGGTCCCCAGACTTTGATAAAACTTGTCAAAGACGTCGTCCAGCTCCGTCTCCGGTATGCCTGTCCCCTGATCGGATACCCGCATCCGAACCTTGGCATCGCGACACTCCAGCCGAATCCGGATTTCACCTCCCTCGGGGCTGAACTTGATCGCGTTGGCGACAATATTGGTAATAACCTGAAGGATGCGATTACGATCGCAACTGCAGCTGCTTTCCGTGGATACTACGTCGAGTTCGCAGCGCAGGCCCTTTTCGCGCAGGCGCAGATCCTGCTCCGCGATACAAGTCTTGACCAGGTCCGATATTTTTACCGACCGCATATCCAGCGACATCTTGCCCGCTTCAAGTTTCGAAAGATCGAGCAAATCGTTCAATAGATAAAGTAACCGGGTGCCGCTGAGCTGGATATTTTCTAGATATTGTTGCAGCTTTTCCTGGCTCAGCGTGTCCAGACGCTTGAGTCCGAGTTCGGTAAAACTCAGGATGCCATGCATCGGGGTGCGCAATTCGTGACTCATCGAAGCCAGAAATTCGGACTTGGCCTCGTTCGCCTTTTCCGCGGCATCGCGCGCCTGTTGCAACTCGGTAACGTCGACATGCATACCGACCTGAGAGCCGTTCGGCAAGCGGCGCAACGCGACCTGAATCGAGCGCCCGTCGGCCAGGCGGTCGATAAATTCGATATTCCCCGCATCGAGACGTTCCAGGCGCAGCTGCAACCATTCTTCCGGATTGTCCTTTGCCTCCAGATAAACATCCATATCGATCCCGAACTGCAGAAACCTGGAAAGCGGCACGCCCTCGTTAATAAAAAACTGCTGCTTCGGGTAAAGATCGAAAAACTTACGGTTAAACCTTTCGATATAACCGTCTTCGCTAACCAGCAGAAAGCCGCCGGGCACATTTTCAATCGCGGCTTCGAGTACGAGATCGCTTTGGTGCTTGTTCGACTGGTCTACGATACGCTCGGTAACGTCCTGTAAGGTGCATACCAACTCGACGGGTCGGTCGTTTTTATATCGGCTGGGGCGCACACGCTCGATCACATGCCGCAGCTCTCCATTCTTTCTGACTATCCGGTATTCGATCTCGTACTCTTCCCCAATGGCGTCGAGCCAAGAATGGTTTTCGGTTACCCGCGCGAGATCGTCGGGGTGAATCAACGCACCGAAACTCGCCTCATCCAATTTCGAAGCCTGCGGCTGCGACAAACCGAGGATACGCGCGAATTCAGCGGTAACGGATTCCACCCGCCCCAGTTCGATATTCCAGTGGAAACTGCCGACATTCGCCACTCGCTGCGCCACGCTTAACTCTTCCTCGATACGTCTCGACTCGGTCACATCTTGCACCGCCCCGAATAGCTCGGCGACGCGGCCGTCCTCGACCCGCGAGGCAATACCTCGTTCGACAACCTGCAAAATCACGCCGTCGGAGTGCTGTACTCGAAATTCGACCTCGTATTCCGCGCCGGAGACATCGATCCGACTAAAGGCATCTTCGACTCGCTTGCGGTCATCGGGATGTATCAGGTTCATCATTTTTTCCCAGCTGAGTTCTATCGCCTCCTGCGCAGTCATACCGAAAATGCGGGCGAATTCAGCCGAGACGTTTACAAATCGATTACGTTTTACATCCCAGCGGAAACTGCCGACCCGGGCGATGCGCTGGGCCTGTTCGAGTTCGGCTTCGATGCGCTTGTTTTCGGTAATGTCGACGCGCAAGCCGACCATGCTGCCGTCGGGGAGCCGCTGATCGATGACGCGAATCCAGTTCCCGTTTTCAAGTCGCTGATCGAAACTGCCTCGAGGATTTCGATGCTGATCGAGGCGGTCTCCGATCCAGGCATTTTTTTCTTCGTCGTCGGCAAAACTGGCCGCCTCAGCGTAAGTCCGCGCGATTTCCTCAAAACTCACTCCGGGTTCGAGCAGCGGCCCGATCTCGGGATAAAGCTGGCGATAGCGTTCGTTACACATGACCATCCGATCGTCGGTATCGAAAAGCACTAGACCACTATCGAACATCGCGGTCGCGCTATAAATCAGCTGGTGGGCCTGCGTCATGCGGTAGGGGTTGTCCATTTCCTCGGTAACAATTCTGGCGGTGCCCCGATATCCCATGAATTCACCCTTTTCGTCGAAGAAAGGTTTGCCGCTGGTTTGACAGATCGCCTCGTTGGTGTCCACGATACGCGCCCGGTAACGAAAATTCTCAAACGGCAGCCGCTGCCGCAGGCACTCCTGGTAGTAGTCCCACTGCGCCCGTTCGGCATCGTCGCGCGGCGGAAGCCTGAAATCTTCGCGGCGCAAGCCCATGATGCTGGCCGGCTGCGGGCCGCCCAGGTCATACAGATGCGACGACAGAAATACAAATATGTTGTCTTTATCGGTTTCCCAGAACCACTCCTTCGAGGCCAGCGCATACTCGTAAAACCGAGCTTCGGTGGTCTTTAGCTCTGCGCTGCGCCGAGAGAGTTCCGTTTCCAGTTGCCGGCGCTGACTTGCCAGGTTGCTGCGCAGCAGGCGGTAACCTAAAAACGCGATCGCGCTGCCGACGAGAAACGGCCCCAGCAAGCTGACAAAGGTCAGATTTTCGAATCCGAAACCCAGTCCATGCAAAACAACTGCGATCGACATCAGCGCGATACCGCCGGCGAGCGTGAATACGCTGAGCGGGAATTTAAGTATCCTGGAATCCGGCGCCTGCGAACTCAGCTCCTCACTCCTGTTAGGTGCTTCCGGATTCAAAACTTCGGGAGCTACCGCGGCAGCAGCGGCGGCGCATCCACCGCGACGAAGGTTTTAGGGAAAAAACCGTTGAAACGAGTGGCCGCCGAATTGCTATAGGCCCCGGTTTGCCCGATTTCGATCCAGTCGCCTTCATCGGCGTCGGCCGGAAGATGGAAGGGGGACGGTAGAATGTCGAGATTGTCGCAGGTCGGCCCCAGAATCGTGAAATCCTGATACTCGGCGGTAATTTCGCGCTTGGGGTTGATCAGCCTGGCCGGCAATTTCATCTTGCCCGTCAGGGTTTCGGACAGACTTTGGTAGACGCCATCGTTGATATAAAGCTTATCGTCTTTGCGCAGTTGCACCTGGACCAGCAAAGTACAGCCGCTGGCAACCAGCCCGCGCCCCGGTTCACACATCAAGACACAATCGCGGCGCAGGCGTGACTGGTCGAAAGCCGCGTATATGGCCTCGAAGTAGGCTTCGAGTTCGGGCGGACTATCGTCCTGGTAGAGGGCGGGAAAGCCACCGCCGACATCGAGGTAGTGCACCGGCACCCCAGCCGCTTCGATGACATCGAGCGCAGTGTTGATGCCATCGACAAACGCCTGCGGGTTGCGGCATTGCGACCCCACATGAAACGCGACGCCGGTCTGAAAATGCGCCGCGTGAACCTTGTTCAACAAAGCGGGCGCGTCTTCCGCGCTGATTCCGAACTTATCCGACAACTGGTATTGGGCTTCATGCACGGGGGTCACGATCCGCACCAGCACTACCTTGCCGTCTCCGCCACCGGTAACATCGACGATCTTGTCGAGTTCTTTTTCATGATCGATTACATAGTGATCGACGCCGTATACTTGATGCGCGGTCATGATTGCGGCGCGCGGTTTGACCGGATGCATGAAGTAACAGTCCGCCTGCGGCAAATGCTCGCGCACCAAGGCAACCTCCGCCAGCGATGCGGTATCGAAATGACGAATGCCGGCCTCGTACAAGGCGTTTAAAACAGCCAGATGAGGGTTACATTTAACAGCATACATCACCCGCCCCGGAAAATTGTCCAGAAAATAACGCGCCTGCCGCTTTAATTCCGCCAGACGCAGGCAATAAACCGGGTAACCCGGTTTCAACTCCTTGACGACGTCTTCGGTAGTAGCAAAGCTGGGTAGGTTGATTTTGGCCGGCATGTGAATGACTCGAATGATTTTTAATATTTTCGCATAGTATCGCGGTAAAGAATATCCTGACTCAGGATACCCTTTCCTATCCGGCCCAGGATGCGAGGTTTCGCGGCCGCCGCCAGAATTTGAGCATTGCGCCCGCTCCCAGTTCGAGATCGGATTCGAACCCGGCTCGCAGGCACAGGTTTGCGCGATCGCGCTCGATCGCTCTCAGCAGCGGTTGCAATAGCCTGTTTTCGATATCGAGTAAGAGTGGTGCGAGTTTCTTCGCCGCCCCGGTTTTCAATTGTTCGAGCAGGCGCAAATCGATTACCGCCGCCTCGGTGGTACTAACGAGCTTAGTCAGATCGTCGAGCCGGGCGATGCGCAAACCCAGGTTTGCTGCGAACCGATTCAGCACTGGATCGTCACAATACCAGACGATTCCTTGGTCGAATTTATCTGGCCGGTTGCCTCCGCCCCAGAACCACAGGCTGTTGGCCGGCAGCAATCCGCGCTGCTCGCGATTCTGGTTGACTTGGTGTTGATGCAGAAACATTTGCATTTCATTGAGCAGTTTGTACCAGCCCAGGGACTGGCGCGATTGCTCGACATAGGGATTGGCGGCCTTGCCCAGCACCGACAATATATGCGGATAATGATACGGCGCGTCGAATTCTTTCAAGGCGATTAGAAATACCCCCGCACCGATATCTATTATATCACAATCAACATCAAATAACTCTCTTAAGTCATTGATTATAATGCCAACATCATGAAGGTTTTCTTGATTATTCTGGATTGGAACGATGATCGCACTGTGTAAGTCCGGGCGCAGATGTACCGCCTGAAACAACAGTAATCGCCGGGGCTGATGTTGCGCGGATGGCGCGAAAGACTGCGCCAGCGGCAGGCTGGCGGACTGCGCCGGCGGCGTCTCCATTGCAAGCACCTGGCGCAGGATGGCATCTATGCTGAAGGCTTGATTGGGCCGGGGGGTTGCCAAGCGCAAGATGCGGTTCAGGGCGGGCAGTCCGTCAACCAACGTTTCCGGCTTGAGCTCGGATAATGGCAGATCGAATAATCCGGGCAGGACCAACTGGATTTTGCCGGGCATCGCTGTGTGCTAATCCTCGAGACTGGTGGTCAGCAACTCGTTCAAATCATTGGACATAGCGCCGCTGGCGAGCATGCATTGCAGCTGCGCTTTCATCTGCAACCCCAGTTCCGGCACCAGTTTGCGCCAATGCACGAAAGGATTGGCAAGGCGCGCGGCCACTTGCGGATTTATCGCATCCAGCTCCAGAATCTTGTTTGCGGCAAATACATACCCGGCTCCGTCCGCTTGATGAAATGCGCATGAATTTGCCATCAGGGCACCCAACAGGGAGCGTGCCCGATTTGGATTCTGCAGGCTGTATGCAGGATGGTCGAATAAGGCCGCGATATCAGCCAACGCGTTGTCAGACCTGCTCGAACCCAGAGCGCTAAACCACTTATCCACTACCAACGCGGTATCCTGCCATTGCTGATAAAACCCTGCCACGATGCGCTCGCGTAATTCGTTTCGAAAGTGCACGATCGATTGTAGACAGGCGATTTGATCGGTCATGTTATCCGCCTGCTCAAACTGGGTACCGCAAAAGTCGAAGTATTCCGGTTTTTCCAGTTGCATTAGATAAGACAGGCAGATGTTTTTCAGGCGGCGACGCGCAATCGCATCCGGGTTCGATTGATATTCGCCCGAATTCAGATTCTCCCTGTAATGCTCTAGCAGCAACTTTTCCACTCGTTCTGCGAGCGCGAGTTTGAGATTTTCACGCACCCCGCGTACCGCATGCACATCCGTCTGCTCGAGCATTTCGGCCAGATATTTCTCTCCGGGCAACACCATCATTTCGGCCACCAGCGCGCGATCGGGTTGCTTATTCGACAGTAAATCATGAAAGGCGCCCAGCAATGGCTGCTGCAGCGCTGCCCAGGTCTCGCCACCCTGATCCAACATCGCCAGCATGACGCGGCTGGCCAATTGTTGACAGGCTTCCCAGCGGTTAAATGCATCGCTGTCGCACACCATCAACCGCGCCAGTTCGTCATTGTCCAGATCGGTCGTCAGAATCACGGGCGCCGAAAAACCACGAAATGCCGAGATCATTACGCGCGCCGGCATGCGCGGGAACTGCAATCGGGTTTCATGCCCGTCGATATCGACCACCTGCTCCAGGTTACCGTCGTCATCCAATGCCAAGGCCTGGCCATTCTGATCGAACAACGCCAGCCGCATCGGCATATGGAAAGGCCGATTCAATTCACCGCGAGTCGTGCCGGCATGCTGATTAATGCTGAGCGACAGCAGTCCGGTTTCGGCGTTGTACTCGCGTCTGATATCGATGCGCGGCGTTCCCGACTGTTCGTACCAGCGCTGGAACCGTGCCAGGCTGATCCCTGAAGCATCCTGCATCGCATGCCTGAAGTCGTCGGTGGTTACCGCTTGCCCGTCATGGCGTTCAAAGTACAAATCCATACCCTTGCGAAAATTTTCCGGGCCCAGCAAACAATGCATCATGCGGACTACTTCGGCCCCTTTGTTGTAAACCGTCGCGGTATAAAAGTTGTTGATCTCCTGGTAGGAAGCCGGTCTGACCGGGTGGGCCATCGGTCCGGCATCCTCGCTGAACTGGTGATTGCGTAACACCCGCACATCGCCGATGCGCTGAATCGCGCGCGAAAACATGTCGGCGCTAAACTCTTGATCGCGAAAAACCGTCAGCCCTTCCTTCAGGCTCAACTGGAACCAGTCGCGACAGGTAACCCGATTGCCGGTCCAGTTATGGAAATACTCATGCGCGATTACGCCCTCGATGGCCAGGTAGTCGTCGTCAGTGGCGGTATGCGCGTTGGCCAGCACATACTTGGTATTGAATACGTTCAGGCCCTTGTTTTCCATCGCGCCCATATTGAAGTCGTCGACGGCAACAATCATGTACAGATCGAGATCGTATTCGAGTCCGTAAACCTGCTCGTCCCAGCGCATCGCTCGTTGCAGCGATTGCAGGGCGTGGTCGCATTTTTCCCGATTGTGGTGTTCCGTGAAAATCTGCAGTTTCACATCCCGGCCCGAACTGGTCACGAAGCGATCCTCGATACAGGCCAAATCGCCCGCCACCAGCGCGAATAAGTAAGCCGGCTTGGGATAGGGATCCTGCCAACTGATCCAATGCGAGGCGCCATTTACGCCGCGGTCCACCGGATTGCCGTTGGACAACAGCACCGGGTATTGTTCCCGGTCGGCGTGAATTTCGGTGGAAAATACCGACATCACGTCGGGACGATCGAGATAGTAGGTAATATAGCGAAAACCCTCGGCTTCGCATTGGGTGCAAAAGTTGCCGTTGGATAGATACAGACCTTCGAGACGGGTATTGGCCGCGGCATCGACCTCGACCTCGCAATAAATTTCGAAGCGATCGGGCACCGACTTCAGGATCAGGTTCTCAGCCGTCAGCTCAAAATCGCCGGCCTGCAGTAGCTCGCCGTCGAGCCGTAACTCGAGCAATTTCAATTCGATGCCGTCAAGCACCAGCTCCGCGGCGGGACTGGCGCTCCTGCGCTGCAGTTGCAAACGACTTTTTACCCGGGTACAGGATGCATCGAGCTCAAACCTGAGCTCGGTTTTCAAGATGTCAAAATCGGGGGGACGATAGTCTTTCAAATACTTGCGCTTATGTTGGTCCGTTTTCATTATCCGAGCCTGAAAAGAGGTCGCATAAGTGTACCCCAAGGAGTATCATTCGCAGCATTTTTCATCCCTGGAGATCCCAAAATGGCCGTCGAACGCACGCTTTCGATAATCAAACCCGACGCTGTTGCCAAAAACGTTATCGGCGAGATTTACAACCGCTTTGAAAAAGCCGGTTTGCGCCTCGTCGCCGCGCGCATGGAGCACCTGTCGGCGGCAAAGGCCGGCGAGTTTTACGCCGTACACAAAGAGCGCCCGTTTTACGGCGATCTGGTCGAATTCATGACCTCCGGCCCGGTCATGGTGCAGGTACTCGAGGGTGAAGACGCCATCGCCAAGAACCGCGAAGTCATGGGGGCAACCAACCCCGCCGACGCGGCCCCTGGAACCATCCGCGCCGATTTCGCACAAACCGTCGATGAAAACGCCGTCCACGGCTCGGACGGAGTCGATACCGCCAGAGCTGAAATCGAGTTCTTTTTCGGCGCTGACGGCGTCTGCCCGCGCACGCGCTGAGTCTTGCTGCATGCCGTAGCGCGCTGCGCGGTTTTATTGCCGCCGGTCCTGGGTCGATTCCCACCAGCCAGGCAATGCGGCGATCGAATCGAGCAGCGCGAACGGTTTAATCGCTCCATCCAGATCGCTAACACGGAACTTACCCGTCTTGACCAGAATACCCCGTATACCGCAGCGCTGCGCGGCATCGACATCGCCGACAATATCGTCGCCGATCATCAAGGCCTGCTCGGCGCCGGCTTGCAAACGCGCGAGCGACGCCTCGAAAAATGCGCAGGCCGGCTTGCCGACAACCACGGCTTCGCAGGATGCCGCATGCTCCAGCGCCTTGATGAACGGCGCGACGTCGAGTTGCAAGCCGTTTTTGCCTCTCCAGTAACGAGTCATTCCTAGCGCGATCAACTGCGGCTGCGGATCCTGCATCAGAAACTGAAAAGCACGGTTCAGCAACTGGAAGTCCCAGGTTTCGCCGAGGTCGCCCACCACTACCGCATCGACCGGGCGATCCCGGTCGAGCGCCACCGCGTCGACTTCTAGAAAGTCCTGTTGCGTCGCCGGCGGCACAAACAGCGCCACGCTGCTTTTTTGATGGTCTTCGAGCCACTGCGCCGCAGCAACAACAGGCGTCATGATTTCATCGAGTTGTGCGCTAAAACCCAGGGCCTGGAATTTTTCCAGCAGCGCCGCGCGTGGGCGTGAGGTCGTGTTGGTGACAAACAGATAGGGAATCCGGCGTTGCCTGATCCAGTCCAGCGCTTCGATAGCGCCATCGATCAATTCACCGCCTTGATATATAACGCCATCTAAATCGATTAATAACACCCGGCGATCGGTATTTTTATCAGACATGACTATTAACCCGGCGATATATATGTCGCCGGGTTAATAATAAATTACGGATCGCCCCTGATCCAGTAAATCATATTAACCCGGCGACATATATTGTCGCCGGGTTAATACAATCGACTAAGGAAAAGTCTCCGAGGTAAACTTTTTAATATTATGCTGACCCATCACGATCCAGCGCGGGGTTGCTTTGCCGGTACCCGCCAACTTCAAGCGCGGATGGCGGCTAACTACCCGCTCCAGGCTGGTTTCCTGCTGCGGATCCACGTCGACGATAAACACGTGCTTGCCATCCCGTAACTGTGATTCGAATCGTTTGAAATCACGATGCGGAACCTGGATTCCGTACAAGCCACCAGACCATGCGCCAAACCCGAGTAAAACTATCGCAAGAAATATAAATGGCATCCAGGTATAGGTTTCCGGCCAATCGCTGATTGCGGTTACAAATATAACCAGGGCGGCCAGAGCAATACCTATCCAGGCACCGACGATAGTACCGTGGACCACGTCTTTCTTGAAAACGGATTCGATATTGTGCAGGTGGTCGTGAGTTTCTACTGCGGTGTTGTCGCGGCTAAAAACGTGTATTTGCGGCCGATGTACACCGGTTGATTCGAGCTCTTCCTCGATTCGATCGAGATCATCCAGATCGTCGCTTACATAAAAATGCCTTTTCATGTCGTATCCCCCGTAATAACGAGTCGAAATCAGAATACGCTTGAAGTCAGATCGAATCAAGTTGCGGACCCGGCACGGCAGGCTGTTTGCCGCTTGACAGGGCGACCTGTTCCAGGCTTGGAAATCGTGCTAAGGTCCGCTGCTGTCCGCCAATAACCTGCCATTTTTATGAGAATCGAAGACGACAGCAAACTCGACTACAAGGATGTCTTGATACGACCCAAACGCAGTACGCTGGGGAGCCGCAAGGACGTGGAACTGGAACGCGAATTCACCTTTCGCAATTATCGGTCGGAAAATGACGAGCATTACCGCGGCATACCGATCATGGCTTCCAATATGGACGGCGTGGGTACCTTCGAGATGGCGGACTCGCTCGCCAATATGGGGCTGTTCACTTGCCTGGTTAAAAATTACGAAGCCGACCAACTGATTGATTTTTTCAGTGCGGAGCAGCCTCTGCGCCGGGCCAACGTCGCTTATTCGACCGGTATCACCGAGCAGGATTTCGAGAAATTCACCCGCGTATACGATAAAACCGGCCGGCAGCTCAAGTACGTCTGTGTCGATGTCGCCAACGGTTACTCCGAGCGTTTCTCCGAATTCATAAAACAATTGCGTGAAGCTTATCCCCAGATCGTGATAATCGCCGGCAACGTCGTCACCGGTGAAATGACCGAGGAATTGATGTTAAGCGGCGCCGATATCGTCAAGGTCGGCATCGGCCCCGGCAGCGTCTGTACCACGCGGATCCAGACCGGTGTCGGATTTCCGCAATTGTCGGCGGTGATCGAGTGCTCCGACGCGGCGCATGGGCTCGGCGGGCATATCATCGCCGATGGCGGTTGCACCTGCCCCGGCGATCTGGCCAAGGCGTTTGCCGCGGGCGCCGATTTCGTCATGCTCGGCGGTATGCTGGCCGGCCACGACGAAGGCGGCGGCGAGATCATTACCCGTTATTACCGGACCGGTGAAGTGATACAAACCGATGCCGGCTGGGAAGATCAGATCGAAGAGCGCAAGTTCGTCAGCGTTTACGGCATGAGTTCGAAGACGGCCAACGAGAAACATTTCGGCGGGCTAAAGGAATATCGCTCTTCCGAGGGTCGAGAAATTCATGTGCCGTATCGCGGCAATATCGAAAATACGATTCAGAACCTGCTCGGAGGTGTGCGCAGCACCTGTACTTACGCCGGCGCCAAGAAATTGAAGTGGCTCAGCAAATGCACAACCTTCGTCAAAACCAGCGAGCAATTCAATTCGGTTTTTGCCGACCATTAAACGCAGCCGGGCGCTTGCAAATCGGTTCTCATCCGGGAACGGTCGGACCGGGCCGCCATCCGGTTCAGTCGATTACCGGCGTCCGCCGGGGTAACGGCTTGCCAAGATTTTTAAGCACCCGGCGCAAGCGATCGGGGTAATCGGTGATAATGCCGTCGACCCCCATTTCAATCAATTCGCGCATGCGCGAAGTATCGTTTACGGTCCAGACGGTGACCGCAAGACCAAGACGCTGCGCCGCCTTTATCGCCCTGGCGTTGACTTCCTTGTGATAAGCAGACCAGATACTGCCTCCGGCCGCCTTGATCGCGCGCGCCGCGCTGCCATCGAAATCATCTACGTCGTAATTGTTCAGCCAGGGCGATTTTCCGGGCTTCCCGGTCTGCAGGTTACTCAACCAGTCCTGGTCAACGGTTAAATAGGAAGTCTTTATCTCGGGGGCCAATTCCTGGACCGCCTGCAGCGCGCGCCAGTCGAACGACTGCACCGTAACCCGCTGCGTCATACCATAGGATCGAATAACCTCGATGACGGCAGCTACAAACTCCTCAGGCGGATGGGTAAGCAACGGGTTTCGGGGATCGATTTTGACCTCGATGTTAAATCGAACCCAGCGGTTATCCGCTTTATCGACGAGTTCGAACACTTCACCCAGGGTCGGCACCCGGGTGCCGTCAATCGCTTGCTGATCGGGGTATCGTTCGGCATATTTGCGACCGGGGTTCAGGCGTCCGACATCGTAGGTTTTAACCTGATGCAGGGTCATCGAGTGGATGCTGGGACTGCTTTGCAGCAGCCAGTCGCCATTGCCTTGACGGGTAATTTCAGGCTCGAAGCGCGGATTATGCATGACCACGACTTGACGATCACGAGTAACCGCAAGATCGAGTTCCAGCGTGCTGACGCCGATAGCGAGCGCTTTGGCAAACGCCGGCAGGGTATTTTCCGGCATGAGTCCACGGGCGCCGCGGTGACCCTGCAGATCGAATCCCTGGGCGGCGACCCACGGCAGCGCCAATCCCATCAAAAGCAGTCCTCTAATCAGCGTTGCACAGAAATTTTGAATTCGTCGCCGCATGTTATCCGAGACGCTGTTCGGTATGGCTATCGAAGAGGTGTATTTTGTCGGGCTCGATATGCAGGGCTAAGGCTTGATCGATCTGAAAGTCCTGAATCCCGGCCAAGCGAATCGTCATATCGGTCTGGTTTTGCCCAAAATGACCATGCACCAGCGTATCCGCCCCCAGATGCTCGACCAACCGGGTAACAAGCATTCGACTGCTATCCTCGCCACCGGCTAGCGCCAAATCTTCCGGACGTATACCGAGAATGACTTGCTGATTGCAATAGTCGCTAAAAGCGCCTTCGGGTAGTTCAAATGCCACCCCGCCGTCCAGATCGACCGAACTAGCGTCGGCATTGATGGTGGCCGGCGCGAAGTTCATCGCCGGAGAGCCAATAAAGCCGGCGACAAATAACGATGACGGACGCTCGTAGAGTTCAATCGGCGTGCCCAGTTGCTCTACCCGGCCCTGGTTTAAAACGACCAGTCGATGCCCGAGGGTCATGGCTTCGACCTGATCGTGGGTTACGTAAACGCTGGTAGTCCCCAATTGCTGTTGCAGGAGCTTGATTTCGATCCGCATTTGTACCCGTAACTTAGCATCCAGATTCGACAGGGGTTCATCGAACAGGAATACACTAGGCTCGCGCACTATCGCCCGGCCCATGGCGACGCGCTGGCGCTGGCCGCCGCTTAGTTCGCGCGGTTTGCGGGTTAACTGGTCTGCCGTCAGTTCCAGGATTTCAGCGGCTTTGTTGACGCGGTTTTGTATCTCCGTGGCTGCTACCCGTCTTATCTTCAAGCCATAGGCCATATTGTCGAATACGTTCATATGCGGATATAGCGCGTAATTCTGGAACACCATGGCGATGTCCCGATCCGCCGGCTCGAGATTATTGACTTCGCGCTCACCGATACTAATGCTGCCCTCGGTGACCGACTCCAGCCCCGCAATCATGCGCATCAGGGTCGACTTACCGCAACCCGAGGGGCCTACCAGAACAATAAACTCGCCATCCGCGATATCAACATCGATCCCGTGAATCGCTTTAAAACCGTTGGGGTAGGTTTTCGCTACGTTGTTGAGTCTGACTTTCGCCATTGAGCTTCCTCTATTTTTCGGTTTCGGTGAGACCCTTAACGAATAGTTTCTGCATGAAGATGACGACCACGACCGGCGGCAGCATCGCCAACAGCGTGGTCATCATTATGATATTCCACTCGGGCGCCTGCTCGGCCGCTTCCAGCATCTGCTTGATGGCCATAACGATGGTGAACATACTCTGATCGGTAGTAATCAGCAGCGGCCATAAATACTGGTTCCAGCCATAGATAAAAAGAATAACGAACAACGCGGCTATATTGGTACGCGACATCGGCAGTAAGATGTCGACGAAGAAGCGCATCGGCCCCGCGCCGTCGATGCGCGCCGCTTCCAGTAGCTCGTCGGGAATCGTCAGAAAAGTCTGCCGAAACATGAAGGTAGCGGTGGCCGATGCAATCAAGGGGATGCTCAAACCCCAGTAGCTATTCAGCATGTTGAGATTCGCCACCACTTCGAAAGTCGGGATGATCCTGACCTCTACCGGCAGCATTAGCGTGATGAATATCATCCAGAAAAAGCCCATGCGAAAGGGAAAACGGAAATAAACGATGGCAAAAGCCGACAGCAGGGAAATCGCTATCTTGCCAAGCGCGATCATCAGGGCCATGACCAGGCTGTTAAACAGCATCATTGCAACCCCCTGGTGCGCACCGCCGCTGATGCCGCTGCTCATAGCCTGAACCAAATTTTCGAAAAATTGATCGCCGGGTAGCAGCGGCAGCGGGATTTGCGTCATGCGCAGGGCATCGTGGGAAGCGGCAACAAAGGTGATCCAGATAGGGAACGCAATGATCGCGATCCCCAACACCAGCATGATGTGGGAGCCCAGCGTGACCAAGGGTCGATTCTCGATCATGAATACTCGACCTTTTTTTCGACGTAACGAAACTGGATCACGGTAAGGCCGATGACTATTGCCATCAGTATCACCGATTGCGCCGCCGAACCGCCGAGATCCAGGCCGACAAATCCGTCGTTGTAAACCTTGTATACCAGAATCTCTGTCGCCTTGGCCGGGCCGCCCTGGGTGATGGCGTGAATAATGCCAAAGGTTTCGAAAAATGCGTAAACGATATTCACTACCAACAAAAAGAAGGTCGTTGGTGAAATCAGCGGAAAAATGATGCTCCAGAACCGGCGAATCGGCCCGGCGCCGTCGATTGCCGCCGCTTCGATCAGCGATTTCGGTATCGATTGCATCGCGGCCAGGAAAAACAGGAAATTGTAGGCCACCTGTTTCCAGGCAGCGGCAATCACCACCAGGGTCATGGCTTCATTGCCGTTGAGTTTGTGGTTCCACTCATATCCCATGGCAGACAGACCGTAGGTCAATATGCCCAGAGTCGGATCGAGCATGAAGACCCACAAAGCCCCCGCAACGACCGGCGCCACGGCATAAGGCCAGATCAACAAGGTGCGGTAAGCCATCGCGCCTTTGACAACGCGATCGGCCATTGCCGCCAGCAGCAGTGAAAACCCCATTGAAAGCATCGCAACCAGCGCAGAAAAAAACACGGTGCGCTGGAACGCGCCGAGATAGTGTTCGTCCTCGACCAAAACGCCAAAATTTTCCAACCAGACGAATTCGGTGCTAAGACCAAAAGCATCCTCGATCAACAATGACTGGTATAGCGCATGCCCCGCCGGCCAGATAAAAAACACCAGGGTAATCAGTATTTGAGGGGCCACCAGCAAATAAGGCAAAACCGATGGTTCGAAGTGAACCTTTTTTAGCATCCGATTGTTCTCTTACAGCGCCTATTACGGCCGCTCCGGCAAGCCCGCCTGGAGCGGCCGCAGGACAGGAAGTAGTTACTTGTTGGCGCGTTCGAATTTACGCAATAGCTTATCGCCGCGAGACGCCGCGTCGTCGAGTCCCTGAGAAGCGGTTTTGCTGCCGTTCCAAATTGCTTCCATTTCCTCGTTTATGACATCTCGGACTTGAACGAAGTTACCGAAACGCACGCCGCGCGAATTGGCAGTCGGCCGGTTCAGGCTGAGTTGCTTGATTGCGGTATCCGTTCCCGGATTGTTTTTGTAAAAACCCTGCTTCTTGGACAATTCATATGCCGGTGTGGTGATCGGCACATAGCCGGTTTCCTGGTGCCACCAGGCCTGAACCTCGGGCGACGATAAATAATTCATGAACTTGGCCACAGCCTTGTATTCACTCTTGTCATGCCCCTTGAGCACCCACAAGGTCGCGCCGCCGATGATCGAATTTTGCGGCTGGCCGCTTACTTCGGTATCGAGCGGCAGCATGGACTGGCCAAAATCGAATTTTGCCTGCTTTTTGATGGAACCATAGTAGGCGGAAGAATTCATCCACATCCCGCACTCGCCATTGGTATACATCGAAAGGCTATCGCCACGGCGACCGCCATAAGTAAACAGGCGATCCTTCGACCAGTCTGCAATACTGGCGATGCGCGCCTTGACCTGGGGATTGTTAAAGGTGAATTTGGTATCGGTGCCCGCGAAACCATTTTCTTTGGTGCCCATGGCCAGATCGTGCCAGGAGCTGTAATTCTCGATCATAACCCAGGATTGCCAGCCAAAAGAGAAACCGCACTTGTATCCGGCGGCAACCAGCTTTTCGGACGCGCTTTTCATCTCGCCCCAGGTTTTGGGCGCCGAGGCGATACCGGCTTTCTTGAAAGCATCCTTATTATACCAAAGCACGGGAGTAGAACTATTAAACGGCATCGACAGCAATTCGCCGTTCGGAGTTTGGTAATAACTGATAACCGCAGGCAGGAAGATGGACTTGTTAAAGGCTTCACCGGAATCATTCATCATTTGTTCGACCGGATAAATCGCACCCTTTGCCGCCATCATGGTTGCCGTTCCAACTTCGAACACCTGAACGATATGCGGTTGCTCTTTGGCGCGGAAGGCTGCAATTGCGGCAGTCATCGTTTCCGTATAGTTGCCCTTGTAACTCGGTACGACCCGATAATCGGATTGGGTAGCGTTAAAGTCCGTGGCTAGCTTGTTTACGCGTTCGCCGTTAACCCCGCCCATGGCATGCCACCATTGCACTTCGGTGACGGCCAGCGCCGAAAACGAAAAACCGGCCATTGCAATCGCCGCGGCGATTCCCAGTATTCTCTGCTTTGTAATCATGATGAACTCCTGTTAATTAGATATGCGACTATTTTTATTGTTACATCGGTATTGTTACGACTCTATTAAACGCTTACCCGAAACCCGATCGATTCGCTGTAAAAATTAAATCCAGCGGATCGAACCTGGGATTTTTGCGGCTTTCGCCCGCTGCACAGCCTAACATGTTGCTGTAAATCGCGACAACAAATGGCAACTTGCCCGGCGCGGTGCAGCGGCCTATTCCTTGACCGCCTCTGCTTCGATCTCTACCAGAAATTCAGGCGCCGCCAGCGATATTACTCAACCGGACTTACGGCGCCAGCGATGAAACCTGCCAACCCATTGCAGCAGACGTTGCGGCACATGGGCGCGTTTCCACTCTCCCGCGGCATACTTATTGGCCTCGGCCAGCGTCGGATAAATATGGATAGTGCCGAGAATCTTATTCAGGCCCAGACCATGTCGCATCGCCAAAACATATTCCGCAATCAAATCCCCGGCATGCTCACCGACGATGGTCACCCCAAGAATACGATCCTTTCCAGGTAGCGTTAACACCTTGACGAAACCATGGGCTTCGCTGTCGGCGATCGCGCGGTCCAGATCGTCGATGCCGTAACGCGTCACTTCGTATTCGATGCCCTGCTGCTGCGCTTCGCTTTCATTCAAGCCGACGCGGGCGATCTCGGGCTCGGTAAACGTGGCCCAGGGAATGACCGAGTAATCCGCCTTGAAGCGCTTGATAATACCGAACAATGAATTAACCGACGCATACCAGGCCTGGTGTGCGGCAACATGGGTAAACTGGTAGGGACCGGCAACATCGCCACAGGCATAAATCGTCGGGATGCTGGTCTGCAGATACTCGTTCACTTCGATGCTGCGATTCGGATTTAACCTGACGCCCAATTCTTCGAGACCGAAACCCGAGGACCTCGGACTGCGCCCGACGGCAACAATCAGCGTATCGAATTCGACCTCGATTTCGCTTGCGTCATGCTCGGCGACCAGAAAATCCTTGCCGTCGCGTTTGACGAAACGCTTCGCGGTATGTCCCGTCAGCACCCGCAGTCCTTCATCGACAAATCGCTGCTGCACCAATTCGGAAACTTCCGGGTCCTCGCGCAATAATAACTTGGGCAACATTTCGACCTGGGTCACCGCCACCCCCAGCCGGGCGAAAGCCTGAGCCAGTTCACAGCCGATTGGGCCGCCACCCAGCACCGCCAGCCGACGCGGCTTCTCGCGCATGTCCCACAGATTATCGGAGGTATAATAATCCACCTGCTCGATGCCTTCGATGGGGGGGTACAAAGGGTTGTCCGCCCGTGGCGACAACGATATTACGGCAGCGAATCGTTTCACCGTTGACTTCGACCGTCCACGGCGACGTGATACGCGCTTCTCCCTGCACCACGTCGACGCCAAGCCCGCTATATCGTTCCACCGAGTCATGCGGCTCGATGCGTTTGATCACCTGCTGAATGCGTTGCATGACCTCGGCAAAGTCGAATTCCGCCTCCGCCCTGCCGATGCCGAATTCCTTGCTGCGCGCGATATGCGACATGTATTTGGCCGAACGGATCAACGCTTTCGACGGTACGCAACCGAAGTTGAGGCAATCGCCGCCCATCTTGTGTTTTTCGATCAGGGTCACCCGGGCTTTGACGGCGGCGGCGATATAGGCGGTTACCAGGCCCGCCGAGCCGGCGCCGATAACGACCAGGTTAGTGTCGAATTCGGCCGGTTTGCTAAATCCGGCGAGCGCCTTGCGGCTGGCCAGCACCGCCACCAGCTTCTTGCCGATAAATGGCAGTATCGCCAGCAGCAAGAAAGAAAGCAGGATTTCGGTGCTGAAAATTCCGCTGGCCGATTCGATTTGTCCGAGTTGAGTCCCGGCATTAACGTATACCACGGTTCCCGCAAGCATGCCCAATTGACTGACCCAGAAGAAGGTCCACAAACGCAACTTGGTCAGCCCCATTACCAGGTTGATTACGAAAAATGGAAACGCAGGTACCAGACGTAATGCGAACAGGTAAAACGGACCGTCCTTTTCTATGCCCTCGTTAACCGCCTTCAGCGACGTCCCGAAGCGGGATTCAACCATATCGCGGAAGAGATAGCGCGATACCAGAAACGCGATGGACGCACCGATGGTGCTGGCGAAAGAAACTAAAATCAACGCCGTAACCAGGCCGAAGATGGCGCCGGCGGCAAGCGTTAATACCGCCGCGCCCGGCAGCGAGGCGCCGGTAATCACGACGTATAATAAAAAGAAGCCGATGAGTGTCAGCAGGCGATTGTCGAGATAATACTGATTAATTACCTGTTGCTGGGACTTGATATATTCGAGTGTCAGGTACTGTCCGATTCTGTTGAAAAACTCGGTTATTAAATGGCCGATTTCCGCGCACCAAATCACGGCGATGATTGGATCACTTCGGTAATCCACATTTTTCGTGGATTTTGTTCTGGTTTAGTTGCTTTTGATCGGA
>Ga0209149_1000047_pt1 | contig 61781 bp, 50 predicted proteins | sample WorMetTyACAVOLI2_FD_187423 | JGI IMG/M metagenome (GOLD analysis project Ga0209149, IMG submission 187423) | Marine gutless worms symbiont microbial communities from Max Planck institute for Marine Microbiology, Germany - Olavius algarvensis... ... | reverse complement strand
GCTGACAACTCCCAAGTATTGTATCCCTATATCAGTGCTGGATGTATCTGGCAATAACAGTAGCGGCTACCGTGGTTTTGATTTGGATTCAATGCCCTATAAGCGGGGGCAACATTCGATTGAGCGGATATGGAGGGCCCATATCGAAGAATTCAAGCGGTGGAACGAATTTGGGTGGTTGTATCAATATTGACACCCCCGTCGGGAATCTGGCTTTTGGATCTTTTGCATTACATGAGGAACTCGAATGCGACAGAATCAATGTCCATGGATGTGAATGGGGATGGATTTCTCGATGTGATTTGGAGGTATGGGAGCAGTTTTGGAAGAAATGACGGGAATGGGAACATTGTAAGCACCCCGTGGGAGGGGACTGGAGTTATCCAGGAGTATCGGGAAGATTACTTCACTGACGATGAGGCTGCCGAGATAGAGGCGAATCACTATCCGGAGCATCCAGTTTTGCGATGGCGTCCATGGCGGAGCGGCAGGATTGGACTTTCCAGCCTGATAGCATACGAGACATCAGCGGATGGATCAGCGGATGGGGCTGAAGGCCAGATATATTTTGGTGAGGTTGAGCTGCCCGTTCTCCCCCCTCCCCCTGCCTCTGATTCCACCCCCACCCCTGATATCGAGCTAAGCATCAATAGGGCAGAGCGTCCCGCTGTGCATTCCGCAAGCTCCCATGAAGTTGAGTTCCGATCGTGCCCTGTATTTCGGGGAGATGAGTCTTCAGGAGCAGGCGGAAGTTTACTGCGTATGTTTTGACGATCCTCGCTATTATAAAGCTCATCATCCAAAGACTGGATTTAATGGAATATACAATTATTTCAGAGTCCAGGAAGATGAAGAGGCCATCCCATATTTTCTCACATTGCTTTGCCGTAAAAGACCCGAAGTATGTTGTGGGGATGGACTTGGGTTTTTGGATGCTGGGATAGAGTCGAGTTATTGCACTGGAGGATTCTGGTTATCTGGGCACAGTCCCTCGAGCGTGTGGTGCTCTGTAGACAGCGGCGTAACTCAAGTAAGAGGCAGGGATGGGGGATGGCTGGTTCCTCCAAAAAGGCTGGAGCACAGCCAAAGAGCCGATTGAGAGAAGTTTCTCACAAGGGCCGGCGGCCAAATACCTGCCTTTTCCCGAAGGTGAAAGAATCATCCCTCCACCTGCTCGCTTCAGGCTTTTTGAGATGGTTTGAAGCTGGATAGATGCTGACTCAGTTTCTCCGGCGGATTCTGAAGCTTAACCCACGCCCCAACATTGTACGCTTAATACCACAGAGAGGAAACCAGAATTCAAAGCATTAATCCTGCTTGGCTGATCATGAGTTGGATTTGAGGCACAGCAGCCAAAAGTATTGGATGAGCTTGCAGTCAGATATACCGTCAATCGCTTCCAACTTCATGGCCTTTCAAGCTTCAAGGTGAATCTTCAATAGCGGCTTTTATGTCTGCGAGATCGGACTCGAAGGCCTTGATGATGGATTTTTTTCCCATGGCTCCAAATATGAAAGCAAGAATTCTGGCGCCCAGGGTTTGGGGAATGGATTGGAAGTCCTGGATGAGACGACAGCTGTTGTTCATTTGTTCGATACTGAGCTTAGTTATGTAGCGAGCACCGTGGCTTTCGGCGTTGACAGTATAGCTTTTGCCGGGCTCAACCGCAGTAATCCACATAATTTCCGTTGCGGGCTTGCCGAAGAGGGTTCTAGTTTCCTTCCACTTCAAGCCCACTAGGCCTTCCCTGGGCTGGTTGAGTATCTCAAGCTCCTCAATTCCTCGAATCATGCTCTGCCAGGAGTTGAAATTAGTGATGGACTCCCATATCCTCTTAGCGCTGGACTGGATTTCGATGTTGACCTGTACTTTCATATATCTACTTCCGGAGTTAGTATAACTTGGTAGTTAAGAAGCTGTCTAGTTGGCATTCGGTTGAATTTCGATTTCAGGAAATTGTATGAGTTAGCAGGCGACTGTTGAATGATGAATCCGACTGTTACGGGAGGGAACTATGAGATTAGTCAGAGTTTTAGATTGTGGGTAAGATGAGATGAGGTTAATTGTTGTTGCGGGGTGGATATGATTGTAGCTGTAGTTAGAGAGGAGTTGGATAACAGAAGTGCGCTGATTCCGGAGGCCGTAAAAAAGCTTATGAAAATTCAAGGCCTTGAGGTGCATGTTGAGACGAACTTATCGGCACACTGGACAGATGAGGAATATCAGGCGGCAGGAGCCAGGATAATCGAAAATCGCGAGGACTTATACGGTCGGGCAGATGTGATCCTTCGGATAAATCCGTCGGATACAAGGGAGATTGGATATGCTAAGAGGAATGCTTTGCATGTCAGTCTCCTGGACCCCTATAACAATCGGAAGCTGGTGGAGGCATATGCGAAGGCTGGTGTAGACGCCTTGAGTTTGGAGATGATTCCACGGACTACTTTGGCACAGAAGATGGATGTGCTAAGTTCGCAGGCATCGCTCGCCGGGTATGTTGCTGTGATAAAGGCAGCTGAACGGCTGGCTGGGATTTTTCCTATGATGATGACACCAGCCGGAACAATAGCACCTGCAAAGGTGTTTGTAATTGGGGCGGGTGTGGCTGGTTTACAGGCCATTGCCACGGCAAAGAGACTTGGCGCTCGAGTTGAGGCCTTCGACACAAGGCCTGTTGTAGAGGAGCAGGTGCAGTCGCTAGGCGCCAAATTCCTGAAGGTGGACTTGGGAGAGACAGGGCAAACCAAAGATGGCTATGCCAAGGCTCTTAGCTCAGAGCAAATTGCCAGGCAACATGAGGCGATGGCCAGGGCGATTGCTGGTTCGGATGTCACTATTACGACGGCTAAACTCTTTGGACGCAAGGCTCCGATTCTGATTACTTCCAAGATGTTGAAATCGCTTAGGCCGGGTTCGATTATTGTTGACCTTGCTGCCGGCTCGGGAGGCAATGTTGAGGGTGTCGAGGTGGATAAGGAGATTGTTGTGGATGGAGTGCGCATAATCGGCATTGATAACCTGCCTGGCGAGGTGGCGGTGCATGCGAGTCAGATGTTTGCCAGCAACATGGTGAATCTGCTCGGGCATCTTTACGACGTGGATAATGATATTTTGAAATTGGATGAGGGCGATGGTGCCGATGAAATAGCCCTTGGCTGTCTCATTGTCCGCGGTGGAGCCGTGGTTCATGAGGGCATCAAAGCTCACTATGAAGGAGAATAGATATGGGAATTATGCTGCTTCTCGTTTTGGTTTTAGCTACTTTTCTAGGTTTTGAACTTATTGCAAAGGTTCCAAGTCAATTGCATACGCCGTTGATGTCCGGCTCTAATGCGATAAGCGGGATTACGATTGTGGGAGCGCTTATCAGTTTGCTTGGCACCTGGAACACCGTGGATGATGTTCTTCGTACCGTACTTGGAACACTCGCTGTTATGTTCGCCACGATTAACGTGGTTGGCGGTTACCTTGTTACCGACAGGATGCTTGGTATGTTTACAGGGGGAAAGAAGTAGTCATGCTCGATTCACTGACAAACTTTTTGTACATTGTCGCGGCAATGCTGTTCGTCTTCGGACTTAAGATGCTTAGTCGGGCGAGTACTGCCCGAAGGGGTAATGGCATTTCCGCAATTGGTATGCTGTTGGCGATTGTGACTGCCTTAGTTTCAGATAATCTCATTCACTGGCCTTGGATATTAATCGGCTTGGCGCTTGGCTCAATCATTGGGGCACTTGCGGCGCGGCTTATAGCGATGACTTCAATGCCGGAAATGGTGGCACTTTTCAATGGTTTTGGGGGTATCGCAAGTCTGCTTGTGGGCTGGGTGGAGTTCCAGCGCCTCTACAGCGATGAGATGCTTATGAGTGCCCCATGGAACGATTTGTTGATTATTGGCGTAACAGTTTTGATAGGTGGGGTAACCTTTACAGGGTCCATTATTGCATGGGGGAAGTTGTCGGAGAAGATGAACTCGAAGCCGATTCTCTATAAAGGACAGCAGGTGGTGAATGCTGCGATAGTGGTTCTGGTGCTGGCAGCTGTTTTGTTGGTTTCCATTGGAAGACCGCTGATTGTTTCGGGTAAGCAGTTGGAATTTCTTAGCATTTATCCAGTTTTAATTGCTCTTGGAGTACTTAGCTTTGTTCTTGGTGTCAGTGTGGTGATTCCGATTGGTGGTGGCGATATGCCAGTCGTAATTTCATTACTCAATTCATACAGTGGTATGGCTGCCTGCGCGGCGGGTTTTGTTATCAGGAACAATGTTCTGATTGTGTCGGGGGCGCTTGTTGGATCGAGTGGCATCATACTTACGAATATCATGTGTAAGGCGATGAACAGATCGCTTGCGAATGTGTTATTCAGCGGGTTTGGATCGGGTGGAGGGGTGAAATCCGGAACTGACTTTGTTGGGGAAGCCAAGCCTATTTCGGTGGAGGATGCCTACCCAGTTTTAGAGGCGGCTCAAAATGTTCTTATTGTGCCAGGTTACGGTATGGCGGTTGCACAGGCGCAACACGCGGTGCAGGAGCTGTCTTCCATTCTACAGGATAACGGAGCTGAAGTTAACTTCGGAATACACCCTGTTGCCGGGCGCATGCCGGGACATATGAATGTGCTACTTGCCGAAGCGAATGTGCCCTACGACCAACTTCGCGAGATGGATGATGTGAATCCCACCATGGAGCTTGTGGATGTGGCGCTTGTTATTGGGGCGAATGACGTGGTGAATCCTGCTGCTCGCAATGATGAGAATTCACCACTTTATGGAATGCCTGTTGTGGACGTGGATAAGGCGCGAACGGTGATTGTGTTCAAACGTTCGATGAATCCCGGCTTTGCAGGCATCGACAATCCACTCTTTTTTGGCGAGAATACACGCATGCTTTTCGGAGACGCCAAGTCTTCCATCCAATCGCTGGCAGCTGAGTTCAAGGATTAGAGGTGCAAATCGGTGAATTGCTTAATTGGATAGGAATGCCAAAGATTGAGTGCTTGAATCCAATGACTGGCGGGGTGAGGAAGTTCTCCAAGGAGAGAGCCAGCCTCTGAACGGACGACGTATCCCAGAATTCACGCTTCCAGGCCCGCGATTTTGCTGATTGAAGAATTTATCCTACTTGGAGAGGGTTAGATACGGAATTGTCCGTTCCCATGGCATTGATTATTCTGTTAAGGGTGGGACTAGGCTGCATAATGGCTTTCAGGGCGCTTGGATTTGGCATGTAATAACCACCCAGGTTGACGGGCTTGCCTTGAACTTGTGCGAGTTCATCGATGATTTTTCTTTCATTTTCGAGCAAATTGCGAGCAGGATCGAGAAATTTCACTCTTAGTTTGGTATTTTTGTTCTGCTCCGCGAGGGCCCGTGACCAGTAGACGGCCAGGTAATAGGCGCTGCCTCGGTTATCAAGTTCGCCGCATTTTCGTGAAGGAGACTTTCGGTTTTCCAGGAGTCTGCCAATGGCTGTATCGAGAGTTCCAGCCAGTATCTCGGGTTCGGGTTTACCCGATGTATCGGCCAGGTGTTGGAGGGAAGCGGCCAGTGCGAGATATTCGCCACATGAATCCCAGCGTAAATGATTTTCGCTTTGGAGCTGTTGGACATGCTTAGGCGCGGAGCCGCCAGCCCCGGTTTCGAACATCCCGCCGCCACTCATTAGCGGCACGATCGACAGCATTTTGGCGCTTGTACCGAGTTCGAGGATGGGGAAGAGATCGGTGAGATAGTCGCGCAGTACGTTTCCTGTAGCCGATATGGTGTCTTTCCCTGCGGCAACACGCTCCAAAGTCATCTGACAGGCCTCGAAGGGTCTGGCTATTCTGATGTCAAGCTCCCTATCGCCTTGAATATAGCGATTGACTTTTGTTATCAGCTGCGCGTCATGAGGTCTCTTTTTATCCAACCAGAAAATCGTTGGAGTTTTGGTTCTTTTAGCTCTGGAACCCACGAGATTTACCCAGTTTCTAACAGCTGCATCCTTTGTTTGGCAGATTCGAAAGATGTCGCCATCCTCGACATTCTGCTCTAAAAAGCTTCTTCCGTTCGCATCGACGGCTCGGATAATACCCGCGGCAGGGGCGATGAAAGTTTTGTCGTGCGATCCGTATTCCTCAGCTTTTTGAGCCATCAGGCCGATATTGGATACGCTCCCCATTGTGACCGGATCGAAGGCGCCATTTTTGCGGCAGAAATCGATGACACACTGGTATATAGAGGCATAGCTTCTATCAGGTATTAGTGCCTTGGTATCGTTAAGGCTGCCATCCTTGGCGTACATTTTCCCCGAGGCCCGGATTAACGCCGGCATGGAAGCATCTATAATCACATCGCTTGGTACGTGGAAGTTTGTAATTCCCTTCTCGGAATTCACCATCGCGAGGGGAGGGCGATTTTTGTAGGCAATTGCAAGTTCGGTCAGAATCTCCCGTCTTTGTTTAGCCTCCAATTGGGTGATTTTACTTTCGAGCTGAGCCAATCCATCTTCAGGAAATACACCGAGTTTTTTGAAGATGGCCTGGTGTTTCTCGAAGAGGGGTTTAAAATAAACCGATACCGCGTGGCCGAATATCACGGGATCGGAAATTTTCATCATAGTAGCCTTTAGATGCAGTGAGAGTAGTAAACCCTTTGACTTTGCATCAGCCATTTCCAGTTCGAAGTACTCCCTAAGGGCTTTGCGGCTCATCACTGCCGAGTCAACTATTTCACCTTTCTCGATGGGCGCGGGGGGGCGAAGACGGATGGATTTACCCTTGTTTGGGACGAAGTCGATGTGAAAGACTGTTTCATGTTCCGCAGAAATGGATTTCTCGCTGCCGTAGAAATCTCCATAAGACATACTGGACACATGGGTTGCTGATGTGGAAATCCAGGGCCCCATTGGATGGGGGTGCTGTCTGGCATAGCGTTTAACGGCGGGGGGAGGACGTCTGTCGGAGTTCCCCTCTCGGAGAACCGGGTTTACGGCGCTGCCTTTGATTTTATCATATTTCGCTCGAATTGACTTTTCTTCCTCATCCTTGGGATTTTCAATGTATAGGGGTACATGGTAATTTTTTTCTCGGAGTTCCTCTATTGCCTGTCGGATTTGGGGAACTGAGGCACTAATATTGGGCAGTTTGATTATGTTAGCCTCGGGTTTGTTAACCAATGTTACGAGGTTGGCCAGTGCGTCGTGAACTTTTTGCTCTTCACTTAGATATTCGGGGAATGCGGCGAGAATTCTTGCAGCTAGAGATATGTCTCTTGTCTCAATTTCTATTCCGGCGGCGCGTGTAAAGGCCTGTATAATCGGCAACAGGGCATGGGTTGCAAGCATGGGAGCCTCGTCGGTTAACGTGTATATGATTCTTTGCTTCACCTTGTGTGATAGTTTAGAGTAGCCGCAGTAGTTCAGCAATCGAAAGGAGTTGAAACTTAGTTTTAATAGTCATCTCATTTTAGTGAAGTATAAAGACAGCACCATCGGGCCAACCAGGACGAATCAATGTTGACTAACCGGGGCGATATCCCACTATAACATTGGATTCGTAGAAAGTAGATAGCTGATCGGAGGACAATGTTGTACGAGGCTTTTTTAGCAAAGATTGCGAGTTATGGGATTATTCCCGTTGTTACTCTCAATGATGTCAGGAGCGTCGACGGGCTTGCGGGAGCACTCATTAGCGGGGGACTCCCTGTCGCCGAAGTAACTCTTCGTGTTTCTGAGGCACTTGAAACTATCAGAATAATGTCAAAACGGGGAGATCTTCTGGTGGGCGCCGGTACTGTGCGAACACTCGATCAGGCCAGGGCGGCGCGGGACTCGGGTGCCAGTTATCTAGTGAGTCCCGGATTCAACGAGGCTGTGGTGCATTGGGCTATAGACCAACAAATTCCCATCCTTCCCGGTGTGGATTCAACTCTTGGTATCGAAATGGCCGTCGCGAAGGGGCTGAAAGCGCTTAAATTCTTTCCCGCCGGTACATCCGGTGGCCCAGCAAAGCTCAGTGCTCTACATGGGCCATATAATGATGTTCGCTTTGTGCCCACTGGTGGCATCGATGCTGGTAATCTGGATCGATGGTTAACTCACCCGGCGGTAATCGCGTGTGGTGGGAGTTGGATGGTGAGTATGAAACTCCTAGAGAATAAGAAATGGGATGAGGTGGAGTGCCTTGTGAAAGAGGCCCTCGCCATTGCCAGTCGGCATACTGGCCTTCGTGCGGAAGAAGGAGCCGGTTGGACGACTGGTTAAAGCAGTTTATGAATTTCTTCCAAACGAATTCTAGATGACATATCCAGGCTCAATGGCGTGATAGCCACCTCCTTCCTTTGGTAAAGAGCAGTCAAATCATCACATGGCTGTCCGGATTTGCCGGGGCGAGGACCTTTTTGTCCAATGGTTTTACCCACTGGCGTATCGAACCTTGCACCAGGTACAAATCCCCACCAACCAGGTTCGCGAGACTGCCTGCATACCCGCCAGGAAGTAGTCCTGTCGACTGTATCCGGTATATCCACTTTGATGATGTCCACATCCTCGGGCCAGATGGCAACCAATAATTGCCTTACTGCGCGTTCCAGTACTTCCTTTGCTCCTCTCCAATCCACATTTCCGTAGGTGTAATGATATTCATAGGGCACTTCAAAAGAAACCGCCAATGCTCGTATGCCCCAAATAGCAGCCTGTATCGCCGCCCCAACAGTTCCTGAGGCACTGACATTGGTGCCCAGATTTTCACCATAATTGATGCCCGACACCATCATATCCGGCCGTCGCTTGACGCACAGACATTGAAGTGCATGGCGAACCGTGGTTGCAGGCGAGGCATCAAGGCACCAGGCTGTAACATCATCACCTGCAACTTCCAGAGTGCGTGATTCAAAGATGGCTTCTGGAGATCCCTGGAGCGCGCGTCCAGTCGCCGTTTGTTGAAACTTGGGTGCAACCACAAGGATATCGGCAAATAATACCAATGCTTCTGCTGCCGCCACCAAACCCGGGGAATCAATACCATCATCGTTTGCAAGTAGTATCAGAGGCTTTTCTGCCATATATGATATTGAAGTCCTCACTAAGAGCCGAACTCGTAATCGTTAAGCGCCCAGGTAGCCCAAAAGCGTTTAACTCTTTTCATCGCGGGTTAATTCCCCTATGTTCCGATTGCATAATAAACTAAGAGGGTTTTGTATCGAAGAGGGATTTTATGTTGCAATCGTTAGAGCATATCAAAGGAACAGTTGGTTTTATCGGAGGGCGTTTTCTTCCATTTCACCGTGGCCACATTTTTGCAATCATCGAGGCGAGTAATCATGTGGAGAATCTTTATGTTGTTCTCAACTCCAGCGATGAGGACGAACGGGTTTGTAAGACAGACGGAGTACAGCCTATGCCGGCAGAATTGAGACTGAGTTGGATTGGTGAATGTTTAAGCCAACTTGAGAATATACGGATACTTCATATCAATGTGGAGAATTGGGGAAAATCGGATGATTGGGATGATGGCACGAAGGCTGTGAAAAAGGCCATCGGAAAACCTATCTCCCATGTGTTCAGCTCGGAACACGAGTATGATGAACTCTTCGATAAGTATTATCCCGAAGCCGAGCACATTGTTATCGATATTCGAAGAGATGTCGTTGCAGCGCATTCGGCCGCCGAGATCCGTCAAAATCTCTATGACTATTGGTGGCTTCTTCCTAAGACAGTGCAGGCATTTTTTGTTAAGCGGATAGCTTTGGTGGGTACGGAAAGCGTGGGTAAAACCACTCTCACCGAAAAACTCAGCAAATTTTATAATACGCCCTATGTACGGGAAGTGGGCAGGGATTATTCTTACCGATACAGCAATCAATTGACTGAGGAGCACTTCGATCAGCTGGCAATGGAGCATTTTCTGTTAACCGAGAAATTAACCTTGAATTGCAACAAACTCCTGCTGATTGATAGTGAGGCGGTTGTAACACAATACTATTTGGAAATGTACTTTGGACGACGTAGTGATTTGATCGATCAAATTATCAGACGGCAGAAATTTGATCTCTGGCTTTATTTGGAACCTGATTTGGAATGGGTTAGCGACGGTCTGCGTTTTGCTGGTGCTGAGGAAACAAGAAAGAAAAACAATGTGCATCTTAAGGAAATGCTTGCGGAGTATGAGGTTAGTTATCGAGTTATCAGTGGCGATTACAATGATCGATTTGTTGAGGCAAGGGATGCTATAGATGGGCTCTTTGAATCGAGTAGTCCCTGATATACAGATATACTGGGAAATGCCCGTGTCGTGTTTCAGGGTCGCCCGGCTTGCAAAAGCATTTGCGTTGAATTATCTTGTCTAAATGGCTCTAAACATCTATAGTTGGAATGGGCCTATTAACAACAAGGGAGGAATTATCGTGCCGGATTGGAAGAAAATTGAGAACAATATCGTAAAGGGAATCAAAGATGGGGTGACCGTCGTTACAAAGAAGGCCACCGAGGTGTCTGCCGAGGGACAGAGAAAGATAAATGTACACAACTTGAAGCGAGAAATTCGAGAACAAATGGCCACTCTTGGCGAGGAGGTCTACAAAATTGAGAAAAAAACACCGGGAACAATAGCTGATGAATCAATCCAGAAGATTGTGAAGAATCTCAACTCCACTCACAGGAAGCTCAAAAAGCTTGAGCAAACGAAACAAGCCTAGGATGTGGCCTTCCGCTTCCTGACATAACTAACTTCCCTGTCAAACTTCCTGTATACTAGCCTGGGGAAAAGTCTGTAGATAAGCCAACCTGTCTTACCCATCGCTCCCGGAATGATAAGGAACTTTTTGCTTCCGAGTTCTTTTACAAGCGCTTTTGCGACGGCCTGAGGACTCATTATGGAGGCATTTCTACTGATTCTCCGAGTTTCATCCGGTTTCGTTTTGTTTTCGGCAGCGAGCTGAGGCGTGTCGGTATCCTGGGGACAGAGCACTTTCACGTCTATGCCATCTGATTTGAATTCATTGCGCAGACACTGAGAGAGGCCGACGAGGGCGAATTTGGAAGCCGCATATGCGCTATATCCGTAAGTCCCCACAAGCCCGGCAAGCGATGATACGATTGCAATGGTCCCTTTCCCCTCGGTTTTCATACGCGGAACCACGGTGCTGAGTATATTCCACGTTCCACCAACGTTCACATCCATGGTTCGTTGGAAAATTTCCCGGGTTATTTTTTCGAAGTGGTTCGGATGGGCGATTCCGGCTCCTATGTAGCAGAAATCCGGGGTTCCGGTTTTATCAAGAAGAGGGGGTATCATCCTGTTCACCTTGTTTGCGTCGGAAACATCCAACGAGAGAGTGTGAATTTGCACCCGGAACACATTTTGCGCTGCTATTCGCTCAAGCCCCGTCTTTGCCTTAGCCAGCAGCTCTTCTCTACGTGCAACGAGAATCACTGAAGCGCCATTTTTTACGAGTTCAGTTGCTACAGCAAGTCCTATACCACTAGATCCACCGGTTAGCAGGGCTAATTGTACTTTCATTGCCATCATTTCTCCCACTTCACCATATCACATTTGGAAGTACGGTGTGTTTGAATTTCATTGCCGGATTCGACCGTTGTCTTCCAAGTAATTCTTTTTCAGTGTATTTTGCTTGAATGTTCAAGAAGCGTTCTGATGGCACTTATCTTGGAAATATTCCGCCACATACCAGAGTTGCACCCTTTATAATGCCGTCGCGTGTTGGCGGAACTATTTTTTCAGAGCAGGAAATCGATATAACTGATACTCTGTCCTTTCTGCGTAAGTTTAACAGGCAGCAGGCGACGGAAAACAAAGACAAGGTTACTTTTTTTCAGCTTTTCATTACTGCGCTTGTGCGAACAATTGCGCTTAAGCCGAAATTAAACCGCTTTACCATCGGTTACCGAATGTGGCAGCGTAATTACATCGGTATCAATTTCATTGCGAAAAAACGACTAACCGAAGATGGGGATGAGATATGGATTTTGGGAGATTATTCGCCATTTACAGCTCTTAGGGATGTAGCTGATACATTTAAGGAACGCCTGAGGGAGGCAACTAGAGGTATAGGAAACAATAGTGAAGATCTAAATGTGCTCTTATTGAAATTTCCGCGCTTCGTTATTCGATTTTTGTTCTGGTTGCTTAGGAAATTTGATTCGTGGAATATGATGCCTCAATTCCTGATGAGAGGCTCGCCATTTCATGGTTCTGTTTGTATCACAAACGTTGGCAGTGTGGGCGTGGAGGCGCCATATCATCATCTCTATGATTTCGGCACCTGCGGTCTTTTCGTTTCGCTGGGAATTGTTAGACGGGAGTGGCGGCCCGATTCAAGTGGAAAAATGAGGCAGAGAGATGTTGTAAAGGTTGTATATACTTTTGATGACAGAATCTGTGACGGTATATATAGTGGACGGGCTATAATGCTCCTAAAAGATTTAGTAGAGAAACCCGAAGCACTTCTGAAGCAACCCGCGCTAGGCAGGGCTGATTTGAAAAACCTGTCGTTAAGGGATTACCCCCTGGAACTAGCCAATTTCTAAGGCGAGGGCAGGGATGTGATGGATGATTGCGAGAATTGAGCGTGGAGTGTCCATTGATGAAGGTATGTGTTCGAGACCAACAAAAAGGTGAGGAAATATGACTTGTTATCTTTTCCCCGGACAAGGCGCCCAGTATCCTGGTATGGGACGCAATCTTTACGAACACAGCACGGAAGTGAGACTGCTTTTTGAAGAAGCGTCGAATAATAGCGGCAAGGATTTTGCAAAGCTTCTTTTTGAGGGCTCCGAGGAGGAGTTGAAATCCACGGATAATACTCAGATTGCTGTCACCTTGGTGAATTTGGCATCGTCACAGGTTCTTTCGGAGCGTGGAATTGTTCCGGATATCTGTGCCGGCTTCAGTTTGGGAGAATACTCGGCGCTTTACCAGTCGGGAGTTATCACACGAGGCGATTTGTTCTCGTTGGTGCAGCTGCGAGGTGAGATAATGGAAAGGGCTAGTCGCGCTTTGGATTCTTCTGAAGGCTCAGCGGGCATGATGGCGGTGATCGGCTTGGAGCTTGATAGCGTTGAGGCCGCCATTGCGGACATTGAGTCTGTCTATGTTGCCAACCATAGCAGTCCGATCCAGGTGGTACTTGCGGGTACTGACAAGGCCATGTCAGTTGCTGAGATTAAACTAAATGAGGCGGGGGCTATTAAGATTGTGCATTTGAAGGTATCTGGCCCTTTCCATTCTCCGTTGATGGCTGCGGCGAGGGAGGAATTCTCCGAGCATATAGCGAATACTCGATTTTCCGATCCCACTATTTCGGTTTTTGTCAACGTTACTGGGAAGTCGCTGAGGAGCGGGGAAGATGCGAAGAAGTATTGCCTTGAGCAGTTGATTTCACCGGTTCAATGGGTTGCTTCGGAGCGAGGCATCATGGAATTGTTTCCTGAACGTGTTCTTGAAACCGGTCCGGGAACTGTGTTAAGCGGGCTGTGGAAATCACTGCGGAATGGTTTGAAATGTGTGGCTGCAGGTACTCTTGAATCGATTAACAAGCTAACTGATTAGGAATATACATGAGCAGACGGGTTGTAATAACCGGCATGGGGACAGTGAATCCACTTGGTGACACGCTTGAAGGGTTTTATAAAAATTTGATATCTGGAAAATCTGGTATGAGAAGATGGACTTCGATTGATCTTTCGAAGGTAGAATGTAAGATTGGCGGCGATATGGGGAATTATGATGCCATTTCCGTCCTGGCGCGCTTCAAGGACGCTTTGGGTGTCGATCGTCATAAGGCTATAAGGAAGCTTTTTCGACGCACAACTTTTTCAGCGCGGATTGGAATGCTGACAGCTTTGGATGCCTGGTTGGATGCGGGTTTGACGATTGGTGATGGCGATCCTTATCAAACCAGTGTGTTGGTGGCCGGCCATAATCTCAATTCAAACTATATTTTTGAGCTGATCAAGCAGTACCAGGATGAACCGGAGTATATAGATGCCATGGCCGGAGTTGAGGCTATTGATTCGAATATACCTGGCATTATTGCAGAAGTGCTTGAATTGAAGGGGCCAAGTTTCGTGTTAGGAGGGGCTTGCGCAAGTGGGAATTTAGCCCTTCGCGATGGTTTTCGAGATATCATGAGCGGTGATTGCACGCGTTCGGTGGTTTGTGGCCCCCCCTTTGATGTTTCGCCTGCCGATATCCTGGCATCTACGATTATTAATGCGGTGGTAATCAAACCGGAGTATCAGAATAGGCCAGAGGAAGCTTCCCGACCTTTTGATGTCGATAGGTGCGGTTTTTTGTACTCTCACGGTGCGGCTACGCTTATTTTGGAGAGCTTGGATAGCGCTCTTGAAAGGGGTATACATATTTATGGTGAGGTGCTAGGTGTTAGTGCCGGTGCCAATGCGAATCATCTTCCCATGCCCGGCGTGGAAGATCAGGAAAGAGTGATGCTTGAACTTTTAAGGCAAAGTGATGTGGAGCCTGGCGAGGTGAGCTATGTGAACTGCCATGCGACTGGCACCCCCGCGGGTGATTTGCAGGAGATTAGGGCGATAAAAAATGTGTTCGGTAAGGATGCTGAAAATTTGAGAATAAATGCTCCGAAATCGATGCTTGGCCATACTTGTTGGGCTTCTCCTCTCGTGGAAACAGTTGGAGGTCTCTTACAGATGAAATACGGTGAATTACACCCTACAATCAATATCCGGAGGCTGGATCCGGAAATTGATCTGGATGTGGTACTCGAGCCACGTGTCTTTCAGATTGAATTGATGTTAAAGAATTCCTTTGGTTTTGGCGGAATCAACTGCTGTTCGTTAATAAAGCGATACGAGGTTGCAAGGTGAATGCACTTGTAACTGGCGGATCGCGGGGAATTGGCCGTGCCATAGTGCTGAAGCTGGTGAGAGAGGGTTATAATTGCGCCTTCACCTATTCTGGCAACCAGGAGGCGGCGAATGAAACGCTGAGATTGGCTTGGAAATCTAATTCCAATCTTCAGATTGAAGCGCATCTTATGGATCAGGGATATGCGGAGCAGGTGGAAAGGGTCTCCAACAGTATATTGGAATCGTTCGGCAATATTGAAGTTCTTGTTAATAATGCAGCCACTAATTGTAACAATGTGATTGCTTTTATGGCAGATGAGCAATGGGATGAAGTGATTCGCACCAATCTCTCGGGGCCTTTCTATCTCATCAGGCAGTTTATAATGCATATGGTTGGAAATAGGTTTGGACGTATCATAAATATCTCGTCGCTGGCGGAAGATGGAGCCAGCGGACAGGCAGGTTATGCCGCAAGTAAGGGCGGACTGGTGGCTCTTTCAAAGACCGTGGCTCGCGAATACGGTCTCAAAGGCATCACCTGCAATGTGATAACTGTCGGCCTTGTGGAAACCGAATTGACAAATAGTCAGCTCTCGGAAAAGCTTAAATCTGTTTGGCTGGAATACTGTCCGATAGGAAGAATTGGCGAGGCGGATGAAATAGCGGATGCGGTACACTATCTTACAACGGAAAAAGCTGGATTCATCAATGGTGAAACAATAAAAGTGACAGGTGGACTCACCTATGTGCCGTAAAGCTCAAGGAACGATGATGAAAATTGGAATCGAAAACCTGAACATATATGGCTGCAGCATGGCCCTGGATCAGGGAAAACTGGCTGAGGCTAGAGGAAAAGATCCCCAAAAAGTTGTTAAGGATTTTTTGATCGATACGCGGTCGCTTAATCCGTTATGGGAAGACGTGGTAACCATGGGGGCAAATGCGGCCAAACCGATAGTAGAGAATATCGATCCCAAGAGCATTGGTATTCTGATTGTTGGCACTGAGAGTTCGGTTGACTTTGGCAAGCCGATTAGCACGAACATCACCGGCGCGCTTGGTTTGCCACCTAATATCAGGAACTACGAGACAAAACACGCCTGCTATAGCGGCATTGCAGCGATGGATGCCGCCGTGAACTGGCTGGCCTCCGGATTTGGCGATGGCCGTAAGGCGCTTGTTATTTCGTCCGATTTTTCACGGGAGCATTTGAGAACCAAGGAAGAATTTGTATTGGGTGGAACCGCTGCGGCGGTGCTGCTAAGCGATACTCCGAGGTTGTTGGAATTTGAGCCCAGGAGGAAGGGTACGTGGACAACAGATATCTATGATACGTTTCGACCCAGTGCGAGGGCGGAAGTGGGGAATAATGAGGTGAGTCTCTACGCCTATATGGATGCTCTGGAGGGCGCCTGGGGAGACTATGTGAGCAGAGCCGAGGGAGGGACTGATTTTGATGGGGATCACCGATGGCTTTGCTATCATACACCATTTCCGGGCATTGCCTTTCAAGCACATCGCACGCTGTGCAATATAAATGCACCACGAAGAAAATCCGAGGTGATTGAAGACTTTGAGAGGAGGGTTGTTCCAACCCTGCAATTCTCGCGCCGTCTGGGTTCCACCTATGGTTCGAGCAATTTTGTGGGTATAGCGGCTCTGCTTTCCGGTGATTCGAAACTTGGAACCGGGGATAGAATAGGTTTCTATGCTTACGGTTCAGGCGCTATAGGCGAATTCTGGAGTGCCAGATTATGTGATGGAGCCCGGGCTGAGATGAAAAAAATGGATATTCAAAGTAGTCTCAATGCTCGAATGAATGCCTCGGTGGAAGAGTATGAGAAAATCGAACTTCATCGAAGTCAGGTTGTGGAATTGCCTGATTTCAACCCTGACCGCAGTTTTCCTGGGGGTCTGTGGGAATCCGCCTACAGGGGCAGGGAGCTACTCACCTTGGAGAAGGTAGAAAACTATGTTAGGACTTATGCGTGGAGTTAGCACCTGCAGCATTGGAAACCTTTATCGTATCCGGGGCGGGGATTATAGTGATGGGCGATGGCGATGGAGGAAACCGATTGACACCCGGCTTGATCGATTCCTTAATGGATGCCGTTGAGGCTCATGTTGATAATCCGGATGTCCGCTTCATAATTTTACGCTCTCGTGGTGCACATTTTTGTCATGGAATGGATTTGGAAGCTTATCTTGCCAATCCGGACAGGGAGGCTTTGGAAAGGGAAATTACATCCTATGCGGCGTTGCTCCTGGCGTTGAATAACTGCCCAAAAACCACTCTTGCGGTTTTGGAAGGTTCGGTTAAGGCCGGTGGAGTGGGTTTGGCTTCGGCCTGCGATATTGTGATTGCATCCGAAGAAGTAGTTTTTGAATTGAGTGAGGCTTATTGGGGTTTGATACCAGCCAATGTGATACCATATCTTCTTACCTGTCGCATTTCTCCCAAGCGGGCCGCTTATTTGATTCAGACTGCTGCAGCTGTTAAGGCGAACGATGCGCTGATTCTGGGTTTGGTTGAGGAGGTGCATCCGAAGATAGAAATGGAAAGAGCCGTTAGAAGGATAGGAAGGAGATTGTCACGTATTTCACCCCTTGCAACATCACAGTACAAAGCCTTCGTTGCTGATATCCAGGATTTACCATTGGCAGAGCGTGGGAAAATCGCGGTTGGGAAACTTGTGCAGATAGCATCTAATTCACAGATTCGGAACTCCATTCATAACTTTTTACAGGGTGATGCCCCAGTTTGGTTTAAGAGCTTCAAGCCTACCAGGGCATTGACCGAGTCTGGGGAAGAAGAGAAAGTATGAGCGGGATAATCAAACTTCGAATAGAAGACGATGGAATCGCCTGGATCAAGATGCGCGATGAACACAACAAAAACACTTTTTCCAGGAATTTCGTAGAGGATTTTCTCGATATTATGAACGAATTGGAGTCGTTCAAGGATTCTGTAAGAGTGATGGTGTTGCAGGGCTTATACGATGTGTTTTGCGCGGGAGCCGATGAAGATACATTGATAGCGCTCACGAGGGGCAAGGCTGTAGTAAGGGATATTGCTATCTCTGAACGCCTTATAAACCTTGAATTTCCGGTAATCGCAGCGGTTGAAGGACATGCAATGGGGGGCGGACTGGCTATGGCCACTTGCTGTGATATTGTCGTTGCCGCCCGCGAAAGCCGTTTTGGAGCGGTTTTCATGTCTATGGGATTCACGCCGGGAATGGGCATGACTACATTGCTTTCTGAACTGGTTGGACCCTATGTCGCCTCGGAGATGATGTTTTCGGCTAAGCGTTTCAGGGTGAGCGAATTGGAACGGATGGGAACGAATATCAACCACATAGTGACGAAAATCAGAGTTCTCCCGGTTGCTAAAGACATTGCTCGACAGATTGCCGAAAAAAATCCGAAGTCAGTTCGGCTTCTAAAATATGCTTTGAGCGCAAGGAAGAAAAAACTATTAGTTGAAGCGCGTATGCAGGAAGATATGATGCATCGGATAAGCTTCAATTATCCTGAAACTTTGAAAAATATAAGGGACGCCTATGTTAAATAGGCATTGTGATGAAAATGATTGACTTATCCGGCAAAACAGCCCTGATTACCGGTGGAACTGGAGGGATAGGTTTAGCCAGCGCCCTCAACCTGGGTGCTGCGGGGGCCCAAACAGTCTTGACTTTCAAATGGGGCTCTTCGAAGGAAGGGGAAGTATTGGAATTCTTTGAGCGTTGCGATGCCCCCAAACCAATGCTATTTGAGGCCGACGTCTCGCGTGAGGAAGATACGGTTTCCTTGATGAACAGCTTGAAAGATTTGGTTAACGGTATCGATATCTTCGTTAGCAATGTGGGTTTTGCTCTCAAGGCTGAAACTCTGGATGATTACCGTAAGAAATCATTGTACAAAACCTTTGATTACAGTTCATGGCCGATAATCGACTATACAAAGCGTATAAAGGAAGGTTTTGGCAGGTATCCCAGATATGTAGTCGGAATTTCGTCCAACGGTCCGGATCACTACTATCGTGGTTATGACTATGTGGCGGCATCGAAGGCACTGCTGGAGTTCTTTACTCGCTATTTAGCGGTTCATTTATATCAGGAAGATTGTCGGGTGAATTCTGTGCGATTTGGTATGGTGAAAACTGCCTCGTTCAGTGCAATATTCGGTGATGAATACTTTAGGTGGCTCAAGGATTCCAGGGGTGTGGATGAGTCTGATTTGCTTAGTACCGAGGATTGTGGTAAGGTGGTGCTGGCTCTCTGCAGTGGGTTGCTGGATGCAATGAATGGACAGATTATAGAGGCTGATTTGGGTCTTCCGTTCGTTGACAACGTTATGACGGATTATATTAATATGAGAAACAGGGAAATCCAGGAAAGCGATTTGTAAGCATATTATGAGGAATAAAATGACTAGATTTGAAGTGATCGAAGTAATGAAGAGAATTATTGCAGATAACTTAGATGATATGAACGTGGATAATATCGATCCGCAGAAATCAATGAAAGATTATGGTGCGAATAGTTTGGATATGATTGAGGTGGTTTCCTGCTCGATGAGGGAACTCAATATCAAAGTGCCTCGCGCCGAATTGGCCGAAATTCAGGATATCGATGGTTTGGCTGATAAGTTCATGGAATACATCGATACATAGTATTGGATGTGGCCAATAATATTCTAAATTTCAGTTTGGCTGATTTCTTTTATAACGATAATCCCGATGTGCTTGGAACGCCTCTTGATTTTGAGAAGTGGATAAACCATTCGGACGTCCGGAAGAGCTTCAGTTTCTTTGAGCAGGAAATTTTGGAGGCGCCCAGAGTATCGACACGAATTCGCAGCAAACTGGATGGCAAAGTACGGAAGGTAATTAATCTTACTTCATATAACTATCTGGGACTATCAACACATCCGGAAGTTATCGCGGCGACAAAAGCCGCTTTGGACAAATATGGGTTGGGATCTTCAGGTGCGCCGCTGCTTTCAGGGACTTTTGATATTCACACTGAATTTGCTCGGCGGCTTGCTGAATTTAAGCTGAAAGAGGACTGCATTCTTTATTCAAGTGGTTTGGGAGCTAACGTTGGCGCGATTCAGGGGATAATGCGTAAGGGCGACTATCTCATCCTGGATGAAAAATGCCATAAGAGCCTGATTGACGGGGGAAATCTCTCAGGCGCCAAAATGCTTTTTTTCACGCATAACGATATGAAAAATCTGGAGCTGATGCTTGAGAAAGCCAAAGGCAAGAGAACCTTGGTAGTTGTTGAGGGAGTCTATTCAATGGACGGGGATCTTCCCAGGCTGACGGAAATACTTGAGCTCTGTGAAATCTACAGGGCTGGTTCGTATATCGATGAGGCCCACTCCACGCTGATATTCGGAGAGAACGGACGAGGAGTGGCTGAGCATTTTGGAGTAGAGGACCGCATCGGAATATCCTTTGGAACTCTCAGTAAGTCCTTTGGCGGTGTAGGCGGCTTTGTCTGCTCTAATAAGCCCCTGATACGATATCTCAAGGGGTATTCATCGCCCTGGAACTTCTCATGCGCCCCCTCGCCTGCTGTCATTGGGGGGTTGATGAAGGCCTTGGATGTGGCTACTAGAGATTCCTCCCTCAGAGATACCTTGTGGGCAAATGTCAATTATATGAGAAATGGATTGAAGGGCATGGGGCTCAATCTCGGCGAGAGCGAGTCTCAAGTGATACCGATTATTATCGGACATTCAGGCGAAAAACTCATGGGTTATGCCGAATCGATGCAGAAAAGAGGTTTGTTTCTGCAGCCGGTGGATTTCCCGGCTGTTCCCGCTTATTCCAGACGATTTCGTATTTCGATATCCTCCCAGTTGACCAGGAATGAAATGGACGAAACCCTTTCGATAATAGAAGATGTAATAATTAAGGGTTTCAGGTAACGGTGAATGAATCGGCTCTGCTTAGGCTGTATCGGAGGAAGGTGCTGGCAAAACCGGATGCTCTTCCCTTCCAGTTTGAGTATACAAGGTTTGACATAGAGAGACTTATTCCCCATCGCGATCCGTTTCTGTTCTTAGATAGTCTGTTCGCACTCGATTTAGAGAATGCAACCCTGGCAGGCCGAAAACACCTCATTCCTGATTTACCGCTCTTCAAAGGGCACTTCCCGGACTATCCGGTGTTTCCTGGTAGCCTTCAGGTTGAAACGATTGGGCAGCTGGGTCTTTGCTTACACCATTTTGTTGGGGAAAACACCCACTTGATAAACGAAGATGCAAAGCTGCCGGATATTCGTGCTACACGGGTTTGTGGCGCTTTTTTCAGGATGGAGCTGCGTCCCGGTGACGATATGGTGATTTTAGCGAAGCTTATTGAGCATGATGAATATTTAGGAAAGATTCTCGGTCAGGTGACGCTTCGCGGCGAGGTTGCAACGACGGCCCTGCTGGAGGTAGCCTTCCTATAGCATGCCCTGATATCGTTTTAGAATCAACACTGCGTTCAAACCTCCAAAGCCGAATGCGTTCGAAAGAATGTGATTAACCGAAGATGCATCAGTTGGAGTTGTAATAACGTTCAAATTGATTTCTGGGTCTAAGCGATCGTGGTTGGCGGTTGGATGAATTATATTTTCTTCGAATGCCATAATAGCGGCGATTGCTTCTATTGCACTCGCTCCGCCAAGCAAGTGACCAGTCATAGACTTCGTGCTGTGAACTGGAACCTGGCTTCCGCGTTCGTTCAATGCGTTATTTATGGCTATGCCTTCAGTTTTATCTCCAATAGGTGTAGCGGTGCCATGCGCGTTGATTAAATCGATATCCGCTGCCTCAAGCCCAGCCATATCCATTGCAGCCTTTATTGCGCGAACCGCACCTTCTGCTTCCGGATGTGGAGCAACTAAATCGTGAGCATCGCTGGTGAATCCAAACCCCGCAATCTCGGCATATATATGGGCCTTCCTTCGTTCGGCATGTTCAAGTTCCTCTAGACAGAGCACACCTGCGCCCTCCCCAAGAACAAAGCCGTCTCTATCTGCATCGAAGGGACGACTCGCCTTTTCCGGGTTTTCGTTTCTACCCGACAGGGCCAGGATATTCCCAAAAGCGGCTAGCCCCATTTCGTTTACCGCCGATTCCGAACCCCCGGCAAACATAATATCCGCAATCCCTGTTTTTATAAATGAATAGGCCTGACCAAATGCATGATTGCCGGTGGAGCAGGCCGAGCATATTGAAAAACAGGGCCCCCTTATGCCTGCTTCTTTTGCGAAAAAGGCAGTTCCAGTGCTTGGAATACAACTGACGATGTAAAAGGGCGAAATCTCATTCATCCTATTCTCATGAATCAGGTTGGTGGCGTTTTGGTGGGCAAGAACGCCACCCGCGCCGGAACCGATAATGGCGCCGCAACGCTCACTCAAATCTCCGCTCTCAAGTTTAGAATCTCTAAGTGCCTGAATTCCTGCAATATGGGCCATAACGATATACCGGTCAAGTCGTTTAATCATCTTAGGCTGTTCAAAATACTCTCGAATATTCTCAGGATAGTCCACTTCGCCGCCGAATCGAATATGGTAATCATGAAGCTCGATATTTCTAATCATACGAATGCCAGAGTGTCCCAGCTTTAAATTCGTCCAGTATTCCTGCACGGTATTTCCAATGGGATTTACAGTTCCTAGGCCAGTTACGACCACTCGTCTTTCCCTGGAATCAACTTGGTGTTGTGTCATCTTCATCCTTTTCAAGTATCCAGCCGATCACGATTGTGTCAGAATTCGAATGTTATGCCGGGGGTTTGCGAAAAAGAACCTCGCAGCAGCTGTTGCCTTTGGCAATGGTTCCACCGAGGGCAAAATCAAAACCTACTTGCCTGGCAATCTCCCGATCGCCATCCATAGCAATATCACAAAGCACCTTGATTCTTTCCTCATCGATGCCCAGCTTTCGCCAGGCACTAACGAGGGGACAGTAATTAAATTCAATTTCGAGCTTATTTGCACTAAGCTCAGTAACTTCCATTTCAAAAAGTTTTTTATTTAATTCAGACAGGAATGCCTTGCTAAATTCCGGCATGTCGGTTTTCTCCGCCATAGCTTCAAAGATGGCTTTACCATGCAGCATGCCGGTTTGGCTTACCGCCTTTCTGGCTATACTTTCCCAGTCTGCACCATGTTTCTCGGCTTCGAGACACATGAGGCCCATCCATGTAGCCCGGTGTTCAATGGCCTTTCTAACGCTACTTACAGTCTCATCGTCGTTGATGGAACTCGTGTTCAGGTTCATAAATGACTCCTATATGAGGAAAACAGGGATTTACAGAGCATGCAACACTCAAAATCCAGATTATCATATGGCTGATAACTCTGTCATCTGCTACCAGTACTGTCTGCTGTTAAGATGTCTTTAATAAAAACCCTTTGTAATTTACCATTATCCGAAATTTTTATTCAAAAGGAGTGTATATGAATAGGTTTTATGCAATTCCCATTTTCATTTTGGCATCTGTAGCAATGTTTTTTGCTGGTTGTCGGGGGAAGACAGAAGCAGGAACGGACGATGATGGGGTTTTGAAGATTGTAAATTTGATTAATGGTACTCGGGGAGATAAATCATTCTTTGATTCATCCGCAGCCGGCATGGATTTGATTGAAGCTAAGTACGACTCTGCGGTGTTAACCAAGACAATTGAGATGTCTTACGATCAGCCAAACTGGGAGCCGACTCTTCTGGATATCGCAGATCAGGATTGGGATATTATTATTGTGGGGACTTGGCAGATGACAGAGATGCTGGAAGAGGTGGCGAGAGATAATCCTGATAAAAGGTTCATTATCTACGATACGGAGGTAGACTATTCACTCGATTTGGGAAATGTTTACTCAATTCTTTACAGTCAAAACGAGGCTTCATTTGTGGCAGGAGCCTTGGCGACGGCGCTTACAAAATCGAATTTGCCACTTACAAATCCTGATAAACTTATCGGTTTTCTAGGTGGGATGGATATCCCGGTTATCAATGATTTTTTGGTGGGTTATGTGGAAGGAGCTCGCTATGTCGATCCCGATATAAAGATAGCTGTGTCTTATATTGGTTCGTTTGATGATACTGCTAAAGGTAAGGAGATGGCCCTGGCACAGTACAGCCAAGGAGTGGATATCGGTTTCAATGTTGCGGGCCAGGCGGGCTTGGGTCAGCTTGATGCCGCCAAGGACATGCATCGCTATGCCATTGGTGTAGATTCCGATCAGGCTGAGTTTTTTGTACAAACAGACAAAGCTACCGCGGATCTGATAGCTACCAGTGTTTTAAAGCATGTGGATAAGTCGCTTCTTAGAGCGATAGATATGCATATGGAGGGCAAGGCACCATATGGCAGTTCGGAGATACTGGGATTTGACGAGGAAGGAGTTGGAATTGCGAAAAATGAATTCTATATGGCCATTGTGCCAGAGGAAATACGTGAGCTGGTTGATGAAATTGAAGAGAAGATTCGAAGCGGGGAAATTGAAGTGAGCTCGGCTTTCGGCATGGACTCGGAAGCGATAAACGAACTGCGTTATTCGATAAGTCCATAGCTAAGAATGACAAGCGATGCCGTCCTCAGTATGGAGGATATCACCAAGGTGTATCCTAACGGGATAGTGGCCAACAAGGGTGTGAACTTTTCCGTTAGGACAGGTGAAATTCATGGCCTGGTGGGAGAGAACGGAGCAGGCAAAACCACCTTGATGCAGATTCTTTTTGGTTTGAATCAGGCAGATGTGGGGAAGATTTTTTTCAACGGCAAGGAAATCAAGATCGATAGTCCCCATGCTGCTATTGCTCAGGGCATAGGGATGGTGCATCAGCATTTTATGCTGGTGCCATCGCTGACCGTGTCGGAAAATCTGGTGCTTGGCCTGGAACCACGTCGGGGGTTTATTTTCGATAAATCCAGAGGAATCCATATTACTCAGGAACTTTCGAAGAAGTACAATCTCAAGGTGGAGCCTGACATGCTTGTTCGCGATTTGCCTGTGGGTCTTAAGCAAAAAGTTGAAATTCTGAAGGCATTGTACCGGGGCGCGAAAATACTGATTCTAGATGAACCGACCGCCGTTCTGACTCCTCAGGAGATGGTGGAACTTTTTAACGAACTCAGGCAGTTAAGAGATGAAGGAAATACGATCATATTCATCTCTCACAAGCTGGCTGAGGTAAAGGCTCTTTGCAATCGCGTTACGGTGATGCGTGCGGGGAAAAGTCAAGGAGTGTTCAATGTGGAGGATGTAACCGAAGAGGATATTTCCCGGATTATGGTGGGCCGCGATGTGATACTGCGGGTGGAGAAAGATGTGGCTCAACCCAAAGAGTCTGTATTGAAAGTTAACAGGCTCACTGTTGTCAACAGTTTTAACAAGAGAGTTGTAGACGACATCTCCTTTTCTTTGCGGCGTGGTGAAATTTTGGGGGTGGCAGGTGTTGAGGGTAATGGGCAGCGAGAATTGGTAGAAGCCATAACCGGTTTTGGGAGTTATGGATTGGGCAGCATCTTAATTGACGGGGAGGATATAAAACAACTGAGCATTAAGGAGATTCGTGATTTAGGATGCTCTCATATTCCTGAGGATCGTATGAGTTATGGTTGCGCCCCAACTCTGAGTGTTAGGATGAATCTACTATCCTACAAGCATAACCGTCGAGAATTTAATCGGCGATTTTTCCTGATGCATATGAGCACTATCCGAGATGTCTCGACGGAATTGGTGAAGGAGTATCAGATTCTTTGTACTTCGACGGAGCAGGAAGTAAGGTGTATGTCGGGAGGGAATATACAGAAGGTGATTGTTGCGCGAGAATTCTCGGATAATCCCAAACTGATTGTGGCCAATCAGCCCACTCGGGGTATCGATGTTGGCGCAACTGAGTTTATCAGGAAACGTCTGGTGGAGTTGCGTGATAGAGGCGCGGCGGTGCTTCTGGTATCGGCCGATTTGAACGAGGTGATGGAGCTCTCCGACAGTTTTCTTGTAATGTATGGCGGCAAAATAAATGCGTTCATCGAGGATGTTTCCAACTTCAATGAAGAAAAATTGGGGCAATACATGCTGGGCTTGAAATCTCAAGATGTGGATGAGATTGGGAGGGCCCTGCATGACTAAGGCACAGTGGCGCTTCGAGTTTTATCGCACCGGTGTAGTGATTATTACCGCTGTTCTGCTATCACTGCTTATCATTGTTTTGGTGAGCGATATGCCTGGTTTGGCAATAAAGCTTTTCCTCACAGGCCCCCTGGATAGTCTTCGGCACTTCGGGAACCTGGTGGAAATGGTTGTGCCTCTGCTTTTTACAGGCTTGGCGACTACTGTGATGTTTACCGCTTCGCAGTTCAACTTGGGAGCCGAGGGAGCCTTTTTCTTTGGCGCTATCGGCGCGGCGTTTATTGCGGTGAATTGGAATTTACCTCCAGTTTTGCACCCTGCGGTGGCGATTGTTTGGGGAGGGATTATCGGATCCGTTTTTTGCGGAATTCCAGGCGCTTTGAAGGTTAAATGGGGTAGCTCAGAACTGGTTTCCTCCTTGATGTTCAATTACATCGCCTTTTTCCTGGGTTTGTATCTAATCAACTATCTGCTGCGTGATGTAACTGCGGGGGCGATGGTTTCCTTTCCATTTGCCAACTCCTCGAAGCTAGTAAAAATTATTCCTAAAACCAGAATCCACACAGGACTATTCATAGCGGTTTTCACGGTTCTTGTGATGGGTGTGTTTACATATAGAACTCGTTGGGGATATAGGATACGTGTCCTTGGTACGAATATTGAGTTCGCTCGTTATTCGGGAATAAATACGACTTGGACCATTGTGATGAGTCAGGTGCTGGGTGGATTTCTTGCTGGTATGGGTGGTTCCATTGAGCTATTGGGAATGTATAGACGTTTTGAATGGCAAACTCTGCCGGGTTATGGTTGGACGGGAATTATTGTGGCTATCCTTGCTCACAACAACCCTTTTTACGTGCCCCTAGCCGCTTTATTTCTGGCATATATGAAAATTGGTTCGGATATTATGTCGCGGTCCACCGATATGCCTAACGAGTTTGTGGCGATTATTCAGGGAATGATTATAATACTGATTTCAGCTTCAAGTTTTCTTTCAAAACAGAGACATAAGATGATAGTTCGCGAGGCGATATCATGAATGCTGTTTTCGAAATCGTCTTGAATCCGCTTTTTGCCTTTTCCGTGCTTCGGGTTTCCACTCCCATTCTTTTCGCTGCGCTTGGTGCGCTAATCTCGGATAAAGCTGGTGTAATCAACATTGCGCTTGAGGGGATAATGCTAATCTCCGCCCTGGCTGGAGTGATTTTCTCGGCAATCAGTGGGAGTGCTTTTTTTGGACTCTTTATGGCGTTGTTCTTTGGGGGCCTGGTGGCATTCGGTTTGGGATATGTTTCTCTGAAACTCAAAACCGATGTTATTCTGGCCGGAATTGCGATAAATCTCATCGCATCGGGCGGCACGGTGTTTGTGTTATTCTTGCTAACAGGCGATAAGGGAATTTCTTCATCATTGGCTTCCAAGTTGCTGCCCAAAATTGATATCCCAATTCTTAAGAGCATTCCGATATTGGGACCAATTTTATCCGGCCACAATATTCTTACCTATTTCGCCTTCATTTCGGTTTTTTTAGTTTGGTTCCTTCTGTATAGAACTCCGCTTGGGCTCAGGATTAGGGCGGTAGGAGAGAATGAACACGCTGTCGATTCGGTTGGAATCAGTGTTGTCAAGACAAGATTCATAGCACTGATAATCAGCGGAGTTATGGCTGGTTTCGGCGGGGCTTATATGACTATGGGATATATTTCCTGGTTTAGCAGGGATATGACGGCAGGCAGGGGATTCATTGCCCTGGCGGCTGAATCCATGGGGGGGGCTACGCCGCTCGGTTCAATGCTGTCGTCCTTGCTTTTTGGTTTTTTTGACGCTCTTTCCAATTCGCTGCAATTGCTCAAAATTCCATATGAGTTTGTTAGCATGCTGCCGTATGTTGCCACGGTTGTGGGGCTTGTCATCTATACAACTCAGAAAACTAAGAGGATGCATAGGATGCGTATTAAGGCTGAGAGCAAAAAAGAGGTTTTGTGAGCTCTAATCGAATTCCTGTAATTGTGGATTGTGATCCCGGGCACGATGATGCTGTCGCCTTGTTTTTTGCTCATGCAAGAAAGGAAATTGATATTAGGCTGGTTAGCACAGTAGCCGGGAATCAGACAGTTGAAAAAACCACCCTCAACGCGCAGAGAATTATTAGCTTCTTGAAAATGAAGGCGCCGGTGGCCAGGGGGGCGTCAAAACCACTCTTCAGGGATTTAATCACGGCGGAGTCGGTGCATGGTGAAAGTGGATTAGATGGGCCGGTGTTGCCGGATGTGCATATATCTGCGGTAGAACAGCCGGCATTTTCTATGATGGTTAAGGTTCTGGAGGAGAGCGAGAAACCGCTGACTATAGTGGCTACCGCCGCCCTCACCAATGTTGGCCTTTTGCTCTTGCTGCGTCCTGATTTAAAGTCAAGAATAGAGCGAATTAGCCTGATGGGTGGATCGCTTAGTGGCGGTAACTGGAGTCCATCAGCCGAATTCAATATCTTAGTGGATCCTGAAGCGGCGCATGTAGTGTTTTCTTCGGGGTTGCCGATTATTATGAGCCCTCTTGAACTTACTCATAGAGCACTTGTAACCACTTCGGATGTTGAGCGAATTCGTTCTATTGGCAGTCGAAGCGCCTTGTTAGTTGCCGGATTGCTTGATTATTTCTGGAAGGTGCATGAGAGGGCTGGTTTCCTCGGAGCGCCGCTTCACGATCTTTGCGCAGTGGCCGTCTTGACGGCTCCGGAGATTTTTCAGGGAAAAAGAGGGCGTGTACAGGTTGAGTGCGAGGGTGTTTATTCGAATGGAACGACTGTAGTGAGCCTGGTTGATTTTCCGGATCCTGATGCCAATGTCGAAGTTCTATTGGATTTAGATAGAGAGGTACTTGTAGACTTGCTTGTGACGACTTTGGAAACGCTGGACTAGAGTGATATGGAACGCGATTTCGGATAATTGTGATGGTACGCCGAGTGGTTGATAAACGAAAAATTATTATCGATTGCGATCCTGGCATTGATGATGCGCTGGCAATTTTCATGGCCCTGGCATCTGATGAGCTTGAAGTTCTTGGCATAACTACTGTTGCGGGGAATGTCAATGTGGCGCAGGTGAGCGTCAATGCGCTTTCTTTGGTGAGCCTTTGTGGTAAGAGAATTCCGGTGTGCAGAGGCGCGGCAAAACCTTTAATTCACACTCGGAGGGAAGAAACTCGTGTTCATGGCGTAAATGGGGTGGGAGGCGTGAGGCTGCCCGAGCCTGATTTTGCTGAGGATACCCGGTTGGCGATTGACTTCATTCGGGAGATGATAGAACTCAACAAAAACAACCTGGATATTATTGCCATCGGTCCACTTACGAATATTGCCGGAATCTTGTTGGCCTTTCCAGAATTGGCGAGGAGCATCAGAAGCATTTTTCTGATGGGTGGGGCTGTGGGGCCTGGGAATGTCACCCCCGCGGCGGAATTCAATATTTTTGCCGATCCTCACGCCGCGGCTGTTGTTTTTAATTCGGGTGTTCCGATTATGATGTATCCTCTTGATGTTACCAATAGAGCTTCTATTGGAGAGATACAAATGGCTGAACTTTGGAATATGGGAGGGGAAATCCCGAAGTTCTGCCATAGAATGCTAGCGAAATATGCCGACTTTTATCGCGGCAAGGGGATTGCTGAAATCGCACTGCACGATCCTTTTGCGATGGCCTGCGTTATTGACGAGGGCTTGGCAACTTACAAGGAATACCATATTGACGTGGAGATTAGTGGTGGGTTGACGCGGGGTAAGACTATTACGGATGTGGACGGCATAACTGGGAATAGGGCAAATGTGAAAGTGGCCGTTGATTTGGATAAGAAGGGTTTCGTTTCGCTGTTGTTCAGACTGCTTGCATCGTTTTGACATGATGGGGTGGCGGAAGCCACCCCATGGTTTTTTTTATTCTATCACGGTGATGCGCCCCTCAACTTTTGGCGTTATTGAGCCACCCAAATGTTGTATGTAATCGATCAATGTATCTCGCTGGAATCTAGAGGTGTCATATTGGTAACCATTAGTCATCATGACATACTTGTCGCCTCCAGTGGCCAGGAATGAATTAGTGGCCACTTTGTATGTCCTGCCTGGATCGATTGGCTCGCCATTGATGCTGATGTCGCGGGTTTCGCCGGAGGTGAAATCCACGGTAAATTCCACGCCTTTTGAAACCTGCGGAAATCCGCCCTTGCCTCTGGGGATAGTGGGAAAGAAATCGAACATTTCCTGCACTTCGACGCCTGTCATCTCCACGGTTATCACTGTGTTGTCAAAGGGAAGTATCTCGTAAATAAGTTTTTTCTTGATCGATCCCTCGGGCAGATCTGCGCGAATTCCACCGCCGTTCTGTATGGCGAAGTCCACCTCCAGTCTTTCGGTTTCCCAAAGCATGGCATCGGATACCAGATTTCCCAGCGCCGTCTCGGTTATTCGAACTTCACTTTGGTTAAAGAATGCGGTTGCATTGCCAATTATTTCTCCGAGTTCTACTTCCACTTGGTTTTTATAGGGGATAAGCGCGGCTAGTAGATAGGGATCTTCGGTATATTCCTCGCCGATGTATGTGTAGATATTGTTTCCATCGGCATCTTCGCTTACCTCTTTGAGGTTTACGGGAAGTGCTTCCCAATCAAAGGCGCTAAGCTTGCCATTGTCAACTGTTATCGTTGCCTTGCCTACATGCAGTCCCCACTGCCAGGCCTGCACTATTGGAGTTTCATTTACCCAGACGGCCTCGCTTAAATTTGTGTGACTGTGACCATCGATGAATAAATCGATGCCGTCCACCATTGAGACTACCCTGCGGGAACCAAGGGTATTGTCATCGTAAAGACCAAGGTGCCCTACGGCGATTATTATGTCGACTTTTGGTTCCAACTCGGCAACGATGCGCTTTGCCGCTTCAACTTCATCTTCAAACAAGAGACTGCCGGTTATGTTCGGTGAGGTGACGGTGGGGGTTTCGGCTGTGGTTAGGCCAAAAATTCCAACACGAATGTCGTCAAAGGTTTTGATGATGTAAGGTTCTACAACCGGTGTTCCGTCGGCATAGCTGATATTGGCGGAAATAAAGGGGAAATTAGCCAACCTCTGCTGTTTTTCCAGAATCGCTAGAGGTTTATCGAATTCGTGGTTGCCCAGCGTCAAGGCATCATATCCTATGTAGTTGTATCCGATTATGTCCGGTGTGGTATCGAAGAAGTTGGACTCGGGGCGGCCGGTATTCAAATCGCCAGCATCCAGTAACAGTACGTTTGGGTGTTCATCACGTATGTCTTCAACGAGGGTTGCTATGGCCGGTAAGCCGCCTACGTCGGGAGATGGGTAATGAAAAAATTTAATGGGATGACCGTGAAAATCGTTCGTATGGAGAACAATTATTTCTCCGGAACCTTTAAGTGGTACTTCTCCGCCGCCGTTTGCTATGAGCGCGAACGGTAAGGCTACCAGTAATAAGCTCGCTGCAAGTATAATGCGAATTCTCTTATTCATAGATTTCCTCCAAATTTTAGATTCTTATAGGCTAAATAGTAGCTGGGAGCGGATGTTTTTGCAAGTGAAGCGACGTCTTTTGGAGGTGAAAAGTTTGGAACAATTGCTATTGTGGAACCATTCGGTTAATCAGGGATTTTGGGTAGCCACCTTTCAGCATTTTTTTTCTTGTCACTTCGCGATTCCACGAACAGCTTCCGAAGAGGATTGTTTTTAATTCGGGTTGGAGTATTATGTAGCGGGCGGTGGGTATGCCGTCTCTTGACTGTCCGACGCTTCCTGGATTGGCTAAGTGGAAAGTGCTCGAATAGTTGAACTCTTTGTTATACTCGATTCTCAGCAGTTGCGCGTCTGTTCCCGGGGTAAGGGCCCATAGAGCGGGGATGTGTGTGTGGCCGGTTAGGGTGAGGGGAGTCTGTGTGGCCGTTAAGATTTGTGTGGCTGAGACATTGTCCAGTATATAGCCCCAAATCGGGTTTTCCAGGCTGCCGTGGGTTAATGTTATTGAACGCCTTACTATTACTTTCGGCAGGTTTCGAAGGAAGCTTTTTGCCTCTTCGGACAGAATGGATTGATGAATCTGTATTGCTTTTTTTGCCTCGAAATTGAAGTTATCGATGCTGAGTTTTCCGCAGGCGGCGAAATCGTGATTGCCGCCTATCATTAAGGCGTTATACTTGCGGAGGAGTTCCAGGCAAAGGTTCGGATCGGGGCCATACCCGGCTATGTCGCCGAGTACCCAGATTTCCTCGAAGCTTCCCAGGGTATTGTCCAATACTGCTTCAAGCGCTTCTAAATTGCCGTGAATATCGGCAACCACTAGTACGGGTGAGTGAGACATAGGTTCCCTTCATCCATTATAGTTATAGTGGATACTTTTGGGATAATTAAATGTTTGATCGTTTTCGGACCCGAATGGGGGAGAGATTTGCGGATGTGTGGGTATTGTTGTCGGATACTGATCGCTTCGTTTCCCGTGCTGGATTGCTGGGAAAGTATGAAAGCCAGCTTAAACTGTGGCGTTCAAATTTGCTGCGATTCAAGAACGTTGGAGATAATGTAAAGCGAATTCGCAAGGAGATTGTTAATTTCCGTCGTGAAAGAAGGGTAGAGGGTTGGGAACTGAAGTTGGGGTGGTTGGATGTTCAACTGAAGGGGTTTAGATCGGATGATGCGATGGCGGTGGGTTTTCGTCGTTTGGTGTTAGTGATAGGTGGTGAGGGCGAGATTCGATTTATTGCGGGGAGCGGGAATCATATTGAGTTGGATAACGAGTTGAATTTTAAACTTAGCCAATCGCCTTTAGCTGGTTCTGTGAAAAAGCATTATCTGTGGTATAGACGAATTGAAGGAGTGATTGAGCTGGCGGGTGCTGATTCCGAATTGAAAGAGTCGTTTGAGCAGCTCAAGGTATATATCGGTGAAAATAAATCCAGTCTGGTAAAGGTTTTGCATCGATTGAGCTGAGTGGCCTGTCAAGCGTTCGGTGGAGATTGCGTACTTGTTTTTGAGCCTTTGACATCGCTAAGGGGTTGAAGGAGGTCGAAAATGTAGTGTTTAGCCTCATTGAGGTTGAATCTCTCTGGGAGGGGGAAGTCTGGGTTGATTACGATTTCGCGGGGAGCTGGTGAGGATGCTATTGCGAGAAAGTACTCATTGGACAGCATGTAGGATATTGCTTCTATTGGTGAGTGATTGTAATCACTAGTGACGACATTCAAATTGCCTTGAGTTATTTTGGGACCGGGCTTGTTGCTCAACTTGGCAGAGGGCACCATCTTGAGGTTCCAGACGGACATATTGTTGGCCTTTATGTAGGCCTCCTTTATGGTCCAATACTCGTAAAAGAGTTGCAGGGATTTGTTTTCGAATTCTATTTGGGCCAGTTCCTGTTCGTGAAAAAAGTCTTTAGCAATCGACATATAGTGTTTTCTCTGAGACCGACGTTCTAAATCCAAGCCGAGAAACTCCTCTCCGGTGATGCATGCGGTAAGCCCGCTTGAATGGGAAAGGCTGAAAGTTGCTGTGCTGATCGGGCGCCCACTTGGATGAATTTCAATTCTGACATTGCGAATTTCGATGTTGAGTTGCGTGGACAGCAGGGATTTGGCCAGTATTCTTCCACCCAGGAACTGACGCTTGAGAAGCCTATTGGTAAATTGGTTAAGTTTATCTTTTTCCGGTGAATCGAGATATTCCAGATTGGCTGGAGATAACTCCAAATTTTCGTATTCGAGAAAACCAAGTAAGAGTTTCATTTGTCGTTTATAATAGCTGGAAATTGGGTGATAGTGCTAAGGGAAGTCTCTGCTTGCTTTAGGCGTAGTGATGGGAGGTTAATTCCTTTTTTCCTGTTGCAATTATCGCCTGTGGCGGTGCGCCAAGACCTTGAACAATCTGGATTTTGGCCAATCCGGCTTTTACCATCATGTTCCTAAGTTCTTCTTCGCTGAGGAATCGGAACCAGCCATCTTCTTCAAGCGAAAGAAGTTTTGCCGCTTCGCCTAACATACTGTGTACCTTTTCTAAGTTTTTTTCGTGAAAATTCCCGTTTGAAGACTTAGCATGGCTGCTGAAGATGCTGAGGATGTCGAAATCTGGTTTCATTGTGGAAAGTAGAATACGCCCGCCCGGTTTCAGCATACGGGTGAATTCTTTTACCGCTTCGGCGGGCGCGAAGAGGTAGGGAAGGAGTAGGCTTCCGTATATTGCGTCGAAACTGTCATCTTCCAGAGGAAGTTTCCCATCGCGCGTCCAGGAACCGAAATCTAATTTCTGCAGGGCAAGATCTGAGCTTCTGAGGTTTTGCAGTTGCTGAGCGTTTAAGGCTTCTGTGCCCTTGCCGAGACTGATTTTTAGATCTTTTTGGGTAAGATTACCTACTATGAACCTGGCTCCGAGGTTGATATCTTCGAGTAGAGCCAACTCTTTTGGCCCAATGCTCTTCTCGATAATTTGCCTGATGGAGGCATTAATTGTTTTTCCTTCCAGAATCTCGGACATGAGTTCTCTATCGAGTTCGCGAAATTTATCAAAGCACTCGCAGCTAACGCCTTGCACCTTCCCTCTAAGCTGTTCAATAAATTTTGCACCAGGCTGGTTTAGTACATCTCGGATTCCCGCTAGAGGAAAGGGTTCGAGATTGAGGGATTTCCATGTAATTTCGACTTCTTTCAATTTCGGGTTTTTCTTGCTCAGTCTGTTATATTTTTCGTTGGCTTTTGTTAGCAGCTCTGGTATTAGATCGATACCGATTAATTTGGTTCCAGCTAGAGTTGTAATGCTGGTTCCTAGATCGAACAATATGGCCTGAGTTATCAAACCCGTGCCACAGCCCATATCTGCGATGGATTCGCCCACCATGGGTTTAAGCAAGGCGAGTTCCAGTTGCGCAAATTCTTGAAACTCAGCGAGTTCGCCATAGTTGTCGTATCCCCCGTCGATACGGTCGCCGAGCATGTAAGACTTCCAGAAGCCTGGAATATCTAGATTTTTTTCTCCAATAACGCTCTCCCGCTCCCTGGCTATAAGTTCAGTGAGTTCGGAATTATCCGGCATAACCGCAGGGCCTGAGGAACCTGCCAATTGACGAAGAATTGCGTCAGATATTATTTGGAAGCTTGCAATGCCATCGTCGCTGGCGCGTAAATTGTGCGTGCTCGGAATTTCGATTAGTTCGCGTTCACCGGGAGATGCAACACTCATAATATCTCGTATTTCTTCCGGATCAGTCCATTTGTCGTGGGTTCCATATATCCATGTTATTGGTGATTCGATTTGAGCCATGGCTTCTCGTGCATCAGAAGTCGTGGTATAACCCAGATGTATTATATCGGCAATCATCCTGTCCATATCGATTTGCTGTCCACACAGATTCATTGTACCGACAGGTATGCCCATTCGATGGTTGGCTATTGCATCCAAGCCACAGAGCATATTCTTCAAAGCGTTTTGAGCGGAGGCAACACCCATAACCGAAATCCAATGATCGGCCTGTGGGTTCTCAAGTGATGTCTGAAGGCGTCTCGCTTCAAGTGCGGCCATATCAAAGGTTATTAGGGCGGTTTTATCCACTTGGACTTTCCCGTTGTTATGAACCCAATTCATGGTGGTTTCCAAATCGGTATATGATTGATTGATTCGATAACCAACCATTTCATTACCTGGTCGGACATCGGGATTGGAATTGGCACTTTCGCCGGGGCGATTTGTGCCATCATATCTTAGTACTGCGATATTTTCGCCGACAGCGGCAAAATTAGTGAGAAGAGTAAGGGCCAGGGTTGCAAATGATTCCTTTTTTCTGGCAAAGGCGGGAGGAATTATTATGACAATGGCAGGCAATTTCGGATTGTTAACATGCAGCAAACCAACTATTTCCCGTCCTTGATAATCCTTATACGAAACGCGTTCGGATTGAAGCAATCTTTTATTCCTTAGAGGTCTTGACGGTCCGTGCCAGGTTTCAATCCAATTGTCTGGGCTGTATGTGATTGCATTTGCGGTTTTGCGTCTGATGCCGGTTTCCAAACCCACTCTATAAACTATTTGATTTTCCGTGTTACCCAGGTGTTCCACTATGTGTCGAATTTCACCTGGTATTGTTTCTTCTCCTACCGCGATTTCCAATGTTCCCCCAATCACCGGAATCATAGCAGGTAAGGATTCCGAATATACTTCCACCTGCATGCCTTTTCGGCTTGAATTCAAAATCTGCACGGGTACTGGTTCACTGATGGAGGGAATTCTCAGTTTGATTCTGTCGCTGCTGGTTTTTCGTTTTTCCGCGCGTTTTTCGCCGCGGTAGACGCGAACTGGAATTTGAAATTCTCCATATCCACCGTTCCAGGACTTGCGCTTGGCTGAGAAGAAATAGGATGCGCCATCTCGAGTGAAAGAGAAAAATGTCGGATTGGATACAGTTTCCGGAGAAGCTACTTTGAAATTAATGCCTTCGAATTCCTCAATGTGTGTTTCAATAATGCACAGGTTCTCTTCATCGAGAAGATTGACAGTGCTGGCCTCATTTCGCAGCTTGTGAAACATAGTTATCGCTTGAGTTCCGCTTATTTGAAATCTCTCGGATGATTCATCCTTAATCATTTGTTTGTGATACTCGAGTATGGCAAGATTGTGTGAAGTATCGCTTACGAATTGTTGAAGTTTATCTTGACTTGTCGCGTTAATTCTCACAATGGATAATCCAGCTTGAAATGGATTTTCCGGTCCGCTGTCTATTAGATAGACGACGCGTGTTTCAATCGATATTGGACAGGAGAATACGGGCAGATTCATTTCCAAAGAGAGCATGTCTCCACTCTTCAGTTCGCCACTGCCCTGAATTAACACCCCCCTGGTGGATATGTTTTGCGCCGAGTAAATAACTAAGTCTCTATTTGTGCATTCGATATCCGTAATGGTGCAGCGCATTCTAGGTGCACGTCGAGATTGAAGCGATATCGGTTCACTTTGGTTTGTATGTTTCTCCAGGCTGTCGATCCAGCGATTCACCAGAAGTACCTGAGCATTTGTTTCACCGGAGAATTCGAGCCCGAATTCCCAACCTCCCACACCTTTGACATTGCGTCTAATCTGGCAGGGGATACCCTCTCCACCGATACCCGGGAGTTTTACCGAAATGCGCTTAACCTTGTTGAAATCAATTGGTTTGTTGATGATGACACGCATGCCGCTGCGACTGAGATCCACCATGGTTGCGGGGATTTTTTCCTTCTCACCTTCTAACCGGACAAATTCTTCCAGGTGATAGCGGACAACTCTGCGTTTCTCCAAAGTGGGCCTCGAAATGTTTGTTTTGTAACTGCGAGATCGGCATATGAGCCAATTGGCTAGACACAATAAAGTAAAAACTCCAAAAAAACAAGCTAATTGAGATTGCTTTGTAATCACTTGTTATTAAATAATGGTACTCTTTATTTATGAAGCCAGACGCCCTTCTAAAATCAACAGCTCTGTTCTCAACCTGTACGGACAAAGATTTAACCACAATAGCCTCTTATAGCCGCTTCATGCGGGTTAGTGATGGAGAGGCAGTTTTCAATGCCGGTGATTCACCTGATAGGCTTTATGTTATCGATAGCGGCGAAATAGTTATTAGAAGATTTGATGATGAAGGAGGCTCATCTGATATTGCCAGATTCCTTTCCGGTGATTGCTTTGGTGAGTTGGACATGTTCACGGAAGAGAAGAGAAACGCTTCAGCGATTGCAGTTGGTGAGGTTTCCCTGCTCGTGTTTCCTGGTGGGGATAGCAAATTCAGGGACGTTTTGAATTCGCAGCCCAGGGTTAGCGCCCGCCTTTTACATGCTTTTCTGGTGCAAATTTCAGCAAAAATTAGAGAGGTTAACGCCTTGGTTAAAGACAATTCTCCTTTGATTCAAGAACTAAGGCGCAAGGTTTACCTGGACAAACTGACTGGCTTGAATAATAAAACCTATTTTGAAGAAACCCTTACATTGCTGATAGGCGAAAGGAAACGGGTTGGGTTAATAATGTACAAACCCGACAATTTTAAGGAAATCAATGATGCTTACGGTCACGAGGCAGGCGATAAAACACTGTGGCGAATCGGAGAAGAGTCGAGCAGCATTGTTCCCAACAGGGATTTGCTTTTTCGCTACATGGGCAATGAGAATGCTGTTATTCTGCCGGATGCTGACAGGTTTGATTTGATTGAACTTGCGAAGAAGATTAAAAATGGTTTGCAAAATTTGGATTTGAGCGAGTTCCTGGATGGCAACATGGTGTCACTTACTTTTAGTTTTGGATTAGGGCTTTCGCCTGTTCATGGTGAGGATGTCGCGACTTTGGTTGAGGCTGTTCGTTCGCTTCCGCTGGACGGCCGCCAGCGTGGTGGCGGTGTTGTTTTGTTTCCGGAAGAAGCCCGCGATTATGGATAATAGAATCAGCAAGCTTGATATTTTTTCCAGTCTGGATGCAAGGGAACTAAGAAAGATTCAACGCTTTCTCAAAGAGCTCAGGGTGCCTGCAGGGGAAACAATCTTTCGGGAAGGGGACGAGGGGCTGCTGATGTATGTCATTCTATCCGGCACGGTTTCGATTTCTATTAAAACAGCCGATGGCGAGGAAGTGGAGGTTTCTCGAATATGCGAGGGGAGCTTCTTCGGCGAGATGTCCATCTTGGAGAAAAATGTCCGCTCCGCAACTTGCAGAGCTCTTGATTCCTGCCATATGCTTTCGCTCGATTGGAAGGGATTTAGAACCCTCATGATTCGCCAACCCAGGGCATCTATTAAGGTGATTCAGCACATGCTCAATACTGCCACGAGTCGGTTTCTGAAAACAGGCTCGTTTCTTTCGGATATGCTGAAATGGGGGGAGAATGCGCGAATTCGCGCCGTAACGGATGACTTCACTGGCCTGTATAACAGACGCTTTTTTGATGATGCCTTGGTAGATGCGGTTTCAAAGGCGAATCGGAATGACAAACCCGTTTCACTGATTGTTCTTGATCTGGATTATTTCGGTGAGCTTAATACCAGGTATGGCGAAGCTGTTGGGAATCGGGTAATTCTGGGAGTGGTGGAGGTGTTTAATTCCACCTTCAGGAAAAATGATATTCTTGCACGATACGGAGGAGATGAATTTGCCCTTGTACTACCGAATACTGAAGGAAAGGAAGCTCTGCGACTCTGTGAGTCTGCCGTCAAGGCGATTCATGCAATGAGTATATTTGATGAGCACAATAGTTCTCTCGTGGAAGTCAGTGCAAGTGCTGGAATTGCTCAATGCCCTTCACATGCCAATTCTCCGAAAGCTCTGTTGGAGAAGTCGGATAAGGCGCTGTATAAAGCCAAGGAGACTGGGAGAAATCGCCCCATACTGTTTTCTGGTTAATTCCCATACTCGGATGAGAATTCCCAATCCATTTTCTTTTGACTGACGAATGTGCCTCGGGTGGGTCTTCCACTCTGGTTTCGGTATTCAAGATGGGATAGTTTGGTGTCGTATGAGAATGAATTATCTCTCGTGATCGGCCGGGTTTGATTCCGTGTGCAGATGCAACCGCCTTCACATAAAAGGCCTTATTTGTTGTATACTTAAAAACACACACTGGTGAATACATCATAGCAAACCTGTTACCCGGATGAACAATATGAAAAGAATCAGTATCGGCACTCTTTTTCTCATAATTCTCTCCCTGGTTACAGCCTGCGCTCCAACAGAGGATGTTGCTGAAAGTGAAACTTCCTTCTTAGCCCTCATATCTTCCGATGATCAGGATATCGATGTCCCAGTTCTAAGCGATTCGGAACTGCTGCATCAGGCAGAGATGTCTCAATTGGATCTTGAAGCTTTTATTGAACTCTATGAAACAACATCCTCCGAACAGGAATTGCTTCTGAAAGACAACGTGGATTTGTCTTCTATCACAACCAACTATTTCGATATAGGAAATTTCGACGTCTCATTGATGAAAACTTCGGGGAAGACTGAACCTCTGAAGATTGTCGATTATGGCCCTACCGGAGAACTGCCCATAGAAATGAAGAAGCCCACCATCTATGTTCAGTTCAATCAACCGATGGTTCCGGTCAGCAAGTTAGGGGAGCCTCTCCGAAAGAGTTCCATCATGACTGTCACACCAGAAATATCCGGTACATATCGATGGTACGGTACAAAGATTTTGAGTTTTGAACCTGACAGTCCGATGCATCGCACTCGGAGTTACTCTGTCCAGATAAGCAAGAAGGCTACCTCCATACACGGCTCAGAACTGAGGGAGGATTTTGAATATACAATTCTGAGCGAATCCCTGGAAATGCTTTCACTGATGTTCGGCACCTGGGAAGAACTTCATGATGCAACGATTGAGATTCCTCCTGAAAAAGCAAAACGGGTATTAGTTACATTCAATCAGACTGTTGATCCGGAAATCGTCGGTGAGTACATCCAGATTCTGGACGGGCGGAAGATTCATCCCATAACTGTTTCAAGGCCGGAAGAACCTGAAGTGTTCTGGGAAAGAGGCTTCATAGAAAGGACTGTCCTGCTTGAGGTGCAAGAAGACCTAAGCACGGAGAGCCGGTATAGGGTGCGGCTGCTGGCCGGAGCAAGAGCCAATTCGGAATCAAGCCCCCGGAAGGAAAACCAGTATCTGGAGTTTCATACACTCACATCTTTCCGATACCTGGACTATAAGGATTATGGTTACTATTTTTCATATGATTCTGAGGGTGTAATGAACCCGATATTTCTCGAGTTCTCCCATTCGGTCGATCCGGAATCTTCAAAGAGAAGTATATCTACCGAATTCGAAGGGCTAAACATGTCGGATCATGTGAAGATTTTCGGTTCAAGAATCCGTGTGGCGAACCTGCCGGTAGATTATGAATCCACATACAAGCTCACCATCAGCGGAGAACTGAAGGATATCTACGGGCGTTCTCTGGGAATCGATAGAACTATTGAAATCGAAGTACCTCCTGCCATGACCTACTCCCATTTTCCCGGCAATGACGGTCTAAACAGCCTGGAAGCGCAATTTGATCCTGCTGTTGTTTATGAATTTCAGAATACTGATAGAGGAACCTTCAAGATTAATGGAATCAGCCAGGACCCGGGACTGAAGGAGGCTATCAGGAATCAAGCCAACTTCAAACTGGTTAATCTGATACCCTACATGAATTCCGAGGGCTTCGGGAAGGTAGATTTGGCCTGGAGCTTCATCGAAAAGTACAAGAACTGGAAGGGAGAAAACGTAGAGGATTGGAATAAACGGTCTATGACTGTCCAGGTGACAGATCTCGGACTGACTACGAGATATGCTTACGACAAGTTTCTTGTCTGGGTGAACCGATTGTCAACCGGGGAGCCTGTCAGTAATTCGAGAGTAATCCTGAGGGGTGTCGGAAAATTCAAAAAAGAAGCTGTCACTGATTCCTACGGACTGGCTGAAATAGCGTTGGAAAAGGGCGAGTTTAGACATGGTTTTTACAATGCTCAAACCGAACGTTATGAAATACGCCTTGCCGCGGAATTCGGCAGCGACAGGGTGGATCTGCCCGTATCAAACACTCAAAGTGGCTATCGGTTCAGTATAAGCACTTCCCGACCCCAGACTGCCGAAAGAGCAATCCCCCGAGTTTTTCTTTTTTCCGATCGGGGAATATATCGTCCCGGAGAGACTCTGACATATCGGGGAATGGACTGGAACCAAAGACTGGGTGTCTTCACCCCCTATTCCGGTTCACACGATATATCTATCCTCAAACATGAGGGTTGGAAAAAGAAGGAACTAACCTCGTGGGGCGGCCGGACTAGCGAATCCGGAGGATTCTTCGACACCTATGATATTCCGGAAGATATGGAACCGGGGGACTATACAATTCGCTATGAACGATACGGCGTCAGGCGGGATGAAAAATTCCAGGTGGCTTTCTTCAGGCGACTCAATTTCCAAGTACTACTGAAACGACCGGAGCGCACCTTTTTCCTGGGTGATACAGTTTCCATACCATTGGAAGCCAATTATCTTGCAGGAGGAGCTCTCACAGAAGGAGATATGTCTTATTTCTGGACCCGAGCACCTGTCCGTTTCCGTCCAAGTGGAGATGGATGGAGGTTTTGGGTATTCGGTCCCAAGGGATGGGAACGGGAGAAGGTTTTAAGTTCAAATGAAGATACACTGAGCCTGCAGGGAACTGCAAACCTGGAAATTGATACTGCCGATCACAGTCTCAAGGGGAAGTCTTACAGGTACGTTGTTGAAGGCACAGTTCAGGACATAGATCGTCAGTCCATCAGCGCCGCTACTTCCGTGATAGTTCACCCGGCATTTTGGTATATAGGTGCCCGAATAGGTAGCAGTGTGGAAACAAACCGGTGGAGCAGGTTTGTCCCAATAGACAAGGAGATGCTGATTAGCTTTGCCAAAGTTGGCGTGGACGGGTTGCTAAGAGCTGAGCCCGGCGAAAGCGAAGTTGAACTGATCAAGGGTTCTTACAAGGCCATACATCAGAAGAGCATCGGCGACAGAATCAGCACCCGGTACGAATGGGTGGAAGAAACACTTCAGAGCGGTAAGGTGAAATGGAAGGATGGTTATTCCGAGTTCAGGTACACTCCGGAAGAATCGGGCAGCTACAGGTTGAGAATCACCGGCCGGGACAATGACGATAGGGAAGTAATCACGGATATCAGTTTCTACGCCAGCGGAGGCTCCTGGGTTAGATGGATCGGAGAGAATGTAGAAGACATCACTCTTGAAGTTGAACAGGATATCTACTTCCCAGGAGACAGCGCTCGGATTCTTGTCAGATCGCCGTTGGAAAAGGGCAAATATCTGATGACGATAGAACGGGAAGGGATTCTGGAAGAACGGTTAATCGAACTCGATCCCGCAGACCCCATTATCGAAATTCCCATAAAAGAGGAATGGGTGCCTGTCATGTATGTCACCCTCTCAGGGTACATGACTAGAACAGCGGAACCGCAATCCTACTATGAACCGGATTTTGGCAAGCCTAAAGGAATATTCGGAGCAGCAGCCATCAAAATCTCAACCAGATCCCGTGAGTTGGATATGGAAATCACCTCAGACAAAGCGCTTTACCGTCCGGGCGACAAAGGGGAAATTACCGTCCGCGTCACCAGCGATGGTATACCTGTTTCCAATGCGGAAATCACATATCTGGCGGTAGATAGAGGAGTTCTGGATATCATCAATTACCACATTCCCAATCCACTTAGTTATTTCTATGATATCGACAATTTCGATATGTACGGAGCAGGAGACGATTCCAGACGCCTTCTTATGGCTCCTGTCACTTACGAAATTTCAAATCTACGTGGTGGAGACGGAGAAGAAAAGAAACTGCAGAGGAGGGAAGATTTTACTCCACTTGCGGTGTTTGAACCCTTCCTCACCACTAATCAGAACGGAGAAGTTCGAATTCCCGTCGAGTGGCCCGATACACTGACTACCTATCGATCTACGGTGATTGCCCTGAAGGGTCAAAAAATCGGTTATTCGGAGGATGAACTCTACATTAAAAATCCCATCAATGTCAAAACCGCCCTCCCCCGTCAGATGCGGGTTCGAGATACCAGTTTTGCCGGTGTGGTTTTGTCCAATATCGACGATCGGGATCATGAAGTCAGTGTAAAGATCCGCTCAGATAATATCGGGCTTCCGGGCACGGTTGAAAAGACTGTTATTGTTCCGGCTGGAAAGAGCTATGAGGTTCCATTTGTTCTCGAAGGAAAGAGAGCCGGTGAAGGAGAGATTATCTTTACCATTAACAGCGAAGTTTTAAACGAAGAGCTCGTGGATACCATGCTTGTGGAGGCTCCCATCATCAAGGAGAGCTTCACTACAACGGGAATCGTGTCGGAAGAGGTATCCGAAGAAGGATTACTGATTCCTTCCAATATCGGAAAAGGATACGGATCGTTGGCACTTTCTCTGGATTCCAGCCAGGCACCCTTCCTGCGGGAACAGTTGAAATCTCTTTCGGCCCACAGAAACTTCAATTTCACGTTCGATTATCTCTATGCCGCAGTTCCGGGTATTGTCGCTCCGGAAATTTCTGCCCTTATGGGCAGAAGATTTGAGAGGGATTCCCAAAACAAGCTTGAGAGCTTTCTGAAAATCATCTCTCACCGCCAGATGTCCGACGGGGGAATTACCTCCTCGGAGAAACGTCTCTCTCGAATCAGCGATCCTTACTGCTCTCTCGTAACTCTTCATATGCTGCAAATCCTGAGCAATCAGGGGCGATTGGAGAAAAATAAAGCACCAGAACTTAGCAGACTGAAAAAGTACATTTCCGGGAAGTTTCCATATGCAACCCTCTATTACCAGCTCTACGCTCATTACGTATTCACCCTTGGGGGTGATTTCAACCGAAAGAGAACGAATTGGCTGGAGTCTCATGAAGATGAACTTGGAATCAGCGGCTATGGTCTGCTCGGAGCAATCTACCAGCTTGAGGGCAGGGGAAGTAAGGCGAAGACGATTTACAGTAAGGTAAAAAACTTTGTATCCATTGGAACCAGGGGTGTTGATATCCGGGACACTTATGAGTCCAGATTTTACTTTGACTCGGGATACCAACAGCTCGCACACCTTCTCCGCCTTGGAATCATGGTAAGAGAAAATTCGGAGATGATTCGGCGATATACTTTCAGTTTGGATATTCAGAAAGGGCCGAGAAACTGGCTGGATTCCCAGGATCGCCTCTGGATGGCAATTGCATTGAATGATCTTCTGATAAAAGAAGATCCGGGGAGAAATGATTTTACCGGCGAAGTGGTTCTCAAGGATCAAACTTTGATGAAGGAGGCCTTTTCCGGGCTTTCGAAAAAACCGGAAGAGGCAGCTTTCAGCCTTTTCAATCAGATTATCCCGATTGTCGGTGAGAACGAATTGAGCAGTCTCCAATTTCGTAAGGAAGGAACGGGAACCCTGTTCTATGCGACCACCCTCAATTATGCGCTACCCAATGAAGTGGCGCCCGCAAGGGACGAAGGTTTATCAATCTACACTCAAATTGAAACTCTGGAGGGGGATTTGGTTGAAGAGGACGTACTTGATCTGGGAAAAACCTACCGGATGCGGGTTATCCTCAACACATCTAAAACCAGGAGTTATGTGAATCTATCCGTTCCGATTCCCTCGGGAGCTGAGATTTTGGATCCCAGCTTTTCAGTCTCATCTAGCTTTTTAAACAAAGGCGGCGTTCAGTCTGAAACTTGGATACGGGAAACCAAATACGGTGATGATATTAAAGTCCTTGCAGAAGGATATGTCTGGTTCCATAATAGGTATCATTACCATTTCAGCCCGAATCAGATGATTTTCAACAATGAAATCCGATATTCCTGGTCGAGCCTTTATTACGGACAAAGAGAAATCACCTTCCTGTTTCGGTGCACCACTCCCGGAATCTATCCAACACCTCCAGCATCTGCGAATCTTCTCTTTGAACCGGAAGTGTTTGGCAGGGACAGAGGAAAGTTGATTGTTATCCGTTAGAAAGAGGTGGACTCTCAGTCTGCTTGTTCTGGCGGCCGGAATCTACTCCATCCTGCGTTTTTCCCCATATCCGGACTACTTGAAATTCAAAGATTCCAGATACAGTCTGCCGGTATACAGCAGACAGGGCACACTCCTGGCCGTCCTCCCGTTGGAGGAAGGACTTAGGCGGCAGAAACTCTCTTTGAATTCTCTAAGTGACAGGCAAATCTCAATCATACTGAAGAACGAGGACAGCCGGTTTTATTTCCACCCCGGGGTTGATCCGATAGCTCTTGCAAGAGCTTGTTACCTTTACCTGAAAAGCGGCGAGTTCAAATCCGGTGGATCGACCATCACCATGCAGCTGGCTCGGATAATTTCCTCCGGATCGACTGGACTCAAAGGCAAACTGCTGGAGGTGTTAAACGCTCTCCGCCTTGAAACCAGGATGAGCAAAAAGGAGATTCTAAACAGCTATATAACCCATCTCCCTTTCGGCCGGAATGTGGAAGGAGTGGAAAGCGCCGCATACTATTTCTTTGGGAAAAAAGCCGCGGAACTGACAAACGAAGAGCTCATGATTCTGATGATGATTCCCCGGCAGCCGGTGGATTTCAATCCCCTGGAAAATCGGGAAGCCAACAGAGAAGCGATTATCCGAACACTCCCCCGAGTTGATATAGACCTCTCTTTTTCCTTGATAGAAGAGGCTTATAATGGTCTGACGGCACCGTTATGGCCGTCAAAAGCTCCCCATTTCATCGAATTCATCAGAAAAGAGTTAACGCCTGAAGACTGGCAGATGGGAGCTCCCATACTCACAAGCCTGGCCGATGATTTCCAGATTGCAGTGGAAAACAAGCTCGAAGAGATAGTTGAATCAGCCAAAGATAACCGAATCAGCAACGGTGCGGTACTTGCCATAGAGAATTCCACCGGGAAGATTCTGGCCTATCAGGGATCGGTAGATTTTTTCAATGATGAAATCCAGGGACAGATTGACGGGGTTAGAATCCTTCGGCAACCGGGATCGGCGCTTAAACCCTTTCTTTATGCCTATGCCCTGGAAAAAGGGTATACTGTCTCGACACCCCTGCCGGATATCCCTATGGAATTCGGTCATCAGGAAATCTACATCCCTAAAAACTACAATCAAAGGTATAACGGACCGGTTCGTCTAAGTGTAGCACTCGGCTCTTCTCTCAACATTCCGGCCACCTATCTGGGTGAGCGGTTGGGAGTGAAACCTTTCATTCGCAAGCTGGTGGCTAGCGGATTTACCTCTCTTGAACATCAAGAACATCTTGGACTCGGCATCGTTCTGGGAAATGGAGAAGTCACTCTTTGGGAATTGGTTCGGGGGTTTTCCCTGTTTTCGAGGGGGGGGGTACTCATTCCATTGAGTTACAAACTGGATACCGAAAAAGCGGTTGGACGTCAGGTATACTCCGTTTCAGTGGCGGAAAGCCTTCGAAGTATCTTGTCCAATCGGAAAAATCGTATTCTGGGATTTGGAAGATCCAATCCGCTGGATGTAAATTTTGAGGCCATATTTAAAACGGGAACCTCCAATCAGTTCAACAGTATCTGGGCCCTGGGTTCAACTCAGGATATCACTGTCGGTGCCTGGATGGGGAATTTTTCCGGTGAAACAGTGATTGGAAAACCCGGCAGCTCTCTTCCCGCCCGTCTGGTTGTTTCCCTTCTTGAGGATTTTCACCGGGAGAATTTCTTCAATTGGCAGGTAGATTTCCACACCGAAACAATCTGCAGCGTCAGCGGATACAAACTCGGTCCGGGATGTGCATACGCAGTACAAGAAAGATATGCCGAAGAGACAGAGCTCCCGGTATGTACCTGGCACCGGGAAGACAATCTATACCTGCCGGTGGAATATGCCCAATGGGTTCACTTCTATGGCTTGGATTACAGGCTGGATGATTCCCGTGCTCCACTCAAGATTGTTCAACCCAGTGACGGAGCAGTATTCTTTCTCGATCCAACGATTCCGGAGGAATCCCAGGTTATGCCTATTCGGGTTATCGGGAATCAGGATGCAGTATTGCGTATCAATGGGAAACAGGTTTTCGAAGGGATCGCTCCATTTACTTATTATCATCCTATCGAGAAGGGCAGATTCTCCATTGAGGTGAGAAATGAGATTTTTAGCAAAACATCAAGGGTGTTGGTGAAATAGATCGTCCGGTTTTTTCATCATTCGGCAAATCTGAAATCTGCAAACGGGCAAGTCTTTGGAATCAGAAAAATGCGGCAACGTTCCTGCTTAGCTATATTGGTATCAATGTCTTACAATGCAGGTGAAAAAGCAGTGCGGCAGAGAGGATTTGAACCTCCACAACGTTGCCGTCACCAGCCCCTCAAGCTGGCGTGTCTACCGATTCCACCACTGCCGCGAATAGATTTACCACGCTATGGCAAATAGATTTTTTCGTCAACTATTGACAGTGTTCGGGTGGAATTTTTCCTCTTGACTGACTGCTGCTGGATTTCACATCGTTGATTTCGCAGCCATGAGCAAAATTTGGTTTGAAACTCGGATTGCTCTTCCGGAGAGAATAAGCCGTTCGGAAGATGTGATGTGTTCATTCGCCCATGTTTTTGGGCTTGGAATGGCACTAAGTGCCGCTATTCCACTGGTTTTTGAGGCTGTGGGATCACGACGAGACTTATGGGTTGTTCTGGTTTATAGCTTATCCATATGCCTGGTGTTTGCCGTCTCGGCGATTTATCATGGATTGTCTCCGTCAACAGCAAAGCGAGTATTTCGCTTCATAGACCACAATGTGATTTACGTGCTGATAGCCGGAACCTATACTCCATACGTTTCGGAAATGGGGAATTCAGGCCGCTCTCTTCTGATTATAATCTGGATGCTGGCGGCTGTTAACATTGTCGTAAATATTCTCTTCTGGAACAGATTCAAAATTTTTCACCTTTTCTCTTATCTATGTATGGGCTGGTTTATCGTCTTTTTCTGGAAGGATCTTCGGTTAGTCGCTTCTTTGAGACAAATCTGGTGGATGCTGACGGGTGGATTTCTTTATACAATGGGAGTGTTTTTTTACGTTAAGATGAGCATCCCCTGGGCGCATTTCATCTGGCATCTTTTTGTAATTGGGGGGGCGGCGGGTTTGCATGTGGGAATTACGCTTAGATGACGAATAAAATGCTTTGCTGGTTCCCGGACGGAAACGGTGCCCAAAGTGGCTTTAATGAGGTTCCAAACCGATAACTATGATATGAAGCTTCTCTTACGTTCGGGGCTGTCAATTCTAATTCTGGTCCTTAGCCTGCGAAAAGGCTTTGCTGTCGCTTTGGAATCGGGGATGCTGGCCGAGGCGGCCTCAAGAGGAGATGTGAGTGAGGTGAAGGCCCTGCTTGGCATGGGTGTTCATCCTGATGAGCCGGATGGTGAGGGGCAGACGGCTTTGGGTTTTGCGACTCTTTTGGGACATATTGAACTGATTGATATCCTATGTGAAGCAGGAGCGGATCCGAATCTTGTCGGCCCGAAGGGTTTGAATCCATTGATGACCGCTGTGCAGGCTTCCAACTATGGCTTGGTGGTAGTCTTGCTCAATTACGGCGCGAATGCGAATTTTGTCAGTGATTTGGCCGGGACTGAGAGAATTCCCATCTCAGTTCTTTCGCTTGCCATTAACCGCCGCGACTATGAGGTGGTTCGCCTGTTGATTTCAGAGGGTGCAAAAGCCTCGCGCTTAACTGATTTTGAGACGTCAAATCCACTGAACCTGCCCGGTGTGGAGATTCCACTTGATTACCGTATTTGGCGCTATCTATTTGCCTTAAGAGATTTTGCGAATTCTCCGGATTGGGACGCCGCGGCAGATGTTGGAAATGATGAATGGATTCTTCATCGCGCTGTCCGCGATCATGATTTTGAGCTCTTGGAGAGGAGTATCAGGGAAGGCAAGTCGCCGAATAGACTTAACGCGAAGAAAGTTAGCCCCCTTATGGTTGCCGCCTGGCATGGCAATCAAGGCGCGGTGACTCTGTTACTTGACAGGGGAGCGAATCTCGCTGATAGAGATGTGATGGGCAGGGATGCCCTTTGCTACGCGGTGGCCGGGGGTGATATTGCCATCGTTCGACGCTTGCTAGTTGGATTAGGCAGGGATGCCGCCGATATCGCGAGTGAGTTCGATGCCCCGGCCGATCTACCTGCAGAGGAGGATTTTGCGGCCGAATTGAAACTCCTTCTGGAGCGGGATGGGATGCCTCTGAGAAACGCGCCTTTATCCGACACAGCTTTGATGTCCGAACCGGAGGCTGCCGAGGAAAGCCGCGAAATCGAAGAAACAACTCCCGCGGAGCCTGGTTCCAGGGAAAACGATTCGCAGAATACAGAAAATACTCACGGGCTCGGCTCCTTTGAAGCTTCCCCTCTTTACTATGCCCTGGCTACCGGAAATCGCCTGGTGCTGGACATGTTGCTAAGCGCCGATTTCGCAACTCCGGTTGAAGATGAGGAGGGCGTGGACCCTCTGATGATGGCCGCCTGGCTTGCGGATTTATATTCCGTAAAAAAACTAGTGTCGTATTACTCATCCAGGCGGAATGATCTAGCCGGCAGAACCGCTCTCGCATGGAGCACCGCCGCTTTTGCCCGCGATCGCACACTCGCCCGTGACTCCGGGTATTCCAATCTGCCCAGCAGAAACTACCCAGTCGCCCGTTTTCTCTGCGCACGCCAGCGCAGCCCACAGATGTACAACCCCGAGCCAAGTACAGAAATACCTTCTTCGGTAATCGAGGCTTGGAATCCTGGAGGCAGCTTCGATGATGTTGATTATTGGCGTCAACTCGAACCCTCACCTGTTCCACCCATTCCCGGGGATGGCGATCGCACTCTCTATCAGATTCTCCGCGACGAGGAACACGATATCGACGAAAACGTGACTCCCTGAAATGTGAGCCATAACTTGGATGGTGGTGGCGGCTGGAACTCTTTTTGAAGCTGCTGTTGAAGCCGCTAAGCTAGCCTCTCGCGATTTTGTCGGCTGGTGGCGCCGATAGAATTAGCTATGAATCAAGGGTAAGATATCCCATAATAGAGCGATGTCATTGGATGAGGACATTCTGGCGGCTCGGCTTGAGGAAGCCAGTGAGGCTTATTACAACAGCGATTCTCCATTGATGAGCGATGATGAATTTGATGCGCTGGAGGAGGAGCTGAGAAAACTCGCTCCGGAGCATGCGTATTTTTCAACGGTGGGTTTCTCTGTCGGAGAATCTGATAAAATCGAACATAGCATCCCAATGCTCTCTATGGGGAAAGTTAAGAGCCTGGAAGGGGTTAAGAAATGGCTGGTGCGACTCAAACTGGACTCCAGAACATCCATCGTGGTGCAACCGAAGGTAGATGGTTTATCTGCGAGTCTTTGCTACGAATCTGGCGTGCTCCGATATGTAAGCAGCAGAGGGGACGGCGTGAAAGGCCAGAATATCTCCCATATCGCAAGGTTCATTGAAGATATTCCGAACACAGTTTCCTTCACCAGGGAAACTGTTGAAATCAGAGGCGAACTCCATCTTCCCAAAGATACGAATTTCGACGCTGGGGGAAAACCGCTTCGAAACAATTGCTGGGGCCTGATAAATCGCAAGGATGGGCATGAAGATCTGCACTTTGTACGATTTCTTGCATACCAGGTTCTGTGGCACCGGAACGCGGCCTATGAAGAAGCTGGGAGGTGCGATGAGCGCTGGTGGTCTGAATCAGGGAAGATTGACATCCTGGCAGAGAACGAATTCTATACCTTCGACAAATGGTTGCTGCAACTTGATAATTCTGACGCATCCACGGGTGAGGAAATGAATCAGTTAATCAGTCAAATCGGGGGAATTTACAAGACTTACATAGAGAAACTGCGCGATGAATGGAATTTCGAAACCGATGGACTCATCATCGCCGTGGATGACAACCATCTCCATGATGAGATTGACCAACACTGGGTGGTGAATGCCCATCATCATTATGTCATCGCACTCAAACCGCCTTCAAAGATGCTGAGAACGGTACTGAGGGATGTATTGTGGCAGGTGAGTCGTCAGGGTAATCTGACACCGGTTGCGGTTTTTGATTCTGTTGAAATTGGCGGGGCCACGGTGGAGCGGGCCAGCCTTCATAATGCGCAGAATGTGCACAGGCTTAGGCTCGCTCTGGACGACATGATAATTGTCGAACGGGCGAACGATGTTATTCCCTATGTCCGTGATAACCTGGAAGCTGCAAATAGAGGCGATGATTTTCGAGATGAGAGAATCTGGCCGCAAAACTGCCATTCCTGCGGTTCCATTCCAGTTGAGCGCGGCGTCAATATTGCTTGTTTGAATATCGATTGCAAGGAGCGAGTATTGCAATCAATTCTGTATTGGGTTCGCCAAAATGGCATCGAAGGAATTGCGCTAAAAACACTTGAGACGCTCTACGATTCGGGAAAACTAAGAAAAATTTGCGATCTTTACACCCTCAAGTATATTGATTTCGAGGATTTGGAGGGTTTTGCTGAGAAGAAAACTGAGAGCTTCCTCGGACAGGTGGCATCGTCAAGAAGCTTGAGTTCAATCAAGCTGATCGCCTGCCTTGGCATCCCTTTGATACAGAAGAAGACGCTCAGGCAGCTGGGTATATCAACCCTGGATGACTTTTTTGGTTTTACTGATTCTTCCCGTGCTGCGGGTAGGAAGATTATCGAGTGGAAACACACCCCGGGCAATCTCGAGTTTTTGCAGGAGCTTTCGGGAGTTCTGGAGATTCAGGAGGAAGATACGGTTGGTGAACGCCTGGGAACAATCTGCCTAACCGGTAAGGCGCCAATGCCGAGGCAAAAACTGACAGCGGTTCTTGAAGAACTTGGGTGGTTAGTGGCAGTCATAGTAACAGGAAATACGACTAAGGTTGTCTCTGACAATATCAATGGCAAAACCACTAAACTGAAGAAGGCCCGTGAACTCGGTATTGAAATTGTAAGTTACGATGATTTTCTGGCAACTCAAGGAATTGTCAGATAGCTGATGCGGTATGGTTGGGGGAGTAACTTATGAAATCTATGATTGTCACTATTCTTGTGGTTGTGATAGTGGCAGCCATTGTTTTATCTGCAAACAGGTGTGGCCCCGTTCTCTGGTGAATCGGAGTAAGCTTTTTGCGACAGCGAATGTACTCCAGAATGGGCTTCGAGAGCTTACAACACAGTCTCATTTAGAATAAAATGAGGAATTATAAGGAGATTTAAATTGAGAAAGATATTTGTAATTCTGTTGGTCCTCGCCGTTTTGGTGCTGAGTGCCTGTGCTCCGGGAAGCGGCAAGTTCACAGATGCCGAGCCCGCAAATTTTTTACATGGCATTTGGCATGGTTGGATAGCGCCATTCACGCTCATCGTGAGTTTGTTCAAAAGGGTAATACGGATTTATGAAACTGTGAATACCGGCTGGTGGTATGATTTTGGCTACTACATTGCCGTGATTGCCGGTTTCGGAAGCCTCTCTCTACTTCGGGGGCGCAAGAGGAGAAGTTCGGATAGAGATAATCATTGAAGCAACAGGCAAAAATCGTGGAGTTAAAGGATTAATCGCGGGCGAATCAAGGTTTGGTTGGATTTTTGTTGTTTAGCGGGAACTGTAGCGCTAGTATCAGGTTATGAAAGAACTGCTGAAGCTGATGGCTCTATACAACCAGGTTACAAATCGTGCGCTCTATAAATTATTGCAAGGCCGGAATTCCACTCTTGTCACACAAGATGCCGGATCATATTTTGACAACATACTGGGAGTGCTGAATCACGTCCTGGTGTCAGATCTAAGCTGGCTGACTGCTTATCGAGATGGAAATCTGGAACTTCCGGTTCTAAACTCGCCGGTTCTTCAATTTGAGCATCCGGGGTGGGGGAAGATTTTGCACGATAATCTTCCCGAACTGTGGGAACATCGTCAGGGCACTGACAGCCTGATTATTCATTTAGTGGAAACTGCTCCATCGGAACTGTTTGAAGGTGATATCGATCTCAAGAACCCGAAAGGAGAAGTTTATACGTTCACGTTCGGAAAAATACTAATGCATCTGTTCAATCATCAAACCCACCATCGCGGTGCGATAGCGCAGATTCTGGATGCAAGTGATGTGGAGAACGACTACTCGAATCTGATGGGACTCTTATTGAAATAGAGCTCTCATAGCTTCCATGTTCCTGCTTTCTTCTCCCCACGCCTCAATGTGAAGGAACGCCGATGTACTGTCGATAACCAGATTTGACACCTGGCGCCGAACACCCGCTGCAGCCAGAACACAGCCTGTGTATCGTAAAATTCTTCCCATTAACTCTGTTATACGGTAAAATGTGTGTAAGCCTAGGCGATGAGTGGAGGTGCTTGCTATGGAATACCGGTTATCAGATGCGGCGCATAACCTGCATGGGCAGCCCATGTTCAAAATGCTGGGGCGCATCCAGGAGCTTGAGCGAGAAGGGAAAGAGATTATACAATTCGAGATTGGCGATCCGGATTTTTCCACTCCTGAAAATATCACTAACGTTGCAATAGAGTCATTGGTTAATGGAGAAGTACACTACACAAGTTCTTATGGAATGTATGAGTTTCGTGAAGTTGTGGCTAGTGTTACCCAGAATAGTCGAGGATTCACCCCTGCTATAGAGCAGATTGTGATAACTCCAGGAGCTAACATCATTGTTTACTATGCAATTCGATGTCTTGTGAATCCAGGAGATGAGGTGGTTGTTCCGGATCCTGGGTTTCCAACCTACTACTCAGTGATAGATTTTTGTGGTGTTAAGCCGGTTCGCGTACCTCTTAGAGAAGAAAATGGTTTTCGGATGAACCCGCAAGACCTTCGAGATGTAATAACTAAGCGTACCCGCCTTATCATACTCAATTCTCCTCAAAACCCGACAGGAGCAGTGATTACCCCGGAGGAGATTCTCGAAATATATCAGATTGCAGAAGAGCACGACGTATACATCTACAGCGATGAGGTTTACTCGCGCATGCTATTTGCGAATGCGCTCTTTTGCAGCTCATCGGTGTATGATTCATGTAAACGCAGAACCATACTGGCAAATGGTTTCAGTAAGGCGTTTGCTATGACTGGCTGGCGCTTAGGCGCAGTTATTGCGCCGACGGATGTTGCCGAGAAGATGGCACTTTTACTTGAGACGACATCCTCTTGCGTTTCTCCTTTTGTTCAACGTGCGGGGATAGAGGCGGCGATCGGCGATCAAGAGGGTACACGGGCTATGATGCGGGAATACCGGAAACGGCGGGATATCATTGTCGAGGAACTGAACAATATTCCTGGTGTAACATGCTTAATGCCAGGAGGGGCGTTTTATGTGTTCCCCAGTGTCGTAGGCACTGGTTTGAGCAGCAAGGAATTTGCTGATTTTGCCCTTGAGGAGGCAGGAGTGGCGTTGTTGCCCGGAACGAATTTTGGGCAGTATGGGGAAGGATTTGTTCGATTATGCTATGCAAATTCACAGAGTAACATTCGCAGAGGAATGGCGCGACTGAAAACTGCTGTGCAAAGTCTATAAATTATTGTATTAGGGAGAATTAGTTGAGAGTAGCCGATTATATTTCAGAGTATATATATAGCTTGGGCGTGAGCCATGTTTTCATGGTAACAGGAGGGGGGGCGATGTTCCTTAACGATGGAGTCGCTAAGCATCCTGAGCTTAAGGCGCTGTGTAACCATCACGAATTGGCATGCGCTGTTGGGGCAGTGGGATACGCGAAGTACCGGAACAGTTTTGGGGTAGCCATGGTTTCTACTGGGTGTGGAGGAACCAACGCCCTTACCGGGTTACTTGACGCATGGCAAGACAGTGTTAGCTGCATATTCGTTTCAGGGCAAGTAAAAAGAAAGGAGACTTCAGCAAATAGCGCGGCGAAACTGCGACAATTCGGTGTGCAGGAGGCAGATATTGTATCTATAGTAAAGCCTATAACGAAGTATGCTGCAATGGTGAACAATCCCGACGAAATTCGTTATCATTTTGAAAAGGCAAGCTGGATGGCTCAGTCGGGGAGGCCGGGGCCGGTTTGGTTGGATATTCCACTGGATGTCCAGGGGGCTGAAGTTGAAATAGCTAACCTGAAAGGATACACCCCTCCAGGAAACAGCTTATCGTACAAGCTGGAAGCCTGCGAAGATGGGATTAAGCGTTTTGCGAACTGTATTGAAAGTGCGAAGCGGCCGGTTATTATAGCTGGAAATGGAATAAAACTATCCAAATCGAACAGTTTATTTCGGAAATTCGCGGAGACATGGAATATTCCTGTGGTGTGCACTTTTCTAACCATTGATATTCTTCCCAGCGATCATCATCTTGCTATCGGGCGAATTGGTATCAAGGGCGATCGTGCTGGAAATTTCGCATTGCAGAATGCAGATCTTGTCATTTCTCTGGGAAGCAGGCTGAGTGTACCCTCTACCGGATTTGAATATAACCAATTCGCCCGTGAAGCACATGTATTTGTTGTTGATATCGATCCGCAGGAGCATAAAAAAGACACTGTTGCGATAGATGACTTCATAAATGCGGATGTGAAGGATTTTATGCAGAAATGCCTTTCGACTCTATCAATGCAGGAAGGTTCTTTTGAACCATGGGCAGAAAAATGTAGAACCTGGCGGAGCAAATGGCCGGTTTGTCTCCCTGAATACTGCAAGGAGACTGAGGGAGTCAACATCTATCACTTTCTTGACGTGCTCTCAAAAAAGATTAAACCGGAAGCAGTGGTAGTTTCTGATGCCGGATCGGCATATTATGCTACAGCCCAGGGACTTAAAATATATGGCGATCAAAAGCATATTACCTCGGGTGCTCAGGCAGATATGGGATTCACGTTGCCTGCTTGCTTGGGGGTAAGTATCGCAAAAGGAAACGGTGAAGTGATAGGAATCACTGGAGATGGATCACTTCAACTGAATCTTCAGGAGTTTCAAACACTTGTTCATAACAGACTCCCGGTTAAACTCTTTGTTATCAATAACAATGGTTACTTATCTATCAGGGCAACACAGGGCAAATTCTTTGACGGAAGAACCATAGGGACAGATAATCGAAACGAGGTTTCCTTCCCTTCAACAGAAAAGATTGCCGCAGCCTATGGGATTAAGTTTGTGAGGATACACGATGTCTCAGATTTGGAAGAAGGTTTAGATATTACACTTGGATACGATGGCCCAGTTATTTGCGAATTTCTCTCTCCTGAGAATCAGGCAATAATTCCAACGGTAAGCTCCCTCAAGCTGGATGATGGGCGCATGGTGTCAAAGCCAATGGAGGATATGTTTCCTTTTCTCGAGCGAGAGGAGTTTATGCAGGAAATGCTTGTATCGCCACTGCAAAAAGACTGACAATGCGAATTGCCTTACTCGGAGCGACAAGCCATATCGCGAAGGGGCTGGTATATACGTTTCTGCACAGGGGTTTAACAGGCAGATGTCATCTGTTCGCAAGAAATACTGATGGCGTGAGGAAGTTCCTGGAATCGCTGGCTGTGTCCAGGGGCTCTGTCACTTTCGTGGTTCGCGATTTAGATTCATTTGAAGACTCAGAATCAAGTTATGATGTGATTATAAACTGCGTAGGTATTGGAGATCCTGCAAAACTTCGTCACGCCGGATCGGAGATATTCTTTTTGACAGAAGAGTATGATCGGAGGGTGATTCACTACCTGAAACGCCATCCCGGGACGCGGTATACAAACTTCTCAAGCGGAGCGGTTTATGGCAGAGACTTTCCTTCTCCTGTGGATGAAGCCACAGTTTCGCATGTACCTATTAACAACTTATCTGTAGAGCACTCTTATATGATAGCAAAAATCAATTCGGAGGCAAAGCATCGTGCATTGCACGAATATCATATTGTCGATATCAGAGTGTTCTCTTATTTCAGTAGATTCATTGATCTGGGAAGTGGATTTTTTTTGTCTGATGTCGTTCGGGCACTGCGAGCAGACTCTGTGTTCCAGACAAACCCGGCTGATATGCTTAGGGATTACGTTACTCCATATGATTTGTTCTCCTTGGTTATGCTATGTGTGGAACGCACCCCACTCAATGATTCCTTTAATCTCTACAGTCGAGGTGAGGTGTCTAAATTTGATGTGCTGAATTATATGAAGAAGAACTTCGGCCTCCGTTATCGCGTTGAGGACGATTTTGACTATGCTGCTGTTACGGGAAGGAAATCGAATTATTACAGTACTGACAACAAGGCTCGAGAACTCGGATATCAACCTGAATTCAGTTCTCTGGAGGGAATTGATATCGAGATGCGTGCTTTGTTGGCGAATAATTGATGGATGAACAGGGAATGATAAACTCAAGGGCCATGCTGCCCCAGTGAAACAATGGAATAAGAGCAGGTTCTTATGATGAGATTTATTGATGAGAGCAAGCTGGTAGGGGTGTTGAAAAAAACTGAAGGCGCATCCAGCAAAGAAGCAGAGGATATCCTGGGGAAGGCTTTGTTGCTCGATGGACTTGGCTTGGAAGAAGCAGCGGTTCTATTGCAAATGGAGGATATGGAACTGCTGGAAGGGTTGTTTACAACTGCAAAGAAGATAAAAAACGAGATATATGGGAAGAGGCTTGTTTTCTTCGCTCCATTGTACATCTCAAATTATTGTTCCAATAACTGTCTTTATTGCGGATTTAGAAAAGACAATAAGGAGATAGTCAGGAGAGAACTCTCTATAGAGGAAATTAAAACTGAAACCCGGCTTATCCTGGAACAAGGCCACAAAAGGATATTGCTGCTCTCCGGAGAGGATGAGAATAACTTTGAACTGATTATCCAAGCCATAGAGGCCATATATTCTGTGAAGGACTCCAAAGGTAGTGGCATACGCAGGGTGAACTTGGAGATAGCTCCCCTGGAAAAGGAGCAGTTCGGAGAAATAAACAAGGCGAAGATAGGCACCTACACCGTATTTCAGGAAACCTATCATAGAGAAACCTATAGGAAGATGCATCCGGAGGGAATGAAGGCTGATTATGAACGTAGATTGAACACCATGGATATGGCGTTGGAGAGTGGTCTTAATGATGTTGGCATAGGGGCGCTCTTTGGGTTGTACGATTATAAATTCGAAGTATTGGCCCTGTTGCAACATGCGAAGCACCTTGATACCGCCTATGGCATAGGGCCTCATACGATTTCTGTCCCAAGAGTAAAACCAGCGAACAATGCTTTTGCCTCCATGAACATACCGAAACCAGTTTCAGATATCGACTTCAGGAAGCTGGTTGCTGTATTGAGATTGGCGGTTCCCTATACAGGGATAATACTTTCCACTAGGGAACCAATGGAATTAAGAACAGAGCTTTTTAATCTCGGGGTTTCACAGATAAGCGCCGGGTCAAAGACAAGTCCGGGGGGTTATTCCAGGGAAGAGTGGGGGCAGTTTTCCCTAAACGATACAAGAAGTACCGGGGAAGTTATCAAGGATGTGATAAATAGAGGGTTTGTCCCTTCTTTCTGTACAGGATGCTACAGGCTTGGAAGAGTAGGGAAGGATTTCATGGATCTTGCGAAACCTGGTTTAATCAAAGTCCATTGTCTGCCTAATTCTCTTACGACACTGCAGGAATATCTTGAGGATTATGCCGATGCGGAAACTAAAGAAAAGGGCGAGGAGCTCATAGAGAAGATGATGCGATACGTTCCCAGGGAAAGGAAAAAAAAGACAGAGGAATATCTCCATAAGATAAGAAATGGAGTGAGAGATCTTTATTTTTGAAATGGATACACTGAGTTTGCTGAGAACGGATATTGAGAAGCTGAGGAAGAAATCATATGCCGTAATGAAAAAGGCTGTGGGAGAAAAAGTATATTACAGAGGACTATTGGAATTCTCGAACATTTGCAGGAGAGACTGCAATTATTGCGGAATAAGGAAGAGTAACTCAAATGTAAAAAGATTTGAACTTAGCAAAGAAGAAATTGTGAATATTGCCTCCTGGTGCGCCGGGGAAGGCTATGGTTCCCTGATGCTGCAATCGGGAGAAAGAGAGAGTAGGGACTTTGTAAGTTTTGTCGAGGATATCGTCAGAACGACAAAGGAGAAAACTGTTTCCGAAAAATTGCCCAGGGGATTGGGGATATCCCTAAGTTGCGGAGAACAGAGCAAGGAAACGTATCGAACCTGGTTCAATGCTGGGGCGCATAGATATCTGCTGAGAATTGAAACCACGAATCCAGAACTCTTCAACAAGATACATCCATCTTCAGTTTCTCTGCAGAAGAGAAAGGCCTGCTTGGTGGACTTGAAGGAAGTGGGATATCAAGTGGGGACTGGAGTTATGATAGGACTGCCCGGGCAAAGCGAGGAAGATCTTGCAGAAGATATAGAATTTTTCAAAGAGTATGACATAGACATGATAGGGATGGGGCCTTACATACCGCATAAGGATACGCCTATGAGAGACAACAGAAGTGGCAGTATAGAGCTAAGTCTGAAAATGGTGGCCGCTGTAAGAATAGCAATGAAGAATATAAATATCGCAGCTGCAACTGCCTTGCAGGCCATAGACCCCATAGGCAGAGAGAAGGCGCTTGCATTTGGAGCCAATATCATAATGCCATTAGTGACTCCCGCCGAAGTAAGGAAGCATTATCAACTTTATGACGGAAGACCGTGCATAAATGAGCAGACTGCCGACTCCAAACTCTCTCTGTCAGAGAGGATAAGAAGCATGGGAAGGGAGATTGGGTTTAATGAATGGGGGGATTCAAGACATTGGCGATGTTAGTTGAGAGAGATTATATAGGGATATTTGGAGAGATGAATGTGGGTAAGAGTTCTGTGATGAACTTGCTTACTCAGCAGAACACATCGCTTGTAGATGCTACTCCTGGAACCACTGCGGATACGAAAATATCCCTGCTGGAGATTCATGGGATAGGCCCCGTAAAGCTTTTTGACACTGCTGGACTGGACGAAAAAGGAGAACTGGGGAACAAGAAGAGGAAGAAGGTGTATTCCGATTTGAAAGAATGCGATCTTGCCCTCGTTGTTATAGATCCTTCCAGTTACAGCTTTGAGGTTGAGGAAGAGTTGATAGAAAGAGCAAGGGATATGGACAAGCAGATACTCATTATCAAAAACTTATTTTCTGAAGATAAGGAGGTTGGAATTCCCCTGCTCAAATTCTACAAGAAGATAGCCATCAAGGCAAATGATGATTCTTACAGGCAAAGTTTGTTGAATTTTGTAATCGATAATTTTGAATCCAGGAACAAGAAGCAGGCACTTCTGCCCTTTGTGGAAAGGGAAGAATACTACGTGTTGAATATACCAATGGATGTTGAGACTCCCCCTGGCAGGTATCTGAGGCCGCAGGCTATGACCGAGGAGTATATAACGAGAAATTGGGCCTATCCCGTATCTTTTAGGATGGATTTAAACAAGGCAAGAAGCGAAAGGAAGAAAGAAGAGAAGCAGAGATTTCTGAGCTTCATAGACAATTTCAAGAAAGGGCCGGAAGCAATAATCACCGATTCCCAGGCGATGGATATAATGACAGAGTGGGTTCCTGCTGATATCAAGCTAACCACATTTTCGATAGTGATGATTAATTATTTCAGCAGAGGAAAGTTAAGGCTTTTTGTGCAGGGATTGAAGGTTTTAAAAGAACTTGAAGAGGAAGAGAGAGTTCTGATTGTGGAGGCATGCAATCACTCAAGAGTAGGGGAGGATATAGGTACGGTACAGATTCCTAATTATTTCAGAGAGAAGTTTCCAGGGGTTGTCCTGGAGCATAATTTCGGAAGGGAGTTTCAGGAGAATGAGCAGCTTAGTGAGTATAAACTGATTATTCACTGCGGGGGCTGCATGATAAGCTCTCAGGAATTAAATGCGAGAATAAGAGATGTTGAGAACTTGCAGATACCGTTTACAAACTATGGTTTGTTACTGTCTTATATCCAGGGAGATAAGGCGCTTAGAAAAGTTTTGGAGCCCTGGGGCCTGGCAAGTGCTTGAAGACAATGGATAACCACCTGCCTGCCGAAATTATCACGAGTACTCACACTCGCTCGGACAGGCAACTCGCAGGCTATCGCTGGACGTTTCAGTGATAACCGCGGGACTCAGCATCGAACTAACCTTGAACCTACTTGATAACCAGCACTTTGCGAATCTGGTCCATTTTGTCTGGCCCTACTATGCGAACGAAATAAATGCCCCGCGCAACAGGATTGCCCGCGCCATTCCTGCCA